>Ga0209438_1000099_pt1 | contig 22030 bp, 14 predicted proteins | sample GraSoi_2013_20cm_FD_185825 | JGI IMG/M metagenome (GOLD analysis project Ga0209438, IMG submission 185825) | Grasslands soil microbial communities from the Angelo Coastal Reserve, California, USA - Sample 9_17_2013_20cm (SPAdes) (version 2) | ecosystem: Environmental > Terrestrial > Soil >...
TTGTTCAGGTCGGCAAACACCGGAGCAAGCGATTCGCGCCCCTGCAGCTCCTGTGTCGGCTTCGGGTCCTTCGCGTCCATGTACACGACGAAGTGCGCATCTTCGGTGAACAGAGCCATCTGCCCCTTCGCATCGCGCCGATCCGCGCAGTGTGGATACGCCTCGACGAGCTCTCGGATGGCGAGGCGATCGGCGGCCTCGGCAGGGGAAATGGTGACGTGCGTGCTCATGAACGGGCCTCTTATGACTCGAGAATGGCGCGGGTTTCGAGAAACGCCTCGATCCCGTAGCGGCCATATTCACGGCCGACCCCGGAGTATTTGAATCCTCCCCAGGGTGCCTGCGGATCATCCGTCATGCCGTTGATTACCACGCGCCCCGCGCGTATTTGTGACGCCACGCGACGCGCGCGCTGGCGATCGGTCCCGAGGACGGCGGCGTGGAGACCATATTTGGAGTCGTTGGCGATCCGGATTGCCTCGTCCTCGGAGTCATACGCGATGACACACAGCACGGGACCGAAAATCTCTTCCTGGGCGATCGTCATGTTGTTCTTCACGTTCACGAACACCGTGGGCTTCACGAAGAAGCCGGCGTCGAGACCGTCCGGATGCCCCTCGCCGCCGGAGAGCACCTCTGCGCCTTCTTCGATGCCTTTGCGGATATACGACTGCACGCGCTCGTACTGTTTCTGCGACACCATCGGTCCAATGGCCGTCCTGGGATCGGCCGGATCCCCGACGGTAAAGGCGCGCATCGCCTCGCGTAGGCGCGGCTTTATTTCGCTGAGCCGACTCTTGGGCACGAGGAGGCGCGTCCCCGCCGCGCAGGCTTGTCCGCTGTTCAGAAACGCCATGAGGAGCGCCGCTGGAATCGCCTGGTCGAGCGCGGCATCGTCGAGCAGAATCGTGGGCGATTTTCCGCCCAACTCGAGCGTAATGCGCTTCATGGTCGCGGCGCCATCGCGCATGATCTGCTCGCCGACGCCCACTGAGCCGGTGAAGGAGATCTTGTCGACGTCCGGATTACGCACGAGTTCCGCGCCCACCACGTCTCCACGGCCGATCACGACGTTGCACACGCCCTTGGGCAGCTTGGCCGCGTTTACACATTCGATCATCACCTGCGTCTGCAGCGAGCTCAACTCACTCGGCTTGAGGACGACCGTACAACCGGCGGCCACGGCGGATGCCAGCTTGAGGCAAATGAATAGCGCGTTCGCGTTCCACGCGGTGATCAGGCCGGCCACGCCGACTGGCTCCAAGGTGACCGTCGTTTTGCCCCAGCTTTCGGTCATCGGCAGCTCGTGGAGTCCCTTCTCAGCCGCCAGAAAGGCCTTCACTCCCGTCTCCACGATGGGCCTGGCGAACTGCACCACGCCTCCGTACTCCTCCACCATCGCTGCGGTGAGATCATCGACGCGCGCGGAGACAGCCTGATGCAGGCGGCGTAAGGTGCTGGCGCGCTCTTCCGTCGTCGTCCGACCGAACGTGGCAAAGGCGCGCCTGGCCGCGCCGATGGCGCGCCGCGTGTCCTCTTCGTCGGCCAGCGTGACACGAGCGATGAGCCGACCGTCCGTCGGACGGATGATGTCTCTGACCTCCTGGCCATGGGACTCCACCAACGCCCCGTCGATGTAGTGGGTGGTGATGGTTTTGATCGCGCCTTTGTCCGCGAGTGTGGTCATGACGCGGCTCCTGATGAAAGTAATTGCGGTCAGAACGATATGACGACGACCCGGTTCAACGAGCCGTCCTTGAGCGCGGCGTAGCCGTCATTGACCTCGCGCAGCGAGATCCCCACGTCCTCGACATCAAATCCGTGCCCGAGCGCGTTCAGGACCAGTGCTTTCATGTCTGGCCGCGAGTCTGCGATAATCCTGATCGATACGTCTAAGCGTTTGTTTATATCGATTCAATACCCGAAAGGTATCAAATGGAGCTTCGGCATTTGCGCTATTTCGTCGGCGTTGCGGAAGAGCAACATTTCGGACGAGCAGCCGCGCGCCTCCATGTCGCTCAGCCGGCCTTGTCGCGGCAGATCCAGGATTTAGAGGGGGAGATGGGGTTCCTCCTGTTCGACCGATTGCCCCGCGGAGTGCGATTGAGCGCGGCTGGGAAATTGTTCCTGAGCGATGCACGACGTATCTTGCAGGACGTCGATCAGGCGAAACGACGCGCCGAGCTGATCGCCCTCGGCAGCGCCGGGACGCTGCGAGTCGGCATCGCTATGGCGCTATCGTGGCATGGAGTGGTGGCGGACTCGTTTCGCGAATTCCGGCGTCGGCAGCCAGACGTGGAATTGGTGGTGCATCATCTGCTTTCCGTTCACCAGGTTGACGCCGTCTTGTCCGACCGACTGGATGCGGGGTTTGCCGCCACGATCACACCGTGGCACAAGGACTTGGCGCATCGGCAGTTCGCGCAGGAAGGATTGCTCCTGGCGGTGCCCAAGGGGCATCCCTTGACAAAACTGAAAGGAATTCGGTTGCGGGATCTGCGGAGCATGCCGTTCGTCGGGTTCCAGCGTTGGGCCAATCCAGCTTTCTATGATGAATTGATGCGGGCGTGTGCGCGCGGCGGCCTCAGCGCTCCACGCATTGTTCAGGAAGCGACAGATCGCGATACGCAGTTAGGTCTTGTCCTATGCCGGGTCGGGATCGCGTGGCAAACCGAGTCGGTACGCTGGCACTGCCCCCGAGGCATCGTGTTGCTCCCAGTCGTTGATATGAATATCCGGGTCCCGTATAACCTGATCTGGAAGAAGGACAATTCGTCGCCTTTGCTACACAAATTTGTGACGCAGGTAGCAGCGGAAAAGATCACCACGCGAAATTGAACCGGTGCAGACTGAACGTTGATCATCAGGATCATCGGAGGTAGTGTGCTGTGAGCGAGGATGACGCCCAAGAAGCCTGAAGCCATGGCCGACGCACGATTCGAACATCCACGAAACGGTGACGGGAGTCGTTTTTATGGTGACATGACGATCGTGCGTTCCACCCACGGAATCACGGCGGTACGTCAGAGGGTCTGCGTCTCCAACGACATCGCCGTGCACGCGCTCGAGGTTGACGTTGACGTACAGTCGGGGCCGGCATGGGCGCAGGTCGCGTCCGAGTCTCATGCGAGGTTGTCAATTGTTCTGGAAGCGATCGGCGGCGGTCGCGTCGAATCCCGGCTGAAACGTGATCAGGCTCCGGCAAACGGGCCGTTCACGATGAACTTCGCCCCGCCAGGTGCCGAAGTCTGGGGCTACTCGGAAGGCATTCGGCGCGTACGAGATATCAGGCTCGACTTCGATCTTGCTCGGGTATCAGAGGCACTCGGCGAGAAACTGACGATGCCAGAGGCTCGAGTGTTTCGCAGCGATCGTCTGCGCTTTCTCGCAAAGTGTCTCGCCGCGGAGTGCGAGCAGCCTGACAGGTTCAGTCGTCTGTACATCGACACGCTCACCATGGCGGCGTGTATCGACTTCCTGCGACTTGGGCGCGAAGACTCCGACCGCGCAGCGCGCCGGCTTGCGGCGCGGCAACTCCGACGAGTCACTGAGTACGTCCTCGAACATTTAGCAGAGGCCGTGAGCCTCAAAGAACTCTCAGCGATTGTCGGACTGTCGCAATCGCAGTTCGGCCGTGCCTTCAAGGCGTCGACCGGATTGTCGCCACATCAGTGGCAGCTTAACGCACGAATTACGAAGGCCCAGGAGCTCCTCCTCGCGGGCGCGCTGCCTCTTTCGGAGGTGGCGCTCGTCACGGGTTTCGCCGAGCAAAGCCATTTCAACCGGGTGTTCAAGAGCGTGACCGGCACGTCTCCAGCAGTATGGCGGCGAGAGCACCGACGACCGGATCCGTCAAAATCAGCGTAAACGTTCAAGACGTTCTCGAGAGCATGTCCTAGGCTTCGGCGGACATGTCGAAAAACGAAGAGATCATCCGATCCGGTTACGCGGCAGCGGAAGGAGGAGTCAACGACGTCGAGACGTTTGTGTCGCTGTTCACGGCGGACGGCGTGATTCTCGACGTCGCGTCCGGGACGGAATACCGTGGCAAGGACCTGGGTCGCATGGTCGACGTCTTTGCGACGGCGTTTCCCGATATGCATCGGGACATTCACCACGTCTACGAGACCAGCGACAGGGTCATCGTAGAGTTGTCGTTGAATGGAACGCACAGGGGGCCGCTCGTCCTACCCGCTGGAACGCTTCAAGCAACCGGCAGGGAGATGCACACGCCGTGCTGTGACGTGTTCTACATGAGGGCGGACGGCAAGATTCAGCGGTTCAACTGCTACGCAGCCGGCACGATCATGTTTGCTCAGCTCGGGGTGCTGTCAAACCTCGGAGCAGCGCTCACGCAGTGAAGATTCATACCACGAAGGCAAGATTGCTGTCATTACCGGCGGCAGCTCCGGCATCGGCCTTGCGACGGGAAAGAAGAGATTCGCGCCTACTGGACGCGTCAGTGGAAGGAGTTCGACCCTCACGTGGAACCGGTGGAAGTGATCGACCGCGAGGGAAGCAGAGCAAGCGATCCAAGCTCGCACCACACTCCATCCGCCGCGTTTTCCAAGCTCTAGTGGTGGCGGCCGACGGCTTTGCCATGGCGGCGCTGCTCGCCGCCATGACCATCATGGCGATCCTCCTGGCTATGGCGGGGCGCGCCCGGAAGGCGGCGGCATAGCGCGACAGGAAACGGAACTGAAATCTCCGTGCCATTACCCACAAAATTGGCTTGACTCATAGCATTTATTGTTTGACACGCGATGAACGGTTGTGTTCATCTCAGGCGCTCAAGCATCCCGTGCGAAGCCCCAGACGGCAAACGCGACTCCCCCGCGTTGGTCGGACGGCTGGTTCGGTGTGGCCAGGCATACGCCTTCTCCGAGCGAGAGCCTGGACGCCACAGAACCTGCTGCGAGTAGTGTGGACACTCGATCACCGAGCACGAGGCCCGCAGCGTCCACCAACGGATCACACGACAACCCCACTCGATTTCCCTTCCGCTCGGTGGGGCGGCACGCATGTGGTCTTCGCTAATCCTTTGACTATTGATGAGGAAAATGATGCCACTGCGCATCCTTCTCGGAGACGATCATCAAGTCGTACGACAAGGCATCAGAGCGCTTCTCGAGCAACAAGGCATGCAGGTGGTCGCGGAGTGTGCGGATGGCCGCGAGGCAGTGCTGCTTGCGGCGAAGCACACTCCCGACATCAGCATCCTCGAGATCTCGATGCGAACGCTCAACGGCATCGACAGCGCATGGCGGATTCTCCAGCAGCGTCCTGCCGCAGGTGTGGTGATCCTGACATTCCAGACAAATGAATCGCAGGTCATGGCCGCTCTGCGTGCCGGAGTACGCGGGTACGTCCTGAAGACGGAGAGCAGCGACGACCTGGTGCACGCGGTCTGCGAAGTGGCCAGGCGCGGCACGTACTTCAGCCCCGGCATCTCCCAAATCGTCGTCGCGGCGTACCTGACGGGCAGAGAGCGGCGCGGCGCGCTGACGTCGCGAGACCGTGAGGTGCTGCAGCTCGTCGCGGAAGGCAACTCCACAAAGGAGATCGCCGACGTACTGGGGCTGAAGGTGAAAACGGCGGAAGCGTATCGCGGCCGCCTGATGGAGAAACTCGACATCCACGAGACCGCCAGCTTGGTGCGTTACGCGGTGCGGCACGGCCTCATCCAGGCGGCGCTCCTGTTCTGCTATGTCGCCGGCTGGCTGTCAGTGAATGCGAGGGACGGCATCGATGCCGTCACGGCGCTGATCGGACCGTGAACCCGACGATGAAATCCCTCGGCCGACCCCGGAGTTCTCCCTGTGGCATCGGATTGAAGCTTCTGCAGTGCGGAATCTCGTCAATGCAGTCCGCCGCCGCGTGATCGCTCCATAACCATCATCAACGCCCGGTTTCGCGCCCGTCGGGCGCCGCTCCTCTTCCTTCTCGCGCTGCATCATCTGCTGCCGGGCGGGAAGCGCCGCTGCCAGTGCGATCGCCATGATCGACATCGCGGTCAGCAGCGCAGCCATCGCGAAGCCGTGCGATGACGCGTCTTTCGAAAGCGGAGGCACGGCGCGTGATGCGAGCACCCGGCGCCGAGCGGTATCGAGACGGGCAAGTCCGACGTCCATCAGTGGGGATTCTCCGATGGATGGTGATGGAGTTAATTCTTCCGCACTTTCGGAGTTCACCCACTACGAGCCGGTTCGGGGCGCACTATCCTTCGGCGTTGAAAACGCTTCCGATCTGGAACGAGATCGAGCAGATGCTCGACAACCCGTACAACCTGGCGTTGTGCTCGTCGCTTCCCGCAAGCGTTGACCCGCTGGTTCGAAACACGCCGGGGACGACGCAGATCTGGTCGGTACAGGCTGACGGCTGATTAAGCAGCGTTTCACGCTGAAGTGTTTCAAGAGGCCCGTTGCGCGCAGAGGCCCATCACGCGCGCATCGGGCCTTTTTATTTCCACCGTTCGCGGTCGCCGCGTCGGTGGAAGCGTGGGTGGAACACGCTGCTTCCGTAGGCGGTGACATTCATAACGTAAGGAGGGTTTCCCCCTTGAGCCGCATTTACCTTCCAGGGAACGCGTCGAAAGCGCGCCTCGGAGAGGCGGAACGCGCGCGACGGAATCGCGCCGAGATCGTGAGGGAGCTGTCCTGGGGCCGTGTTTCGCGGCGTGATCTCGTGAAGTGGGGACTCTTCACCAGCGCCGGACTGCTCGCGCCGATCAGCGGGCTCAATCCATTTGTCAGCGAAGCATCAGCCGCGGTCGGGCCGACCGGCCTGCCGCCGAGCCCGCTGTTCGGCGTGGGGGCGTTCACGCAGCCGATGCCGCGATTCGACGTGCTCCAGCGCAAGGCCCCGTCGTCGCTGAACCCGCTGCCGACGGCGATGTCGAACCAGACGCAGCAGGTCGTCGATCCGCTGCTGGGAGGCGGCACGGGGCCGATCGAGGGCCGGCCGCCCGGAGCGGTGTGGGCGCACCAGGGATTTGACCGGTATCCGCCGGCAGTCGCGTACGAGGTGACCCAGCGCGGAGCGCGGTCCAACACCACGTACAACCCGGGCGTCTCGAGCGCGCTGAACTCCGGCATCGACGCCGCGGCGCCGATGCCGCTGACGTTTCATCCGTCGCTGCCGGTCCAGGCGCCGAATTCGGTCTGGACGTTCAACGGGACGATCCCGCCGAAGCTCGTGCAGGCGCGCTACGGCGAGCCGATCCTCTTCCGTCATCACAACGGGCTGCCGGTCGACGTGACACAGAACGGGGGCTTCGGCCGCCACACCATCTCCACGCACGAGCACAACGGTCATCACGGCGCGGAGAACGACGGCTTCACCGGCGCGTTCTTCTTCCCGAACCAGTACTACGACTACCACTGGCCGATCGTGCTGGCGGGATGGAGCACCTACAACACGAACGCGATCGATCCGAAGGCGAGCTCGCCGAACGACGACGGGAGCCTGACGCTGGTCGCCGGCGACTGGCACGAGACGATGAGCACGCACTGGTTCCACGACCACATGTTCAGCTTCACGGCGCCGAACGTCTACAAGGGCAACGCCGCGATGATGAACATCTACAGCGGGCTCGATCGCGGCAACGAATCGATCGCCGACGGCGTCAACCTCCGGCTGCCGAGCGGCAGCGCGAAGCCGTGGGGGAACCTCGATTACGACGTGAACCTGATGCTCGCCGACAAGGCGTTCGATCAGGACGGCCAGCTCGCCTTCGACATCTTCAAGTTCAACGGCTTCGTCGGCGACGTCATGACGGTGAACCTGGCGTACAAGCCGTACTTCGAGGTGGAGCGCCGGAAGTACCGCTTCCGCATCCTCAACGCGAGCGTGTCGCGCTTCTTCAAGATCGCGCTCGCCAACGCCGCGGGCGTCGCGCAGCAGATGTACCAGGTTGCCAACGACGGCAACCTGCTGCCGAACCCGGTCATCCTGACCGCGCTCGACGAGATGGGGATCGCCGAGCGCTACGACATCGTCATCGACTTCTCGCGCTTCCAGATCGGCGAGAAGGTGCACATGGTCAACCTGGCCGATCACTTCGAGCTCGAGGAAGGTGGTCAGTTGACCGGGGCGAAGGTCGTCCGCGACGTGACGCTCGCCCAAGCGCTGGGCGGCGCGTCGCAGGACCCGTGCGTCGGACGGTTCCTCGAGTTCCGCGTCGTGCGCAACCCGGCGCAGCCGGACATGAGCCGCGTGCCGCTGCAGATGATTCCCAACCCGAACCTGTCGCTCATTCCGGTGTCGCGCGAGCGGACGTTCGTGTTCGGCGAGAACGGCATCAACACGAGCTTCGATGCCGACACGTCGTTCTTGGGCAAGTGGGGCATTGGGGTGGATGGGGGCGCGCAGCTCGCCGCGGACTACGGCCGCATCTCCGCCGCGCCGCAGTACGGCACGCGCGAAATCTGGCATCTCGTCAACGACGGCGGCGGGTGGGACCACCCGATCCACATCCACTTCGAGGAAGGACAGATCCTCTCGCGCAACGGCAGCTTCGCGAACGTGCCGGCGTGGGAGCGCGGACGCAAGGACGTCTACCGCCTGCGGCCGGGTGGCCGTCTGTCGATCACGATGCAGTTCCGCGACTGGGGCGGCATGTTCATGGAGCACTGCCACAACACGATGCACGAGGACAACGCGATGCTCCTGCGGTGGGAGATCAACGGCGGTGGCGACCCGTACCTGGCGCCGCTGCCGACGCCGGTGCCCACGCCGCAGGGTGTCACGTTCCACGACCCGCGGTTCACCTAGCGCGTGGAGGAGGGGTAATGCAATCGAGGGGCAGGGTCTTGCGGCGACTGGGGCTGGCGATGTGCGTGTGCGCGGCGTTGATGGCGGTCAACGTCGCGCCCGCGCGGGCGCAGAACGCGCAATGGGGCGCGAGCTATTTCCCGAACGTGCCACTGACGACGCAGGACGGCCGGACGGTGCGCTTCTACGACGATCTCATCAAGGGAAAGATCGTCGCCGTCAACCTGATCTACACCACCTGCAAGTACGCCTGCCCCCTCGAAACCGCGCGGCTCGCCCAGGTGCAGCGGCTCCTCGGCGACCGCATGGGAAAGGACGTCTTCTTCTACTCGATCACGATCGACCCGGCCTACGACACGCCGGCGGTGCTGAAGGAGTACGCCGCGAAGTTCGACGCGGGCCCGGGCTGGCTGTTCCTCACGGGCACGCAGGAAGACATTGACCTGATCAGCCGGAAGACCGGCCTCTACTCCGAACCCAACCCGTCGAACCCCGACGGCCACACGCCGCACCTGCTGGTCGGCAACGAGGTCACGGGGCAGTGGATTCGCAACTCGGGCGTCGACGACCCGCGGTTCCTGGCGACGACCATCGGCACGTGGTTGAACAGCTGGCGCACCGCGACGGCGCCGACGCGCTCCTACGCGGACGCGCCGAAGCTGGATTTCGCGGCGGGCGAATACGTCTTCCAGAAGCACTGCGCCGCGTGCCACACGGTCGGCGACGGCGATCGCATCGGTCCGGACCTGGCGGGCGTGACCGCGCGTCGCGACGGCACGTGGCTCACGCGGTTCATCAGCGAGCCCGAGGCGATGCGCGCCTCTGGAGATCCGACGGCGAAGGCGCTCGCGGCCAAGTACCAGCCGGCGATCATGCCGCGGCTTGGCGTCGAACAGGCCGACGTCGCCCAGCTTCTCCAATACATCGACACGAAAACCGTCGCGGCCCATCCGGCCGCGGCCGACAAGAGCCGTAGCGCGACGGCCGCGCCGGCGGCGGACCTGTCGGCGGTCATGGACCCGTACGTCCGAATCCAGCAGGCACTGAATCTCGGGAAGCTGGACGGGATTCGCGAGCGCGCTCGCGAAGTCGCGGCGCAGGCGAAGGCGCTCGGACCAGATGCCGAGGCCATTCGCCTGGCTGCGACGGCGATCGATCGTCCGCTGGCGATCGCCGCCGTCCGCACGGCGTTTGCGACGCTCGGCGATGCACTCATCGCGTACGCGAAGGAACGCCTTGCGCCGCTCGGCGCGGGCGTGAAGGTGGCCTACTGCCCGATGGCGCGCAAGTACTGGCTCCAGCGGGGCGAGACGATTCAGAACCCCTACTACGGACAGCAGATGTCTGACTGCGGCCGGTTCGCGGCCGATTTGCCATCGGTCGGCCAGCCGGCGACGTCCGGGACAACGACACGTTCACAGCAAGGGCAGCAAGGACGGTCACAAGCGCCGGCGGATAAGCCCGCACGCTGACCTGCGTCGATCCCCCCCGATGACGCAGCGAATGAGGAGAAGCATATGACTTCGTCGAAACGTTTCCGAATGCGGCGGGCACGGTCCAGGTACTGGGCCGTCGCCACAGTGCTGGCCATGATATTTTCGCCCACGGGCGTTCCGTTCTTCGCGCCACAGGCGCCCCTGCAGGCGCAGGCGCTGGTCCCGGCCTCAGTTACAGGTGTCGGGAACGGTTTCGTCCTCAACGCGGAGGACCTGCGGTTCATCTTTCACCAGATCGCAGTGGCGCAGCAGCATGTCGTTACGACCAGCGTAAGCCACCCGTGCGACACGCTCCTCGGGCCAGGACCGAATCAGGTGAACGGAATAGGCAACCCGAATGGCAATCCGCAGCTCCCGGTGGGTCTCCGGACTGTCGACGGGTCGTGCAACAACCTCGTGCCGGTTCCCGATCAGCATAAATTTGGCGCTTCGGATCGACTCTTTCCGCGCCTGCTGACGCCCGTCTTCCGCGACGCGGAGCAGGGCACCTCCTACAAGCAGAAGCTGCTGAACAACACGGTCATCGACTCGCAGCCGCGCATCGTCACCAACCTGGTCGCGGACCAGTCGGACGCCAACCCCGCCGCGGTCGCCGTCGCAACGCACCCCTGCGGCTCGGGCGGATTCGTCTGCTCCGACCCGCCGACCGACCCGGCCCACCCGGGCGACCCGTTGTTCACCGTCCGGGATCCGGCGTCCGGCGCGCTGTTCATCCCGAACATCACGCCCGACTTCGGCCTGTCGGCGCCGTTCAACCTGATGTTCGCCTTCTTCGGCCAGTTCTTCGACCACGGCCTCGACCTGGTCACCAAGGGTGGCGGCACCGTCATCATGCCGCTCCAGCCGGATGACCCGCTGTTCCGCGCTGGCAGCACGACCAACTTCATGGTGATGCCGCGCGGTCTCAACCAGCCGGGTCCGGACGGCGTCATCGGCACGGCCGACGACATCCAGGAGACGGTCAACGAGACGACGCCGTGGGTGGACCAGAACCAGACCTACACGTCGCACCCGTCACACCAGGTGTTCCTCCGTCAGTACACGACCGTCGGCGGCAGGCCGGCGCAGACAGGCCTGGTGCTCGACGGCGGGTTCTGCGGACCGCGCATTGGCGGCAGCCCCGGCGAGCAGATCTGCGACATCGGCAACTGGTCCGAGGTGAAGGCGCAGGCGGCGCACATTCTCGGCATTCAGCTCGTCGATCAGGACGTGTTGAACGTGCCGCTCCTCGTCACCGATCCGTACGGCCACTTCAAGCCCGGCCCGAACGGCTTCCCGCAGATGGTCCGGCCCGGCAACGTCCTCGTGGAGGGCAATCCCGCCGCCAACGGCGGCCTGGGCGTGCTTATTCCAGACGACGCATTCAGGACCGGACATGCGTTCCTCAACGACATCGCGCACAACGCGGTGCCCGCGCCGGGGCTGGTGCCCGACGCCGACACCACCATCTGCAACTTCCGCACGTGCACGCAGCCCGACGGCACGTACGACGACGAGCTGCTGAACCGGCACTTCATCACCGGTGACGGCCGCGGCAACGAGAACATCGGGCTGACGACGGTGCACCAGATCTTCCACGCCGAGCACAACCGGCTGCGGAACTACATCGACCGCACGATCCCGCAAGTGCTCTCGGCGCAGGAAGTCACTGCGTGGCATGCGGTGCATGCGGGTTCGGGGTGGGACTACAACGAGCGCCTGTTCCAGGCGGCCCGCCTCGTGACCGAGATGGAGTATCAGCACCTCGTGTTCGAGGAGTTCGCCCGCACGGTTCAGCCGCTGATCAATCCGTTCCTCGGCGGGCTGACGAGCATCGACGCGGCGATCGCCGCCGAGTTCGCGCACACCGTGTATCGCCTCGGCCACTCGATGCTGCCCGAACGGCTGGACCGGACCAATGCCGACGGGTCACATAACGAGATCAGGCTGCTCGACGCCTTCCTCAACCCGCTGGAATTCAATAACGGAGGACCCGCGGGGACGCTGACCGCCGACAAAGCCGCGGGCGCGATCGTTCGCGGCCTCTCGAAGCAGGTCGGCAACGAGCTCGACGAGTTCGTCACCTCCTCGGTGCGGAACACGCTGGTCGGCCTGCCGCTCGACCTGCCGGCCATCAACCTGGCGCGGGGAAAAAGCGAAGGCATCCCGACGCTGAACGAGGCGCGCCGGCAGTTCTTCGCCGCCAGCAAGGACCCGACGCTCGCGCCGTACAGGAACTGGTTCGAATTCCGGTTCGCCCTGCGGCACGACCAGTCGTTCGTCAACTTCGTCGCGGCCTATGGGAACCACCCGACCATCACGGGCGCGGCGACGGTCGCCGCCAAACGTCAGGCGGCACAGGCGCTCGTCACGGCCAACAGCCCATTCCTGTTGACCCAGGCCACAACGGCAGATCCGACGGCCGGCGGTCTGAACAACATCGATTTCTGGATCGGTGGCATGGCGGAGAAGCCGAACGTGTTCGGCGGACTCCTCGGGTCGACCTTCAACTTCGTGTTCGAGCGGCAGCTCGAGAAGCTGCAGGACGGTGACCGGTTCTACTACCTGCAGCGCCTCGACGGCCTGAACCTGAAGCAGCAGCTCGAAGGCAACTCGTTCTCCGAGTTGATCCGGCGCAACACGGACATGGGCGTCTCCATGGGCGTGATCTTCAACACCGCCGACTTCAACTTCGACTCAACCGATCCGCTGTTCAGCAGCCTCAACACCTCGCAAGTTGACGTCGGTGGCGGGACGTTCGTCTTCACGCTCACGGACGGGATGAAGGTCTTCTTCGACCCGCTGCACCAGGGCAAGAACATCACCGTCAACGGCGGCCCTGGCGACGACCGGTGGCGCGCGGACGTCGGCGACGACACCATGTACGGCAACGGGGGCAACGATCGCCTCGAGGGCGGTGAGGGCAATGACACCATCGTCGGCGGCGACGGCGACGACATCCTCGACGGCGGCAACGGCGACGACGTCCTCAAGGGCGGGCCGGGCAACGACGCCCTCCAGACCGGACCCGGGTTCGGCGCCGATATCGCCATCGGCGGCGACGGCAACGACTTCATGGTCGGCGGCGACGACGGCGTCGAGTACTTCGGCGGCCCCGGCAACGACATCATCGTGGACGGCGCCATGCGCGCCGAGGGTATGTTCGGGGGCTCCGGCGACGACTGGATCGACGACGGCGAAGGACACGACGGCGGCATGTTCGGCGACGAAGGCAACGTCTTCGACCTGCTGGCCGGCCTCAGCAAAGTCGGCGGCGACGACGTCCTCGGCGGCGGTCCGGGTCAGGACAACCACTGGGGCGAGGGCGGCGACGACGTCATGGTGATGTCCGAAGGCTCCAACAAGTTCTTCGGCGATTACGGGTTCGACTGGATCACCCTGCGCGGGTGGAACGCGCCGGAGTTCATCGAGCTCCACCTGGGGGCCCTTCCGGCCGTGCCGATCAACTTCAACGACCTCCGGAACAGGTACCGGTTCGTGGACGGCGCGTCCGGCTGGAACCTCGACGATCACATCGCCGGGAGCAACAACGTGCTGTGCGATCCGGCGGCGGGCTTAGTTGCCGAATGCCTGCTCCCCGGCATGGAGCTGACGGCAGCCGGGGCGGCAAAGATCGACGGCCTCACCGCGCTGATGGCCGCGTTCGGCGCGGCCGGCGACCTGAACGCCCCCGCCATCCCGGGCGTCAAGGGTGTCGGGTTCATGGGCGGCGACATCATCCTCGGCGGCCTGGGCAGCGACACGCTCGAAGGCAAACAGGGCGACGACCTGATTGACGGCGACGTGTGGCTGAACGTGCAGCTGGAGGCGACGTACAACGACGGCACCGTCAGGCTCGTGGACACCCCACGTGACCTGGTCGCCGATGTGATGTCGGATCCGCAGCTGCTCAACCCGGGGAGGATCAGGATCGTCAAGACGATCGTGACCCCGGTCACCCCGCCGGCCGATTGCGGAGCCGCGACGCCGCTCAACTGCGACACGGCGGTCTTCAACTTCCCGAGCACCGAGTACGTCACCACGCTGAACGCGAACGGTACCGTCACCGTTCAGCACGTCCCGCCCGGGGGAGTGAGCAAGGCTGAGGGCACCGATACGCTGCGCAACATGGAGCGAGCGACGTTCACCGACGGCGTCGTGATCGACCTGACGGCGCTCGGCTCGAACATCGTCGCGACCGGGACGGTGACGCTCAGCTCCGCGACGCCGACCGAAGGCGTGCCGCTGACCGTGACGACCAACATCACGGACCCGAACGGCTTCAACCCGGCGACCATCACCTTCGATTGGGAGGTGGAAACGACGCCTGGCGTGTTCGCGGTCGTCACGACGAGCCCGAGCTTCACGCCCGGAAATCCGCAGGTCGGCCACGCGCTGCGTGTTGCCGCGCGCTTCATCGACTTCGGCGGGTTTGCCGAAGTGGTGAGGTCGGCGCCAAGCGCACCGGTCCTGAACGTCAACCAGCCGCCTGCCGGCGTCCCGACGCTCAGCACCGCCACCCCGCAGGAGCAAGAGCCGCTCTCGGCGAGTACCGCGGGCATTACGGACCCGGATGGTCTCGTCGGCGTGACCTTCAACTTCCAGTGGCAGCAGGCGACCACCGCGGGTGGCGCGCCGTTCAACAACATCGCGGGCGCGACCCAGGTGTCGTTCACCCCGGCGCAGGCGCAGGTGAACAGGCTGCTGCGCGTGAGGGTGTCCTTCACGGATAACCACGGGACGGGCGAATCCGTAACGTCGGCCGCAACCGGCGTGACGGGCGACGTCTTCGTCGGCACGGCGGATCCGGACACCTACAACGGCACGGCCGGCAGGGACAAGGTCTCCGGTCTTGGCGGTGGGGACATCCTCAACACCGGCGCGGGCGCTGACATCGTCGACGGCGGCGATGGCGATGACAACATCAACGCCGGGGCTGGCAACGACACGATCACGGGCGGCGCAGGCGACGACTTCATCAATGCGGGCGCCGACAACGACGTGATCCTCTACAGCGGATCGGCGAACGGCTTCGACAGCGTCAACGGGAACACCGGGGTCGACGAGATCCGGGCGCTGGCCAACAACACCGTGATTGGGCTGACCTCGATCGTGGGAGTGGAAACGATCACCGCGAACGGGTTCACCAACGTCACGATTCAGGGCAGCGCGCTCGGCGACTCCTGGAACTTCTCGACGACGACGCTGACCGGTATCGTCAGCATCGATTCCGACGGCGGTGACGACGCGGTCACCGGCGGACCGGGCAACGACAACATCAAGGGCGGCACGGGTGACGACGTGCTGACCGGCAACAACGGCGCCGACATCCTCGATGGCGGCGACGGCAACGACCTCATCGACGGAGGCAATGGCAACGACACGATCATTGGCGGCGCCGGCAACGACACGATGAGCGGCGGGGCGCACGACGTGCTCGCGAACAACGCGACCGGAAACGTCTACCGGTTCGCCCTTGGGTCCGGTCAGGACATCGTCCAGGTCTTCGACTCGGCACCCGCGGGCGGCCAGGACCGCCTGGACGTCAGCGCTCGTGGCATCACGGCGGCCAACTTCGCGGCGCGCGTGACGATTACCTCGGTGACCAATGCTGACGGCACGATCGACACGCTGGTCAGCTTCACCGGGACGCCGGACACGGTCCGCCTGCTCGGCGTGACGGCGTCAACCGTGACGTCGGCGGACTTCATCCTCGCACCGTAGGGACCCGAATCACGTGCTGTGGGGTGGGGGACGCTCCACCCCACAGCTCACATGAGTAGGGATTCCAAAGTCGGGCTGTGGGGCGGGGGACGCTTCGCTCCACGGCTCAGATGAAGGGTGAACAGGTCATGTCCAATCAATCGACTCTTTCCGACTATCACCGGATCATTTCTCCGCTCGTCGGCCTGGCGCTGTGCATGGCGCTGATGCCGAGTATCAAGGGGGCGGCTCGCACGACCACGGCAGCACCCCCCACGACGAATATCGCAGAACGGTTCACTGGAGAAGCGCTGAGCGTCTCGGATGGCGAACGCGCCGGCCGTATCCAGATCTACATCTCGAAGTGGTCGAGCGACGCGGAAGTGCAGCGACTGCGCGAGCCGCTGCAGCAGGCGGACGGCGAGTCGCTGCTCACGCTTCTTCACGACCAGCACCCGCGCATAGGCGTCGTCCTCATGCCGGGCATCCAGGCGCACGGTATCCGGGCGCGGACGCCCACGCCGCGCAACCTGCTGTTCGCGCGGGAAGTGATGACGCCCTCCGGCCGGCAGATCATCGCCATCGCGGACGAGCACCTGGGACTCGGCGAGCCGCCGCTCGACGCGCGCAAGGCGGTGCCGGAGTTCAACCTGCTCGACATTCGCTTCGGCCCGGACGGCATGGGCGTCGGCAAGGTGGTCTCCGCCGCGGATATCGCGTTCAGCGCGAAGACCGGAATGGTTGAAGTCAAGGACTTCGCCACGCATCCCACGCGCCTGATCGAAGTGCGCGCGGAGAAGCCGTGAGTGGAACCTTGACGGTACGAAAGACACCGTTGGCGCTCGTCGTCGTGGTGATGGCCTGGTGTGCCGTCTCCACGGCGCGCGCCGACGTTCAGTTCTCGATCCGCGACGGTCGCGTCGTCCTCGTGGCGAACAACGCGACCATCGCGGAGATCATGGAGGAATGGGCGAACGTCGGGAAAACGAAGATCGTCAACGCGGACAAGATTCCCATGGAGATCGTCACGCTCGAATTGCGAAATGTCAGCGAACGGCAGGTGCTCGACATTCTCCTGCGCACGACGAGCGGCTTCATCGCTGCGTTGCGTGAGGTCGACGATCCGAACGCGTCACTGTTCGATCGCATCGTCATCATGCCGCCGAGCGTCGCTCCGCCGCCGCCCGTGAACGCAAGCGCTCCGCCTGCGTACCCGCGCATGCCTGCGGCGCCACCACCGTCCGCGGTATCCCTGCCGGAGCCTCCAGTTGCGCCGGTACAAGCCGCGGCCGACGACACGAACAAGGACGATGCCCCGCCGCCAGTCGTGATTGGTTCGGTGTTGCCCGAGCAGCCACCAGAATCGTTCACCTCGAACAACACACGTCGCATGCTCGAGACCTTGAATCCTCGTGACTTCCACCTGCCGGAACAGGGGCGCGGAGGTGTCATGGTCCCTCCAACAGCTGTGGTGTCACCGGTTGTGGGCTCTGCGCGGCCGGGCGTCATTTCGAGGCCGGCGTCGCCGACCGCTCCGTGAGTGCAGTTACCCCCCGCGGGAGTCGGCGCCGGCGTACAGAGCACCCGGAAGATGAACATCGCGACGCGTCGCGGACTTCACGACGGAATGGGCGAGGGGTCGACCGCACGAAGATCGTAAAGGCTGACATGATTCCCAAAGACTTCGGCACGATCGCATTGCGAAACGCTGCGGAACGCGACGTACTCGCGCTGCTCCTTCGAACGAGGAGCGGCTTCATCGTTGCCTCACGTGACGCTGACGACCCGGCCGCGCCGCGGTTGGATCTCCTCGTCATCATGCCGCCGAGCCCCGCTCCCCCCGACCCCAGGTCCACCTCACCGGGTAGCGAACTGCCTCTGGAGGATTTTTGATGATCCGATTTCGTGCACGTACCAGCTACGTCATCATCGTGCCGGCTCTCCTGCTCGCCGGTGTCGCCGGCGCGCAGGCGCAGGTCGCGGAGTTCAGCCAGCTGCGTGACGCGGCGCCCGGGAAGTTCTTCGACGCCGCGGCCTCCGCGCCGTCGGCGGCCAACGGCAACCAGCTGAATATCGGGATCAACGGGGGGATCGACCCTCTCACGTTCGTCTCGAACGCATTCAGGGCGACGACGCTCGCGTTCGGCAACCGGATGGCCGACGACACGATCAGCTTCGTCGTCACGGCGCCGGCTGGCTTTTACGTGGCCAGCCTGACCTACACCCAGCAAGGCACTTCAAATACCGGGCGGACAGCCGTCCAGAGCGGCAATACGCAATGGACCGTGGGCGGATTTCCAGCCGTCATTGCTGAGTACAACAACCCGATCGTGACCGGCGTCGTCGATCTCACCGCATTGCAGCCGGCGAGTGTCCCGGTTTCCATCACCGTTTCGCTGTTCGCCGGGCCGACCGGCGACATCGAAATTGCCAGTGCGAGCGTCGTCGCGGACATCAAGCCTGTCGGGGGTGTTCGGGACGGAGCGGCCAATGGGGGGATTCTCAACGACGCACCTGGTGGCGGCACCCCGGCTCCCGCCGCCGATGCGGACGACAACAGGGGACGGGGTCGCGATGAGGGCGAAGCTCGTCGTGGTAACTCTGGTAGTGGCCGTGGTCAAGGAGGCCGGGAGTCCGGCCGTGGTTCCGGTCGCTAGTCTCCCCCGAGACGGGCAGCCGCCGCTCATGACGCGGCGCTGCACCCGTTGAAGTCGCCGCCGTCGCCGTGCTCGCTGCCGGGTTCGACGCGACACAGCGAAGGCGGTGACATCAGGACCGCGTCAGCCTTCCAGCGCGATTCCTCATCACAACGCACGAGGTGCTTCGAGGCGAGCTGCCTGAGCACGCAACGCGCGCCCGTGTCCGGAGGTGAGCAGCCGCGGCTGCCTCGTCGCACGTCGATCCGCCCGGGTGACTACACACCCATGCGACAACGCGGCATTGCGCTTCGCTTCGGCGTTGGTAATCGCGGCGCTCGCTGTTCACCTGTCACGTGTGATGGCAGATTTCGCACCTGTCTTCGCCTGAGGTGCAGCTCAGGATTTCCACGCTGTGCGGTGACAATTCACGCGTCACTCAGGCGGATCCGATGTCGAAGTGAAACGTACCGGGCTTTTCGGAGGGCCCATTCCGAGAGTGCGGTGGGTGCGTCGAGCTGGCTCGCGACTACCTACTGGCCGGCGAGCTCACCTTGGAACAGATCGCCGATCGCACCGGCTACAGCTCACCCAACGCGTTCGCGGCGACATTCCGCCGACACGTTGGATTGGCACCCGGTCAATGGCGCCAGCAGTACTCGTCAAAGCCGCAACAGGTGGCGCCGGAATAGCGTCAGCGGTGGCGCTGGCGTTGATGGGGCCCGGCGGAGTGCCAACAAGATCGACCGCAGGAGGAGCCAGATGGAGAGCCCGATCGAGGTAGTGCGCAGGTTCTGCGCGGCGTGGTCCGACAATGTCGGGGCCGGCGAACTGGCCGCATTTTTCACCGACGACGCCGTTTACCACAACATCCCGCTGGCGCCGGTCACTGGCAGGGAGGCCATCGCCAAGACGATCTCCTCGTTCATCAGGCCTGGCGCGCCAGGCATCGAGAGTATCGACTTCCGCGTCATCAACATCGCAGCCAATGGTCCGGTCGTGATGACCGAGCGGGTGGACGTCTTCAGGCTCCCTGGCAAGTCGTTCGAGCTGCAGGTCATGGGGACCTTCGAGGTCGGTGACGGCAAGATAAACGCGTGGCGCGACTATTTCGACCAGAACCAGTTCACCAGCCGGATGGGATGAGGCTGGACATCAATCGCGCAGGTGTAGGACTACTTCCGCGGGCGCGTCATCCGCGCGCTTCCTCGCTAGTCTCGCAACCGCGCTGCTCCGATGTTCTCCATGGTGGGCGCACCTGGTGGGCGCACGTCGAGTTCACCCGCATAAACATTGCGCCAACTATCCTCCGCAAAAAGATCGAGGAGCGGCGCGTTCTGTGCGCGTTCGCGTCGATGGGGGAGTGCCCGGTCGCTGTGCTGTGGGTTCGTCGCTCAGAGACCAACCGGCCGTCTAAATGCCTGGAGGACACGCGAGGCGAGCTCGCTCGCAAAGGCCTCACTCACCGGCGCATGTCCAATGATTCGCCGAAAATAGAGTGGTCCTGTCAGCGCGTCAATGAGCAGGTCGGCGTCGGTATCCTGAGGCAGTTCTCCGGCCGCGATGGCCTGTTGGACCAGGTCTACATTCATGGCCCGTCGCGGCAGATAGAAACGTTCGAGGAAGAGTCGCCGAAGCACGGGATCTGCCTGAACATCACTGATCAGGCGGACGGCGACGGGTGCGTCCTTCGAATGAAGCCACGCCGCGCCGCGGACCACACTCTGATGCAGCCGTTCGAGCGGCGATCCCTCAAGCGGTGGCGCCAGCGCCGGTTTCACCCGTGCCAGAAATGCGTCGAGCATGACCGCCTCCTTGCTCTTCCACCAACGATACAGAGTGGCCGTGCTCACGCCGGCCTGCCTGGCCAATTCCTGCGCCGATACGGACGCAATCCCCCGTTTCTTCAGCAGACGGTACGCCGCCCGGAGAACGGCTTGCTTTGACGCGTCGCTTCGAGGTCGGCCGCGGGGGCGGGGCTTGGGGTTTCGCGATTTGTGCATCGGCACGGCCTGTTCACAGCGATTCGGTCAATACGACAATAGCAGTTTCGTTTTTAGTTGACAAGAGCACGGCGCGTGACTATAACCGAAAACATTCGTTTCGTTATTAGAGGGATGCCATGGCACAAGTATGGTTGATCACGGGAAGCGCCCGGGGGCTGGGTCGGGCGATCGCTGAGGCCGTCCTCGCAGCTGGCGACAAGCTGATCGCCACCGCCCGCCATCCACAGCAGCTCTCCGATCTGGTTGAGCGTTACGGCGACAACGTGCGCGCCGTCGCGCTGGATGTCACCGATGCGCGTGCGGCGATTGCGGCCGTCCAGTTGGCCGTTGACGTCTTCGGCCGCCTCGATGTGTTGGTCAACAACGCCGGCTATGGGAACCTTGCCCCGATCGAGGACACGACCATTCAGGACTTCCGCGCCCAACTTGAGACCAATCTCTTTGGCGTCGTGAACCTGACGAAGGCGGCCATCCCGGTGATGCGACGCCAAGGAGCGGGCCGGATCCTCCAGTTCTCGTCCGTGGGAGGACGCGTCGGCCCGATCGGTCGCGGCGCGTACGCGGCGGCCAAGTGGGGTGTCGAGGGCTTCTCGGAGGTGCTCGCCAAAGAGGTGGGGCCGCTCGGGATCAAAGTCACGATCATCGAGCCCGGGGGCTTCCGCACGGACTTCGCGGGATCCTCCCAAACCATTCTCGCGGACAATGCTGCTTATGCCTCGACGGTCGGAGCCGTCGCGAGGTTTCAGCGCGAGTACGATGGCGCGCAGCCCGGCGACCCGAAGAAGGCGGCGGCGGCGGTCCTGAATATTGCGGCTCTCGATGAACCGCCGATGCGGCTCTTGCTTGGGCGTGACGCCGTCCGTGCCGCGGGGGAAGCCGAGCGTACGCGCGCCGAGGCCGACAGGAAGTGGCGGTCGTTGAGCGAGTCCACGGATTTCATCGACGACGCCGGAGAGACTTCCAATCGTGCCTCGCAGTCATCCTCGACCGGCGGTCGCGCCGATCTGACATCCAGAACGTGGCTCATTACAGGCGCGTCGAGCGGGCTCGGCTATGCCCTCGCCGAGTTCGTGCTGCAGCGCGGCGATCGCGTCGTTCTGGCAGCGCGATCGATGAACAGCATGAGCGGTCTCGCCGCGCGTTACCCGGATAGGGCGCTCGCGATCGGATTGGACGTGACGCAGCCGCAGCAGCGGATCGCCGCGGTCGAGCGGGCGCAGGCGCACTTCGGCGGGATCGATGTGCTTGTCAACAATGCCGGCATCGATTTTCTCGGCGCCATTGAGGAGCAGCGCGAGGAGGACTATCGAGCGCAGTTCGAGGTCAACTTCTTCGGTGCCGTGGCCATGCTCCGTCTCGTCCTGCCAGGCATGCGTCGCCGACAATCCGGAACGATCGTGAATATCTCGTCCATGGACGGGATTGCGAGCCTGCCCGT
>Ga0209438_1000101_pt1 | contig 21826 bp, 16 predicted proteins | sample GraSoi_2013_20cm_FD_185825 | JGI IMG/M metagenome (GOLD analysis project Ga0209438, IMG submission 185825) | Grasslands soil microbial communities from the Angelo Coastal Reserve, California, USA - Sample 9_17_2013_20cm (SPAdes) (version 2) | ecosystem: Environmental > Terrestrial > Soil >...
TCCAGTCGTCCATGAATTTTCCGATCACGCCGATACGCGCGCGACGGACGTTCACCCCGTTATCGAGACGTTGCGGGGTAGCCGCAGCGGTATTGGGGCGGTAATCGTAACCGCCAGCATCGAAGTGCACGCGGCTGACAATCGATACGCAATTTTGATCGTCTGCGGTGCAGATTGTCGGCCGGTTGTTCGGCATCTTCACGACCGCATCAGATGGCGCAATCTGGCTCTTGGCTGGATAGGCGGCGGCGTTGGCAACGCTGACCTTGGCATCCGCTTTCGCATTGGCAGTTGCCGCAGCGGTGGTATTGGCTGCAGTCTGCCTTTGAAGTTTGTCGAGCTTTTGCTCCATCAGGCGCAGTTGCTGCTTCAATGCGGCAATCTCGGCATCTGCTCCGGCAGACTGCGCATGCGCGTCTCCGAAGACGGCCGCGCTCAACGAAATTGCTACAATCGCGATTCCCGAAGCAAGTACCTGAATACGCATGTCCATCTCCTGCAGTATTGTTGCGCAAATGCTGTCGCGTTGGGACGCGTCCTACGCTTGAGTTTTTCAAGAATGGCTCACCGTAAGACTAATCGAAAATCAGCGAGAAACTGTCGCCGAAATACTACATGCCAGAAATTTTCGGAATTTCAATTTGGCGCCAAGTTTCCAGACTGCTTGGCATTAGTTTCACCGTGCCGCCAGCCCTCCGTGTTACGTACGCTTTCCTTGCATACATGCCGCCGCCAATACCCCGGTGCAGCAGCTGGGCGTATTCTTCGCTCAACTCGCCCAGCTTTTCAGCCTTCCCCGATATGGCAGTCGGGTCGGCCTGCACATCGTCCTTTTCGAGGCTTGCTTAGCGTTCACTCGCGTTGCGGCCTGCACACTCGCGCTGTCACCGATTCGTGACACGCTAATCGAAGGCTTCAGCCACTTCGTTACCTCCATGACTGCTCCGATCGCTTCCGGCTGGAGCGGTTGCCGGGTGGGACTTGCACCCACTGGAAAGCGCCGTCTTTGCACGGCGCACGCCAAAAGCGGCCATCGGCATGCTTACCCGTTGGAATCATCGAGGTGAGTTATTTGCTCTTCTGGCCGTGCATTGACGCGCTAGAAGTGTCAGGGCATTTCGCCGGTGGCGTAAGCAGAAATATCACGCTCCAAAATCCGGCCGGCCCCTTTCTTGCCGACGACCATACCATCACGTGCAACAATCTCGCCTCGGGCGATCGTCATCACCGGCCATCCGGTCACCTCGAAGCCCTCCCACGGAGTGTAGTCCGAACCATGATGCAGGTTCTCCTGTCGTATCGTCTCGCGACGGTGCGCATCCCACAACGTGATATCGGCGTCGAACCCGACGCCGATCGACCCCTTTCGGGGGTAGAGACCGTATATCTTGGCATGATTGGTAGAGGTTAACTCGACAAACCTGTTCAGCGAAATTCTCCCTGCCGAAACTCCTTCGGAAAACAGGATCGGCAGCCGCGTTTCGACCCCCGGAATGCCATTCGGGACCCAGCGAAACGACGTCCTGCCTTTCGGCGTAAGCTTGCCTTCGCTGCTTTCGTATCGGAACGGGCAGTGATCAGAGGAGAAGGTCTGGAACACGCCCTGCTGCAGGCCTTCCCAGATCGCCGCCTGGCTGGCCGCATCGCGAGGCGGCGGTGAGCAGACGTATTTCGCGCCTTCCATGTTCAAGCCCTCGAGATCGTCCGCGGTCAGTGTCAGATATTGCGGGCAAGTCTCGGCATATACTTTCAAGCCGCGCTGCTGCGCCCAACGAATCTGCTCCATGGCCTCGCGACCCGAGACGTGAACAATCATGATAGGCACGTCGATCAGTTCGGCGTGACTGATGGCGCGGTGGGCGGCTTCACGCTCAACCAGCTCGGGGCGAGAGGCCGCGTGAAAAAACGGAGAGGTCTGTCCCGCGCGCTCGAGCCGGTCGGTCATGTACTTGATTGCATCATAGCCTTCCGCATGTACCATCACGAGCGCGCGCTCGCGGCGCGCCACCTCGAACACATCGAGCAGCTGGCGATCGTTCAGCACCAGATCGTCGTAGGTCATGAACACCTTGAACGATGTGTAGCCGGCCTTCAGCAGCGCCGGCAGCTCCTGTCCGAGAACCTCAGGCGTCGGATCGGTGATGATCAAGTGAACCGAGACATCGATGTGGCATTCGCCCTCCGCCTGGCGCACGTAGTCCTCGACGCATCGGCGCAAACTCATGCCGCGCTGTTGCAGGGCGAACGGCATGATGCAGGTGTTGCCGCCGGCGGCGGCGGCGGCGGTCGCCGAAGCGAAATCATCCGCCATAACGACATTGGGGCCGGAGGGCTGGGCGATATGGACGTGGCTGTCGATGCCGCCCGGAAGCACCAGCAGCCCGGAGGCATCGATCTCGCGGGTCGCTTCCTCGATCTCGGCGGCAACCGCGACGATGCGTCCCTCCCGGACGCCGACATCGGCGCGAAATGTGTCGGAAGCCGTGACAACGGTACCGCCACGAATAGCAAGATCCAGCTTAGACATTGCGCTCTCCTGTCGATCCTGTTGCGAGGATCTCTAGCGCGGTGCGAAGGATGCGAACGAGCCGAGATAGGCCTTCGGCCGCGGGGCGGCATAGGAACCGATTTTTGATGTCTTAAGACCCAGCGCGCCCAGGGCTTCCGCCAGCTTGATCGCACTCGCGACGCCATCGACAACGGGAAGGCCATGCTGTTCCGACAGACGCGCGGCGAGGTCGGCCATGCCGGCACAGCCGAGAGCATCGCGCTTGGCGATTTCAGCCAGCAGTCCCGGTACCGAGAACGCCTCGTCATAATAGCCTTCGATTGAAACCGGGCCATCCGGCGGATTGACGGCGACGATCTCCGTCCCCGGAGTCGCCGCGGCGCGGGCGGCTCGGCCGATCGTCTCGGTCATCGCGACCGTAGTGTTCGGATTGACGACAAGAATGCGCATGAAGCCTAGTCAGACCATTCCCTTGCCGGCGTCCGATCCATGGCGCCGTTGGCGGGCCTGGAGCACAAGAATGACGATCAACGCCGTAAAGATCACGAGAAAGGACACCGCGCTCGTCAACGTTCCAAGCGCATATATATCCGGCTTTGTAACGGTTGTCGTCAGTCCCTGCAATTCAAGCGGCAGGGTGTTGACGGAACCGATGGCCTGGCTCGAACGCGCGAGTTCGTCCCAGGACAGTGTAAAGCCAAACAAACCAATGCCCACGACAGACGGCAATATAATCGGCAGCACGACATGCCGGAATGTCTGCCACGGCGTTGCGCCAAGATCGCGCGCCGCCTCTTCAAGCCGGCCATCGAAGCGGTTGAAAATCGCGAACATGATCAGAAGACCGAACGGCAGCGTCCAGGTGAGATGGGCGCCGAGGCCTGAGGTGAAAAGCCCCATCGCCGTCGTCCAACCCTCACTGCCATGTTTGATCATGAAATCATCGAGCAGCCGGAATTCCAGTGCGATGCCGAGCGAGGTGATGATCGACGGCATGATCAGGCTCGCGATCGCAGCGTAAAACAGAAATGTCGCGCCCCGGAACGATTTGCGGAAGGCCAGGCCAGCCGAAACCGAGAACAGGACCGTCAGCACCATGACAGCGAGGCCGAGCTTGAGCGACCGCTTGAAGGCAGCCCCGATATCGACAATGCCGGTGCCGGAGAACACCTTGCTGAACCACACCAGCGATACGCCGTTCATCGGAAAAGTCAGGCCGCCGTCGGGCCCCTGAAACGACAGAATATAGATCGCAAACATCGGCCCATACAGAAACAGCACATAGGCGGTGAAGAACGCCGCGAGAACATAGAAGGATCGCGAGCGGCCTTCGCCCATTCAGAGCTCCTTGCGGATATCGACGATCCGCGTCAGCGAAGAAATGATCAAAATCGTAATGCCGAGCAGGATAACCGCATTGGCGGCGGCGGCCGGGAATTGCAAGGCATTGAGCCGGGCTTCGATGATCTTTCCGGCGGATGCGATCTGCTGGCCGCCCATCACGCCGATGGTCACGAAATCGCCCATCACGATGGTGATCACGAAGATCGAGCCAATGACAATTCCCGGTTTTGCCAGAGGAATGATTATATTCACCAAGGTCTGCCACCCGGTGGCTCCGGCATCGTAGGCGGCTTCAATCAACCTCTTGTCGATGCGGATCATCGAATTGAAGATCGGCACAACCATGAAAAAGGTAAACAAGTGGACGAGGGCCAGCACGACGGAAAATTCGGAGAACAATAGCCATTCCAACGGCGCGTTGATCAGTCCGACGCCCTCGAGGCCCCGGTTGACCAGGCCGTTGCGGCCAAGCAGCGGAATCCACGCGATCATGCGGATCACATTCGAGGTCCAGAACGGAATGGTGCAGAGCAAAGTGAGTACGATCTGCCAGGTTTTGGATCGAACATGAAACGCGAGAAAATAGGCGACGGTAAAGCCGATCAGAAGCGTCAGGCTCCAGGTCAGCACGCATAATTTCAGGGTCTTCAGATAGGTTTTCAGGATCGTGCACAGGTCCGGCAGACCGGCGATGCATCCCTCGAACGTATCTGAGTAGCCGCGCAGGCTGAAGGCAGGGATCATCTCGTATTCATTGTAATCCCACGTGCTGACGATGGTTACGAAGACCAGCGGCAAAAGAAAGAACAGCGCGAAGATTAGCATCATCGGCGCGGCCTGAAGCCACGCGACGAAGGATTTACGGTCTTGCGTCATGGAACGCCCGATCTCGAATCACGTCGGAAGAGCGTCTTGCCGCGCTCTCAAGCGCGGCAAGACTCAAGATGGCATCAAGCGGCGATGAACTCGTTCCACTTGCGGACCATGTAGTCGTTCTCGTCCATGACGGCATTCCAGCAGGCAACGCTGCCCATGCGGTCCTCGTAGGAGCCGCCGTCGCGCAGGGCGCCGGCTTTCTCGAGAACGGTGCCGTCCGGCGCCTTGATATCTCCGACAGCCGCCTTGCCTTCCATCCAGTAGCCCCATTCGTCGGGTGTCATGTTGGCCTTGGCGGTGGAGAGAACGGCCGAATAATAGCCCTGGCGATTGAGATAAGCGCCGGCCCAGCCTGACAGATACCAGTTCACGAATTCATAGGCCCAGTCGAGTTTCGGTCCTGAAACCGCCTTCGACACGCAGAACCCCGACGCCCACGAGCGATAGCCTTCCTTGAGCGGCTGGAAGGTGCAGGCAATTCCCATGCTGCGTACTTTGGTGACCGCTGGAGACCACATCGACTGGATGACGGTTTCGCCGGAGGCCATGAGGTTGACGGATTCGTTGAAATCCTTCCAGAACGCGCGGAACTGGCCGGCCTTCTTGGCTTCGGTCATGACCTTCATGGTGAGATCGATCTCGGCCTTGGTCATGTTGCCCTTGTCGGCATATTGGTGCTGGCCGGTGGCTTCGACGACCATCGCGGCGTCCATGATGCCGATCGACGGAATGTTGAGGATCGCGGCCTTGCCCTTGAATTCGCGGTTGAGCAGTTCGGCCCACGATGTAATCGGCCGCTTGATCAGATCCGGTCGAATCCCAAGCGTGTCCGCGTTGTAGACGGTCGGGATCAGGGTGACGAATTCAGTCGGCGTGGCGGAAAATGTCTTGGAGTTCGGACCTTCAAGATAGAGCACCTTCCATGGTGCCGTGCCTTGGTTGCCGATCTTCTTGCCGTTCGGTAGCTGGCCCTTGGTGAAAACCGGGGTGATGTTGTCGAATTCCTTGATCTTTTTTGCGTCGAGCGCGAAAATATTGCCAGACGGCACCAGCTTCCTCAGCGAGAAATATTCGGTATCGAGCACATCGAATGAATTCGGCTGGGTGATCACACGCTTGGTCACATCGTCGGTTGTTGCCGTGATGTATTCAATCTTGATCCCGGTATCTTCCAGACATTTCTTCGAGATCTCGTCGCCTTCGTTCACCGCTGTCCCGAGATAGCGCAGAACTTTCGGCTCGGCTGAATGGACGTAAGGAAACCCGGTAATTCCGCCCGAACCTGCTGCGAGGCCGACTGCTCCGGCAGCGCCTTTCAACACAGCGCGACGGCTGACGCCACTCTTGAATTTCCAAAGACTGCTCATGATCATCTCCCTAGGTGTCAAGCCGCCTTTTCGGGCGACGGGACGGTTACAGAATTGCGGATCTTCAATGGGCTTGCCTGCGCCGGGTCCCACGTGGCGACAACGCGCTCGCCGACAGTGTAGTTGGCCGCGTCGAACTGGCTTTCCGTGAGTTGGGCCGAGATGTCGGCTCCGCCTTCGATGGCAATCGCGACGCGGACATAAGTTCCCTGGTATTCGACCTCGCTGACGATGCCTGCGATCGACGGACCGTTAACGGCTTCGCCCGCTTTTTTCAGCATCAGACGATCATTCCGAACGGCGAAGGTCTCGTCATCAAAGGCAATGACGTTGTGGCCGCCGATGAATTTCGCCGTGAACTCCGTCAGGGGGTGGTTGAAGATTTCGCGCGGAGAACCCTGTTGTTCGATCCGGCCACCGTTCATCAGAACCACGATATCGGCAAGCGCCATTGCCTCATCCTGTCCGTGCGTAACATGGATGAAGGAAATACCAAGCTCCCGTTGAAGCTTTTTCAGTTCGGTTCGCATGCGCAGCCGCAAAAAAGGATCAAGCGCCGAAAGCGGCTCATCCAACAGCAGTATCTGAGGAGAGGTGATCAGCGCGCGGGCGAGAGCCACGCGTTGCTGCTGGCCACCGGAAAGCTGCCCCGGCAGTCGCTGCGCATAAGCTTGCATGTCGACAAGCTCAAGCAGTCTGTCGGCTTCGGCAAGTCGTTTCGCCTTGGCAACGCCCTTCATCTTCAGGGCAAAGGCAACATTGTCAATGACGGAAAGATGCGGGAATAGGGCATAGGACTGGAACATCATCGCCGTGTTGCGTCCGGCAGGCGGCAGATCCGTGACATTCCTTGGCCCGACAATGATATCTCCGGATGTCGCAGATTCATGGCCCGCAATCATGCGCAGTGTGGATGTCTTGCCGCAGCCGGACGGCCCGAGCAGGCAACAATAGGAGCCCGCTGGAATCTTGAGGTTGATGGCATCCACAGCGGTTACGCTGCCGTACCGCTTCGTAAGTTGCACCAGTTCAAGCGCCGCCGTGGTCGTCATCCGCATCAATCCGCATTTGTCTTAAGCTGGGCCCTGGGTACCTTGGCGCCCCAACCCGGCAGATTTCATGCAACACATGTGCCAAAAAAGGGGGCAAATCCCCGATTGTTTGATGAGCTGACGCGTTGCTCCGATCCAGGTCTGGTGCAATGCGTCAGCCGATTTTCGCCGCGGTTCGTGGTCTTCCTCCCTGGCTTAAATAATTGAGGCGATGTCGAAATCTGCCCTTTCGCCAAAGCCGCCTTGCGGCGATCAAAGGGTTCGCGCGCTCCAAGAAGCGGCGTCTGCTCGCGGGAATAAGACGGTTACAAACAGCGCGTACGGTTCGATGGCCTATTCGCGTGGCGCTTCGGCGCTTGAGGCGGCGGTGGCGCTTGGCGAGATCGACGGCAAGGCGGGCGACCAGTGCATCCTTCGAGATTTTGAGCTGTTTTCGTCGGTGGCGTCCACGTCGGCCGGTATCGAGCTCATGCATAATGTGGCCATCGTCTTGGGTAATTCGGCATCGTCGGCAAGTCCGTTTGAGATCGGACACGCCGTCATGCGCGACGCCATCGATTCCGCCGCCGTGATCGATGCGTTGAAGAGCGTGGGAAAATCCGCGGCACTATTGCGGCCGGAGATGATCGAGGCGTTCGGCAAGCGCATCCGCTATTTCAATACCTTTGGCGGCAACCCGGCGTCCTGCGCCGTGGCCCATGCGGTTCTGAAGGTCATCAAAGCCGGCCGGCGGCTGGTGCTGATCAGCGCGACGGGAAATGAAGGGCAGATCCTGAAGATCCGCCCGCCGCTGGTATTCTCGTCGAAGGATGCTAAGCTGTTCCTCGCCACCTTGGACGAGGTGCTGACGGCGCTGTTGCGGACTCCACCTGCAGGCCTGCCAGTGCAAGCGCGCGGGCGGTGGGATCAGGGGCGCCTGATCGAGCCGACCCGCAGCGTCAGCGCGCCGTTCGCTGCATTGTCGACCACGCTTTCCGGAGAAAGCACTGCACATGGCCAGTGGCAAAGAAGTTTTGATTGCCGAGTCCGATGTTGACTGTTGCCGATGGTCTTTGCGGATTGGTCACGTACTGGACGTAGCGCTCGTGCACCGTCGTAGAGTCGACGCCGCATCTTCTGGAAATCCTCGCTGATGCTAATTCCGACCTGGGGCTCATCAACGGGACAGGAGGAAGGCATGGAAGGCGGCATGGTCACGCCCACGCCAGCTTTGGTGCGTTTTACCGGTATTCAGAAGACCTACGACGGCGAACACCTCGTGGTGAAGAACCTCGACCTCGACATCAGGAAGGGCGAGTTCGTCACCCTGCTTGGCCCTTCGGGCTCGGGCAAGACGACCACGCTGATGATGCTGGCGGGCTTCGAGGTTCCGACCCACGGTGAGATCTACCTCGCTGACCGGCCCATCAAGAACATGCCGCCGCACAAGCGCGACATCGGCATGGTCTTCCAGAACTACGCCCTGTTTCCGCACCTGACGATCGAGGAGAACGTCGCTTTCCCGCTGTCCGTTCGCAAGATCAACAAGGCGGAGGCGCAGGAGCGCGTGCGGACGGCGCTACGCATGATCAAGCTGGAAAACTTGGCGCACCGGCGGCCGGGGCAGCTGTCCGGCGGCCAGCAGCAGCGCGTGGCGCTGGCCCGCGCACTGGTTTTCAACCCGCAGCTCGTGCTGATGGACGAGCCCCTGGGCGCCTTGGACAAGCGCCTGCGGGAGCAAATGCAACTAGAGATCAAGCAACTGCACGATACAATGGGCATCACCGTCGTCTACGTCACCCACGACCAGAGCGAGGCGCTCACCATGTCGGACCGCATCGCCGTTTTCAACGACGGCATCGTGCAGCAGATCGACAAGCCGAACGCACTGTACGAGCACCCCGTGAACAGCTTCGTCGCCAACTTCATCGGCGAGAACAACGTGCTGGCCGGCACCATCGAAAATATCGAAAAGGGATATTGCCGCGTCGCCCTGGCCTCCGGCGGCTCCGTCGTGGCCCAGGCGGTCAACGTGGCCGGCGCAGGCGCCGCCACCTCCCTGTCGGTGCGGCCGGAGCGGGTCTCCATCCTAACGGACGGGGCGGCCAGCGAGGGGCCGAACCGCCTGCCGGCCACGGTGCAGAACACCATCTACCTCGGCGACCACGCGCTGGCCGTGCTCCAGGTCGCCGGCAACGAGGAGTTCATGGTCAAGCTTCAGCCGGGCGCGCATGGAGGCCTGAGCCATGGCCAAAGCGTGTCCATCACCTTCCGCCCCGAAGACTGCCTGGCCCTTGATCCGGTGTGATCGAACCCTGCGGTCGGCCCCCGAGCGATCGGGCCGGGACGCATCCAGCTCCAAGACGCAACCTCACATAAAGAAGGAACGAAGACGATGCCGAAGCTTAAGATAGCGCTGGGATTCGCCGCGACGTTCACCGCTGTCGTTGTGCTGGCCGCAACCGCGCAGGCGCGTGACCTGGCCGTAGTGTCGTGGGGCGGTGCGTATCAGGATGCCCAGAAGAAGGTTTATTTCGAGCCGTTCAAGAAGGCGACCGGTGTTCCGATGAACGACGAGTCCTGGGACGGCGGCATCGGTGTGCTGCGCGCCAAGGTGCAGGGTGGTGCTGCCACCTGGGATGTCGTCCAGGTCGAGAGCGACGAACTGGCGGTTGGCTGCGAGGAAGGCCTGTTCGAGAAGATCGAGTACTCGAAGATCGGTGGCGAGGCCGCCTATCTGCCGCCGACCGTCAATTCCTGCGGCGTCGGCGCCATCGTGTACGATTTCGTTCTCGGCTACGACAAGGACAAGCTGAAGGACGGGCCGAAGAGCTGGGCCGACTTCTTCGACACCAAGAAGTATCCGGGCAAGCGCAGCCTGCGTCAGGGTCCGAAGACCACGCTGGAGATTGCCCTCATCGCCGACGGTGTCGCGCCGAAGGACGTCTACAAGGTGCTGGCCACCGACGAGGGCATCGAGCGCGCCTTCAAGAAGCTGGACACCATCAAGAACGACATTGTCTGGTGGAAGGCCGGCGCCCAGCCGCCGCAGTTGCTCGCGTCCGGCGAAGTGGCGATGACTTCGGTCTACAACGGCCGCATCGACACCGCGAACAAGAACGAGAAGAAGAACTTCGGCATGGTATGGGACGGGGCGCTCTACACCCTCGACAGCTGGGTCATCCTGAAGGGCAGCCCGAACAAGGGCGCCGCCTACAAGTTCTTGGACTTCGTCGGCAAGGCGGAGAACCAGGCCAAGCTGTCGGAGAACATTGCCTACGGTACCTCGAACAAGGACGCTACGGCCCACCTGCAGCCGACCGTGCTGAAGGATCTGCCGACCGCGCCGGACAACATGAAGAACGCCGTGGAGATCAACGTTACCTTCTGGCTTGAAAACATCGACCGTCTGACCGAGCGCTTCAACAAGTGGGCAACGAAATAACGTTCCCAAGTCCGCTCGACTCCGGCCAGACGGTGCTGAAGAAACCCTCGCGCAAATGCTTCTGCAACGGACGCGGCCTACTGGCCGCGTGACCTGAGGGCGGTCGGCGAAGGGGTACAGGCAAAGGACTGACACTTTGATCGCCTGTGGTCCTCCTCGCGGCGTTCCTTGGACCGGGTGAGAGATCTTGATGAAAAGGCTCAACCTATGACGGCTGCGTTCTTTACCGGCGCCGATACGCCGACCGAGGTGCCGCTCAAGCGCCGCCTGAAACGGGCGGAGCGGGGGCGCCAGTTCAAGGCATTGGCGCTGGTCCTGCCGCTTCTCCTGTTCCTGCTCTTCACCTTCCTGGGTCCCCTCGCCGGTATGCTCTGGCGCTCGGTCGACGACTGGGAGGTGCGTCGGGCCCTGCCCCATACGGTGGCGGCGTTGGCCGACTGGGACGGCAAGGACGTACCAGACGAAAAGGCCTACGCGGCGCTGGCGGGCGACATACAGGCGGCGCGCGCCTCCGGCACCGTCGCCATCGCATCCAAGCGGCTGAACTACGCACTGAACGGCTTCCGCACCATCCTGGCCAGCACCGCGCGCAACCTGAAAGCCGCGCCGGAGCCCGGCACGGCCAAGGAGGCGCTGGGCAGGATCAATCCAGCCTGGGGCGAACGCGCCACCTGGGCGGCGATCAAGGGCGCCAGCGGCCCAATGACCAGCTTCTACCTGCTGGCGGCGCTCGACCTGACCCGGAACGTGGACGGCGCGATCGTCGCGGCCCCGCCGGATCAGGCGATCTACCGCGACGTGTTCGCCCGCACCTTCACCATCAGCTTCGGCGTCACGGCGCTTTGCCTGATCCTGGGCTTCCCGGTCGCCTACCTGCTGGCGACGCTGCCGGCCGGCCGGTCGAACCTGCTGATGATCTTCGTCTTGCTGCCTTTCTGGACTTCGCTTTTGGTCCGGACCTGCGCCTGGATCGTGCTATTGCAGCGCGAGGGCGTGGTGAACAACAGCTTGCGCTGGCTGGGCATCGTCGACGAGCCGCTGCGCCTGATCTACAACCGCTTCGGCGTGTATGTGGCGATGACCCACGTTCTGCTGCCCTTTATGATCCTGCCGCTGTACAGCAGCATGAAGGCGATCTCGCCGGCTTACATGCGTGCCGCCGCGTCGCTCGGTGCGTCGCCCGTCACCGCCTTCCTGCGGGTCTACCTGCCGCAGACGCTGCCGGGTATCGGGGCGGGATGCCTGCTCGTCTTCATCCTGGCGCTCGGCTACTACATCACGCCGGCACTCGTCGGCGGCGCCGCCGATCAAATGATCAGCTACTTCATCGCCCTCTACACCACCGAAACGGTCAACTGGGGCCTGGCCTCGGCGCTGGGCGCGGTGCTGCTGCTCGCCACCCTGCTGCTCGCCGCCGTCTACGGAAAACTGGTCCATGGCCAGCAAGTCACAGGAGGAATGAAGAATTGAGCGGCAACCCTTCGCCCCGCACGCCCAGCCAGCGCATCGCGTGGACCACGACCATTGTTGCTTCCACGCTGGTGTTCATCTTCCTGATGGCGCCAATCCTGGCGATCATGCCGCTGTCCTTCAGCTCCGGCTCCTACCTGACCTATCCGCTGCCGGGCCTCTCCCTGCGCTGGTACGAGGACTTCATCAGTTCCCCGCGCTGGATGATGTCGCTGAAGAACAGCATGATCATCGGCGTCGCCTCGACCGTGCTGTCCATGGTGCTCGGCACGCTAGCCGCGCTGGGTCTGACGCAGTGGAAGAGCAAGTTCAAGCCGCTCGTGCTGGCGGTCGTGCTGTCGCCGGTCGTCGTGCCGGGCGTCATCACCGCGGTCGGCCTGTACTTCTTCTTCGCCCCGATCGGGCTTACCGGCAGTTACCTGGGTTTGATCCTAGCGCACACCGCGCTAGCGACGCCCTTTGTGGTGATCCCGGTCAGCGCGACGCTGCAAAGCTTCGACATGAACCTGGCGCGCGCCGCAGCCTCGCTCGGCGCCTCGCCGCTCTACGCCTTCCGCCGAGTGATCCTGCCGCTGATCCTGCCCGGCTTGGCGTCGGGTGCGCTGTTCGCCTTTGCGACCAGCTTCGATGAGGTGGTGATCGTGCTGTTCATGGCCGGGCCGGAACAGCGCACCCTGCCCCGCGAGATGTTCAGCGGCATCCGCGAGAACATCAGCCCGACCATCACCGCGGCGGCGGTGATCCTGACGACAGTGTCAGTAATCCTGCTCGCCACCATGGAAGGCTTGCGCCGCCGCAACGAGCGGCTGAAACGCAACAACGCTTGACCGGCGTCCTTATCCCTTGCGGCGGACCGGGAGCACCGTCCGTCCGCTGGCTCTTCTCCTGAAAGCTGTTGAGCGTTCCCAATCCGCGAGCCGCCATCTTGATCAGAGAGCCACATTCAAGCTTGGCGTCTTGAGCCTGCTTGCGTTGACGATGTCGCGTCGTCCGCTGCGCTCGCGTCGCGATGAGATGCACCCGCCGAAGCCACCTTGTTGGATCGGGTGATGACGATCAGTAGCCGGCAGCCAGCCCGGTGTTGCGGCGCGGGTCGTTCGCCCCGTAGAAACGATTGTTGCCGACCGGCTTGCCCGTCAGCGACGGCGCGCCGATGATGATTACCGCCAGGTGGTTGGCCGGTTGCGGCGCGTAATTCTCCAGATTGGTCAGGTCCGGGAGCCACTGCTGGTGGAAGCGCGGCATATCGGCGGCTTCCTGCGCGTTCATGTCGTAATCGATGGCGTTGATCATCGTCTGCAGCACGGCCGTGATGATGCGGCTCCCGCCCGGGGTGCCCACCACGATCACCGGCTTGCCGTCCTTGGTGACGATGGTCGGGCTCATGGAGGACAGCGGACGCTTGCCGGGCGCGATGGCGTTCGCCTCGCCCTGTACCAGGCCATAGAGGTTCGGTACGCCGATCTTGGCGGTGAAGTCGTCCATTTCATCGTTCAGAAGCACGCCGGTCTTGGCCGCCGTCACCTGGGCCCCAAACCAGTCGTTCAGTGTGTAGGTGACCGACACCGCGTTGCCGTCCTTGTCGGCGATCGAATAGTGCGTGGTGTTGCTGCCCTCATGCGGCTCGACGCCCGGTTTGATGTCCTTGGACACGGCCGCCTGTTTCGGGTCGATCACGGCACGGATCCTGGCCGCGTAATTCTTGTCGAGCAGGCGGTCGAGCGGGTTTTTCACGAAGTCCGGGTCGCCGAGATAGCTGTTGCGGTCGACATAGGCGTGGCGCATGGCTTCGATCTGGTAGTGCACGGCCTCAGCGGAGTGGTAGCCCAGCTCCTTGAGCGGATAGCCCTCCAGCACGTTCAGGATCTCGCAGATGATCACGCCGCCCGAGCTCGGCGGCGGCGCGGAGACCACGTGGTAGCCGCGGTAATCGCATTCGACGGGTGCCAGCTCACGGGTCTTGTAGCCGTCCAGGTCCTCCTGCGTGATCAGGCCTTTGCCGGCCTGGCTCGATGCCACGATGGCACTGCCGACCCAGCCCTTGTAGAAGCCGTCGGTGCCCCGCTTGCTGATTTCGCGCAAGGTCTCGGCGAGCTCATGCTGCACGAGCTTCTCGCCTACCTGGAACGGCTTGCCGTTGTTGAGGAAGATGGCGGCTGACGCAGGATCCTCCTGAAAATCCTTGGTCGCCGTGAGCAGCATGTCGACGTCGCCCTGGTCGAGTGCGAAGCCATCCTCGGCCAGTTGGAGGGCCGGCGCGATCAGATCCGCGCGCTTCATGGTGCCGTACTTCTCCCTGGCGTATTCCATGCCGGAAACGCTGCCGGGCACGCCGACGGCGAGGTGCCCTTTGGTGGACAGGCCCTTGATGACGTTGCCGTCCTTGTCGAGGTACATGTTGGCGGTGGCGCCCTTGGGCGCCGTCTCGCGGAAATCCAGGAACGTCTTGCGGCCATCGGCAAGCTGGATGGTCATGAATCCACCGCCGCCCAAATTGCCGGCCGCCGGATAGACCACGGCGAGCGCATACCCAACCGCTACCGCCGCGTCGACCGCATTGCCGCCGCGCTTGAGCACATCCACACCCACCATCGTGGCCAAGTGCTGGGCGGAAACCACCATCCCGTTTTCGGCGGTGACGGGCGCCACGGACGCCGCGTGACCGGGCGCGAAGGCCGTGATGCTGATCGACGTGATCGCGGCGACCATCCACCGCACGCCTGTTCTGGGGTTTTGCATGGGAGCTCCTCGGAAACGCCGGCCTTCGCAGCCTAGGTTGCTATTGAAGACATAGGTCTATCAGGGCGCGCGCTCGCGCACCATGGGGTCATCACCGTTCGGCGAACAACACGAGTGGGCGATGCGCGAACTTTGCGAAATGATTACGAAGAAAGGGGATCGGATCGGATCTCGGGCGATCAAATCGATCACGCCGCGAGGTGCTGACAAGATCTATGAACGTCTCACACTCGGATCGAAGGGTCCAAGATTGCGAGCCGCGGAGAAGATTGTGCTTCTCTGTCGCAAAGCTTGGCGGGTCGTGCATCGACTTTATCAGAGGAGTTCAACAAGGACGTTCCGAATCCTTGGCCCGGCGTCACGATGAAAACCAGGGTGAAGCTGACCAAGCCTGCAGCAACGAGAGAACAGGTCTATATGTTCGCACACGGTTGTATTGAGCGCGGCGAAGTCCGCTGTCATTTGTTTTGAGTGGCTCCAGCGTCCGGAGAATGTGGTTGCCGGCCATATCAAGTGGACCGTTACCGTACCGGGTCCAAGCCGACGATCCGAATCGAGCACCATAAGACCGGAGCTGTGATCGATCACCCGCTCGAGTCGGGGGTTCTAGTCGGGAGACCGCTACCGCTTTTCCCCACGACGTAAATTTGCGATATTTCCTCCGATCGTCGCCTAAACTCAGAAACTTATCGAATGGCAGGGTCAAAATCGGGTACTAGCAACCACCGAGAGCGCAGCCTGCTCGACCCCGTGCTCTTCCATGAAACGTCGCACCTTCATGGCAAAGCGTTGGGCCGGCGATATCGCGCCGTGCGGGACCGGGAAAGCCATCTCGCCGGTAATCTCGGGGGCCGCACTGCCGTAGCCGAACGCCATTCCACCCTGCCCGTACCGTGCGAACTGCCCTTGGGCCAGCGCACGAAATACGGCGATGCAATCCGCAAGCCCGCCTGCAATCGCCGCGGCGGCATGAGCGACAGCTCCCGCCGCCACCCCCACCCCATTGCATGCTTGAGTGACGCAATTCCGGAATGCCCAGAGCGGTTGCGAGTCGCACGGCATCGTTGCGATCGTCGCTCTAGGAGGCGAAGCCGTCGATCTCATGCGGCGAGATGCCCGCACTGGCGCAGGCGGCGAGAATGGCTTTCAGGGCCAGCTTGAACTCGGGGTCGGGCGACTGTCCGTGCTTGAAATATTGCGTTTCGCCGACGCCGACGATGGCGACCTTGTGACGGAGAGTTCTGTCGCTCATGTCCGCATACCCTGACTTCACTTCTTAGACTTGTCGTCCTCGATCGTGACGATATCGCCGAACGGCTCCCAGTTGGTGCCATTGAATCGCGCCATCCTCGCCTTGCGCCACGGGGTCCTGTCGGTCGGCGAGATGCTGAGTGTGACACCGTCAATAAAGAGCGAGGGATGAAATCCGCTCAAACTGGTGACCTGCTTCTGCAGATTTTCCCGCGTCAGATCCTCACCGCATTTTCTCAACACTTCGGCCAATGTCTGCGCCCATGAATAGCCCGTGGCGGACAGGAACAGGTCACCCGCCTCGCCCGGCGCCCACTGCTTCATAAAAGCCTGAAACTCGATCATGCTCTTTTCACCTGCCCAGGTTGGATCGTTCGGAACCTTCTGAAACAGCGAGGTCACCAGCCCGGTCGCCGCCTGAAAACCAGCGGGCTTCAAAGTCGCTTCGGTTTGGCTCGATGCCGTGATGACGATCTGCTGCGGTTTCCACCCGATCTCGTGCGCCTTTCGAATCGCTTGAGCCGTGAACTTCGGGGACGAGGCATAAAAGATCGTGTCGGCACCCGAGGTTGCGAGCCTGACCAACTCGGAATCGATGGTCGGATAAGTGATATCGTAGTTGGCTTCCGCAACCACCATCGACGCCTTGTCGCCAAGTCCCGCCTTGAAGGCAGTGAGATAGCCCTTACCGTAATCGTCATTCTGGTAGAGCACCGCGATCTTCGCTTCAGGTTTGGTCCTGAGAACATATTGCGCGTAGATCTGACCCTCGACAGTTTGGGACGCATACCACGTTGTCGTCCACGGCAGGTGCTCTGGATCGTTAAGCTTCGGTGAGCCCGACATTCCCATCAGTTGCGGCACGCCCCTGCTGTTGAGGTATTTGGCGATTGTCATGTTGCCGGGTGTGCCAAGCGTTCCGGCAATTGCCAGAACTTCCTCGCCTTCGACGAGTTTACGGGTTTGCTCCATCGTTTTCGGTGGGCTGTAGGCGTCGTCGAGCGAGATCAGATTGATTTTGCGCCCGTTAATTCCCCCATCGGAATTGATCATCTTGAAATAGGCAACGATCGCACGCGACGTCGCTCCAAACGAGGATGCAGGGCCGCTGTACGGCGTGGTCTGACCGATCTTGATCTCGGTATCCGTCACACCAGGACCGTATTTCTTCTCAGCTGCAGCGGGCTGCATGGCCAGAAGAAGAATCGCTGCGACTTTTAGGCTGGTCGAACCGATCCATCCCGGCGACGCGGCGCGCCAGCGGCACGTCGACGCCCTGTTGATGAATTCCTCCTCGCGTTTTCCCGCCGCAGCTTCGAGGCCTTCCGCAGTCCCGTTTCGGCCGTTTTGAGTGGTTGGCCTTTTCGCCCTGTTCCGCCTGAACAATCCGCCGAGCCGAACCGAGGACAATCATTACGTACACGTACTATCACCTCGGCCAGCGGACATCAAGTTATTTGGTATATTGGTCCTACCATTTTGGTCGAACCTTAGTCGAACCGCTCCGCGAGCTTTCGCAGTTGCTCCAGTCGCTCCGGACCGAGGCCGGGCGCATGAGCCCCCGGCCTGTAAGTGACGGATCTGAGCTTCCCGGTGAACCCGAACGTGCCGTCGGAGGAAAAGCGCTCCCAGCAGACCGGCGATCGGCGGTCGATACCAACGTCGATTCCCTGAAACAGCGCCTGGCCGATCAACATCGCAAGCCCGCGCTTCTCACCACGCCTCTCTCCGTCGACCAGGATAGCGATGTCGAGTTCGGTGGCAGATTTGGCTGTCGCTGAAATCACGATGTGCCGGCGACCGGCCGGTATCGCGCCGCCATTCACGTCGGTCGTGTCACCATAGCCGTTGTGGAGGTAGTGCACCTCGTCATTGTCGATGTAAATGCTATAGCCACCGCCCTGCTGTCCATGTGCGACCAGCGTCCCGCGATCACCCGGCTTGAAGTCCAGATCGATTTCGATCTCGAACGAGCGTTGATCGACGAGCTTGAGCGACCTGTATCGGGCTAGCGTCGGCGTACCCGGTACCAGACGAACCGGTGCTTCGTACCTCAATTCATAGTCGGAGCGCTGAAATTTCCTGATGCCGCTGCCTTCGTCGAGCGGAAATACCTGATTGTCCCATGCCGCTCGCTCCCATGCGCGCGCGAGCCGGTGAACACGATCCGGCTCTGCTTTGGCAAGGTCCGTGGTCTCGGTCGGATCGACAGCCAGATTGTAGAGTTCGAACTCATCGTCGGTGAACTGCGTCATCGGCGTGTGGCGGCTGACAATCTCCCAGCCCTCTTCGTAATAGCCGCGATGACCCGACAGCTCATAGTATTGAGAAATATGCGCGTGCGCGGCTTCTCCACGGAAGACGGTCTCTCCAAAACTCGTCCCAGACAGCGCCCGGACCGGGTTGCCATGACGGGCCTGCAAATCGTGTGCGCCCGTCAAGTCCAGCAAAGTGGGATAGAGGTCGGTGACGTGTACATATTGCGACCGCATCTCGCCCGCCATGTCGCGGAAGCGAGCGGGCCACGATATTACCATCGGCACCCTGTGACCGCCGGCGTGCGTATTGCCCTTGTAAAGCCGAAACGGCGTATTGGAAGCCATCCCCCAGCCATGCTGGTGGGCCCGCCGATGACATCGAGGGCGGCAAGGTCCCGATTGATCGAGTCGGTCGTCTTCTTGTCATAGAACATGCGCAGCGCGTCGAAATACTGGGTCGTCCCAAGCACCTGTCCCTCGCGCGAGGCGCCATTGTCCGAGGTCAGGATCACCAGCGTATCGTCCCACTCGCCGAGTTCCTCGAACGTCTGACGGATTCGCCCGACGCTCTCGTCGATCGTCCCGACCATCGCCGCGTAGACCTCCATGTAGCGGGCAAACAGCCGCTTCTCGTCCGCCGTCAACTCATCCCACGGCTTGACGTCGTCGCCGGGCTCGCTATTGCGCGGCGGAAGCTTGGTGTCGGCCGCAATGACGCCGAGTTCAATCTGCTTCTGGAATCGCGCGGTGCAAACCGCGTCCCAGCCCCGTTCATAGCTGCCACGATACCGTTCGATATCCTCAGGCTTGGCGTGCAGCGGTGCGTGCACGGCCGGATGCGCAAAATAGAGGAAGACTGGCTTCGATGAATCCGAGGCTTTCGACGACCGGATCATCGACACTGCGCGATCCGTGAGATCGTCGGTCAGATAATAGCCATCCGGGTAGCGTTCGGGTGCGACCTCGGAATTGTCGACCATCAACGTTGGAGGATGATGATAGTTGGAGAAGGCCTCGAGGAAGCCGTAGAACCGGTCGAAGCCACGCTGCACCGGCCAGGAAGCGCGCGACGCGGTCTCGGTATGGTCGAAGTCCTTGCACAGGTGCCACTTGCCGACCATGTAGGTCGCATAGCCTTGGGCGCGCAACGTTTCCGGGATCGTCGTGACGTCCTCCGGCAGTTCCATCGCATAACCCGGGAAGCCCGGATCGGCGTGGGCCACCCAGCCAACGCCGGCGGCATGCGAATTTCTCCCCGTGAGGAGTGCTGCCCGCGTCGGCGAGCACATCGGCATCACATGGAAATTGGTGTAGCGCAGCCCCTGCTCTGCTAGGCGATCGATATTCGGTGTCGGTATCTCTGAACCGAAGCATCCAAAATCCGAATAGCCGACGTCGTCGCAGAGAATGACGACGATATTGGGCGCGCCGGCGGGCGCCTCCGGACGGGACGGCCAGTCCGGTTTCGATTGGACCATCGTGCGACCGATTTTGCCCGCGAAATTGCGATAGGCATGGGTTTCTGCGCTGACGTTTTCTGGAATTCCGCGCCCGTCTTTCTCCGACGCATCATTCTGCGCATGCGCCGACAAACCGGACTTGCCTTTAGTCTGCTCCACCGAATTCTCCCCTACTGCTGCTTAGCCCGTTCCCCGGCTGCCGGTTGTTGAAGTCCCATTTCCGAGTCTCACTGTTTCGAGTTCATGACGGCAATCGGCCGGCCAATAACGGTCACCGGTGCATCAAGCCGGCGCGCCGGCTTCGAACGTCATGATCTCATCGGCGAACCGGCCACGCTTGAGCAGGTCCGCCATGCGGCGCATGGGCCTGTCGATGTGGTTGAAGAACATCCGGTATCCGGCGCACAGATAGTTCAGGCCGGCTTCGCCGTCCGGCGTCTCGCTAAAGCGGTTGCGCGGGCATTCGCCATAACAGGCGAACAGCACCTCGCAGTCCCGGCAATATTTCGGCAGCGTATCGAACTTGTCGCGGCCGAACTTGCGTTGTCTGGGAGAGGCCACGAGCTCGAGCAGCGGCGTCTCGCCGATATTGCCGAGCAGGTAGTCGGGCTCCACGTAATGGTCGCAGGCGTAAAGATCGCCATTGTGTTCGATCGCCAGCGCGTTACCGCAAGTCGGAGAAAAAATGCAGGCGCTGGGTTGCCCGATCCAGTTGGCGAGAGCTGCATCGAAGGATTGTACAAAGACCTGCCCAACATCACGCTTGGCCCACTCTTCGAAGATCTCCGTCAGGAAGCGGCCGTATTGCTCCGGCCGCACCGAACGTTCCGTGACAAGCCTGCCTTGCTGGACATAGAGCGGACGTTCGCCGCTTGGGCGATCGCTCCATCCCAGATTGGCCTGATCGATGGTCTCTTCCGACGCCCGCTCGACGATCGGAATGAACTGCAGATATTTTGCCTGCAACTGGTCGCGGAAGAACCGGTAAACCTCCGGACCATGATCACCATTTGCCGCATGGACGGTGCAGAGAATATTGACGTCAACCTCGTTCCTCACGAGGCAGTCCCACGCACGCATGACCTGATCGAACGTACCGCGCCCGCCCTTTGCCACGCGGTAGGCGTCGTGCATGCCCTTCGGACCATCGATGCTCAGGCCGACCAGGAAACCATGCGCCTTGAAGAAGCGCGCCCATTCGTCGTTGAGAAGTATCCCGTTGGTCTGGATCGTGTGCATGATCTTCTGGCCTGGCTTCTTGTACTTTGCCACCAGATCAATCGAGCGCCGGAAAAACTCCAGGCCCATCAAGGTGGGCTCGCCGCCTTGCCACGCGACGTTGATCTCCGAGTTCGGCTGCGCCGCAAGCAGCTGCCGGATGTAGGCCTCGAGCACATCGTCGGCCATCCGCAAGGTACCTCCCCCGTAGAGCCGGTCCTTGCTCAGGAAGAAGCAGTATTTGCAGTCGAGATTGCAGCTCGCGCCGGTCGGTTTGGCCAACAAATGAAACGCCACCGGTTGTTGCATCCTGTCCTCCACGGCGGCCGCGTACGGAGCAGCCACGGCCAGCGCCTGGCGCGCCTACGACGTCGCGGCTGTGCGAACCATATGATGGACATCGCCTTGTTGCAATGGTACTACCATTGAGACATGCACTCACACGTTGGCGTCGGGGTCTGCCGCATCCGGCCCCGGCGGGAGCTTCTGCGGAGCGAAAACGAAATGACCAGGGAGCAGGTGCCGTGATTGCCCAGGAGAGGAAGGACTTTGATTTCATCGTGATCGGAGCCGGCGCTGCAGGCTGTCTGCTGGCAAACCGTCTTTCAAAAGATCCGGCCGCACGCGTGGCCTTGATCGAGGCCGGTCCTTCTGATCTGCATTTCCCGGTGAACGTGAAAACGACCCTGCCGATCGGCAACGTGTTCCTGCTGCCGCACGCCCGTTACAACTGGCAGCACGTCTATAGCGGCGGTCCGGAGGTCAACGGACGCCAGATCCCCTGCCCGCGCGGCAAGCTGTTCGGAGGTTGCACGTCCGTCAACGGCACGGTCTACATGCGAGGACACCCGACGGACT
>Ga0209438_1000102_pt1 | contig 21732 bp, 15 predicted proteins | sample GraSoi_2013_20cm_FD_185825 | JGI IMG/M metagenome (GOLD analysis project Ga0209438, IMG submission 185825) | Grasslands soil microbial communities from the Angelo Coastal Reserve, California, USA - Sample 9_17_2013_20cm (SPAdes) (version 2) | ecosystem: Environmental > Terrestrial > Soil >...
AGCGATGACTGTTTCCAAGAATGCCGCCATGAATCTCACCAAGGCGCCCCGCCGCAAAGAGCCTGCCGAGGGTGCTGCGGAAAGCACCGCGCTGCAGATGGGCGAATTGTCCGACTTGCTGGGCTATTCGCTCAAGCGCGCGCAGCTGAAGGTCTTCGAGGATTTTCTGCGCTGCGTGGCACCTTTGCAACTGACCCCGGCGCAATTCTCGGTTCTGCTGCTGCTCGACAAGAATCCGGGACGTAACCAGACCGAAATCGCCAATACGCTCGGCATCCTCAGGCCGAATTTCGTGGCGATGCTCGATGGCCTGGAGAGCCGCGATTTGTGCACGCGGATGCGTTCGACCAACGATCGCCGCTCCCACATCCTGATGCTGACCGACAAGGGGCGGGCGGTGCTGGCGCGCGCCAAGAAGCTGGTCGCCTCCAAGCACGAAGCGCGTCTCAACGAGTTGCTGGGACCCGTCAACCGTGCCGCGCTGCTGACGATGCTGACGAAGATTGCGCAGGAGTTTTAGATTTCGCAATCGTGGCTGTCGTCCTGAGATGCGCTTCGCCGTCAGCGACGTTGATGAATGCGATCAGGCCGCGACGATGCGGCCGGGAGCCTTTTGCGCCTCGTGCCCGGAAAGGAACAATCGCTCGATTTCATGCGCGGGGAGCGGCTGACTGAACAGGAATCCCTGCATCTCGGTACATCCTTCGGATGTAATCCTGTCGAGCTGTTCCCTGGTTTCAACGCCTTCGGCAGTGGCCGTCATGCCCATTCCGTTCGCGAGCGCCGCGACCGCCCGCACGATATTGAGCGAGCCTGTGTTTTCCGCAATATCCTTTACGAACGACCGGTCGATCTTGATCTTGTCGAACGGAAAACACTGAAGATAGGTAAGCGAGGAATATCCGGTGCCAAAATCGTCCATTGCGATCCGAACGCCGAGCGCTCGCAATTGGTGAAGGACGTCGAGTGTCGTTTCCTTATTTTCCAGCAGCACGGTTTCGGTAATTTCGATCTCCAGCCGGGTCGGATCCAAGCCCGAGTTGGCGAGTGCGCCAACGATGACTTGCATGAGGCCAGCATTACGGAATTGAACCGCCGAGATATTGACGGCGACCCGAAGGTCTCCCGGCCATCGTGCTGCGGCGGCGCATGCCTGCCGGATGACCCACTCCCCCAGCGGGACAATAAAGCCGATCTCTTCCGCCAGCGGAATGAATGTGGCCGGAGCGATCATTCCTTGCGTTGGATGGTGCCAGCGAAGCAGGGCCTCGAATCCGCTGATTTCATTGCTCACCAGATTGACGACCGGCTGGTAGTAGAGTTCGAACTCGCCAGCGGGCAGCGCCTTGCGCAGCTCCTGTTCCAGGATGCGGCGGGTTTGCATCTGCAAATCCATCGCGGGCTCAAAAAAGCGGAATGTGCCGCGTCCGTCGCCTTTCGCCCGGTATAGCGCGAGATCCGCATTCCGCAGCAGCTTATCCGCACTTGATCCGTCGCCGGGACCGACCGCAATACCGATGCTGGCGCCGATGACGGCCTGCTGGCCGTCAAGGTCGTAGGGCTCGCTCATCAGTCTGATGACGCGTTGCGCAAGCGAGGTGGCGTCGGCGGGGTCTGCGATGGCGGACTGGACGATCACGAATTCATCTCCGCCCATCCGGGCGATCGTATCGGTCTCACGGACCAGTCCACGCAACCGGTCCGCAACTATTTTCAGGAGCTTGTCACCGGCGGGATGGCCAAACGTATCGTTCACGGCCTTGAACTGGTCGAGGTCAAGGTGATGAACCGCCACCATTTGCTCAGGATCAGTCCTGTCTAACGCGTGTTCGAGCCGCTCGTTCAACAACACCCGATTCGCAAGGTCGGTAAGCGAGTCGTGGTGCGCCATGTATTCGATCTTGACCTCGGATCGCCGCTGCTCGGTGATGTCTTCATGGGTGGCAACCCAGCCGAAATCGGGCATCGGCCGATGACGAATCTTGAAGGTGCGCCCGTTGCGCAGCTCGACGATGCTCTCGGTGGGTTTGGCAGATATCGCAACGTTGGCGCGCCAGTGGAGGTACTCGTCCCTGGACATCGCGGGAAAGCTCCCTGCCTCAAAGCGCATGTCGACAATTTCTGTCAGGGAGGTGCCGGGACCAACGCGGTCGGGCGGAAGATCGTACATCTCGATGTAGCGGTCGTTGCACACGATCAGTCGGTGTGCTGCGTCGAAGAAGCATAGCCCCTGCGACATGTTGTTGATCGCGGTGTCGAATTGCAGGTTTCGTATCCGCAGGTTTTCTTCCTGCGCTTTGCCAAGGTCGTATTGCGTTTTCAGACGAGCGCTCATTTCCTCGCGCCCGGTGACGTCCTCATGAGTGGCCATCCCGCCACCGTCCGGCATCGGATAAACGGTATAGATAATGATCCGGCCATCCGTGAATTCCTGGATGATGGTGGCTGGAACGGCGGCATTTCCAACGCGCTCCCGGATGTATTCGTGGGGCTTTGAAAGCACCTTGAGGCCCAAATTCAGTCGGTGCTGGATCAGATTGCTGATTGGAGTCCCGGGCCTTGCTTGCTCGGATGTAAGTCCATAGATTTCCAAATACCGCGTGTTGCAAAATACGACTTCACGCTTGTTGTCGAAGATGACGAGTCCGAGCGACAGATTGTTGATAGCCTGCTCGAGAAGCCGGCTCGGGTGAGCCGGCTCCGGATCGATGGCGCCCTCGATTGAATTCACCATTCGGCGTTTCCCCCGCCGCGGTTTTGCAGCGTTCCGACAATAGGATCGCTCCATTAGAGGCCGAAGCGGTTGAAATGCATCGTAGGGACATGCGTAGTTTCCGCAGGTTCCTCGAAATTCGCTCAACAAAAGGTTAATGTTCTCGGCTATCGGGGATCGGCCGGTGGCGGGACGAAAGCCCCTTCGCCGCCAAGCATCAAGCCCCCTCATCCCTGCGTAACGGCTTCGCCGTTATCGCTGGAGGAGCGGCCTCTTGGTCGCGTCTCGAAGGATGGGGAATGATCAGCCTCATGGTTCGAGACGCGCGAAGACGCGCTCCTCACCATGAGGGTCATCACTTCCCATCCACCAGTATCACCCTGATATCGTTGACGTTGGTGAGGGTCGGGCCGGTCAGCAGCAGATCACCGGTGGCGGCGAAGAACGCCGTGGCGTCGTTGTTGTCGAGATAGGCGCCTGCGTCGAGGCCGAGCGATGCCATCTTCGCGAAGGTGTTTTGGTCGATCATCGCGCCTGCCGGATCGGTCGCGCTGCCCGCGCCGCCGTCGGCGCCGTCGGTATCACCGGCCAATGCCGAAATGCCGGAGGTGTTCCTGAGAAGGCCGGCCAGCGCCAAGGCGTATTCCTGGTTGGGACCGCCGCGCCCGTTGCCGCGTACGGTCACGGTGAGTTCGCCGCCCGACAGGATCGCGACACGCTTGCCTGCGGTGCGCGCCTGCAACGCGAGTTGGGCGTGGTCGGCCGCGACGCTGCGCGCCTCGCCTTCGAGGTCGGCGCCGAGATCGACGATCGCGTAACCGGCGTCGCGTGCCAGCTTGATCGCGGCTTCCAGCGACGCCTTCGGCCGCGCGATCAGTTCGAAATGCGCGCGCGCAAAAGCAGGATCGCCAGGCTTGCAGCTCTCGTTGGCGGGCTCAATGAGCGCGCGGCGAACGGCATCGTCGACCTGGAGGCCGTATCTTGCAACGATGGCGAGCGCGTCGGCGAGCGTGGTCGGATCCGGCACCGTCGGTCCCGATGCGATCGCGGACGGATCGTCGCGCGGAACGTCTGATATCGCAAGCGTCACGATCTCGGCGCGCTTCCCGGCGCGCGCGAGCCGGCCGCCCTTGATCCGTGACAGATGCTTGCGAACAGTATTGACCTCGCCGATCGGCGCGCCGGAGCGCAACAACGCCCGGGTCACCTGCTGCTTCTGCGCGAACGACACCCCGTCGGCCGGCGCGATCCAGTTCGCGGAGCCGCCGCCCGACAGCAGCACCAGCAGGAGATCGTCGACATCGGCCTCCTGCGCCAGTCGCAAGCTGTCGTCCGCGCCCTTCAGTCCAGCCTCGTCGGGCACCGGATGGCCGGCTTCGATCACCCTGATCCGCCGCGTCGGCACGCCATGGCCGTGGCGGGTGGTCGCGATGCCGGTTAGCCGCGATGGCGCAAGGCCAAGTTCGTCGAGATAGTGCCGCTCCGCGGCCGCGGCCATCGCGGCCGCAGCCTTGCCGGCGGCCAGACAGATCACCCGGCCTTTCGGCACGGGGCGCAGATGCGCGGCAAGCGCGATGTCGGGATGCGCGGCGGCGACGGCGGCATCGAAGATCGCGCGGAGGAGGGGGCGTCTGTCGGTCATCGTCTGGCTTCATGGGATTTGAGATGGAAACATGCGACGCCGGTTATCCATCCGATTCAGGCAAAAGAAAACCCCCGCAGCGCGCTGCGGGGGTTCTTGCGTGAGCCCCGAGGGCCGCAACAAGAGACGGGGAGGCGTCAGCCGCCGACGTCGGCTTCGATGATGTCGCCGAAGCGTTCCCAGCTCTCGCCCTTGAATTTCATGAGCTGAACCGCGGAGATCGGGGCGAAGTCAGTGGCACTGGTATTAACCTTGATGCCCGGGAGCAGGCCGCCGAGCTCCAGATTCTTGATGCTGGCCGCCTGCTTCATGATGTTTTCGCGGGTGAGATTGTCGCCACAGTTTTTCAACACGTGGACGAGGCCTTGCGCGACGGTGTAGCCGTACATCAGGTTGGCATCGATCCGGTTGCCCTCGGGGAAATACTTGGTGAGGAACTCGTCGAAGGCCTTCATGCCGGCATCGTCCTTCCACTGCGGATCGGACGTATCCTTCAGGTAGGCCGACGAGATGATGCCCTGCGCATTTTCAAAACCGGCCGGCTTCATCACGCTGCCGATCGAGACCGACACGTTGTTGAGGAAGTGCAACGGCTTCCATTCGATTTCGACCATCTTCTTGATCGCCTGCGCGGCGAATTTCGGCGTCGTGACGTTGAAGAAGACATCGGCATTCGTCGACTTCAGCTTGACGATGCTAGAATCGATGGTCGGCTGCGTGGTTTCGTAGCTTTCCTCGGCAACGATCATCGACGCTGCTTTGGCGCCGAGGCCATCTTTCAGGCCTTTCACATAGTCTTTGCCGTAATCATCGTTCTGATAGAGGATGGCGATCTTGGCGTTCGGCAGCTCCTTCAGGATGTACTTTGCGTAGATCTGGGACTCGCTCTGGTAGTTGGGCTGCCAGCCCATGGTCCAGGGAAAGTCCTTGGGATCGTTCCACTTGGTGGCGCCGGTGGCGACGAACAGTTGCGGTACCTTCTTCGAATTCATGTATTTCTGGATTGCCGAGTTCGGCGGCGTGCCGAGCGAATTGAAGATGAACAGAACCTCGTCGCTCTCCACCAGCTTGCGCGCCTGCTCGACCGTCTTCGGCGGGCTGTAGCCGTCGTCGTAGCTGACGAAATTGATCTTGCGGCCGTTGATGCCGCCTTCGGCGTTGATCTTCTTGAAGTAGGCATCCTCGGTCTTGCCGATCACGCCGTAGGCGGAGGCGGGTCCGCTGTAGGGCATGATGTTGCCGATCTTGATTTCGGTGTCGGTGGCGCCGGTGTCGTATTTCTTTTGGGCGAGCGCGCCGCTGCTGGTGGCAGCGAGCAGTGCGATGGCGGCCGAAAAGGCCCCCAATCGCAATTGGATGAAAGGCATTTTGATCTCCCTGGATCTCGGTTGAGTGTGTCGTCTGTTGATTGGAAGCGCTTCCCGGCTCTTGCGCGCATTGAACACCTTCTCTGGGTGCCCATCAAGAAAAAGCCCCCTGCGATGAGGTCGCAGGGGGCTTTATTTAGCCGAATAGGCTTCGGCTTAAGTATGTTGCGGTTAACCGTATTCCACCGAGAGGAAAATGCTCGTTGTTTGGGCCCCCCGGAACAGAGCCTTAGTGGCTGAGTTCGCCGCTGATGATGTCGCCGAACAGCTCCCATTTCTCACCCTTGAACCGCATCATCTGCAATTGTTCGATGGGGGCGAAGTCGGTGGCCGAGGTGTTGATCTTCACACCGGGCAGCATGGTGTCGGGCGCAAAGTCCTTCAGGCTCGCCGCCTGCTTCATGACGTTCGCGCGGGTCAGGTCGTCACCGCACATCTCCAGAACCTTCACCAGGGTCTGGGCCGCGCCGTAGCCGTATACGACGGAGAGGTCGAGCTTGTTGCCTTCGGGGAAGTACTTCTCGAGGAATGCATAGAATTTGATCATGCCGGGATCGGTGTCCCACTGTGAGTCGGCGCCGTCCTTGGCATAGGCGGCCGAGAGAATGCCTTGCGAATTTTCAAAGCCCGCCGGCTTGATCACGCTGCCGACGGAGGCCGAGACGTTGGAGACGATATGCAGCGGCTTCCACTCGATTTCGGCGAGTTTCTTGATCGCCTGCGCCGCGAATTTCGGCGTGGTGATGCTGATGAAGACGTCGGCGCCGGTGGCTTTCAGCTTGACGATGTGGTTATCGATCGTCGGCTCTGAGGTTTCGTAGCTTTCCTCGGCTGCTATCATCGACGCCTTGGCGCCGAGGCCGTCCTTCAGGCCCTTCAGGTAGTCTTTGCCGAAATCATCGTTCTGATAAAAGATCGCGATCCTGGCGGTCGGCTTCTCCTTCATCAGATACTTCGCGTAGATCCGCGCTTCGCTCTGGTAGCTGGGCTGCCAGCCCATGGTCCAGGGAAAATCCTTCGGATCGTTCCATTTGGTGGCGCCGGTGGCCACGAACAGCTGCGGCACCTTCTTCGAATTCATGTATTTCTGGATCGCGGTGTTATTCGCGGTTCCCAGCGAATTGAACACCAGCAAGGCTTCATCGCTTTCGACCAGCTTGCGCGCCTGCTCGACGGCTTTCGGCGGGCTGTAGCCATCGTCATAGGTGACGAAATTGATCTTGCGGCCGTTGATGCCGCCCTCGGCATTGATCTTCTTGAAATAGGCCTCTTCGGTTTTTCCGATCACGCCGTAGGCGGAGGCGGGCCCGCTATAGGGCATGATGTTGCCGATCTTGATTTCGGTGTCGGTGGCGCCGGTGTCGTATTTCTTCTGGGCGAGTGCGCTGCCAGCGGTGGCAGCGAAAGCGATGACCGCCGTCGAAAACACGGCGATTCGCAGTTGTTGTCTAGAAAGCATAGTTTCTCCTTAGTTCTTTTTGAGTTTGCCGATCAGTTGCTGGGCAACAATGGCGACCTGCCTTGCGCCGTGCGGCACCAGGAAGATGACGAGGAACAGAAGCACGCCGAACACCGCGCCCGAAAGACCCTTTGAAATTCCCTCGGCGATGTTCGGCACGAAGATGATGAAGGCTGAGCCGACGATCGATCCGGGCAACCATCCCACGCCGCCGACCACCATGCCGAGAAACAGCGAGATCGCGAGCGTGATGGTGTAGCCGTCCGGTGCGACGAACTGCACGGCGATCGCGCCGAGGCCGCCGGCAACGCCGGTGATGCCGGCGCTGACCCCGAACGCCAGCGTCTTGTACAGCGCGACGTCGATGCCCATGGCGGATGCCGCGATCTCGTTGTCGCGGATCGCCATGAAGGCGCGGCCGGAGCGCGACTGCAAAAGATTGACCGAGAAAATATAGATCGCGATCGTGACCGCGAGCGTGAAATAGTACAGCCACATGTCCTGCGACATCGGCAGGCCGAACGGCGCATCGGGCTTGGTCACCACCAGGCCCTGCACACCGCCGGTCCAGTGCTCGAACACCCCGAGCTTCAAGAGCTGCGGCATCGCCGTCGCCAAGGCAAAGGTCGCCAGCGCCAGATAGACGCCGCTCAAGCGCAACGCCGGCTGGCCGAACAGGAATCCAAAACCAAAGCAGATGATGCCGGCGACCGGCAGCGTCAGCGCGTAGTTGATATTGCCGTGTTCCATCAGAATGGCGGAGGTGTAGGCGCCGACCGCGTAAAACGCGCTCTGGCCCAGCGAAAACTGGCCGCTGCCGCCGGTCAGAATGTTCAGCGCCAGAACCGCCAACGCGTAGATCAGCAGCATCGTCAGCTGGAAGATGATGAAGTTCTTGACGAACAGCGGCACGATGATCAGCAGCGCCAGCATGGCCAATGACGTGCCGTTGCCGAGCGTCATGGCCCTCTTGGGAACGGCCTCGACCGCGGGTGCTTCGGTGACGACTTCCTGAATTGCGCTCATGATCAAACTCGCTTCACGATGGGCCGGCCGAACAGCCCAGCCGGTTTGACGACCAATACGGTGACAATCAGCGCCAGCGCGATCGGCAGTTTCAATTCATTGCCGACGCCGGGGATATAGGTCCCGACTAGATTTTCGAAGACACCGACCAGGAAGCCTCCGACCACCGCACCGAGCGGACTGGTCAGCCCGCCGAGCACGGCGGCGGCAAATCCGTAGATCAGCACACCCAACATCATGTTCGGCTCCAGAAACACCACCGGTGCGATCAACATACCGGCAATAGCGCCGATCGCGGCCGCCATGCCCCAGCCGAGGGCAATCATCCAGCTGGTGTTGATGCCGACCAATCGCGCCGATTCCGGCAACGAGGCGGCCGCGCGCATTGCCAGGCCCATTCGCGTAAACCGAAAGAAAAAGAAGAGCAGCATGAGCAACAACAGCGTGACGCCGATCATGCCGGCCTGATGGGTCGAAATGAGCTGGCTGCCGAGAAATGGCGAGGAGCCAAACGGCGTCGGGAATTGCTTGATGGTGAAGTCCCAGATCAGCCCGGCGACGCTGTTGATGATCGCGTACAAAGCGATGAAGCCAGCGACGTTGGTCAGGATCGGCGCCTTCGCCAAAGGCTTGAACAGCAGCCGCTCGATCGCGATGCCGCCGGCAAACGAAAATACCAGCGTGATCAGGAACGCCCCCCAATAGGGCACGCCCCATTGCATCAGCTGCCAGCAAACAAAGGTCGAGAACATCGCCATCTCGCCCTGGGCGAAATTGAGATGATCGATCGCCTGGTAGATCATGACGACGGCGAGCGCCATGCAGGCATAGATCGCGCCTGTGGCGATGCCAGCCAGGACTTGATTGGTAAAAAGTTCCATGGCCCGCGCTCCTCAGTAACCCAGATAGGATTTACGCACGTCTTCGTTATTCGCGATCTCGGCGGCACTTCCCGACATCACGATCCGTCCGGTCTCGATCACATAGGCCTTGTCAGCGAGCTCCAGCGCCAGCTGCGCGTTCTGCTCCACCACCAGGATGGTGACCTTGTCCTCGCGATTGATCTTGCCGAGGATCTTGAACAGGTCGCGCACGATCAGCGGCGCCAGGCCGAACGAAGGCTCGTCCAGCAGCATCAGTCTCGGGCGCAGCATCAGGGCACGGGCGACCGCGAGCATCTGCTGCTCGCCGCCGGAAAGCGTGCCGGCCTGCTGCGTATGCCGCTCCTTGAGGACGGGAAAGTGATCGTACATGCGCTCGATATCGGAGATCACGCCGGCCTTGTCGCTTCGCGTGATCGCGCCGAGCTGCAGGTTTTCCTCCACCGTCATGGTGGTGAAGGTGCCGCGGCCCTGCGGCACATGGGCGATGCCGAGACGGACGATGTTTTCGGTGGAGCGGCCGGTGAGCGGGGCGCCGTCGAACTCGATCGCGCCGGTCGAGCGCACCATGTTGCAGATCGCGCGCAAGGTGGTGGTCTTGCCGGCGCCGTTGGCCCCGAGCAGCGTGGTCAGGCTTCCTTCATTGAGGGCGAACTCGAGACCGTGAAGCGCCTGGACCTGACCGTAATAGGCTCTGAGATCCTTGACGTTGAGCATCGCGGTCATTGGTCCTTGCTCCCCAGATAGGCTTTGATGACATCCGGGTCGGACTGCACCTGGGCCGGCGTTCCCTCGGCGAGCTTGCGGCCGAAATTCAGCGCGACCACATGGTCGGCAATCGACATCACCAGGCCCATGTGATGTTCGACCAGCAGGATGGTCACGTTGCGCTCGTCGCGAATGCGGCGGATCAGATCGCCGAGCACGTGGACTTCCTCGTGGTTGAGGCCGCCGGCGGGTTCGTCGAGCAGCAGGATCTTCGGATCGGCCGCCAATGCGCGCGCCAGCTCCACGCGTTTCTGGGTGCCGAACGGCAGGCCGGAGACCGTGACATGCGCGACGTCGTCAAGGTTGAGATAGCTGACGATTTCATGGACGCGTTTGTTGAGTTCGGCCTCGCCGCGGCGGACCCAGGCCAGCTTCAGCGAGTCGCTGATGATGTCGCTATTGGTACGGGCATGGGTGCCGACGCGAACGTTGTCGAGCACCGAAAGATTGGGAAACAGCGCTACGTTCTGGAAGGTGCGGCCGATGCCGATTTCGGCGATCCGGTGCGGCGGGCGCGTCAGGATGCTGGCGCCTTCCATCAGGATGTCGCCGGTGCTCGGCTGGTAAAGCCTGGAGAGGCAATTGAACAGCGTCGTCTTGCCGGCGCCGTTCGGTCCGATCAGGCCCAGGATTTGGCCCTGATGCATGTCAAAGGACACGCCATTCAAAGCGATGATACCGCCGAACACGACGCTGACGTCGCGAACCGCAAGCAGGGGATCCTGTCCCTGCGCGAGCTGTGCCTGCGTCATCTCGTCTCGCCCACATGGCTCGGGCCGGAATGACCGCGCGAACTTGTTCGCCGGTCACGACGATGAAGGCTACCTGATCCCCTCGACCACACGTGCAACTTTCCCTCCTGCTTTGAGCTTTTTGCTTTGTTCTTTTTTTGATTGCGGCGCTGTGCCGCCCAAGGCCGCTTCGATGTTCCTTACCATCGCCACGAGGCGAGGTCCAATATCGTTGCGCAGCCGATCTTCCGTGAAGCGGAATGCGGGTGCGCCGCAATTAAAGGCATAAGGACCGGTTCCGTCGTTAAGCTTCAACCCTACGCCGACGGCATGGATATCGTCATGCCATTCACCGGCCGAGATCGCGAAACCAAGTTTTTCCACCGTTTCGCCGGCGCGTTCGATGCCATCGCGCATCCGCGGCCAGCGGCTGCCGTAGTGCTCGCGCAGTTCGCGCAATAGTGCGCCGCGCTCATCCTCCGGCAGCGCCCAAATATAGGCGCGTCCCATCGCGGTGGTAGCAATCGGGACTCGCGAACCGACGTCCAGTTGAACACCCAGCGTTTGACCGCGGCTCTGGCCGAAGTAAATCATGCTGAGACGATCGCGGCCGCCGACGGCGACCGCGCCGCCGGTCTCGCGCATGACTTCCTCGCGGAAAGGCTCGGACAAATGCCGAACGCCGAGATTGGCCAGGGCGGCATACCCGAGTGACAAGGCCGCCGGCGCCAACTGATACTTCTCGAACCGCGGAACCGGTGTAAGATAGCCCAGCTTGGTCAAAGTATAGGTCAGCCTCGAAACGGTCGGCTTTGGCAAGTTGGTACGGGCCGCGATCTCTTGATTGCCAAGAAGCCCGTCGTTGGGACGGAATGCGCGCAACACATCAAGGCCGCGGGAAAGCGCGACGACGAAGCTGCGATCGGTCGCTACTTTCTTGCCTGGACGTTTCATTGCTGCTGCTGTGCGGACCTCGTTGACAAGGGACGTGCTTCAAAATAACCCTCCGTGTCAAGATGTGGAATTAAATTCCGCAGTGCGAAATTGGTTAAGAACAAGCTGCAAGGGAGAGTCTCGTGAACGAAGTGGTCAAGCTCGAACGTTATGACGTGGTCGCCATCGTCACGGTCAACAGCCCGCCGGTGAATGCGCTGAGCGCCGCGGTCCGCGGCGGTATTTTCGAATGCATCAAAAGCGCCATCGCCGATCCGGAAGTGAAGGCGATCGTCCTGACCTGCGCTGGCCGCACCTTCATCGCCGGCGCCGACATCACCGAATTCGGCAAACCGCCGAAGCCGCCGGGTCTCCACGAGGTGCTGACCGCGATGGAGAACTCACCGAAGCCGGTCATTGCCGCCATTCACGGCACCGCACTCGGCGGCGGTCTCGAGGTCGCGCTCGCTTGCCATTTCCGCGTGGCGACAAAGGACGCAAGGCTCGGCCTGCCCGAGGTGAAGCTCGGCCTGCTGCCGGGTGCCGGCGGTACCCAGCGCCTGCCGCGCGCGGTCGGTCCAGAACTCGCGGTCAAGATGATCGTCGGCGGCGATCCGATCGGCGCAGCGGAGGCGCTCAAGAACGGCCTGATCGAGGAAATCGTTGAAGAACCCGCCGCCGGTGGCGAGGCCTTTGCCCGCAAGGTGCTGGCGGAGAAACGCCCGTTGCGCAAGCTGCGCGACGACGACAGCAAGCTGGTAGCGGCCAAAGCCGACCGCTCGATCTTCACCAATGCGGTTGCAGCCCTCACCAAGAAAGCGCGCGGGCTGGAAGCCCCGTTTGCCGCCGCCGATGCGGTGGGCGCCGCCATCGATCTGCCGTTCGATGAAGGCTTGAAGAAGGAGCGCGAGGGCTTCCTCAAGCTCGTGTCCAGCGATCAGTCGAAGGCGCAGCGTTATGCCTTCTTTTCCGAGCGCGAGGCGGCCAAGGTCGCCGGCGTTCCCGACGGTACCAAGCCGCGCAATGTCGAGCGTGTCGCCATCATCGGCGCCGGCACCATGGGCGGCGGCATCGCGATGTCGTTTGCCAATGCCGGTATTCCGGTGACCCTGATCGAGACCGGGGAGGAGCAGCTCAAGCGCGGCATGGGCGTGATGCAGAAGAACTACGAAGCGACCGCCGCGCGCGGCGGCATTCCCGCGGACGCGCCCGCCAAGCGCATGGGCCTGATCAACGGCGTGGTCGGTCTCGAGAACGTCAAGGACGCTGACTTGGTTATCGAAGCTGTCTTCGAGACCATGGCGATCAAGAAAGAAGTGTTCGAGAAGCTCGATCAATACGCCAAGCCCGGCGCGGTTCTCGCCAGCAACACCTCCTATCTCAACATCGATGAAATCGCGAAGGTGACAAAACGTCCGCAGGACGTGCTCGGCATGCACTTCTTCAGCCCGGCCAACGTGATGAAGCTGTGCGAGATCGTGCGCGCGGAAAAGACCGCGCCGGACGCGCTGACAACCGCGGTCGCGGTGGCGCGCCGCATCGCCAAGGTGCCTGCCGTGGTCGGCGTCTGCGACGGCTTCGTCGGCAACCGCATGCTGGCGCAGCGCGGCAAGCAGGCTGAGAAATTGCTGTTCGAAGGCGCGCTGCCGCAGCAGGTCGATGCGGTGGTGACCAAGTTCGGCATGCCGATGGGTCCGTTCGCGATGGGCGATCTCGCCGGCCTCGATATCGGCTGGCGCTCGCGCAAGGATCGCGGCATCAAGTCGGAGATCGCCGACGCTTTGTGCGAAGCCGGACGCTTCGGCCAGAAGACCGGCAAGGGCTACTACAAGTATGAAGGCGGCTCGCGCGCGCCGCTGCCCGATCCCGAAGTCGAGAAGCTGATCGACGAGACCTTGCAGCGGCTCGGGCGCAAGCGCCGCGTCGTCGGCGACGACGAAATTCTCGAGCGCATGATGTACCCGATGATCAACGAGGGCGCGCGGATCCTCGAGGAAAAGATCGCGGCGCGTCCGAGCGATATCGATGTGATCTGGCTCTATGGCTATGGCTGGCCGATCTATCGCGGCGGTCCGATGTTCTATGCCGACCAGGTCGGCCTCAAGCACATCGCCGACCGCCTGTCGTTCTACGCCAAGGAGACCAACGATCCCTCACTCGAACCCGCGCCGCTGCTCAAGCAACTGGCCGCCGAAGGCAAGACGTTTGCGTCGCTGGCGGCGACGGCGAAAGCGGCCTGATGCGGCACCGCCATCACCATGTGTCATTCCCCGATGTGCAATTGCACATCGTGGATGCGCCACTAGGCGCAGGCCCGGAATCCATACTCACGGCCGTGGTTATGGATTCCGGGCTCGCGCGGAGCCTGTCATCGGGCCGCGCTTTGCGCGGACCCGTTGGCGCGCCCCGGAATGACGATGCAGAACACCCATGACCCAGCCCGGCGAACAATTCTATCCGGAAGGGGTCCATTGGGACGATCCGATCGCGCGCGGGACGTTGCCTGATCTGTTGTCGAAAGCCGCGACCGAATACGGCGCGCGGCCGGCGATCGAATTTCGCGACCGCCCGATCAGCTATACCGAGCTGGCAGCGATGGTCGAAGTTGCGGCCTCGGCGTTCCTGCGCGCCGGCTACGGCAGCAACCATTCGGTGGCGCTGTTCCTCGGCAATTCGCCGGACCATCCGGTGAACTTCTTCGGCGCGCTGAAGGCCGGCGCGCGCGTCGTGCATCTTTCCCCATTGGACGGCGAACGCGCGCTCTCGCATAAACTAAGCGACAGCGGCGCGCGCATTCTCGTCACCAGCAATCTCGCGGCGCTGTTGCCGATGGCGCTGAAATTCCTCGACAAGGGCCTGCTCGACCGCCTGATCGTCTGCGAAGACGACCATTGGGGCGCGGTCGGCAATCCGCAGACGCCGATTCCGGACAAGCCTGACATCGTCACGTTCAGGACCTTCGTGCAGGGCGCATCGAGGCCGGCGCGGTGGCAAAAGATCAACGCCGACGACGTTGCGCTGCTGCAATATACCGGCGGCACCACCGGACTGCCGAAGGGCGCCATGCTCAGCCACGGCAATCTGACTTCGGCGGTGTCGATCTATGATGTCTGGGGCAAGGCCGCGCAGGCCAAGCGCGACGCCGTCGAGCGCGTGATCTGCGTGCTGCCGCTGTTTCACATCTACGCGCTGACGGTGATCCTGCTGCGCAGTCTTGAGCGCGGCGATCTGATCTCGCTGCACCAGCGCTTCGATGTCGAGGCCGTGATGCGCGACATCGAGGTCAAGCGGGCCACCGCGTTTCCCGGAGTACCGACGATGTGGATCGCGATTGCCAGTCTTCCCGATCTCGAGAGCCGCGATCTGTCGTCGCTGGTCAGTTGCGGATCGGGTGGCGCGCCGCTGCCGGTCGAGGTCGCCAGGATTTTCGAGCGCAAGACCAACATGAAGCTGAAGAGCGGCTGGGGCATGACCGAGACCTGTTCGCCCGGCACCGGTCATCCCCATGAGGGACCGGAAAAACCGGGCTCGATCGGGCTGATGCTGCCGGGCATCGAAATGGATGTCGTCGCGCTCGATGATCCCAGCAAGGCCTTGCCGCCGGGTGAGGTCGGCGAAATCCGCATCAAGGGGCCGAACGTCACCAAAGGCTACTGGAACCGGCCGCAGGAAACCGCGGAGGCTTTCGTCGGCGATCGTTTCCTGACCGGCGACATCGGCTACATGGACAAGGACGGCTATTTCTTTTTGGTCGATCGCAAGAAGGACATGATCATCTCCGGCGGCTTCAATGTCTATCCGCAGATGATCGAGCAGGCGATCTATGAACACCCCGCGGTGCAGGAAGTGATCGTGATCGGCATACCGGACGAGTACCGCGGCGAGGCGGCGAAGGCTTTTGTCAAATTGCGCAGCGGCGCCATGCCATTCACGCTGGACCAACTCAAGGCATTCCTCACCGGCAAACTCGGCAAGCACGAGATTCCCGCGGCACTCGATTTCGTCGATGACCTGCCGCGGACCTCGGTCGGCAAGCTTTCGCGCCACGAATTGCGCAATCAACTACCAGCGCAACCCAAGCAACAACATCTCGCATCGGGAGGCCGTGCGTGATCGACGCGGTTCGGTAACGCGCTCGTCGTCCCGGCGAAAGCCGGGACCCATACGGCGAGGACTTAGTGTTTTGGCATGGTGGCAGAGGCCTTTTGCTTTCCATCAGCGCCAGGGGTTATGGGTCCCCGCCTTCGCGGGGACGACGAGACGAAAGATAATGCGTAACTACGAATGTAATTCATTCGCTCACAGGAGGATCCAATGGATCTCAGCTTCAGCAAGGAAGAAGTGGCGTTTCGTGACGAAGTGCGGACCTTCTTCAAGGAGAACGTACCGTCCGCGACGCGCCAGAAACTGCAGGAGGGTCGTCATCTCTCCAAGCAGGAGATGATCGATTGGTGGCGCATCCTGAACAAGAAGGGCTGGGGCGTATCGCACTGGCCGAAGGAATATGGCGGCACCGGCTGGAGTTCGGTGCAGCATTACATCTTCAACGAGGAACTGCAGATGGCCCCGGCGCCGTCGCCGCTCGCCTTCGGCGTCAGCATGGTCGGCCCCGTCATCTACACCTTCGGCAACGAGGCCCAGAAGAAGCACTATCTGCCGCGGATCGCCAATGTCGATGACTGGTGGTGCCAGGGCTTCTCGGAGCCCGGCTCCGGCTCCGATCTCGCCTCGCTCAAGACCAAGGCCGAGCGCAAGGGCGATGTCTACGTCGTCAACGGCCAGAAAACCTGGACCACGCTGGCGCAGCACGCCGACTGGATCTTCTGCCTGTGCCGCACCGATCCCGCCGCCAAGAAGCAGTCGGGCATCTCGTTCATCCTGATCGACATGAAGTCGAAGGGCATCACGGTGCGCCCGATCCAGACCATCGACGGCGGCCTTGAAGTCAACGAAGTGTTCCTGGATGACGTCCAGGTGCCGGTCGCCAATCTGGTCGGCGAGGAAAACAAGGGCTGGGATTACGCCAAATTCCTGCTCGGCAACGAGCGCACCGGCATCGCGCGGGTCGGCGTTTCCAAGGAGCGGATCCGACGCATCCGGGAATTGGCGGCGAAGGTGGAGTCCGGCGGCAAGCCGGTGCTGGAGGATCAGGGTTTTCGCGAGAAGCTCGCCGCGGTCGAGATCGAGCTGAAGGCGCTCGAACTGACGCAGCTTCGTGTCGTCGCCGACGAAAACAAGCACGGCAAGGGCAAGCCCAATCCGGCGTCCTCGGTGTTGAAGATCAAGGGTTCCGAAATCCAGCAGACCACCACCGAACTGTTGATGGAAGTGATCGGCCCGTTCGCCGCCCCCTTCGACGAGCACGGCGACGACGGCAGCAACGAAGCGATGGACTGGACCGCGCAGATCGCGCCGAGCTATTTCAACAACCGCAAGGTCTCGATCTACGGCGGCTCCAACGAGATCCAGCGCAACATCATCACCAAGGCCGTGCTGGGGTTGTAGTCGGCGGACGGCAATAACAACGATTCGTCGTCCCCGCGAACGCGGGGACCCAGTACGCCGCAGCGGTCGTGGTTTACAAAAGGCGCTTGTGATTACTGGATCCCCGCGTTCGCGGGGATGACGGCAGAAGATTCGTAGGATGGGTTGAGCGAAGCGATACCCATCATCCAAGACCGAAACGGTGCGATGGGTTTCGCAAGCGCTCAACCCATCCTACAAGCTTCATTCGATTAACATGCTTCAGACGTGATTTGAGAGAGTAGAGAACATGGATTTTGATTTGTCCGAGGAGCAGCGGCTTCTCAAGGAAAGCGTCGACGGCCTGCTGAGCAGCTCCTACGACTTCGATGCGCGCAAGAAATATGCGGCGGAGAAGGGTGGCTGGAGCAAGAGCGCCTGGAGCAAGCTCGCCGAGCAGGGCCTGCTGGGCTTGCCGTTCTCCGAGGACGACGGCGGCTTCGGCGCCGGCCCGATCGAGACCATGATCGTGATGGAGGCGCTGGGCAAGGCGCTGGTGCTGGAGCCTTATCTCGCGACCGTCGTGATCGGCGGCGGTTTCCTGCGCCGCGGCGGCTCGGCGGAGCAAAAGGCAAAGTACATCCCCGGCATCATCGACGGCAGCAAGACCTTTGGCTTCGCGCAGCTCGAGAAGAATTCGCGCTACGATCTCCAGGATGTCTCGGCCACGGCCAAAAAGAAAGGCGCGGGCTGGGTCATCGACGGCGAGAAGTTCGTGGTGCTCAACGGCGAGACCGCCGACACCTTGATCGTGACCGCGCGCTCCAAGGGCGGCCAGCGCGACGCCGGCGGCATCGGCGTGTTCCTGGTGCCCGGCGACGCCAAGGGCATCGCGAAAAAGGGCTATCCGACCCAGGACGGCCTGCATGCGGCCGACATCACCTTCACCGGTGTCGAGGTCGGCGCCGATGCCGCGATCGGCGATCCCGAGAACGCATTGCCGCTGATCGAGCGCGTGGTCGACGACGCCCGCATCGCGATGTGCGCCGAAGCGGTCGGTGCGATGGATGAATCGCTGAAGTCCACCGTCGAGTACCTGAAGACCCGCACGCAATTCGGCGTGCCGATCGGCAGCTTCCAGACCCTGCAGCACCGTGCCGCCGACATGTTCGTCGCCGTCGAGCAGGCCCGCAGCATGTCGATGTTCGCAACCATGGCTTCCGATTTCGACGATGCCAGGGAGCGCGCAACCGCTGTCGCCGCGGCCAAGGTGCAGATCGGCAAATCGCTGAAATTCGTCGGCCAGCAGTCGATCCAGCTGCACGGCGGCATCGGCATGACCATGGAGGCCAAGATCGGCCACTACTTCAAGCGGCTGACCATGATCGAGAACACTTTTGGCGACACCGACTATCACCTGCGCCGCGTCACCACCAGCGGCGGGTTGATTTAGTCATCATCACTTGTCATCACGGGGCTCGCATGCAGCCCCGTCATTCCGGGGCGATGCGAAGCATCGAACCCGGAATCTCGAGATTCCGGGTCTGGTCCTTCGGACCATCCCGGAATGACGGAATCAATTAGGTCCGCCAAGCGGCGCATCCACGATGTGCACTTGCACATCGGGGAACGACGAAAGGAATTTTTTCGTGAAAAACACCCCGTTCGATCTCACCGGCAAGGTCGCCGTCATCACCGGTTCGAGCCGCGGCATCGGCCGTTCCTCGGCCGAACTGCTGGCCAGGCTTGGCGCCAAGGTGGTGATCTCCAGCCGCAAGGCCGACGCCTGCAAGGAGGTTGCCGACGGCATCAACAAGGCGGGCGGCGATGCCCACGTCATCGCCTGCAACATCTCGCGCCGCGAGGAAGTCGAGGCGCTGGTCGCGGGCACCGTCAAACACTACGGCAAGATCGACATCCTGGTCTGCAACGCGGCGGTTAATCCGTATTACGGCCCGCTGCTCGACATCACGGACGAAGCCTTCGACAAGATCATGAACTCCAACATCAAGAGCAACATCTGGCTGTGCGCGCTGGCGATCCCGCAGATGGCGGAGCGCGGCAACGGTTCGGTGGTGATCATCTCCTCGATCGGCGGCTTGCGCGGCTCCACGGTGGTCGGCGCCTACGGAATTTCCAAGGCGGCGGATTTTGCATTATGCCGCAGCCTCGCCGGCGAGTGGGGCCCGAAGGGCGTGCGCGTCAATTGCGTCGCACCCGGCCTCGTCAAGACCGATTTTGCGAAAGCGTTGTGGGAAGACGAGGAACGCCTGAAGCGCCGCTGCGCCACCACGCCGCTGCGACGGATCGGCGAGCCCGACGAGATCGCCGGCGCCGTGGCCTATCTCGGCTCCGACGCCTCGAGCTTCATGACCGGCCAGACCATCGTGGTCGACGGCGGGGTCACCACGGCGTCGGCGTGATCTCTTCCCTCTCCGAGCAAGTCCGAACCCAAATTCTCGATCGATCAGCTGTGGTTCAAATATGCCTAATTTTCCCCGGACAGCCCTGCGCTTGCGGGGGAGGGTGCCTGAGCGAAGCGAAGGCGGGTGGGGGAACGCAGCACGCTCTGATGTTCGTTATGCCTCGTGCGGTCACTTGCTTGCGCGAGGCGTCATCCGTGACCTGCCCCCACCCCAGCCCTCCCCCGCAAGCGGGAGAGGGAGCGCTCCTCGTGTGGAGCCGTCCCTCATATTGACCTTCGCGCCCCAATCCGCTTGCCTTGGCCCAACACCACCCAACAAACAACCCGGGAAGCAACGCCAAGGAAACCATCATGTCCTATGTGCTGGCCATCGATCAGGGCACCACGTCCTCGCGCGCCATCGTGTTTCGCCAGGATACTTCGCAATACATCTCCATCGCCGCCACAGCGCAGCAGGAATTCCCGCAGCATTTTCCGGCGTCGGGCTGGGTCGAGCATGAGCCGGAGGACATCTGGACTTCGACCGTCGCCACCTGCCGCGCGGCGCTGAAGAAAGCCGGCGTCGGGCCGAAGGACATCGCCGCCATCGGGATCACCAACCAGCGCGAAACCACCGTGGTATGGGACCGCGCCACCGGCCAGGCGGTGCATCGCGCCATTGTCTGGCAGGACCGCCGCACCGCCGATATCTGCGCCAGACTGAAAGCCGAAGGCCACGAGCCCGCGATCTCGGCTAAAACCGGCCTGATCATCGATCCCTATTTTTCCGGCACCAAAGTGGCCTGGATTCTCGACCAGGTTCCCGGCGCGCGCGAGCGCGCTGACCGCGGCGAGCTGATGTTCGGCACCGTCGATTGCTATCTGCTGTGGCGGCTCACCGGTGGCAAGGTGCATGCGACCGACGCCACCAACGCCTCGCGCACGCTGCTGTTCAACATCCACAGCGGGCAATGGGACGATGATCTCTTGAAAATCCTGCGGGTGCCGCGCTCGATGCTCCCGGAGGTGAAGGATTCCTCCGCCAATTTCGGCGACAGCGTACCCGAATTGTTCGGCGGCAGCATCGCGATCGCGGGCATCGCCGGCGACCAGCAGGCCGCCACCATCGGCCAAGCCTGTTTTTCGCCGGGCATGATCAAGTCGACCTACGGCACCGGCTGTTTTGCCCTGCTCAACACCGGCACCACGCCGGTTGCCTCGAAGAACAAGCTGCTCACCACGATCGCCTATCAGCTGAAGGGGCAGCGGACCTACGCGCTGGAAGGCTCGATCTTCGTCGCGGGCTCGGCGGTGCAGTGGCTGCGCGACGGGCTTGGCATCATCAAGCACGCCAGCGAGACCGGCCCGCTCGCCGACAAGTCCGACTCCATGCAGAGCGTTTATCTGGTGCCGGCCTTCGTCGGCTTAGGGGCGCCATACTGGAATCCGCGCGTGCGCGGCGCGCTGTTCGGACTGACCCGCAACACCGGGCCCGCCGAACTCGCGCACGCCGCGCTGGAGAGCGTCTGCTACCAGACCTTTGACTTGTGGGCCGCGATGCGCGCCGACTGGCCCGACGCCAAGGCCGCCAAGACAGTGCTGCGCGTCGATGGCGGCATGACCGCGTCGGACTGGACCATGCAGCGCCTCGCTGACCTTTTGGACGCGCCGGTCGATCGCCCGATGATCCAGGAAACCACCGCCCTCGGCGCCGCCTATCTCGCGGGCCTCGCCGCCGGCGTCTATCCCGAGCCCGCCAAATTCGCCGACAACTGGCGCCTCGAACATCGCTTCAAGCCCGCGATGAGCCAGGCCACGCGCGAACGCAAATTGGCCGGATGGGCGCGCGCGGTGAAGGGATTGCTCGCGAGCGATGAGGGGGAGGGGTAGTATTTCCCGGTAGTCATGCGTAGTGCTGCGAGACATGTTCCGATCATTGAGTGAGTGCGATGGGCTGCCACGTTTGCAGCCGTCATCATCCGCGAACGTGGATGATCCAGTATTCCAGAGCGCTTGTGACGGAGCCGAGAAGCCGCGGCGTACTGGATACCCGCTGGAGCCTGTCATCCGGCCGGCCAAAGGCCGGACCGGTTGGCGGGTATGACGATCGATGATGTTTACGACCTCTAACCCTCAAAATTCACCGCCGTGGTGTTGGCGCCGCAGAGAACGTTCCAGGTTCGCCTTGTTCGTGCCCCGGAATGACGGCAGGGTTTTGGTTTGCTCCTGCCAGATCTCCGGCAAGCGGAGATCATATCCGTCCAACCTATCAAGGGACCTCGCACACCATGATCCTGATCGGCCAGTATGATTCCCCGTTCACCCGGCGGGTGGCGATTGCGCTC
>Ga0209438_1000103_pt1 | contig 21648 bp, 21 predicted proteins | sample GraSoi_2013_20cm_FD_185825 | JGI IMG/M metagenome (GOLD analysis project Ga0209438, IMG submission 185825) | Grasslands soil microbial communities from the Angelo Coastal Reserve, California, USA - Sample 9_17_2013_20cm (SPAdes) (version 2) | ecosystem: Environmental > Terrestrial > Soil >...
CCCCCGCGCCGCTGCCCACCCGCCTCGCGCGCGCTCTACGCCTTCCGCACGAAGAGGACCCAGAGCGTCGCGCAGGCCCCAGCGCACATTGATGCGAACGTCAGCAAGCTGCCGAGCGCGAGCGTCGCCGAGTTCGTCAGGCCCTGGTTGATGTTGCAGCCTTCGGCGACGAGTGCCGCGGCGCCCATCAGCAATCCACCAAAGAAGATCTTCGGCAAGCTCGACGCGGCGGGGAACTTCAGGGCGAACTGGGCGGTGGTCCACGCGGCCACGAAGGCGCCCAGCGGCACGCCGAGGGCCATCAGCATGCTCCAGGTGACGCGGTTGGGGTAGCCGACCATCGGGTAGGTGAGCAGGTGGCCGGTGTTGGCCGCGAAGGTGATGCCGACCGGCCGGTCGCCGAAGGTGGAAGCCCACCAGCCGACCGCGATCATCACGCCGACCGCGGCGCCGGTGGCGGGCCAAGGCCACTTGCCGTGCTCGGGCTCGCGGCGCGCGCGCATCAACCAGATCCCGATTCCGACCGCGAGCACGGCGATCACGATCCACGGCGAGACTCCCGCGATGTTCGCCAGGGTCGGCGCCGCGCCGTCGCCGATCGTCACTGCCGGCTTCTGCAGGACGGTGCGGAGCGGCGCCAGGAGACCGACGCCGGCGGTGGTCGCGCCGATGGCGAAGCCCACCAGCACCACCCACGCGCCGACCGCGCCTTCGCCCACGCGATACCAGGTGCTGCCCGAGCAGCCGCCGGAGAGGATCATGCCCACGCCGAAGAGCAGGCCGCCCACGATGTTCGACATCCAGCGCAGCGGGCGCAGGGGAATGTCCACCAGCCCCAGCGCCTCGATCACCTGCACGCCCACCATCGCCACCAGCAGGGCGAGGAGGTAGGCGCGCAGGATATTGCCGTCCCGCATCAGCACCGCGTTGGAGAGCGCGCGGGTGAGGCAGAAGCCGCCGCGCTGGATGACGTAGCCGAAAACGGCGCCGGTGCCCAGGGCCGAGGCCGCGAGCATCCAGGGGAGCTCGTCCATGGCCCGCCATGCTAGCGAAAAGCCCAGTGTCAGTCAAAGGCTCGTGAAAATTAGCTTTTCGATCGGACAGGTGCTACGGTCGATCCCATGGTGACCGGCACTCGTGAACGGATCGTGCGCACGACGCCCGTCCTCGGCCTCGTCCTGCTCGCGGCCGCGGCGGCCGGCTGCGGCACCGCCGAGAAGGCGCGTCGCGAGGCCGAGATGGCCGCCCTGGTCAAGCAGGTCGAGGAGCTGAAGAAGGGACAGGATCAGATCGGCAAGGACGTGGGCAGGCTGGCCGGCGAGCTGAAGGCGCTCGACGCGCAGGGCGCGTTCCTGGTCGGGGAGACCAAGACCGCGGCCACCGATCGCGACCAGCTCAAGGCGGCGGTCCAGCAGCAGGACAGCGCGCTGCGGTCGCTCCGCTCCGCGCTCGACGAGACGAACCAGAAGGTGGCGACGCTCGCCGTGCCGCCGCCCGCGTCGGCGGCCGCGCCGAGGCCGGCGTCCGCGGCGCCCGGGCGCGAGGCGACCGCCGAGAAGCTCTACGCGACCGCGATGGCCAGCTTCCGCGCCGACGAGCACGGCCAGGCGGTGCTCGAGTTCACCGAGCTCATCGACAAGTTCCCCAAGCACAACCTGGCCGCGAGCGCTCAGTACTGGATCGGCGAGGCGTACTATCGCCAGCGCGACTTCAACCAGGCGGTCACCGAGTTCCAGAAGGTCCCCGATCTCTACCCGCAGAGCGCGCCCGTCGCGGAGGCGCTGCTCAAGCTCGGCATGTGCTATCGCGCCCTGCACGACGTGCCGCGCGCGCGAGAGACGTGGGAGCAGGTGGTGAAGTCGCACCCGCGGACCGAGGCGGCCACCCAGGCGCGCGCGCTGCTCGCCTCCCTCGGCGGAGCCCGCTCGCCCCGGTGATCGCCCCCGCCCGGTTTTGTCCCAATTTGACGGTCCGGTATACTGAGACGCACAGCTCGACCTGGAAATCGTGATCGGTGAGGTGAGTGACTGCCGTGATACATGAGCGTATCCTCGACGAGACGGCGCGGGGCGACGGGACGATGCCGCGCGCGCTCACGCGCGCGGACGCCCGGTATCCCGCGCGTCTTGCGCAGATTCCCGACGCGCCCGTCACGCTCCACGTGCGCGGCGCGCTGGTGGACGCGGACGCGCTCGCGGTGGCGATCGTGGGCTCGCGTCGGGCGACGCCCTACGGGCTCGAGGTCGCCGAGACCCTCGCCGCGGATCTCGCCGCGCGCGGCGTCACCATCGTGAGCGGGCTCGCGCGCGGGATCGACAGCGCGGCGCACCGCGGGGCGCTGCGGGTCGGCGGGCGCACCCTCGCGGTGCTGGGGTCGGGGGTGGACGTGATCTACCCGCCCGAGAACCGCGAGCTCGCCGCCCTGATCGCGGCGCGCGGCGCGCTGCTCTCCCAGTTCGCGCCGGGGACTCCGCCGCTCCCGCAGAACTTCCCGACCCGCAACCTTGTCATCGCCGCGATGTCGCTCGCGGTGGTGGTCGTGGAGGCGGCCGAGAAGAGCGGCTCCCTGATCACCGCGCGTCTCGCCGCCGAGCTCGGCCACGAGGTGCTGGCGGTGCCCGGGCGCATCACCGCTCCCGAGAGTCGCGGGGCCAACCGGCTGATCCAGGACGGCGCGCACGTGGCGATGGGGTGGGAGGACGTGGTGGCGGTCCTGCCCGAGCGCTGGAAGGCCGCGGTCGTTTCGGATCGCGTACTTGCGGCCGGGCTTGCAGCGAAAGACGAAGCCGACGCATCTAACTCGTCGGAGGTCGGCCCGGCCGGAAGCCGGCTGCTCGCCCTGCTCGGAGAGGATCCGGTCGATATCGACCAGGTGATCGAGCGGAGCGGCATGGGGGCGGGGCGGGTGTCGGCCGCGCTGCTGGACCTGGAGCTGGAGGGGCGCGTGCGTCAGATCGAGGGCAAGCGGTTCGTCCGGGTCGGACGAGGATAGGAGCCACCGGGTGGCGACGGTGAAACGAGCGCTGGTGGTGGTGGAATCGCCCACCAAGGTCAAGACGATCCAGAAGTATCTGGAGTCGAAGTATGTCGTCAAGGCCTCGATGGGTCACGTCCGCGATCTGCCCAAATCCAAGCTCGGGGTGGACGAGAAGAAGGGCTTCAAGCCGGAGTACAAGGTGCTGCCGGCCAAGAAGAAGGTGCTCGACGAGCTGAAGAAGGCGGCCGAGAAGGTCGACGCGCTCTACATCGCGACCGACCCGGACCGGGAAGGGGAGGCCATCGGCTGGCACCTCGCCCAGGAGCTCGGCATCAGCAAGGCCAAGACGCACCGGATCATGTTCAACGAGATCACGGAGCGCGCGGTCAAGGCCGCCTTCCTGCACCCCGGCAAGATCGACACCAACAAAGTCAACGCCCAGCAGGCCCGGCGCGTGCTGGACCGGCTGGTGGGCTACAAGCTCTCCCCGCTCCTGTGGGAGAAGATCCGCCGCGGGCTCTCGGCCGGGCGCGTGCAGTCGGTGGCGGTGCGCCTGCTCACCGAGCGCGAGCGGGAGATCGCCGCGTTCGTGCCGGTCGAGTACTGGTCGCTGCACGCCAAGCTCAAGGGCCAGAACCCGCCCGACTTCGTGGCGACCCTCAAGGAGGTGCGCGGCGAGAAGGCCGACCTCCCCGACGAGGCGGCGACCACCGCGGTGACGACCGGGCTCACCGGCGCCACCTGGACCGTGAAGTCGGTGACGCGGGGCGAGCGGCGGCGGAATCCCGCCCCGCCCTTCATCACGTCCACGCTCCAGCAGGACGCGAGCCGCAAGCTGCACTTCACCGCCAAGAAGACGATGATGCTGGCCCAGCAGCTCTACGAGGGCGTCGAGCTCGGCGAGGAGGGCGCGGTCGGCCTCATCACCTACATGCGCACCGACGCGGTGCGGGTGGCCGCGGAGGCGCAGGAGGAAGCGCGGGAGTGGGTGACCGGGCGCCTGGGGCGCGAGTATCTGCCCGACGCGCCGCCCACCTACAAGGCCAAGAAGAGCGCGCAGGAAGCCCACGAGGCGGTGCGCCCGAGCTCGGTGGCGCGCGAGCCCAAGGCGGTGGCGCGCTTCCTGTCCAAGGACCAGCTCGCCCTCTACCGGCTGGTCTGGGAGCGCTTCCTCGCGAGCCAGATGCTGCCCGCGGTGTACGACACGGTGGCCGCGGACATCACCGTGGCGGACGCCCTCTTCCGGGCCCAGGGCTCGACCATGAAGTTCCCCGGCTTCACCGCGGTCTACGTCGAGTCGCGCGAGGCCACCGACGAGACCCCGGAGGAGGAGGCGGAGGCGGTGATGCCGCCGCTGACCGTGGGCGAGACGCTCACGCTGCTCGCGCTCGACCCCAAGCAGCACTTCACCCAGCCGCCGCCGCGCTTCACCGAGGCGTCGCTGGTCAAGCTGCTGGAAGACCGGGGGATCGGGCGGCCGTCCACCTACGCGCAGATCCTCGGCACGATCCAGGAGCGGGGCTACGCGCGGCGCGAGCGCGGCACCCTGTTCCCGACCGACCTCGGCATGCAGGTCACCGACATGCTGGTGCCCCACTTCCCCGAGGTCATGGACGTCGAGTTCACCGCCGGGCTCGAGGAGTCGCTCGACAAGATCGAGGAAGGCGACGCGGACTGGGTGAAGACGGTCGAGACCTTCTACAAGCAGTTCTCGCGCGACCTGAAGGCGGCCGGCAAGAAGATGGACAACGTCAAGGTCGGGGTGGACGCCGGGCAGGAGTGCCCCGAGTGCGGCAAGCCGCTGCTCGAGAAGTGGGGCCGCTTCGGGAAGTTCCTGGCCTGCTCCGCCTATCCCGACTGCAAGTTCACCAAGGACATGAGCGGTGGGCGCGAGCGGCCGGCGGACGAGCCGACCGACGAAATCTGCCCGACGTGCGCCAAGCCGATGGTCATCAAGCACGGCCGCTTCGGGAAGTTCATCGCGTGCTCGGGCTACCCGGACTGCAAGACCACCAAGCCGATCACCCTCGGGATCACGTGCCCGCTGCCCGACTGCGGCGGCCAGCTCCTGGAGAAGCGCACTCGCAAGGGCAAGACCTTCTACGCGTGCACGAACTACCCGACGTGCACGTTCGCCCTGTGGACGCGCCCGGTGGCGGAGCCGTGCCCCAAGTGCGCGGCGCCGTTCCTGACCGAGCGCTACGCGAAGGGCGGCAAGGTCACGCGGCAGTGCTTCCGGGATGAGTGTGGCTACCGGCAGGAACTGGTTCCCACGGTCGCCTGAGGAGTCCCCCGGTTCATCCACGATGGACGCGGCGGTCGGATCCTTTCTCGAATACCAGAGCGTCGAGCGCGGCGCGTCGCCTCACACCCTCCGGAGCTATACCGCCGACCTGACCGAGTTCTCCCGTTTCCTCGCCGCCGAGAAGATCGCGGGCTGGGAGGAGGCGGATACGCGCGCGGTCCGGGCCTACCTGGCGTGGCTGCACAAGCGCAAGCTGGCCAAGGCCACGATCTCGCGCAAGCTGGCCGCGGTGCGGAGCTGCTTTCGCTTCCTCGCCCGCCGCGGCGCCCTCGAGGTGAATCCGGCGCGCCAGGTGCGCGGCCCGCGCCTGGGACGGCGCCTGCCGTCGTTCCTGCCGGTGGACGAGACCGCCGAGCTCCTGAGCCCCGAGCCGGAGGCGACGGTGGCCGGGGCGCGCGATCGCGCGCTGCTCGAGCTGCTCTACGCGAGCGGGCTGCGGGTGGCCGAGGGCTGCGGCCTCGACGTCGACGATCTCGACGAGGGCCGGCGCACCGTGCGCGTCCTCGGCAAGGGCAGCAAGGAGCGCGTGGTGCCGGTCGGGGAGTCGGCGCTCGAGGCCCTCGCGGCCTACCTGGCCCGGCGCGGCCGGCGGCGCGGGCCGCTTTTCCTCAACGCGCGGGGCGGCCGGCTCACCGCGCGGAGCGCGCTGCGCATCGTCCGCGCCCGCGCGCGGCGCGCCGGCATCGCCCAGCGGGTCACGCCCCACACCCTCCGCCACAGCTTCGCCACCCACATGCTGGGGGCGGGCGCGGATCTCCGTCTCATCCAGGAGCTGCTGGGCCACAGCCGTCTCTCCACGACCCAGCGCTACACCCACGTGAGCCCGGAGCACCTGATGCGCGTGTACGACGCGGCCCATCCGCGGGCGACCTGACCCGGCGATGACGTCGCCGACCACCCCGTCCATCCACGCCACCACCGTGGTGTGCGTCCGGCACCGGGGCCGGGTGGCGGTGGCGGGCGACGGGCAGGTCACGTTCGGCCAGACCATCATGAAGGCGGGCGCGCGCAAGGTGCGCAAGATGCACCACGACCGCGTCCTCGCCGGCTTCGCGGGCGCGGCCGCCGACGCCTTCACGCTCTTCGCGCGCTTCGAGGCGAAGCTCGAGGAACATCGAGGCAACCTGCCGCGCGCCGCCGTCGAGCTGGCCAAGGAATGGCGCATGGACCGCGTGCTCCGGCGGCTCGAGGCGCTCCTCGCGGTGGCCGACGCGGAGGCGAGCTTCATCGTGTCGGGCACCGGCGACGTGATCGAGCCCGACGACGGCCTGGTCGGGATCGGTTCGGGTGGGCCGTACGCCCTCGCGGCGGCCCGGGCGCTGCGGGCGCATTCCACGCTCGAGGCGCCCCAGATCGCGGAGGAGTCTCTCCGTATCGCGGCCGGCATCTGCGTCTACACCAACGATCAGATCACGGTGCTGAGCCTGTGACCGACCAGCCCGCCCTCGGGATGACCGGCCTCACGCCGGCCCAGATCACCGCCGAGCTTGACCGCTTCATCGTGGGGCAGGGCAAGGCCAAGCGCGCGGTGGCCATCGCGCTCCGCAACCGGTGGCGGCGCCAGAACCTGCCCGTCGAGCTGCGGGACGAGGTCGCGCCCAAGAACATCATCATGATCGGGCCCACCGGGGTCGGGAAGACCGAGATCGCCCGCCGCCTCGCCAAGCTCGCCCAGGCCCCGTTCCTCAAGGTGGAGGCCTCCAAGTACACCGAGGTCGGTTACGTGGGCCGGGACGTGGAGTCGATGATCCGCGACCTGACCGAGCTCGGCGTGAGCATGGTCAAGGCGGAGATGGCGGCGGCGGTCCGCGATCGGGCGGAGTCGCTGGCCGAGGAGCGCCTCCTCGATCTCCTGCTGCCCCGTCGTCCCGGGGAGTCCTACGTGAGCGGCACCCTCGAGGAGGTGTCGCCCGACGCCTCGCGCGACGCCACCCGGGACAAGCTCCGGGCTCAGCTTCGCTCCGGAAAGCTCGACGACCGGCCCATCGAGATGGACGTGCAGCAGGCCGGGCCGATGCTGGAAGTGCTCCCGGGGCAGGGCATGGAGGAGATCGGGATCAACCTCAAGGACATGCTCTCGCACCTGATGCCGGGCCGCACCCGGCGTCGGCGGGTCAAGGTGGGGGAGGCCCGGCGGCTGCTGGCCCAGGAGGAGGCCCAGAAGCTGGTCGACGTGGACGAGGCGGTGGGCCAGGCGGTCCGCCGGGTCGAGAACTCGGGGATCATCTTCCTGGACGAGCTGGACAAGATCGCGGGCCGGGAGGGGGGCCGGGGGCCCGACGTGTCCCGGGAAGGGGTGCAGCGCGATCTCCTGCCGATCGTCGAGGGCTCGACGGTGACCACGAAGTACGGAATGGTCCGGACCGACCACATCCTGTTCATCGCGGCCGGGGCCTTCCACGTGGCCAAGCCCGCGGACCTGATCCCGGAGCTGCAGGGGCGGTTCCCGATCCGGGTCGAGCTGGAGCCCTTGACGCGGCCGGATTTTATCCGCATTCTGAGCGAACCTCAGAATGCCCTGATCCGGCAGTACGTTGAGCTGCTGAAGACGGAAGGGGTGGCGCTGCGCTTCACCACCGACGCGGTGGAGGCCATCGCCGAGATCGCGTTCACGGTGAACCAGCGGGCCGAGAACATCGGAGCCCGCCGCCTGTACACGGTGATGGAGCGGCTGCTCGAGGAGATCTCCTTCGACGCCCCGAATCTGGTGGGGCAGGAGCTCGTGATCGACGCGGAGTACGTGCAGGCGCAGCTGGCCGACGTGGTGAAGGACGAGGACCTCTCCCGCTACATCTTATAAGGACGAGCGCATGACGCCGATCCCGGAGCTGGTGGAGCGCGCCGAACTGCTCATCGAGGCGCTGCCCTATATCCGTGCCTTCCAGGGCAAGACCCTCGTGATCAAGTACGGGGGCGCCGCGATGGAGCAGGCCGACCTCAAGGAGCAGTTCGCCAAGGACGTGCTTCTGCTGCGGCTGGTCGGGATCCGGCCGGTCATCGTTCACGGCGGCGGGCCGCAGATCGGCGCCCTCATGAAGCGGCTCGGGAAGGAGCCGAAGTTCGTGGGTGGCATGCGCGTCACCGACGAGGAGACGGTCGAGATCGTCGAGATGGTGCTGGTCGGCAAGATCAACAAGGAGATCGTGGGTCTGATCAATCTGCACGGGGGCCGGGCGGTCGGGCTCTCCGGCAAGGACGCGAGCCTGCTCCGGGCCCACCGGCGCCTGCACAAGATGCCCGACGGGACCTCGGTGGACATCGGCCTCGTGGGCGAGGTTGAGGCGATCAATCCGGAGCCGATCAAGCTGCTCGAGGAGAACGGCTTCATCCCGGTGATCGCCCCGGTCGGGGTGGGGGCGGAGGGCGAGACCTACAACATCAACGCGGACCTGGTGGCGGGCGACGTGGCCGCCGCGCTCTTCGCCGAGAAGCTGATCCACCTCACCGACGTGACCGGCATCAACGGGGAGGACGGGCGCCTGGTCTCGACGCTCACCAAGCGCGAGGCGGAGCGGCTGATCAAGGCGGGCGTGATCGACGGAGGCATGCTGCCCAAGGTGGAGTCCTCGCTGCGGGCGCTCACCGGCGGCGCCCAGAAGGCCCACATCATCGACGGGCGCGTACCCCACGCGATCCTGCTGGAAGTGCTGACCAAGGAAGGTATCGGCACCGAAATAGTCTTGTGAGCAGCAGCCGTGGCAGGGCGAGGTGAGCCGAAGGCGAGCCGAGCGGATATGACGAATCGAGGCGCACATCCATGAGGGAGCCATGACTGATACCAAGACACTGATCGAGTGGGCGGACAAGCACCTGATGACCACCGCCAAGCGCGCCCCGGTCGCGCTGGTGCGCGGCGACGGTGCGCGGGTGTGGGACAGCGACGGCAAGGAGTATCTCGACTTCACCGGCGGCATCGCGGTGACCGCGCTCGGGCACTCCCATCCCAAGGTGGTGGGGACGATGCGGGAGCAGGCGGCCACCCTCCTGCACGTGTCCAACCTCTTTTACATCCCGCAGCAGACCCAGCTCGCCAAGCTGCTCTGCGATCACTCGTTCGCGGACCGGGTGTTCTTCTCCAACTCGGGCGCGGAGGCCAACGAGTCGGCGATCAAGCTCGCGCGGAAGTGGGCCAAGGAGCACGGGGCCAGCGACCGCGGGGACATCATCACGATGCGGGGCGGCTTCCACGGCCGGACCCTCGCCACGGTCACCGCCACCGCGCAGGAGAAGTACCACCACGGCTTCGAGCCGCTGCCCGGCGGGTTCAAGTACGTGCCGTTCAACGATCTGCGCGCGGTGGAGCGGGCCATCGACAGCCACACCGCCGCGGTGATGGTCGAGCCGATCCAGGGCGAGGGCGGCATCAACATCCCGGACGACGGCTACCTGCCCGGCCTCCGCAAGCTCTGCGACGAGGCGGGGATCCTGCTCGTGCTGGACGAGATCCAGACCGGCATGGGGCGCACCGGCCGGCTCTGGGGCTACGAGCACTCCGGGATCGAGCCCGACATCATGACGCTCGCCAAGGCGCTGGCCAACGGGGTGCCGATCGGGGCCACCCTGGCCACCGAGAGCGTGGCGTCCGCGTTCACCCCGGGCACCCACGGCTCCACCTTCGGCGGCAACCCGTTCGTCACCGCGGTCGGCTTGACCGTGTTCACCACCCTCATGGAGGAGCGGCTGCCCGAGCGCGCGGCCGCCACCGGCAAGGTGCTGCAGAGCCAGCTCGAGGCGGTGCGGGCGCGGTACCCGAAGGTGGCCACCGCGGTCCGCGGGCGGGGGCTGCTGGTGGGCATGGACCTGGTGCCGCCGGTGGGCGAGGTCATCGGGGCCTGCCGGGAGCGCGGCCTCCTCGTGCTGAGCGCGGGGGACAACACCCTGCGGCTCGCGCCACCTCTGATCACGGACGAAGCCACCGTGCGTCGCGGGGTCGAGATCATCGACCAGGTCCTGAGCGGCTTCGTCAAGAAGTGAAGCACTTCCTGTCGATCCGCGATCTGGCCCGGGAGGACCTCCCGCGCCTCTTCGCCCTGACCGCCCAGCTGAAGGCCCGGCAGAAGGCGCGCGATGGGTGGACGCCGCTGCCCGGGCGCAGCCTGGCCCTGATCTTCGAGAAGCCGTCGCTTCGCACCCGCGTGACCTTCGAGGTCGCGATGGTGCAGCTCGGCGGGGCCGGGGTCTACCTGGCCGCGCAGGAGATCGGGATGGGCAAGCGCGAGTCGATTCCCGACGTGGCGCGCAACCTCTCCCGGTGGGTCGACGGGGTGGCGGCCCGCGTGTTCTCGCACACGACGCTCGAAGGGCTCGCGGCCCACGCCACCGTTCCGGTGATCAACGGACTGTCCGATCTCGAGCACCCCTGTCAGGCGATGGCCGACTTCTTCACGCTCTACGAGCGCGGAATCGATTTCGCCAAGTTGCGGCTGGCCTGGGTGGGCGACGGCAACAACGTCTGCAACTCGCTCCTGCTGCTGGGCTCGATGCTCGGCACGACCTCGGTGGTGGCGTGCCCGCCCGGCTACGAGCCGGACGCGAAGGTGCTGGAGGCCTGTCGTGCCATGGGCGGCCGCGTGCAGATGACCACCGAGGCGCGCGAGGCGGTCGAGGAGGCCGACGTGATCTACACCGACACCTGGATCAGCATGGGCCAGGAGGGCGACCGCGAGCGGCGCCTGGAGGCCTTCCAGCGCTACCAGGTCAACGACCGGCTGCTCGACTTCGCCCGCGGTGAGGCGGTCGTGATGCACTGCCTGCCCGCGCACCGAGGCGAGGAGATCACCGACGCGGTGCTCGACGGGCCGCGCAGCCTGATCTTCGACCAGGCCGAGAATCGCCTGCACGCGCAGAAGGCCATCATCCTGACCCTGCTGGGTGGAGAGTAGCGTGACCAGATCCGTCAAGAAGGTCGTGCTCGCGTACTCGGGAGGCCTCGACACCTCGGTCATCCTCCGCTGGCTCATCGAGACCTATCGCTGCGAGGTCGTGGCCTACTGCGCCGATCTGGGGCAGGGCGAGGAGCTGATCCCGGTCAAGGAGAAGGCCCTGCGCACCGGCGCCTCCTCCGTCCACATCGTGGACCTCCGCGAGGAGTTCGTCCGCGACTTCGTGTTCCCGATGCTCCGGGCCAACGCGGTGTACGAGGGCTCGTACCTGATGGGGACCTCGATCGCGCGGCCCCTCATCGCCAAGGCCCAGGTGGAAGTGGCGCGGAAGGAAGGGGCAGACGCGGTGAGCCACGGGGCCACCGGCAAGGGCAACGACCAGGTGCGCTTCGAGCTGACCTACGCGGCGCTCGGGCCGGACCTGACCGTGATCGCCCCGTGGCGGGAGTGGGATCTGGACTCGCGCACCGCGCTGATGGACTTCGCCCGGCGGCACGACATCCCGGTGCCGGTGACCGCGGAGCGCCCGTACTCCACCGACCGCAACCTCTTCCACATCTCCTTCGAGGGCGGCATCCTCGAGGACCCGTGGAACGAGCCGCCGCCCAAGATGTTCCTGCTCACCAACTCCCCGGAGTCCGCTCCCGACGTGCCGGTCTACGTGGAGATCGAGTACGAGGCGGGCAACCCGGTGGCGGTGGACGGGCGGCGGCTCTCACCCGCCGCGCTGCTGGAGGCGGTCAACCGGCTGGGCGGCGAGCACGGTATCGGGCGGGTGGACCTGGTCGAGAACCGCTTCGTGGGCATGAAGTCGCGCGGGGTCTACGAGACGCCCGGCGGCACCATCCTGCACGCGGCGCACCGCGCGCTCGAGTCGATCACGCTCGACCGGGAGGTGCTGCACCTGCGCGACTCACTGGTGCCGCGCTACGCGGAGATGATCTACTACGGCTTCTGGTTCAGCCCGGAGCGGGAGGCGGTACAGGGGCTCGTGGACGGCGTGCAGCGCGACGTGACCGGCACGGTGCGGCTCAAGCTCTACAAGGGCACGGTGACCGTCGCGGGGCGCAAGTCGCCGCGGTCGCTGTACCGGACCGACTTCGTGACCTTCGAGGCCGACCAGGTGTATCGCCAGCGCGACGCGGAGGGCTTCATCAACCTCAACGCGCTCCGGCTCAGGATCCGCGCTCTCCGGGACCGGGCGCGGTAGGCGGCCGCGCCCGATGCGGATTCACGTGTCGCTGACTCCGGCGGAATTCCCCGACGCGCCCCTCACCGGGTGTGTCGCGCTCGCGGTCGACGTGCTGCGGGCCACCAGCGCGTCGGTGGCCGCCTGCGACGCGGGCTGCCGGCGGCTGGTGCCGGTGCCGGACGCGAAGGCCGCGGAGGCGCTCGCCGCGCAGGACGGAGCCGGCACGGTGCTGGAAGCGCTCGCCGGCTTCGAGCTCGGCAACTCGCCCGCCGAGTTCAGCGTGGAGCGCGTCGGGGGCCGCACCGTCGTGCTGACCACGACCAACGGCACCGCCGCGATGCTCACCGCCGCGCGGGCCGACGCGGCTGGGCTCGCCGCGCTCACCAACGTGACCGCGGCCGCGCGCTGGGCGCTCGAGCAGGGTCGCGACGTCACGATCCTGTGCGCGGGCGACAACGGGGCGTTCTCGCTGGAGGACACGGTGTGCGCGGGGCTGCTGGTGGCCCGCCTGGCCGAGGCCTCTCCCGGGGCCGTGCTCTCCGAGGGTGCCCAGGCCGCGCTGGGCCTGGGGCGGCACTACGAAGCCCGGCTCGAGCGCCTCGCGGAGGACTCGGGCTGGGGCCGCAAGCTCGAGCGGCTGGGCCGGGCCGCCGACCTCGCCTGGTGCCTCCGGGCGGACGTGAGCCGGGTGGTGCCGGTGTTCGTGGCGGGCGGCTTCGTCCCGCGGTCCGCGGCCTCGAGCGCGGCGGTGGGATCGGAGTCGCGCGCGTGAATCTCCCGATCGCGCTGACCCTGTTCCGCATCGTGCTGGTGCCGCCCATCATGGTCTTCCTGATCTCGTCGTCCCGGGTGAGCGTGCTCATCGCCGCCGTCATCTTCGTGACCGCGTCGCTCACCGACTGGCTCGACGGGCGCATGGCGCGGCGGTGGAACCAGGTCACCAAGCTCGGCACGCTGCTGGATCCGGTGGCCGACAAGCTGCTGGTGGCGGCGGCCCTGATCTCGCTCGTGCACATCGACATGATCTCGGCGTGGATGGCGGTGGTGATCATCGGCCGCGAGCTGGCGGTGACCGGCCTGCGGGGGGTCGCGCTGTCCATGGGCGCGGTGGTGCCCGCGTCCTCCCTGGGCAAGGCCAAGACGGTGTCGCAGTACGTGGCCCTCACCCTGCTGATCCTCGAGAAGGGCGTCTCCCCGGAGCTCGCGCTCTTCCACCTCGTCGCGCGCACCGCCCTCTGGATCGCGCTGGCTCTCACCGTGGTCTCGGGGGCCGACTACTTCTACCGCTTCTTCCTCCACACCAACCCGAAGGATCTGGTGCGGGACCGCGAGCGATGGCCCTGACCGTTCTCGGGCTCCTCGCCGCCTACCTGATCGGGGCGATCCCGATCGGGTTCCTGGTGGCCCGCGCCGCCGGCGGCACCGACATCCGCCGGGCGGGTAGCGGCACTATCGGCGCGACCAATGTTCTGCGCACGCTCGGTACCGGGCCCGCGGTGCTCACGCTGGTGGGCGATGTCGTGAAGGGCTACCTGGCGGTGCGGGCCGCCAGCTCCATCGGACCGGAGGTTTGGGCGGCCGCGGCCGGCACGGTGGCCGCCATCGCCGGCAACTGCTGGCCGGTCTTCCTGCGGTTCCGGGGCGGCAAGGGCGTCGCCACCGGGCTCGGCGCCTTCCTCGCGCTCATCCCGCGGGCGGTGTTTCCGGCCGCGGTGCTCTGGATCGCGGTGACCGCGGTGTCGCGCTACGTGTCCATGGCCTCCGTGGTGGCGTGCCTCAGCCTGCCGGTGGGCGCGCTGCTGCTGGGATATCCCCGCCACTCGGTCATCGCGGCGGCGGTAGCGGCGCTGATCATCGTGTGGCGCCACCGTCAGAACATCGCGCGCCTGGCCAGCGGCACCGAGCGGCGGCTCGGCGAGCGCACCCCCCTCGCGTGAGCGATCCGGCCGACGCGGGCGACGCCCGGCGCGCCCCGGTGACCGTGCTCGGTGCCGGGAGCTGGGGCACCGCGCTCGCGATGCACCTGGCCCGGGTGGGCCGGCCGGTGCGGCTGTGGGCGCGCGACCCGGCGCTCGCCGCGTCCATGCGCGCCGGGCGAGAGAACCCGCGCTATCTCCCGGGCGCCACGCTGCCCGAGGATGTGCACGTGACCGCGGACGCGGGCGAGGCGTTGGCCGGCGGCGACACCGTCCTGGTGGCGGTCCCCTCACACTTCGTGGAGGCGGTGCTGGCCGGCGTGGGTGGGCACGTCGCGCGATCCGCGGTGCTGGTGTCGGCGACGAAGGGCCTCGAGCCGCGGCGTGGCCTCCGGATGTCGGAGCTGCTGGCGCACCGCCTGCCGGGCCGGCCGATCGCGGTGCTCTCCGGCCCGTCGTTCGCGCGCGAGGTGGCGCAGGGCCGGCCCACCGCGCTCGTGATCGCCTCGTCGGACGAGGGGATCGCGGCCGATCTCCAGCGGCGCCTGGCCGGCCCCGCGCTCCGGCTGTACACGAATCGCGACGTGGTGGGGGTGGAGCTGGGGGGAGCCGTGAAGAACGTGATGGCCATCGCGACCGGGCTGGTGGACGGGCTCGAGCTGGGCGAGAACGCGCGGGCGGCCCTGATCACGCGGGGCCTCGCCGAGATCGTCCGGCTCGGCACCGCGGCCGGCGCGCAGCCCGCCACGTTCGCGGGGCTGGCCGGTCTCGGCGACCTCGTGCTGACCTGCACCGGCGCGCAGAGTCGCAACCGCGCGCTGGGCGGCCAGATCGCGCGGGGCCGGTCGCTGGTCGACGTGGAGGCGGGGACTCCGATGGTGGCGGAGGGGGTCCGCACCGTCTCATCGGTGCTGCGCATGGCCCGGGAGCGTGGCGTGACCATGCCGATCTGCGAGGAGGTGGCGGCGGTGCTCTTCGAGGGCAAGCCGGTCGCCGAGTCGCTGGCTTCGCTGCTGGCGCGCGAGCCGAGACCGGAGGAGGAAGGCGTGTCGCGTGCCTGAGCTGCGCCGGGATCCCGTCGTGGGCCGCTGGGTGATCATTTCCACCGAGCGCGCCCGCCGCCCCTCCGACTTCACGCCGACCCCGCGCCAGCGCAAGGGCGGGCCGTGTGTGTTCTGCGGGGGGCAGGAGCATCGCACCCCCGAGGAGGTCTGGGCGCTCCGACCGGGCCGGAGCGAGCCCAATACGCCGGGCTGGCTGCTGCGCGTCGTGCCCAACAAGTTCCCGGCCCTCCGTATCGAGGGTGAGCTGGAGCCGGCGGCGGAAGGCCTCTACGACCGGATGAACGGAGTGGGGGCCCACGAGGTGGTCATCGAGTCCCCCGATCACGACGCGGTCATCGAGCGCCTGCCGCCCGCGCACCTGGCGGAGGTGTTCCGCGCCTATCGAGACCGGATCGTGGACCTGGCCAAGGACCCGCGTCTCGAGTACGTGATGGTCTTCAAGAATCACGGCGATCCGGCGGGCGCCTCCCTCGAGCACACTCACTCCCAGCTGATCGCGACGCCGGTGGTGCCGCTGATGGTCGAGGAGGAGCTGGCCGGCGCACTCCAGTATCTCCGGATCAAGAAGCGTTGCATCTGGTGCGACATCATCCGGCAGGAGCGGCAGGAGGGCGGGCGGGTCATCCTCGATGAGGGCGGGTTCATGGCGCTCTCGCCCTTTGCGCCCCGGTTCCCGTTCGAGACCTGGATCCTGCCCACGGTGCATCGGTCCCGCTACGAGGACACGCCGCCGGCCGATTTCGCCCGGCTGGCCGCGACGGTCCGGCAGGTGCTCGGGCGGATGGGGCAGTTCCTGGATGATCCCCCGTACAACTTCATGCTCCACAGCGCGCCCCTGCGAGCCCCGGCCCTCGACCACTTCCACTGGCACCTCGAGATCATCCCGAAGCTGACAAGGGTCGCCGGATTCGAATGGGGAACCGGGTTCTTCATCAATCCGACCCCTCCGGAGGAGGCCGCGAAATACTTGCGCGGTGAGCCCCCCGGATCGCCCCTAAATTGACACTATGCAAGGCGTTTGTTACACTTCCTCGCGGTTCTGTGACAGGATGTTTTGCGGGAATAGCTCAGTGGTAGAGCACAACCTTGCCAAGGTTGGGGTCGCGGGTTCGAATCCCGTTTCCCGCTCCATATAGCAGGCGGACGGTGCAAGGGCGGCGTAGCCAAGTGGCTAAGGCGGAGGTCTGCAAAACCTCTATTCAGCGGTTCGAATCCGCTCGCCGCCTCCAATATGTGGGGGCGGTCCGGCGGTGGGGTTGGGCCGGGGTGGCGGAACTGGGAGACGCAGCGAACTTAAAATTCGCTGGTCCGTAAGGGCCGTGGGGGTTCGATTCCCTCCCTCGGCACCAGAAGTCGAAGCGCACTCAAGCACGGAGGCAATCAAGGTGGAAACCTTGAAGGTAGTCCGGAAGACCTTCACGATGTTGAGCGAGAAGCGGACCCAGGTCCTGGACATCACCAAGCAGATCCGGGACATCGTGCTGGGCGCCGACATCAAGGAGGGCATCATTCTGGTCAACTCCCTTCACACGACCTGCGCCCTCTTCGTCAATGAGTTCCAGGGCGCCCTGGTCGACGACCTCAAGGCCATGATGGAGCGCCTCGTCGCCGACAACGCGGGCTACAAGCACGACGATCCGCGCTTTTCCGACTGCGAGCGCGGCAATGCCACCTCGCACCTGCGGGCGGCGCTGCTCGGGCGGAGCGTGGCGGTTGGGATCAGCGGCGGCGAGCTCTCCCTGGGCCGCTTCCAGTCGATCTTGTTCGCCGAGCTCGACGGGCCACGACCGAGGAGCATCGACATCCAGATCATGGGGGTCGGGCCGACCGGGGGGAACTGAGCGGGCTTGCCCGAGCCCGGGTGTGACCTGGCGCCCGTTTGGGTTGGCGCCTGCTTGACCGAGCGCCTGGATGACGGTTTAGGTCTTTAGGCTCTATCTAATGCGGGGGCCCAGAAATGGCCCCCGCACTCCCCCAGGCCGCAGGCTATCGTTCAATGCGCCCGCGGGGGGCTGGGCTCTCCGCTTCGGTCGTTCTCACCGTGGTAGACTTACCCTCCGTATGTCCTGGAAACTCAAGAAGAAGGCGCAGGAGCTCGTGGCCTCGGAAGAGGGCGTCGTCCGCAAGGATTGGGGCGGACGGGTGACCATCGCGCTGGTGTACCCGAACACGTACGCGGTCGGCATGTCCAACCTCGGCTTCCAGACCATCTACAGCCACCTGAACGCGCTCCCGAACGTGGTCTGCGAGCGAGTCTTCTTCCCGGACCCCGAGGACGTGGACGAGTACCGCCGCACCGGGACCGTGCCCTTCTCGCTCGAGTCACACCGGCCGCTGAGCGACTTCAATCTGGTCGGCTTCTCCATGACCTACGAGGGCGACTACATCAACGCGGTCCGGATGCTGCGGATGGCGGGGCTCCCCCTGCGCGCGGCCGACCGCGGCCCCGGCGACCCGGTCGTGATGATGGGAGGCGTGTGCGCCTTCTCTAACCCCGAGCCGATCGCCCCCTTCATGGACTTCGTGGTGGTAGGAGAAGGCGAGGAAGTAGTCGGTGAGATCGTCGCGGCGTGGACGGCGAGCGATCCGGGCGACGACGGCAGCCGGCGCCGCTTCATCGACCGGCTGAAGCCGGTGGCCGGTATCTACGTGCCGGACGCGTATCGGGTAGACCACGGGGCCGACGGGTTGATCGAGGCGGTCACCCCGCTCACGGACGACGTGCCCGCGCTGGTGATCAAGCGCCGGCTGAAGGACGTCAACCGCTTCGAGACGCGCTCCTCGCTCAAGACGCCGAAGGCCGAGTACGGGCACATGGAGCTCCTGGAGGTGGGCAAGGGCTGCGGGCGCGGGTGCCGGTTCTGTCTCGAAGGCCAGGTCTATCGGCCGGTGCGGCACCGGAGCCTCGAATCCCTGCGCGAGTCGGTGGCGCAGATCGCGAAGGAGTCGAAGCGGGTGGGGCTCGTGGGGGCCTGCGTGTCCGACTACCCCTGGATCGGCGACCTCATGCGCCTGCTCGAAGAGGCCGGGGTGGAGGTGTCCATTTCCTCGCTGCGGGCCGATAGCTTGACCGAGGACCTGGTGGCGTCGCTGCAGCGCGGCGGGCACCGGACCCTCACCATGGCGCCGGAGGCGGGCACCGAGCGGCTGCGGCGTGTGGTCCGCAAGGCCATCACCGACGAGCAGCTCTACGAGGCCTGCCACCTCCTGCGCCGCTACGGCATCCCGAACCTCAAGTGCTACTTCATGATCGGCCTGCCCACCGAGACCCGTGAGGACGTCGAGGCGATCCCCGACCTCGCCGGGCGGCTGATCGAGCGCCTCCGGACACTGGGCCCCGACGGCCACTCGTTCGGCAAGCTGACGCTCTCGGTGTCCTCTTTCGTCCCCAAGCCGTGGACGCCGTTTCAATGGGCGCCCTTCGACGATCCACGGGCGCTCGAGGAGAAGCTCGACATCATCAAGCGGGCGGCCCGCCGGCTCGACACGATCCGGGTGGTGCACGAGAACCCCCGCGAGGCGGCCCTGCAGGCCCTGCTGGCCCGCGGCGACCGGCGGGTGGCCGACTTCGTGGAGCTGGCCGCGGGACTCGACGGAGACTGGCGCCACGCCCTCCGCGAATGGGACGGCGACCCCGCGCTCTTCACGCGCCGGCATCGCGATCCGACCGAGGTTCTGCCGTGGGACCACTTCGACGTCGGGGTGAAGAAGGCCGGGCTTCTGCGCGAGTGGGAGCGGGCGCTCGAGCCCGCCGCCCCCCCCGCAGTACCCGTGATCGCGGTGATCTAGCGCCATGCCGTCGTTCAAGGTCGCCAAGGCCACCGAGGTGCCGCCCGGGCAGGGGCTCGTGGTGCAGGCGGGAACGAAGACCCTCGCGCTCTTCAACGTCGAGGGCGCCTACCACGCGATCGACAACACCTGCCCCCACCGGGGCGGCCCGATGGGCGAGGGAGACCTCGACGGCCGGCTCGCGATCTGCCCGTGGCACGGCTGGCGCTGGGACGTGACCACCGGGGCCAACGCCAACAACCCCGCGGTCAAGATCGGCTGCTTCCCGGCCGCGATCGTCGACGGCGACGTGTACGTGGAGATGCCGTGATCCGCGACACGCTCGATCGCCCGCTGCGCAACCTGCGGCTCTCGGTCACCGACCGCTGCAACCTCCGCTGCCAGTACTGCATGCCCGAGGAGGAGTACGTCTGGCTGCCCCGCGACGACGTCCTGACCTTCGAGGAGATGGAGCGCCTCGTGGACGTCTTCGCCGACCTCGGGGTGGACAAGGTGCGCCTCACCGGCGGCGAGCCGCTGCTGCGCCGCGATCTCGACCGGCTCGTGCGGATGCTCGCGGCCAACCCGCGCATCCGGGACCTGGCCATGACCACCAACGGCGTGCTCCTGGCCGAGCAGGCGCCGGCGCTTCGCGCGGCGGGTCTGCACCGCGTCACGGTGAGCCTCGACACCCTGCGCGAGGACCGATTCAAGGCGCTGACCCGGCGCGACACCCACGCCCGCGTGCTCGAGGGGATCGCGGCGGTGGGGAAGACCGGCTGGCCCGGCCTCAAGCTCGACACCGTGGTCATGCGCGGGGTCAATGACGACGAGCTGGCGGACCTGATCGAGTACGGGGCGACCGTCTCGGCCGAGGTGCGCTTCATCGAGTACATGGACGTGGGTGGGGCCACCCAGTGGAGCATGGACCGCGTGGTGTCCCGCCGCGAGATGCTGGTCCGCCTCGCCGAGCGCTATGGGCCGATCGAGCCGATCGTGGAGGAGACCTCCGCGCCCGCCGAGCGCTTCCGGCTCTTCGACGGCCGCGTGTTCGGGATCATCTCCTCCACCACCGCGCCCTTCTGCCGGGCCTGCGACCGCAGCCGCCTCACCGCGGACGGCCTCTGGTACCTCTGCCTCTACGCGGCGCGCGGCACGGACCTGCGCAAGCCGCTGCGGACGGGCGCTTCGCGCGAGGAGCTGCTGGCCCTCATCCGCTCCACGTGGCAGGGACGGCAGGATCGCGGAGCGGAGGAGCGGCTGGCGACGCCCGGCCGGAGCCCCCTCATGCAGATCGGCGAGCTCAAGCGCGACCCCCACCTCGAGATGCACACGCGCGGAGGGTAGGGTGGTGGAGGGATCCGGCGTGGACGTGCGCGAGAAGGGCGCCAACCAGCAGATCTCCGAGCGCCGCCTGTTCATGCAGCTCCAGGTGTGGACCGGCTGCCCCGACGGCAAGCCGCTGGTGGAGGCGATGGAGCGCAGCCGCATCGAGGGCGTGCTCTACCACGACGTCAACGATCCCGCCGGGGTGGCGCTGCTCACCTGCCACGAGGACCCCGCCTTCTTCGCGAGCGCGCTCCGCGGACTCCTCGCCGCCGCGCCGTTCGCCTCGCTCCGGCATCGCCCCGAGCTGACCATGCTCGGGCGCACCTACGCCTCCGGGTTCGAGCCGGACCTGGAAGACTGGCTGCTCGCGCGTCCGCGCCGGACCGTGCTGAATCCGGCGTGGCCGTGGGGGATCTGGTACCCGCTGCGGCGCGGCGGCGCGTTCGCGCGCCTGACCCCGCAGGAGCAGGGGGCGATCCTGCGCGAGCACGGGACGATGGGGCGGGCCTACGGCGACGCGGACCTGGCCCACGACGTGCGCCTCGCCTGCCACGGGCTCGACACGCACGACAACGACTTCGTGATCGGGCTCATCGGGCGCGAGCTCCACCCGCTGTCCCACCTGGTGCAGGCCATGCGCCGGACCGCGCAGACCTCCCAGTATCTCCAGAGTCTGGGGCCCTTCTTCGTGGGTCACGTGCTCTGGCAGAGCCCGTCGCGGTGAGCGGGCGCGCCATCGCGGAGCGCGTGGGCCGGGCCCTGTGCGCGGTCCTGCTCGTGGCGGCCGCGGTCGTGCCCGCCGGGTGCGCGCCGCTGCCGCCCGCGCGCCAGGTCACCGACATCAGCCTTCTCGCCGGGCGCTGGCAGGGACAGATCGCGTTCAGCCGTGCCCCGTACCAGCTCTTCTACCTCACGATCAACCCGGACAGCACCCTGGTGGCGTCGTGGGACGGCGTGACCCGCTGGGGCAAGGTCACGATCGAGGGCGGTCGGGCTCGCTTCAACTTCTACATCTGGAGCGGCAACCTCGACTACCTCGAAGGCGGCGGCGACCGCGTCATCCTCCTCAAGGAGGACTTCTCCCACTGGGACGCGATCGTCCGGCCCCTCACGTAGGGAACTCGGAGGGGGGCTCCGCCCCCCTTCCGAACCTCCCCCCAGGTACTGGACGCGCGGGCGGAGCCCGCGCTCGAAGCGGACTGACCCGCCGCCTCC
>Ga0209438_1000106_pt1 | contig 21300 bp, 21 predicted proteins | sample GraSoi_2013_20cm_FD_185825 | JGI IMG/M metagenome (GOLD analysis project Ga0209438, IMG submission 185825) | Grasslands soil microbial communities from the Angelo Coastal Reserve, California, USA - Sample 9_17_2013_20cm (SPAdes) (version 2) | ecosystem: Environmental > Terrestrial > Soil >...
TGGCTGACGCTGCCGTTGTCGTTGCTGGTCAGCGGCATCGCAGCCGTGCTGCTCGGCATCGTCACGGTGCGGCTGTCAGGCCATTATTTGCCGCTCGGCACCATCGCCTGGGGCATCGGCCTGTTTTATCTGTTCAGCAAGCTGGAATTCCTGGGCCGCAATGACGGCATCTCAGGCATTCCGCCGCTCTCGATCGGCAGCTTCCGGATGCTCGATCCCGGCTCGATCTATTTCGCGATCTGGATCGCGGTGCTGATCTCGGCGCTGCTCACCATGAACCTGCTGGACTCGCGCACCGGCCGCGCGATCCGCGCGCTGCGGCGCGGACACGTCGCCGCCGAAGCGTTTGGCGTGCAGACGCCGCGCGCCAAGCTCCTGGTCTTCATCTATGCGGCGGTGCTGGCCGGCCTGTCCGGCTGGCTCTATGCGCATTTCCAGCGGGCGGCCAATCCGACGCCGTTCGGCGCGCAGGCCGGCATCGAATATCTCTTCATCGCGGTCGTCGGCGGCGCCGGTTACGTCTGGGGCGGCGTGCTTGGAGCCGGCATCGTCGTGATCCTGAAGGAAATCCTGCAGAGCTATCTGCCCTATCTGTTTCACGGCGAAGGCCAGCTCGAGACCATCGTGTTCGGCATCCTGCTGGTGGTGCTGCTGCAACTGGCGCCGACCGGCGTCTGGCCCTGGCTGATGGCGCGGTTGCCGTTCAAACCAAAGCGCAGGCCACCCGATACATCCCTGACATTGCCTGCGCGGAAGCGAACGGTGGCCGCGCCTGCCGTGCTCCTGCAGATCGACAATGCGCGCAAGCAGTTCGGCGGCGTGATCGCCGTCAACAACGTGTCTTTCGGCGTCCAGGCCCGCGAGATCGTCGCGCTAATCGGCCCCAACGGCGCGGGCAAGAGCACGACCTTCAACCTGATCACCGGTGTGCTCACTTCATCGGGCGGCACGATCTCCGTGCTCGGCCGAAACATCAATAACGCGCCGCCGCAGGAAGTCGCAAAACTTGGCATCGCCCGCACCTTCCAGCATGTCAAACTGGTGCCGGACATGAGCGTGCTGGAAAACGTCGCGATCGGCGCGCATCTGCGCGGCCATGCCGGCGCGATCTCCAGCATGCTCCGCCTCGATCGATCCGATGAAGCGAGATTGCTGGCGGAAGCGGCGCGCCAGATCGAGCGCGTTGGCCTCGGCGACCAGATCGACGCGCTGGCGGGCAGCCTGTCGCTCGGCCAGCAGCGCATCGTCGAGATCGCCCGCGCGCTGTGCGTCGACCCGATCCTGCTGCTGCTCGACGAGCCGGCCGCCGGCCTGCGGCATATGGAGAAGCAGCAGCTTGCAACCCTGCTGCGCCAGTTGCGGGACGGCGGCATGTCGGTGCTGCTGGTGGAGCACGATATGGGATTTGTGATGGACCTGGCTGACCGCATCGTGGTGCTCGACTTCGGCACCAAGATCGCCGAAGGCGCGCCGCAGGCGATCAAGACCAATCCCGAGGTGATCAAGGCCTATCTCGGAGCGGTCGCATGAATCCTGGTATCAGCGCGCTGCTGTCGGTGTCCGATGCGCACGTCGCCTATGGCAAGGTCGAGGCGGTGCGTTCGGTGTCGCTCGACGTCGGCGACCACGAGATCGTCACCATCATCGGCGCCAACGGCGCCGGCAAGACCACGCTGTTGAATGCCATCATGGGGATCCTGCCGCTGAAGGGCCGCGTGACCTTCGCCGGCGAGGACGTGTTACGGCTTGAGATCGAGGATCGCGTCGCGGCCGGCCTCTGTCTGGTGCCGGAGCACCGCGAACTGTTCAGCACCATGAACGTCGAGGACAATCTGCAGCTCGGCGCGTTCCGGATCGCCAAGGCGACTACCGCTGTGGCGTTCGAACGGGTCTACACGCTGTTTCCGCGGCTGAAGGAACGGCGCAAGCAACTGGCGGGAACGCTGTCGGGCGGCGAGCAGCAGATGCTGGCGATGGGCCGCGCCCTGATGGGCGCGCCGCGCCTTTTGATGCTGGACGAACCGAGCCTTGGGCTGGCGCCGATCATCGTCGCCGATATTTTCCGGACCATCGGCGAATTGCGCGAAAGCGGCGTATCGGTGCTGCTGGTGGAGCAGAACGCGCAGGCCGCCCTGCAAATCGCCGACCGCGCCTATGTGATGGAACTCGGCGAATTCATTCTGAACGGGCCGGCGAAAGACATCGCGACCAACCAGCGCGTCGCCGCGAGCTATCTCGGCTTCCAGCACGAGGGCGCGAGCGGGATTTAGCGTTCGACGCCACCAACGGTTTTATCCGTCATGCCCGCGCTTGTCGCGGGCATCCACGTCTTGCCTTTCGTAAAGGCAGCCAAGTCGTGGATGGCCGGGACATAGGCGAGCGGAAGCGACGCCGTCCTTCGGACGGCTATGCCCGGCCATGACGGATGAGATAGCGCCGCTCACTCACTCGCGGCGATGTATTTCCCGTTCTTCACCGACAGGATGATGCGCGAGCGATCGTCGAGACCGTAGCGGTCCTTTTCGGTGAAGTTGTAGACGCCCTGGCTCGCCGCAATATCCCGTTCGCTCAACCAGGCCTGACGGATGCCCTCGCGAAATTCCGGCGTTCCCGGCTTGCCCGCTTTCAACGCCACCGGAATGACGCGCTTGAGAACTTCGAAGGCATCGTAGGAATGTCCGGCGAACTGGCTGCGGCTGTTGGGGCCATACTTGGCCTCATAGGCGGCGTTGAGCGCGAGGCCCGGCTTCTTGGTCAGCGCGCTGTCGGGCTGGCCTTCCGGATTCATCACCGGCCCCGACGCCATGATGACGCCTTCCGCCGCCGCGCCGGCAATGCGGATGAAGTCCATGCTGGCGGCGCCGTGGGTCTGATAGATCAAACCTTTGTAACCGCGTTCGCGAAGTGCCGTCTGCGGCAACGCCGCGGCGGTGCCGGACGCGCCGACAAGAACCGCATCGGGATTGGCGGCGACCAGCTTCAGCACCTGCCCCGCGACCGACGTATCCGGCCGTGCAAAGCGTTCTTCAGCGGCCAGCGTCATGCCGATCGGGACGGCCTGCGTCTTGAAGTCGTTGAACCAGAGATCGCCATAGGAATCGGAGTAGCCGATATAGCCGACGGTCTTGATGTTGTGCGCCTTCATATGCTCGTACAGCACCTTGCCCATGATCGGGACCGGTTGCGGCATGCCGACCGACCACTTCAAGCGCTCCGGCGTGATCGGAAACGGCGCCAGCCCGAAATGCGGAATGCCGGCCTCGTTGGCCACGGTGGAGACCGCGACCGTTGGCGGCGTGGTGGACGAGCCCATGATGATGTCGGCCTTCGACTCGGTGACGAAGCGCCGCGCGTTGGTGGTAGCGGCGGTCGGATCGCCGCCGTCGTCGAGCACGATCACCTTGAGCGGCACACCGCCAATTTCCTTCGGCACGAATTCAAGCGCGTTGCGCTCGGGAATGCCCAGTGCCGCCGCAGGCCCGGTCGTCGTGACGGTGATGCCGATGACGATCTCATTGGATTGCGCCAGCGCCGGCAACCCCGGCAGCGCCAGCGACGCCGCGATAACCGCGGCAGACAGATAAAACTTCTTCATTCAGTCCTCCCTTTCGGTGTTATTCTAACTGTACATCAAAATTCGACTGACAATTCAGCCCCTTCTTTAGGCGATGCGTCTCTTTAGGTCATGCGCCCGGCCGAGTCAGCCCCGCTGGAACCTGGCAATGATCTCTTTCGGTACGGCTGCCGATTTCAGCCGCGCCGGATCGTCCGGATGACGACCGACCAGCACGCGGGTTTCGAACGCCTCGATCGCCAAGGCTTCCCCCTTGAACACCTTGTGGGTCACCTCGAAGCTCGAGCGCTTGAAACTCTCGATTTGGCTTTCGATCGTGATCCAGTCGCCATGGGTCGACGCGATGTAGAATTTCGCCCGCGTGTCCACCATCGGAATGCCGACCAGACCATATTTCTTGATGATGTCCTGCTTGGAGAAGCCCGCCGCCTCGAACAGGATCGAGGTCGAGTCGTCGAACATCTCGAAATAGCGCGGGTAATAGACGATGTTGGCGGGGTCACAGTCACCCCACTGGATCTGCACATCCCTGCGGTTGACGAACATGCAATACCTCAGCGCGGCGCCATGCGAAGCGAGGCATCGAGCCGTACCACCTCGCCGTTCAGGTATGGATTGTCGATCATGTGCAGTGCCAGCGAGGCGAACTCGTCGGCGTGCCCGAGCCGGCGCGGGAACGGTATCGACGCGGCGAGGCTGTCCTGCGCCTCCTGCGGCAAATTGGCCAATAGCGGCGTCAGGAACAGCCCCGGCGCGATGGTGAGCACGCGAATGCCGAACTGCGCCAGCTCGCGCGCGATCGGCAGCGTCATCGCGACGATGCCGCCCTTTGAGGCCGAATAGGCCGACTGACCGATCTGACCGTCGTAAGCCGCGACCGACGCGGTCGAGATTACGACGCCGCGCTCGCCGGTTTCAAGCGGCTCCAGTTTCGACATTTCCGCAGTCGCGAGCCGCAGCATGTTGAAGGAGCCGATCAGGTTGACCCGGATCACCCTGTCGAAATCGGCGAGCGGCATCGGGCCGTCGCGGCCGATCACCCGTTTTGCCACTCCGATGCCCGCGCAATTCACCAATATCCGCGCTGGACCATGGGCCTTGGAAGCCGTGACGATGGCGGCCTCGGCGGAACCTGCGTCAGCGACGTCGCAGACAACCGCGACACCCCCGATTTCGGCGGCGACGCTTTCCGCAAGCGTGGCGTTGAGGTCGCACACGGCAACCCTGGCGCCCTGCGCTGCAAGCCGGCGCGCGGTCGCGGCGCCCAATCCCGATGCGCCACCGGTGACGATGGCGGCCTGATCCTTCAACTGCATGGCTTCCTCCCTGGCGAAATTGTTATTCGTTAGCTAAGCGTGATCACATGGGCTGCCGGCGTTGGCGAGTAGAGCTCGTCGATCAGGAGGCCACGATGATCCAGCACCGCGCGCTGGTTGATCGAGCCCTTGTCGGTGACTTCGCCACGATCGATCGACAGCGGCGTATCGATCAGGATCGCGCGCGTAATCCGCGTCGACGACCCCGTCGCTGTCGCTAAAAAATTGAAAAACCGTTCGCGAAACGCGTCGCGGATCAGGGGATCGGCCGCCGTCGCCGGGAGGTCATCGAACGCAAGCGTCGGATTGATCAGACGGCAGCCGTCGAGGTCGAGAATGACAAGCGCCGACACTTCGTCGCGGTTGATGCCGGCGATCACAACATCGCGCACCAGCGGCGCGCAGGCCGCGACAAACCGGGCGCGGAGCGGGCCGACGCTGACCCAGGTGCCGCTGGCGAGCTTGAAATCCTCGGCAATGCGGCCATCGAAATCGAAGCCGGCGCTGAAATCGTCTGCAACGACCGGCTTGATCGCATCGCCGAATTTGTAAAAACCCTCGTCGTCAAAAGCCGCGGCGGTCAGCTCCGGCTGACGCCAATATCCCGGCGTGACGTTCGGCCCTTTGGCGCGAACCTCCAGTTTGCCGTTATTCGGGATCAACTTCGCATCGTTGCCGGACACGGGAAGCCCGACATGGCCGGAGCGGCTGGTGTCGGGCCGTACCGACATGAAGAACGGCGCGGTTTCGGTGGCGCCGAGGCCGGTCAGCATCGGCACGCGAAAGCCGGTTTCCTGCACCGCGAGCTCGTCGAGACTGTTCCAGATGAAAGGCGACAGCGCCGCGCCGGAGAAGAACATCGCGTGCAGCCGATGGAAGAATTTCGCGCGCAATGCGGAATCGTCGCGCAGGTACGGCAGCAGCGATTCATACCCCTTGGGCACGTTGAAATAGACCGTCGGCGAAATCTCCCGGAGATTGCGCACGGTTTCCTCGATGCCGCCGGGCATCGGCTTGCCGGCGTCGAGATACATCGAGCCGCCGTTGAACAGCGTCAGCCCGATATTGTGATTGCCGCCAAACGTGTGATTCCACGGCAGCCAGTCGACGATGACGGGCGGCTCGTCCTTGAGGAAGGCCAGCGTCTCGCGCAGCATCATCTGATTGGCGCAGATCATCCGCTGGGTGTTGATGACCGCCTTCGGATTGCCGGTCGAGCCCGACGTCAGCAGGAACTTTGCAATGGTGTCCGGTCCGATGGCGTCATGCGCGGCATCGAGGCCGGGATGCTCCGGTGTCGACAGCAACTCGCTCAACATCGTTACCTTGCGGCCGGATACGTCGCCACGCGAGGCGACGATCTCGGTTCCGGCCGGAACATTGGCGGAGAGCGCGTCGGCGAATTTGCCGGCATCGTCGGCGAACACCAGACCGGGCGTCAGCAGCTTCATCAGAAACGCGAGCTTGCCGTAGTCTCTGGAGATCAGCGAATAGGCCGGCGACACCGGACAGAACGGAATCCCCGCATACAGCGCGCCGAACGCAAGCAGCGCGTGGTCGATGGAATTGCCGGAGAGAATGACGATCGGCTTTTCGGCGGAGAGATCGCGCGAAAGCAAGGCCGAGGCAATGCACCGGCTCATGTCCAGCAGTTGCGCATAGGTGATTTGCCGCCATCCGGGGTCGGCGCCGCGCTCCGCCATGAAAACGCGATTTGGCTCTGCCTTGGCCCAATGGTGCAGACGGTCGGTCAATCGAGCTGGATATTCGCCGAGTGGAATCTTCGGCCGCAGATAGATGGTGCCGTCGTCGCGGCGATCGATCGACACCGCGGGATTGCCAAATGAGATCGCGCGCAGCGGATGTGCGTCGTCGGCGCGCGGCGGCGCCTCGCTGCGGTCCGGAACAGACATGTGGGGTTTGGCGCTCATGTCAGGAGGGCTTCACCTTTGCGGTCTTGCGGTCGAGGAACGCGCGGATCCGAAGTTTTGCTTCCTTGTCGCTCTGCGCCACCGTCGCCATAAGCGACTCCATCAAGAGACCGGTCTGCGGATTGGCTTCCGCGATCATCGGCAGCGCCTGCAGCACCGCGAAATTGGTCAGCGGCGCGTTCGCCGCCACGCGCCCGGCCAGTTCCATGGCCTTGGCGAAGGCGCCGCCCTCTTCGGTGAGATATTGCGCAAAGCCGTAGGATGCACCCTCGGTCGCGGAATAAACCCGTCCGGTCAGCATCATATCGGTCATCCGGGCAACGCCGATCAGCCGCGGCAGCCGCACCGATCCGCCGCCGCCGACGAAAATGCCGCGCTGGCCTTCAGGCAGCGCGAAATAGGCCGAGGGTTCGGCGACGCGAATATGCGCCGCACAGGCAAGCTCCAGCCCGCCGCCGATCACAGCGCCCCGCAGCGCCGCGACGACAGGCACGCGGCTGTATTGAATACGGTCGAATACCCGGTGCCACATCTGCGAATGCCGCAAGCCGTCGGTGGCATCGTGGTCCGTCAGTTCCGACAGATCCAGACCGGATGAGAAATGCTCGCCGATGCCGTGGATCACCACGGCGCCGATGCCATCCGGCAGATTCGAGAAGCAGTCCTGGATCGCAAGCATGATGCCGTCATTCAGCGCGTTGCGCTTGGCCGGGCGGTTGAGGCCCACGGTCAGCACCTCGCCTGATATCTCGAGCTTGAGCAGCGCTGATAGACCCGCAGTCGCGGCGGTAGCGGCGTTTGCCATCGGCTTATTGCGTCCTGTCCAGAATAGTTATGTTTTATAACGAATTGAGGGGGAGTCAATCCATTAGCTCATCGTCGTCCCGGCGAAGGCCCGGGACCCATAGCCACCGGCTTTGATTGTTGCAGAAGGTCTCAACCTCCACCGGCCAAACCGAGAGTATACAGCGTATGGGTCCCGGCCTTCGCCGGGACGACCCGCGGGCTACAATACCGGCCTACGCGGGGACGACTCGAGCGCTATAACACCTGGTGCACGTCGATCACGACGCGGTCGGCATGACGCACCGCCGATCCGATGAACAGGTATTCCATCAGCCAGCGGTATTTTTCGGCACCCGTCTCAAACTTCGGCACCGTGCGGAAATAGATCAGCTTGGGATCGACCGGCTCGCCACGCTTCAAACGCTGCAGCAGTTCGACCGGTCCAAAACGGATGCCCTTGTTCTCGACATAGACCACCGCGCCGTCGTCGGTCTCAAACGCATATTTTGCTTCCAGTTCGATCAGCTCGTTGGGCCGGATGATCTGGAAGTCCGCGCCGAACGCGCAGACCTTGCCGTTGATGGCATCGCCACGCACCTCGCCACCGGTAATCGGGATGATGCGGCGGACGCCGTGACCGATATCGCCGGCGGATGTCACGCTGCCGATATTGGCGGTGACGGTGAAAACATATTTGGTCGACAGCCGAGGCGTCGTCATGAGAAGCCTTTTATTGGAGCATGATCTTGTCGGAAAACCGGTGCCCACTTTTCCGGATCATGCTCATCCCATCATGCGTTGCGGCAGCCAGGTCGCCAGCAATGGAAATAGAATCAAGATCACCAGCCGAATGAGGTCGGTCACCACGAACGGGATCACACCCCTGAAAATCGTGGCGAACGACACGTCCTTGACGACACTCTTGATCACAAAGACGTTCATTCCGACCGGCGGATGGATGAGGCCAAGTTCCACCGTCATCACGATGATCACGCCGAACCAGATCGGGTCGAAGCCGAGATGGGTGATCACCGGAAAGATGATCGGCACCGTCAGAATGATCATGGCCATCGCATCCATCAGGCAGCCGAGCACCAGATACATCACCATGATGAGGGCGAGGATGCCGTAGCGGCCGAGACCGAGGCCGGTGAGAAGTTCCGTGACCTTTTGCGGGGTTTGCGTCACCGTGAGGAAATATCCGAAGATCAAGGCGCCGATCAGCACGGTGAACACCGCAGCGGCGGTGCGGGTCGCTTGCAGCAGCGAGGTGAGGATCTTGTCCTTGTCCAGTCGTCCGGTGAGCACGCCGATCAGGAACGCGCCGGTCGCGCCAACGCCGCCCGCCTCCGTCGGGGTGAAGCGCGGCAGGAATGGCAGCCCGTAAAGCCCGCCGATGACGAACACGAACAACAGCGCCGGCGCCCAGATATTCCTGAGGCCCGCAAACCGCTCGCGCCATGAGGTCTGCGGACCGGTCGGCAGGAAGCCCGGTCGCAAATAGCCGATCAGGGCGATGGTGATCATGTACATGGTCATGGCGAGGATGCCGGGAATGATGCCGGCGATGAACAGCTTGCCGATGTCCTGTTCGGTGATGATGCCGTATACCGCAAGCACGGTCGACGGCGGCAGCATGGCGCCCAGCGTGCCGCCGGCCGCGATCACGCCGGTGGCGAAGGATTGCGGATAACCGAACCGCCGCATTTCCGGATAGGCCACGGCCGAAAACGTCGCGGCGGCCGCCACCGACGAGCCGCAGATGGCGGCAAAGCCGCCGCACGCCGCGACCGTGGCAATCCCCAATCCGCCGCGCAAATGCCCGACGAATCCGTTGGCGGCGCGAAACAGTTCGCGGCTCATGCCGGAATTGCTGACGAATGTCCCCATCAGCAGGAACATGGGGATGACGCCGAAGGTGTAATCGGTCACCGTCCGCATCGAGGTCTGGCCGACCAGCTTGAGCGCCGGCGAGAAGCCGACCAGGTAACCGAAGCCGGTGACACCGACGAGGCCCATCGCCATGCCCACCGGCACGCGCAGCAGCATCAGCGCAAACAGCGCGACGAATCCCAGGATAGCGACGGTGTCGGTACTCATGCCGGTCTACTCGGTCGCCTTGATCTTGGGATCGTGCATCAGGTCCGGATTGAAAATCAGCCGGTAGGTACGGATCGCGATCAGCAGCACCGCGGAGACGTCGCCGGCCCACGCCACCGCGAAAAACGGCCAGGTCGGCATGTGCATGTCGAAGGTGAGGACATTGTCGTTGTAGGTGCCGCGCACCTTGTCGAACAACGTCCAGGTCTGCACCGTCACCACGAACAGCAGCACCAGCGTCGCAAACACGTCGATCATGCGCTGGTATTTCGGGCCGACATTGGCCCAGACCAGATCGACGGTGATGTGTCCGCCGCGATAGCTGGTGGCGGCGATGCCCCAGAAGATCAAAATGCCCAGCAGCAAGCGCCCGATGTCGAACGAATCCGGGATCGAATAGTTGAACATATTGCGCAACAGAACCGCGATGAAAATGTTGGCGGCGACAATGCCGACAAATCCAGCCGCGATCCATTCGATGGTATCGATGAAGCGATCCATAGACGCGCGATTCATGTTCGCTCCCACGCGGCCGGCGATTGCAGGAAAAACAAGGCGGCAGGAGGATCCCGCCGCCTTACCCGAGGTGCAATAAGTTTTTACTGCGTCAAGGCGTTGTATTTGGCAAGCGCGGTGCGCAGCTCGGTCATTGCCGCGTCCGGATCGACGCCGGTTTTCTTGACGGCTTCGGCCCAGGTCTTGACCAGCGGGTCGGACGCTTTCTTCCACAGCACCAGCTGCTCCGGCGCCAGCTTGTAGACTTCGTGATCGGGCAGCGCCTTGATCTTGTCGACACCGGCGTCTTCGAACTTGCCCCATGGCTCGCCGACGCGGCCGGCAGCCTCGGTGTTGCAGTTGTCGTCGACCGCCTTTTTCTGCCGATCGGACATCTGGTTGTATTTGTCCTTGTTGATCACGAAGGCAAATGTCGTGACGTAGAGCGGCGCGTCCATGTGATATTTCGTTACCTTGTCGATGCCGAACAGTACCAGCGATCCCCACGGGAAGGTAACGGCGTCAGCAACGCCGCGCTCGATGATGTCGCGGACTTCCGGCGCCGAGGACTGCACGTTGGTGCCGCCGAGCTGCGTCACAAAGTTGGCCATGGTGGCGTGGGCGGGGCGGATCTTCATGCCCTTGACATCATCCGGAACCACGATCTTCTTGGTTCGCGAGTGGAACGACGAGGGCGAATGGATGAAGGCCAGGCAGAACTTGACGTCCTTCATCTCCTTCTCGGCATATTTCCGGTACCAGGCATCGAGCGCCATCGAGCCGCCCTTGGCATCCGACATCAGGAACGGAAGTTCTCCGGCGCTAATGATCGGGAAACGGCCGGGCTGATAGCCCGGGTTGATGTAGGTGACATCGGCGATGCCGTCGCGCGCCATGTCGTAATGATCAAAGGCCTTGCCAAGCTGCTGCGCCGGATAAACCTTATACTTGATCGTGCCCCCGGATTCCTTTTCCACGGCAGCGCCCCAGTCTTCCAGCGCCTTTTGCAGCGGATGCGAGGCCGGCACCCAGTGCGACAGTTTCAGCTCGAAGGTCTTTTCCTGCGCAAGCGCGGGTGTCACACTGGCGGCCAGCAGCAACGCCAAGAACGTTTTCCTCATCGAGATCGTCTCCTCGTGACATCAGGGCTTCAATGGCCCTTTGCGGATATTGTTATATGATATAATTATCATTGCAAGTACGAGCGGCTACGTCCGTACCGTCATCGTTCAAGCCTATAATAACCAGGGGGGCAAGTATTGCGGACAAAAGTAGCAATCATTGGCGCGGGGCCGGCGGGATTGCTGCTGGGGCAGCTGCTGCACACCTATGGAATCGACAACGTCATTCTGGAACGCCAGACCCCGGACTATGTGCTCGGCCGCATCCGCGCCGGCCTGCTTGAAGAGGGAACGGTTGCACTGCTCGACCAAGTGGGCGCCGGCGCGCGCGCGCACCGCGACGGCCTGGTCCACCATGGTGTCGAACTGGCCTTCGGCGGCGCGCGCCACCGCATCGATATGACGGCTGCCACCGGCAAGACGGTGACGATCTACGGCCAGACCGAAGTCACGCTCGACCTGATGAACGCGCGCACCGCTGCCGGTCTCACCACGATCTATCAAGCCGCCGGCGTCACGCCGCACGATTTCGACACCGATCATCCCCGCGTTTCCTATGTCAAGGACGGCGTCGGCCACGACATCGCTTGCGACTTCATTGCCGGTTGCGACGGCTTCCATGGCGTCAGCCGCGCGAGCGTGAAGCCTTCGGCGATCGACACATTCGAGCGGATCTATCCATTCGGCTGGCTCGGGATCCTGTCGGAGACACCGCCGGTCTCGAACGAATTGATCTACAACAACCACGCCAGGGGGTTCGCGCTCTGCTCCATGCGGTCGATGCACCGCAGCCGCTATTATGTGCAATGCAGCCTCGACGATCACGTCGATCAATGGCCGGACGAAAAGTTCTGGGATGAGTTGAAGCGGCGACTCGATCGAGAGGCGGTCGACAACCTCGTCACCGGGCCTTCCATCGAAAAGAGCATCGCGCCGCTGCGCAGCTTTGTCGCCGAGCCGATGCGGTTCGGGCGGATGTTTCTCGCCGGCGACGCCGCCCATATCGTGCCGCCGACCGGCGCCAAGGGACTCAACCTCGCCGCCAGCGACGTGCATTATCTCTCGCAGGCTTTGCGCGAATATTACGACGAGAAATCTTCCGCCGGGATCGATGGCTATTCCGAGAAGGCGCTGGCGCGGGTCTGGAAGGCGGTGCGCTTCTCCTGGTGGATGACCGCGATGTTGCACCGGTTTCCCGACACCGAAGGTTTTAACGCACGGATCCAGCTGGCCGAGCTGGATTATCTCGTGAGTTCGAAAGCAGCGTCGGCGTCGCTGTCGGAAAATTATGTCGGGTTGCCGTATTAGGTGTTCGCGCGATGGGCCCAGACCTTTCGCAGCCCGGAGAAATCCCTCATGGTGAGGAGCGCGTCTTCGCGCGTCTCGAACCATGAGGTCCGTGGCCCATCCTTCGAGACGCGCGCGACCGCGCGCTCCTCAGGATGAGGACGGTGTCTGTTGGTAGGTTGGCGGCCTCGCATGCTCACTCTGTATTTCGCCCCAGGCTCGAGTTCGATGGCAGTGCACATTGCGCTGCACGAGATCGGCGTTGCTTTCGACGGGCGGCCGATGTCTTTCAAGAATAACGACATGGGCTCGCCGGGCTACCTGGCGCTCAATCCGGAAGGCAAGGTCCCCACGCTTGTCATCGACGGGCGCCCGCTTACCGAGGTCGCCGCGATCCTGTTTTATCTCGCCAAGCGTTTTCCCGATACGGAGCTGTTGCCGCGCGACGATATCGAGGCCGACGCGCAGGCGCTGTCGTGGATGTCCTTTGCCGCTGCCACGCTGCATCCCGCGCGCCGGCACGGGCTGGATCATGCCAGGGAGGTCTGGAGAATTGCCGACCGGCGTTTGGGAAACGGCTGGGCGCTGGGCCGCTATTCGATCGCCGACATCCATCTTTTCCGGCTCTATTGGCGGTTCGCCAATTCGCTGAAGCCCGCGCCCGAAACCTTTCCCAATCTCACCGCGCATTACGCGCGCATGATGGCCCGCGCCGCGGTACGACGTACGATCGAGATCGAAACCGCGGTTGGATATGAACTGCCGGCGTGAACGCGGGTCGATTTGGCTCCGCCACCACCACATTCAAGGCCGTCATACCGCGCGGAGGGGTATCCAGTACGCCGCGGCTTCTCGATTCCATCACAAGCGCTCTGGAATACTGGATCACCCGCTTTCGCGGGTGATGACGGCTGAGGATGGCTGCCGCTCCGCCAAAGGCTCACGACGGTGGCCTGATCTGAAAATTGCGGGTCGTGGCCAGCACCGTCCCGCACAGCGTTTCCTGCTCTGCCGACACGATATAGACATCGGCAGCGCCGACCGAATTGGTGCGGCCGGCCTGCATCACCCGCCCCCGAGCTCTTAATTTTTCACCTTTGGCGACGCCGGTCATTTTGATGGTGAAGTCGAGCGTTGCCAGCGCCCATCCCCTCGGCAACAGCGACAGGCAGGACGACACCGCCGCCACATCGCCCGCCGTGCCGACCATGGACGCCGGGAATTGGCCCGGCGGTCCGGAGAACCGCTCATCGAACGGCAACTCGATCGCGACCCGGCCCGGCGTGGCCGAGATCACGTTGATCCCATATTCCCGCACAAACGCCAGCGTCGTGAGAAACGATTCAATCTCGGCTTGATCGAGCTGTTCTTGCGCATCGTCCATGGCATCCCTCCAGTGGATTCCATTCTCAGGCAACGACGCGCTTTCGCGCCGGTGCCTTGATTTGCAGCGCCGCGGCGAGCGACTTCGCGACATCCTCGATCGGCTGCGAACTGCCTTCGACCCGCGCCAGGATCAGCGCGCCTTCGATCGCCGACACCGTCAGGGTCGAAAGCCGCCTTGCCTCAGCCTTGCCGAAACCATCGCGGACAAGCGCGCGGGCGATCACCGCGCACCAGCCGGCAAACGCCTCGCGGCCGGCGGTGGCCATGTCGGCGGATTGCGGCGCGGACTCAAGCAGGGTGGTCGCGATCGGACAGCCATCGCGGAAGCCGGACTTGGCCATCCAGCCGGCCAGCAGCCTGCAATAGGCCCGGATCATGGACGCCGCGCTGTCATGTTCCTTCTCGAGCTTCTCCAGCGTCGCCACCACGCCGGCGCCGGCGAAACGCACCGCGGCCTCGGCGATCTGGTCCTTGCCCCTGGGAAAATAGTGGTAGAGCGAACCCTTCGGGGCGCCACTGACTTCGGCGATCTCATTGATGCCGGTCGCCGCAAAGCCGTTGCGGCGGAACAGCGTCGCCGCCGCCCGCACGATGGCGCCGCGATGCCTTGGCGGTGTGGACATAGCGCACATTCCCATCTTGCCCGACCGGCTCAATTCTATATAGACTGGTCTAGATAGTCCAGTCGCCCTGCGAGCGCGCCGTTTTAAACAAACGCCGAAATCCCGTTTTAAACTTTGTAGGCGGTGAGTTCGTCACAGTAATCGCGTTTATTGGCGCGATGTTCCGCCATCATGCGAGCCGTCCATGACCGCCACCGATATTCCCGAAGGTTTCGAACGCCAGTCCCGGCGCAGCCCCCTCACCGATCCGTGGGAGCCGATCTATTCCAAGCAAACACCTGACGCGATCATCCTCGGGCTTCGGCTGGCCACGCCGCACACCAACGCGCGCGGGTTCGTCCATGGCGGCTTGATTGCAGCGCTGACAGACAAGGCCATGGGGCACAGCTGCGGCCACAAAATGCGCGGCGCCAACTCGCTGGTGACGGTCAGCATGTCGATCGATTTCGTCAGCAGCGCCCAGATCGGGCAGTGGCTCACGGTCGAGACCGACGTGATCAAGACCGGCAGCACGATCTGCTTCGCGCAATGTTTTGCAAAAGCCGATGACGTCGTCATTGCGCGCGCCAATGCGACGTTCCGGGTGGTGCCGAAGAAGGGATAGGTGCTCACTCTAAGTCGATGTGTGATTTTCTGCCGTCATGCCCGGGCTTGTCCCGGGCATCCACGTCCTTCTTACCGCGCGGCCCGGAAGACGTGGATGGCCGGGACATAGGCGAGCGGAAGCGACGCCGTCCTTCGGACCGCTATGCCCGGCCATGACGACAGTTCGGCTTTCCTGCTCCAACCTCAGTCGCCGAAGTGCCAGTCGCTGATGTCGGTCACGAGGTCGATGAAGGTGCGCACCTTGGCCGAGAGCAGCCGCGATGTCGGATACACGATGTGGATCGGCAGCGGCGGCTGCTCGAATTGCGCCAGCACCAGCTTGAGCCGGCCGCCTTTGATGGCGTCGGCCGCCTGATAGGCCAGCACCCGCGTCAGGCCGCCGCCCTGCTCGGCATACTGGATCGCGGCGTCGGCGCTGTTGGTGGTAAAGCGCGGCGTGCACGCCACGCGAGTCTCGCGGCCGTCCTCGACAAAACGCCAGTCCGGCGACGCGGTCATGGCGCCGAACTGAATGGTTTCGTGCGATGCGACGGCCTCTGGCGTGTCCGGCTCGCCGCGCTGCTTGAGATAACCTGACGAGGCGACCACGATCCGCCGCATCTCGCCGACATGGCGCGCAACCAGGCTGGAATCGGCGAGGTGGCCAATTCTAACCGCGAGATCGATGCCGTCTTCCACCAGGTTGACCATACGGTCCGCCAGCCGCAGTTCGGCCGAGACCTCGGGGTAGCGTTTCAGGTACGCCGACATCACAGGGCTGACGTGGAGGCGCCCGAACCCAACGGGCGCCGAAACCACCAGCCGTCCGCTCGGCCGTGTCCTTTCGTCCTGCGCCGAGCCTTCGGCTTCCTCGACATCGGCGAGAATGCGGCGGGCACGCTCCAGATAGCGCGTGCCGATATCGGTCAGCGTTACCGAGCGCGTGGTCCGCTGTAATAGCCGCGCGCCGAGACGCTGCTCCAGCGCGGCAATAAGCCGCGTCACGCCGGAGGGCGACAGCCCGAGTTTACGGGCGGCCGGCGCAAAACCCTGGAGGTCGGCCACCGCGACAAAGGCCTGCATGGCGTCGATGCGATCCATCGCATTATTTCATATATTGCAATTATGAAGTGTCAATTTGTAAGATTGTTTAAATTTCGAAAGGACCCATGTTCGGTGGCGAAGACGGCGCATTGTCGCCCGAGCGAATTTTTTGGGAGATCCTCCGATGTCAGACACACACAGCTATTCGAGCGATGTGGCGTTCACCCCGGCGGTGAAGGAAATTCAGACCCGCAAGGGATCGCGCCATGCCTATGCGCACGTCGAGCAGAACGGCGGCTGGCGCACCGAAATCGACGACAACCTCACCGCATTTCTGGCTGATATCAACAGCCTGTATTTTGCCACCGCCAGCGCCGACGGCCAGCCCTACATCCAGCATCGCGGCGGGCCCAAGGGTTTTGTCAAAATCCTGGACAAGAACACGCTGGCGTTCGCCGATTACAGCGGCAACCGCCAATACATCACCCAAGGCAACCTGTCGGAAAACCCGAAGGCCAATATCTTCCTGATGGATTATGCCCATCGCCGCCGGGTCAAAATCTGGGGCGATGCGCGGGTGGTGGACGACGATCCGGCGCTGCTGCAATCGCTGATGCCGCAGGGCTACAAGGCCCGGCCCGAGCAGGTGATCCTGTTCAAGATTTCGGCATGGGACACCAACTGCCCGCAGCATATCCCGCAGAAGTTCGATGCCGCCGATGTGGCGGCAGCACTGGCCTCGCGCGATGCGCGTATTGCTGAACTGGAGGCGGAACTGGCCGCATTGAAGGGCCAGCCAGGCTCGGCGCACTGAAGCGTTTTCGAGCGAAAGCCTGCCCCGGACTTGATCCGGGGTGCAGACCGGTCCGCGTCAAGAAAAACCGTCAAAACAAGCAATCAGAGCCTCGGTTCTGATTTATCAGAGACGAGGCTGCGAATTCAGGCGGCTTGTTGCAGCGGTGCCCAGGCAAAGTCCGGATAGTACCGAAGCATCATCCGGTCGACATAGGCCGTGAGATTTTGGAATTGCTCGGCCCGTTCCCGCAGTTGCGAGGCAAAGAACGGCGTCAGGATTCCGGCAAGCGCGCCGAATGCGGTGGCATCGGTGCCGCATGGGGTGTCGCCCATCAAATACGCCTTGTCCCCAAGCTGGACCGACAGCGCAAGCAACGAGCGAACTGCCAGATCAACGTCCTCGTCCGGGGCGTGGCGACCGAGACCGCTCAGCAGGTAGTTCTCGGCAACGCGCAATTGCGCGTCTTCGCGAAGTTTTTCGCGGAGATGCTCGGGAACCGCATCGAAGAAATGCGCCGGCCCTTTGGCGAAGTTTTCCGCGTCGACCCAACGCGCTCCGACCAGTGCCCAGTAGACATGGTGCTCGATCATTCGCTCGAACGCCCAGGCCTGCGCACGCTGCTGCAAATTGAGGGGCGCGTCGAAATCGAAACCGTATTTGCCTTCGATATGCGCGCGAATGAAGGTGGAATCGGCGATGCTCTCGGCCTCGTCGACGATATAAGGCAGTTGCCCCTTGGGAGAAGCCGGCGGCATCGCTTTCTCCTTGCGATAGGCGAGGCCAGCCATTTTCAGCTGGACCTCGGTCTTGGTCACAAAAGGGCTGATTTCCGGCAAGCCGAAGCCGGCGCCAAAGCCATGGAGGATAATCATGTGAGGGCTCCCAATCTGTTGAAATGACGCCTGGAGCCTAGCTACCCCCTGCTGCCACCATGCTGTCAGCATCGGTCATTTCAGCCGCGAAACGAGCCCCCTGCCAGGCGCGGCCCATGACGCTTCGGGCCAGGGAGATTAGCCGCTTTTGCGCGAAGGCCTCCAACGCGACGAACCGACGCATCGCAAGTGCGGCGATCGCCCAGCGGAAATCCCCGCAGGCGCAGTGGACGGAAATCAGGTGTTCCACGGCCCAGGCCTGGACACACCAGAACGGCCGGAAACTTCCGAAGTTGCAAAGAATCATCATGGACAAATCCCCTTCAGTTGAAGTGTTGTCCCGGTATAGCCGCCACCTGCTGCCAACATGCTGTCAGCATGGTCGAGGCTGCACCCTAAAAAGAGACGCCCCATGAGACGTGCCGACCGGTTGTTCCAGATCATTCAGGTGCTCCGGCGCACCCGTAAACCGCTGACCGCAGACGCCATCGCGGCCGAGCTGGAGACCTCGAAACGGACAATCTACCGCGACATCGCGACCCTGATCGAACAACGCGTGCCGATCCGCGGTGAGGCCGGCATGGGGTATGTCCTGGAGAAGGGATTTGACCTGCCGCCGTTGATGCTCACGCCCGATGAAATCGAAGCGGCCGTGCTCGGCGCGCAATGGGTGGCCGGGCATGCCGATCCCGTGCTGGCAAGAGCCGCCGAAGACCTGATGGCAAAAATCGCGGACACCGTGCCCGAACGGCTGCGGCCCTTTGTGCTTGAACCGGCCAGCCGCGCCCGCCCGGGCTGGCGCAGGGAACCCGACCGCATCGACATGGTGCGGACGCGCTCGCATATCCACGCGGGAAAGAAGATTGCGCTGTGTTATCGCGACGAACACGGTCGTGACACCGAACGCACCATCTGGCCGATTGCCATTGGCTATCTCGAGGCGGTGCGGCTTCTGGCGGCCTGGTGCGAACTGCGCAAGGATTTTCGCAGTTTTCGAACCGACCGGGTGGTCGATGCGGTGTATCTCGACGAAAAGTACCCGGAGCGCCGCGATGCACTCAGGGCGAAATGGCGCAGGAGCCTGGTCTGGGAGCCTCCGAGCGACGCGTGAGACGCGTCAATCAGCGCGGCCGGCTGGCCGATCCCTGCATTCCGCGCTAAACGGACGGCATGGAGACGAGCGATTCAGCCATTGATGTCGAGAGCCCGTGCCAGGCGTGCGGCGCATGTTGTTCGTATTCATCGAACTGGCCGCGCTTCACCACCGAGGACGATGCCGCGCTCGACTTGATTCCGGAAAAGTTCGTCAATGAAAAATTGTCGGGAATGCGCTGTGACGGCGATCGATGTTCGGCGCTGTCAGGCAGGGTCGGCGTGGCGACGTCGTGCGGGATTTATGCGGTGCGGCCCGAAGTGTGCCGGACCTGCATGCCCGGCGATCCCGAATGTGGAATGGCGCGGAGACGGCATGGCCTGCCGGCGCTCGCTTGACTTCCTACAAGTCGTCCCGGCGAGCGCCGGGCGACGTGCCTGGTTCACGCCGTCACGGCTTGCGCCAGATCTTCGTCGTCAAACTCGTCTTCGACCGACGAGAAGGTGCTGAGCGGTTTGGTCGAGAGCGTGATCGGCTTACGGTTGCCGTAGGACGATGCCGCGACGGAACGCGTTGCCGGCGTCTGGCGGGACAGCGCGTAAAGGGTGGAGCCGACGCGTCCACCCAACTGGATCAGTTCCCGCTCGCTGCAGCTTGCGGCGATCGAGAGTGCCAGCGAATGCAGGTGGCTTCTGCGATAACAGAATAACGCCAGCATCGCCCTGACATCGGAAGAGACGCTCTCAACCAGCATCGGCAGGCCGTTTTCGTTGGCGCGGTACATTTCGCCGAGCAATTCATCCCGCACCGGGCAAAAATCATTTTCGTAGGCATCGCGGCTTGAAAACATTTGCAATCTCCCTGTCCGCAAGATGCAGTGGAATCCTCTAATGAAAGGTTAACCACGGTACCCGGTAGTGACACGGGGTATCTTGACCGCGCCGAATCAGAGGGCGCGACGCGCCCCCCGTCCCGCTATAGCGAGTTTTCTGTCATCCAGTTAGCTACTGCCTGGCCGATGGCCGGTCCGGAATCCTCCTGGATGAAGTGCGAGCCTGCTACGGTGACCTCAGTCTGGTTTTTCCAGCTCCGGCAAAAATCTCGCGGCGCGCCGGTCAGAATCGCGCCGGGATCGGCATTGACGAATAGTTTCGGAATGTCGGTTTCGGCCATCCACCGCGAATAATCCGCCGATATCTGCACCATTTCGGCGGGTTCGCCCGATATCGGGATCTGCCGCGGCCAGGTTAGCGTCGGCCAGCGGTCCTCGCGCCGCAGATAAGGCCGGCGATATTCCGTCATCTCGGCCTCGGTCAGTTTTCGCAGCACCGATCCCGGCAGCACCCGGTCGACGAACATGTTGCGGTCAAGGATCATCGCCTCGCCCTTGTCGGAGCGGAACCCCTGGAAGATCGGCGTTGCGGACGCGCTCCATTCGTCCCAGGAGGCGATGGGGCGCACGATCCCCTCCATGTAGGCGATGCCGCGGACACGGTCGCGGTGACGGCTGGCCCAGTCGAAACCCAGCGCCGAGCCCCAGTCATGCACCACGAGCACGATTGATTGCGACGGACCGATCACCGCATCGATGAACGCCGCAAGATATTTGCGGTGGGTTGTGAAGCGATAAGTATCCGGCCCCGGATTTGGCAGTTTGGCGGAATCGCCCATGCCGATCAGATCCGGCGCGATCAGGCGGCCGCGTCCCTCCACTTCGGGAATAACGTCACGCCAGAGATAGGAAGACGTCGGGTTGCCATGCAGAAACAGCACCGGCGCTCCCTCGCCGCGCTCATGATAGGCCATGCGGGCGTCAAGGACGGTGACACCCAGTTTTGTGAGCGGTGTTTCGGTCATTCGCATGCTCCCTGCACAGTCCTTGAGCATGCCGGGCAATCAAGCCGAGCGCAAATCGAGACCAAGACAGCTCCTGTGGCCTTTCGTTCCAGGCCGCTTCAGTACCGGCACGCGCGACGCCAACCGCATACTCGATGATTTGCCGGCCGCGGGGCGAGCGGCATGCTCCGCACTCCGCACGGGTGATGAGTCATCATCTTGATGAGGCGCAGCAGATCAAATTTTCTGAACTGAGCAATATTGAACATCGAGGCCGAAACCGGAAAATTATTCTGGCTTTGTGACCGACAGGTCACCTGGCAGGCAAAACGGAGGATGGTCATGGCCGATAGCGTTATGTTGTTTCCGCAGCTCCTGCAGCCAACGGCTGCCTTGAAGACCTATACGCCTATGAGCGTCAAATTCTGGGAGAACCAGGAAACCGCACTCGACGG
>Ga0209438_1000108_pt1 | contig 21283 bp, 18 predicted proteins | sample GraSoi_2013_20cm_FD_185825 | JGI IMG/M metagenome (GOLD analysis project Ga0209438, IMG submission 185825) | Grasslands soil microbial communities from the Angelo Coastal Reserve, California, USA - Sample 9_17_2013_20cm (SPAdes) (version 2) | ecosystem: Environmental > Terrestrial > Soil >...
ACCAGGCGAGATTCACGATCAGGTGCTGCGGCTGGATCACTATCTCGCCTGGTTCCTCAAGCGTCTGATGGACCGGGTGGGACGCGACAACATCGTCATCGTGCTCACCGCCGATCACGGCGTGACGTCGTTTCCGGAGCGAACCCGCGCGAAGGGTGGGACTGCCTATCGCGTCTCGCTCGACACGCTCATCACAGCCGCCAACCACGAGCTCGACCGGGTCGCGGGCGCCGGTGGAGCGCCCCGCGACTGGCTCAGCTTCGAGACCGGCATGGTGTTCTTGCGCGACAACGGCCGGTTCGCCGCGCTGGGCGTGAAGACCGACAGCATTCTCGACGCCCTCATCGTACGGATCGCGCGCATTCAAGGAGTTGCCCGGGTGATCAAGCCGGCCGACCTGGCGCGGGCCGACACGGTGTCTGATCCGGTGGCGCGGCGCTGGCTGCATCAGCTGCCGCCGGATGCGGGCGTCGTCCTCACGGTGACGCTGCAGGCGGGGTCGGTATGGGATATCCCAAACCTTCCGATCGCGATGCACGGCCAGCCCACCGAGGACGACTCGCACGTGCCGATCATCTTCTGGGGCAAAGGCGTGCGGCGCGGCTCGTACGCGGGCCGGACGAACACCGTCGACATCGCGCCCACGCTCGGCGCGCTGCTCGGCGTGTCGCCGCTGTCGCTCGTGGACGGCCACGCCCGCACGGAAGCCCTGGGGCCGCGCAACTAGTGGCCGTCCAGAAGCAATCGGCGAATCAGATCCGCCGCATCGAGGAGCTGCAGGGGTACGTGCGGACCGTGGATCACGTGAGAAAGCTGGTCGCCGAGCTCGAAGCGAACCGCGCCGCGAAGCCGAAAATCATCAACGGCATCTGCGGCAACATCGCCCGCGAGCTGTCGCACATGCGCCAGCGCGCGCTCACGGCGAACCTCGGCACTCTGCCCGACGTGGCCGGCCAGCTGGCGGTCGTTGCGAACCGCGCGGGGACGGGGATCAACATGAAGGTGCGCGCGCTGGCGGACGGCGTAAACAGCATGACGATCCAGCTCGATCAGTCGCTCAAAGCGGCCCACGAGCCCGAAAAAGACAAAGACAAGAACAAAGACAAAGAGAATCCAGAATCGTAGCGATCAACTGTCGCGCGCTCATGAAGCGCTTCGATGACGTCGTCGCGGTCGCCGGCCTCGATCTCACGGTCGGCGCCGGCGAGTGCTTCGGGCTGCTCGGCCCGAACGGCGCGGGCAAGACGACGACGATCGAGATCCTCGAAGGGCTGACGCCGCCCGATTCGGGCGACGTCGAGATTCTCGGCATGCGGTGGCAGGACGGGGCGCCGGGACGCGCGCTGCGCGAACGGCTCGGCATTCAGCTCCAGGAAACGCAGCTCGCCGACAAGCTCACCGTCAGCGAAGTCCTGGGGCTGTTTCGATCGTTCTACCGCCAGTCACATACCGTGGAAGAAGTGCTCGCGCTCGTCTCGCTCGAGGAGAAACGCAAGGCGCGCGTGGTGACCCTGTCGGGCGGGCAGAAGCAGCGGCTCGCGGTCGCCTGTGCGCTCGTCAGCAAACCCGAGCTGCTCTTTCTCGACGAGCCCACGACGGGTCTCGACCCGCAGTCGCGCCGCCAGCTGTGGGAGATCATCCGCCGCTTCCGCGCCGACGGGGGCACGGTGTTGCTCACGACGCACTACATGGAGGAAGCCGAGCGCCTCTGCGATCGGGTCGCGATCATGGATCACGGCAAGATCATCGCCCAGGGAACTCCCAAGGAGCTGATTGCGTCGCTGGGCGCGGACCACGTGGTGGATTTCGCGCTGTCGGAGGGCGGGATCGCGGACGATCTGCTCGAGGTCTTGCGACAAATGGGCGGTGTGACCGCGGTGCGGACGGGTCCCGACGGAGTCTCGCTCACGGTCGTAGAGCTGCACCGCGCCCTCCCCGCGTTGCTCGCGCTGCTCAAAGAGCGCGGCGTGGAGCTGTCGCTGCTCACCACGCATCACGCCTCGCTCGACGACGTGTTCGTCGCGCTCACGGGACGGCAGCTGCGTGATACGTGAGCATGCGATGTATCAGCTGGCGCTCGCGCGCATGCGGGAGTTCTACCGCGAGCCGGAAGCGGTATTCTGGGTGTTCGGCTTCCCGATCGTGCTCGCCTTCGCGCTCGGGCTCGCCTTCCGGAACACCGGCCCGGGGAAACTGCAGGTGGGCGTCGCTCGCGGACCCGGCGACAGCGCAATGGCGGCCACTCTCGCGTCGTCCCCCCGCCTCCTCGCCTCGGTCCTCGACACGGCCACCGCACGCCTGCGGTTGCGGGCGGGTCGGATCGCGCTGTTCGTCATTCCGGGCGACTCCGTCGTGTACCGCTACGACTCGACCCGTACCGAGAGCGGCCTGGCGCGGCTCGAGGTGGATGACGTGCTGCAGCGCGCGCGGGGGCGGAAAGATTTGGTCGCCGTGCGCGACGACCGCGTGGTCGCGCCGGGGTCGCGCTATATCGATTTCCTGATCCCCGGACTGTTGGGCATGAATCTCCTGGGCAGCGGGATCTGGGGAGTCGGGTTCTCGGTCGTGCAGGCACGGCAGCGGAAGCTGCTGAAGCGCTACATGGCGACGCCGATGCGGCGCAGCCATTACCTGCTGAGCTTCATCCTGTCGCGCCTCGTCTTCCTCATCGTCGAAGTGGTGGCGCTGGTGGGATTCGGCTGGCTGCTGTTCGGCGTGGCGGTCCGCGGCTCATTTACGTCACTGGCAGGCATCACCATCCTCGGCTCGTTCTCATTCGCGGGACTGGGCCTCTTGGTGGCGAGCCGGGCGAAGACGATCGAAGGCGTGTCGGGATTGATGAATCTCGTGATGCTGCCGATGTGGATTCTGTCGGGGACTTTCTTTTCCTACTCCCGCTTCCCCGATGCCATGATCCCATTCGTGAAAGCGCTGCCGCTCACGGCGCTCAATGACGCCTTGCGGGCAGTGATGATCGACGGCGCTGCGGTGACGGCGCTGGGAACGCCGCTGGCGATCGTCGTCGCCTGGGGTGCCGTGAGCTTCGTGATCGCCCTGAAGATTTTCCGCTGGCGTTAGCTTTCTGGCCTGAAGAGCGCCGCCAACCGCCGCAAAAAGCCTCCAAACGCACCCCGCACCGCCGCGTGAAATGCGCCGGCCGAGTGAAACCGCTCGTTCGGGTCGCTGCGAATCGCGCGCCGCAAGACGTCCTCCACCTCGCGCGGCACGTCGCGCCGCTCGGGGGACAGCGGCGGCACGTCGTCGGTCGTTTGCTTCGCGAGAATCTGCTCCGGTGTCTTCCCGGCGAACGGTGGTCGGCCGAGCAGCCCGAAATAGGCGACCGCGGACAAGGAGTACAGGTCGGCGCGCTGGTCGACGCGTTCGCCCAGCAGCTGCTCGGGTGCGGCGAACTGCGGTGTGCCGCTGCGCGACGTCGCGCCGCCGAAGCGCGCGCTGCCGCGCAGCGCCAGCGCCAGCCCGAAATCCGTGATCCGGAGTCGCCCGTCGGGGTCGATCAGCATGTTCTCCGGTTTCAGATCGCGGTGAATCAGGCCTAGGCTGTGGGCGTGCTCGAGCGCCGACAGGGCTTCGTTCAGCAACCGTTCGGTCTGGTCGAGCGAATAGGTGCCGTGCCGTTGGACCACCTGCGCCAGGCTCGAGCCGGGGACGTACTCCATGGCATACCAGGTGAGGCCGGCGCGGCCTTGAATGTCGTAGATGCTCACGATGTTGGGATGCCGCAGCCGCGCCGCGAGCTGCGCCTCGCGGCGAAACCGCTCGGTCACTCCGGGATCGGCGGTGAGCGCCGGATGCAGGACCTTGATGGCCACGTCGCGCTCGAGGGCCAAGTCCCGGGCGCGATACACCCGCCCGAACCCTCCCGCGCCGATTTCCTCGAGGAGCTCGTAGTCGTCGCCCAGCGCGCGACGGAGCCGTCGCTCGAACCCAGTCTCGGTGATGACCGGCGCCGCGGCGAGCACTTGAAACGTGCCGGCGTCCGTCACAAAGTCCTCGAGCATCTCCGTCGCCGTGTAGTAGCGATCCTTGGGCACGCGTGACAGCGCACGGACGATGACGCGCTCGACCGCCACCGGCACCGTCGGGCGCTGCTCGCGCGGCGGCACGATGCGCGCCGGATCGGGGTCGGGAGGAAACCCCGTGAGCGCGGCATAGATGTTCGCCGCCACGCTGTACACATCGCTCGCGGGTTCACCCGCCTCGCCCGCGCGGACTTCGGGGGCCATAAAGGACGCGCTCGCGTCATCCGCCTCCATCGGTGGGAGATAGGGCAGGCACCAGTTGGAGTAGCGCAGATCGGTGATGACGCCCTGGCCGCCGGAGTTGATCATCAGCGTGGAGGGCACGATGCGGCGCATGATGATGCCGCGGGCGTGTGCGTGCTCGAGCGCCGCCAGCAGATCCCGGATGAGCGACATGGATTGCGGGATCGGGCGCGGGCCACGCCGCAGTGCATCGGCGAGGCTTTCGCCTTCGATCCAGTTCGCCGTGCGATAGGCGAACGACGCGATCTCGCCGGCGGCGTAGACATGGCGAATCGCGGGATGGTCGAGCTGGGCGAGCGTTTCGGTCTCGCGCATGAACCAGGCGCGTCCCGGCGCCTCAGCCGCGAGATGCACGCGAATGGAGACCGGCCGCTTCAGCACGCGATCCCAGCCGTGATACAGCGCGCGATCGGCGGACATCGCGACGAGGTTCTCGAGCCGGAATGTCGGCTCGAGCGCCCGGAGCGCGTCGTCGAGCACGCCCGCCGGCGGTGTCTGCACGGCGGTATTGGTGACGGGCGTCACGTTTTGACCTGAGCGTCGATCGGGTGTTTGCACGCGCGACAAATCTAGCCGGTCGTTTCGGCTGGCACGAACTCCAGGGACACGGCAGATTCATCGGGATGGACAACGAGTACCGTGAGCCGCGACATCACGTGGAACGTCGCGTGCGACCTGAGCGCCGCTCCGGGCTCGACCGGCGGATCACCGATCGGCGCGTCCGCCACGCCGCAGTCCTGGTAGAGCGGCGCGGGCGGTCCGAGCGACGCAGTCGCATGGAGCGGCGCTCGTTCAAGCAGCGGCGGCATTTGCGCGATCGTCGCGGCTCCGGCCTGACGTTCAACGACTCGACTCCATCCTGACCGTCACGACGGCCCAGCCGGCGCGGCTCGCGCGCGCGTAGCGCGCATCCCACAAGTACACGGCCCCCGAGCTCGTATCCACGTCGGCCGCCAGGAAGCGGGCGAATTGGTTCATGGCACGCCCGTCGACTGTCTGCCCCAACGCGCGAGCGACGGCCGGGGTGCGCAGGTGACGCGGTAGCGTCCAGTCATCGCCGGCAACGGTGTCGGCGCTCGCGTAGATCGCTTCCCACGTAAACGGCCGGCCGATATTCGTCAGCGCCGCCCACATCGCGCCGGCGCCGAAGCGCCGCACGGCCGCCTGGTGAATTTCCCGCTTCCGGCCTCCGGCCACGATTGCCTGGGCGCCGGCATATAGGAGCAGTAGCAGCAGCGCGAACGCAGCGGCTCGCTGTCGCTCCACGGGCCCGAACCAATAGCGAATCCATCCGACCACCCCGAGGACACACACGGCCGCATAAACAACGAGCACCCACGTTGCGGCGTCACGGTAGAGGACGAGGATCACCGTGATCGTCCCGCCGACGACCAGCGTTGCGGCGAGCGACCTCCAATGGCGCTCCGCGCCCCATGCGAGCGCGACTAGCGGCACCAGCCAGAAGAAAGGATCGGCGATGGCGACCCAGTCCAGGTAGTACCACGTGCCGCTCCAGGGCAAGAATGGCCGCCAGCCGTACGAGCCCTGCCAGTCCATGTACAGGTGGCTGAACACCGCTGCTCCGATCCCAGCGACAAGCCATCCCCAGGACGGGACGGCGACGGCTCGACCATGCCGGCTCAGAATCGAGCGCGCCAGGCGCCACGCGATTCCCACCAGCAGGGTGAGACCGACAATCTCAACGAGCGCACCGACGAGCGAATGCGTAATGCCGCGATGTAGCACGAGAAAGTCGGCTCGCGTGCCCGGAAGCCCGATGAAGAGCTCGCTCCAATCCGGCACGTTTGCCGCCACGACGCCGATCAAACCGGCACGCGGCACGTGACGATCAGCGACGGCACGCATCAGCGCGGCGCCAACGAGCGCGTGGGCGAGATTGTCCATGGTTATACGATGCCGCACGACCTCGCGGGCCGTCCAGAGCAACCGTAGTTTCGATTCGTGTCGTATCTCAAGCTGACCGATCCCACGGGACAGCAGGTCGCCGAGTCCTCAGGCGCGGCGCTGCGGTTTGGGCGCGATCCCGATGCGAGTATCGTCGTCCGGGGTGAGGCGGCGCGCGTCGCATCGGTCCGCCACGCGGAGCTGCGGTTCGAGCATGGGGCGTGGATCCTCGCCGATTTGAGTAGTAAGAACGGCACATTTCTGAACGGCAAGCGCGTGAGCACGCCGACTGGAGTGAAACAGGGTGACGTGATCCGCCTTGGAGAGTCGGGCCCCGAATACAGTGTCGCCACCATCGCAGCCCACCTAGAGGCCACGCTCGCCGAGCATCCCGGCGTGACGCAGCGCGCTTACGGGGTGACGTTGCTCGCGACCATCACGGGAAAGCGCTTCGAGGCCCTTGGCACACGCATCCGCCTTGGCCGCGGCCGGGAATGTGAAGTCCAGCCGGTTGAGGCGAATGACACCATCGTCTCTCGCGTGCACGCCGAGCTGACCGTGGGTGCGGGCGGCGGTCTGTTGGTGCGCGATGCCGAAAGCAAGAACGGCACCTATCTGAACGGCGAGCGCATCATGAAGCCGATGCCGGTCCGCCTCGGCGACAAGATCATGCTGGGCCAGGGCGGGCCTGTACTGCTCCGCGCAAGGCAGTCCCGCGACCACCAGCGGGAGCGTCACCTGGCCAGAAGACGGTGATCGGAATGATCGGAGCCGCGCTCGCGAAAGCGCGTAATTCTGTGGCGTTCATGAAAGCGGTTCGCGAAGAGGTCGGCAAGGACGCCAGGCGCAAGATCCGCTGGCTGACCGGACTCATCATCGTTCTCGTCCTGCTGCTCGGCGGCGGCGTGTACGGCGTCTACTGGCTGCTCTCCGGTCAGGTCGAGCATACGAAGCAGGCGCTCCGGACCGCGGAAGATTCGTCGCGCGCCGAGGGGGAGCGGTTGCGCCACGAGTTGGAAGCCGCCCGTGCCGCCGCGGCGCCGGCTGCGGATGTCGAAACGCTCCGAGTGAAGCTGGCCGCGGCGGAATCGCGGACGGCGCAGCTACAAGCCGCCTTGGACCGGGCACAGCAGGCGTTGGGACAGCAGCTCGCAACGGGCGAAACACGGCGCGAAGAGGCGCAGCGCGATCTGCAGCGCCTGCGCGACCAGCTGGCTGCCGCCGAGCGCCGCGCACCGTCCCAGGAGCTGATCGATAGTCTCCGGCACGCGGTCAGTTCGGCCGAGGTCCAGACTGCCAGCCTCGATGCGAAGCTGCGGGCGATCCGCGGGACCGATTTCGCCGGCATCGCGCAGCAGAATCAAGGCGCGGTCGGACTGATTACCGTCGCCCTCGGCGGCGACCGCTACGACGGAACCGGGTTCATGATCAGCCCGGACGGGTACATGCTCACCAACTGGCACGTGGTCGCGGATTCCGCGCATGCGGGGCCGGACACCGTGTGGGTCACGATGGCCGATCAGTCGAGCGGGCGGTATGCCGATGTTGTGGCCACCTCACGGGACCGCGACGTGGCGCTGATCAAGGTGCGGGGCTACCAGGGCTCGTATCTGACCGCGATCGACTGGGCCGGGACCAAAGCCCGCCAGGGTGAGCCGGCGGCGCTGATTGGCTATCCCGCCGGCTCTGGGTTCGCGCGCGATCGGACGTCCATCGTGCGGACCTCGATGACGGCCGGGATCTTATCGCGCGTGACCGCCGACCTGATTCAGTTCGATGGCATGACGACCGGGGGATCCTCAGGGAGCCCGGTTTTCAACGCTGATGGAGACGTGATTTCGGTACATCGGGCGGGTCTGCGGCAGGGACCGGGCTTTGCGCTGTCGGTGCCGGTGAAATACGCCATACCGCTCATGCCGCTGGCATTGCGCCAGCGGCTGGGTGTCTAGCTAGTTCCTCGAAAAGTCGACGGTGACTACGACTGTGGACGGGTTGGTTGCCGGACGGGCGGTCGAGACAACGGCCACTGTCTCTACAGCGTGACCTGGGATGCCGGCCGGGCCGCGAGCGCCGCCGACCCGCACGAGCTGGTGACCGCACTCGAGACGCAGCTCGTGGGGATGAACGAACGTCTCCAGAGCATGTACGCCACGAGCTTGGGCTTCTGCATCTCGCCCCACCAGCGTCAGCGCTCCAACCACCAGAACCGCCACGAGCCCGAACCGCATCGCCTGCTCCCCTGAGTGAGTGCCGTTGGATTTCAGGTTCTCACTAAGGCAGGGGGCGTGCCGATCAATTGTAACGACGTAATACTCTACACACCAATCGGTTACACCATTTTCTGAGCATGAGCCCGGGACAAAGAAGCGTCAATAATTACGACACCATCCGGTCGCTGGTTTGCCTAAGTCAAGGTCCTATGGTGTCTTACGTCTTTCACGCTCGTCTCGTACAAAAACTTGACACTGGCCAGGATCGTGTCGGTTGGCATAAGCCTTGCCCTTACTGCCTTCCGAAGGTGGAGGAGCCGAATGGCACTCCAACTGACTAAAAGCTCGACACCAAAAACAGGAGTTAACGAAATGCGTAGCATCACGAAGCTGTCCCTGGTTGTGGCCGCCCTCGTCCTCACGGGCACGGCGCTCCAGGCCCAGACGAACAATGCCAGCATCACGGCGACGGCAAGCGTCCAGACGCCGATCAACGTCGTTGGCGCTCAGCAGTTGAGCTTCGGGAACGTCTTCCCGGGCGTGAACAAGACCATCGCAGCTACGGATCTGACGAACGGCGGCCGTTTTGACGTCACGGGCCAGGCGAGCACCCCGGTAACGATTTCCTTCACCCTCCCCGCGACGCTCGGTTCGGCTGGTAACACCATGCCGATCGTGAGCTACACGGGTGTGCATGCCCAGAACAACGCGCAGACCGGCGGCACGGCTTTCTCGCCGGTGGCTGGCGCGACCCCGACCCTGAACGCCTCAGGCGCTCTGTGGGTGTGGGTTGGTGCGCAGGTGCAGCCGGCGACGAACCAGGCGGCGGGCGTCTACACGGGTTCGATCACCATGACGGTGGTCTACTAAGCTACTGAATTTGGCGTCGAGCTGATGGCGCGCCGGCAGGGGATGCAATATCCTCTGCCGGCGCTGTCGCAAGGAGACGCCTGAACATATGAAACGCGAGTCGTGGGTCCTCATCGGAGCGATGCTGCTCGGCGTGCCGCTGCTGGCGCAGGGCAAGCCGCTCTTGGTCACTGGTGTGCGTGGCGTGACGTTCGGCGCCGTGCTGCCGGGTGTGCCGCGTGTCGTGTTGCGCACCGATCCCGCGAACAGCGGGCAGTTTGACATCAAAGGCCCGAAGGGTGGTCCCGTGTTGCTGTCATTCGTTCTGCCGCTGACGATGACTGGTCCCGCTGGCGCGCTGATGCCTATCGTGTTCGGGGCGAGTGACGCGGGTTTCTCGGCAACACAGGCAATTGGGAGTCAAGTGGGCTTCGACCCCAGACAGCCGACGACAGTCGTGTTTCCGAATAATGGCAACGTGTCGGTCTTCGTCGGGGCCACCGCGAATCCCGGGACGAACCAGCGCGCCGGCGCATACACCGGGACGATCACCCTCACCGTGACCTACCTGTGATGCGCGCGCTCGGGCTTGCCGGCATGTTGGCGCTCGTCAGCGCGTCATTGACCGCGCAGGGTGTCATGGTGGCCCCGCACGCCGTGTTCATCGACCATACCCAGCGTAGCGGCTCCGTGCTGCTCTACAATCCCGGTACCCAAGCGGTCGAAGTCACGATCTCGACAATATTCGGGTATCCGACGACGGATTCGGCAGGCGGGATCAGGCTCGACACCCTGCCTGCGGATTCGGCGACCTCCGCGCTGGCGTGGATCCAGGCGTTCCCCCGTCGCTTGACGGTGGCGCCACGGGAGCGCCAAACCGTGCGCCTCCTCGCCCGGCCGCCCATCGGACTGGCGGACGGCGAGTACTGGCTGCGGCTCATCATCGCCGCCCAGGCCGGCCGCGTTCCGATCACAGGCGTGGGCGACACCACGGCGATTCAGGTCGGTCTGACCCTCGAGGTGCGGACCATCATCGGCGTGAACTACCGCCAGGGTCCCGTGCGTACCGGCGTCACGCTGTCGAATCTGCGCGCTCAGATCGTCGGCGACTCGCTCGTCACCCGCGCCAAGATCGAGCGTCAGGGGAACGCGGCCTTCGTCGGCATGATTCGCGAGACCCTCCTGGATTCGCTCGGCGCGGTGCACCCACTGCAGGTCGGTGATTCGGTCGTCCGAGCCTATCAGTCACCGGTCGGCGTGTACTACCGGATGGAGCCGCGTCTCGCGACTGCAGTTGCCCGTCCCGCGCTCGTGCGCGGGCGCTACTGGCTGCGCTACGAGGTTGTCGCTGAGCGGGAGGACCTCGATCCCAAGGTCGTGCTCAAGGCGCCGGCGGTCCGTGATTCGGTTCAAGTGGTGGTCCCGTGAAACGGACTGTGCTCGTCGCCGCGCTTCTGGCCTTGGCGCCACGCCTGCAGGCGCAAGGGGGTTCGAGCTTGGTGGCGGCGGACGCCGTCGTGGTCACGACCGGAATGACGATCGCGACCATGCGGGACCTCAATTTTGGAACCGTCATCAAAGGCGTTGCGACGACGGTGGCGCCTGCGGCGGCAAACGCCGGTGAGTGGCAGGTGAGCGGCAGCGCCAACGCGTTCGTCGTCATCAGTTTCACCTTGCCCACGTCGCTCACGAACATTCAAGCGCTGCCCGGTTCCACGATGCCGATTGCGTTCAACGCGACCTCGGCGATTTGGCGTCGCGCGACGAACAATCCGGCGGGGGGCAACGTGTTCAATCCTGCCCTCGGGAACGTGGGCCGCCTTGGCCCGCCACCGAATTTCAGCATGTTCATCTGGCTGGGCGGCACCGTGAACCCCGCGCCCGCGGCGAAACCCGGGATTTACCAGGGGAACGTCGTCGTTTCGCTGATCTACCAGTAAGACCATGCTACTCGCGGCGCCTCTCTTGTTGGTGGCCGCGCTGCACGGCTACCAGGTTCCGCGGGATACCGCCCCCGAACAGGTCGTCATCGACCTGCGCATCGGGCGCATCACGGGGACGACCGTCCAAGCCTATCGGGTCCGGTCTGAAGTGTTGCTGCCACTTTCGCAGTTCTTTCAGCTCGTGGAAATTCGCCATCGCCTGACACCGGACGGCCGCCTGGAAGCGACGATGGATCCGGGCAACGTTCCCATCATCATCGATCCGCGCAGTGACTCGATGCAGTACGGCGCGCGGCGCGTGAAAATCGAGCGGGAATTCATCCGGTACGAATCCAGCGAGCTATACGTCGGCAGCGAGCGACTGGGCGACTTGCTCGGCGTCATGTTCGCCGTCGACTGGTCTGATCTCACCGCGACCGTCGTGGATGCGGGCAGCCTCCCGATCGCCCGCCGGCTGCGTCGCGAATCAGCCCGCGAGGCGTACCTGCGTCGTCCCGATGGGACGCGCGCCGACCTGACGTTCGGGCTCCAGCGTCCGTCCTGGGATGGCGTCGTCGTCGACTATTCGCTGTTTTCGCCTTCCACGGACCCGCTGGCGGGCTCGACCTACGGATTCGGCCTCGGCGCCGATGTCGGCGGCGGCTCGCTCGAAATGCTGGGGCAGAGCGTCGGACCGGCCGATGAGGGCCGCGTGCACGTCGATGCCTCCTGGACCGGCGTGTGGCGTGAGAACCGCTGGGTCAAGCAGCTGCGATTGGGCGAGGTTGCATCCACCGGCCCACGGTCGCGCGCGCTCCTGGGTGTCGCGATCACGAACGCGCCGTATGTCCGCCCATCCCTCATCGGGTCGCTGCGCTACGCCGGCAGCCTCGAGCCGGGGTGGTCGGTCGAGGCGTACCGCGGCGGCGATCTTGTGGCCTACGATTCGGCCAGCCCCTCGGGCGGGTTCTCGATCGATCTCCCGGTGCGCTACGGCGAGAACCCGGTCGACTTCGTCGCCTACGGCCCGTTCGGTGAGATTCGCGAGTTCAATCGTACCTACCGCGTGCTGACCGACCTGCTCCCGGCGCGCCGGTTCGAATACGGCATGTCGGGCGGTCACTGCCCGCAGCCGTCGTTCACCTGTAACGCGACGGCGAATCTCGACATGCGCTACGGTGCGACTGGGCGCTGGACAGTGCAGGGGGGCATCGATCAGTACTGGCGCGACTCGCTGCCGGACCGCACCCATCCATACGCCGCGGTCTCCGGGAATCCGAGCAATGCGTGGGCGATCCAGAGTGAGCTGATCGGCAACGGGCTCGTGCGCGGCGCGCTCCGCTACGAGCCATCCGTCGATCTGCGGCTCGAGGGGGAGTACGTGCACTTCACGCGCGATTCGCTATCGGTGCTGGCGGTGCCGGGGCGGCGCGCGCAGTGGACGCTGACCGGATTCGTGCGGCCCCGGACGAGCCACGGCTTCTTCTTCTTTGATGGCCGCTTCGAGCGGATCAGCACCGACGCCGGCGTGGTGACCCGCACGCGGGTGGGAGCCTCGGTTCAGACGGAAGAGGTTCGGCTCTTGCCGTATGTGCGCAGCGAACATGGGCAGGCGGCGGGAGCAGGGGGTGTGGGGGCGGCGAACGGCAACCAGGAGTTTGCCGGCGTGTCGACGTTCATCATGCCGCGCGGCCGGTGGGGGACGTTCCTGAGTCAGACGCTGCTCCGGACCAACACCGAGATCGAACGCCGTGCGGGACTGGTCTCCTGGTCGGCGTTTGCGGCGCATTCAGTGGCGCGCGGTGTGCGGCTCGAAGTCGGCGCGAGCTGGCTCCGCGGCGACGCCGGACTCACGTACACAGTCACTGTGACGTCGTACTTCTCGGCGCTGCGCGCGGTCACGTCGGTGCTCGCGCCCCCCGGCCAGGCGGTCAGCGCGACCCAGTTCCTTCAGGGGTCCGTCCTGTGGGATCGCCGCACGGACCGGGTCGGCGTAGCCCCCGGTCCTTCCCTCGAGCGGTCCGGCCTTTCGGGGCGCGTCTTCATGGATGTGAACGCCAACGGCATTCGCGACGCGGGCGAGCCGGGCGTGGCCAACGCGCGGGTGCTGATCGGCTCGCTCTCAGCGCGGACCGATTCCACCGGTGCCTATCACGTCTGGGATCTCGTTCCGTTCGAGCCCGTCATGGTGAGTCTCGACTCGGTGTCGCTCGAGTCGCCGCTGCTCGTGCCGCTTTTCGCGCGGACGAGCATCGTTCCGGGACCGAACCGGTTCCGCAGTCTCGACATTCCCGTCGTGGAGGCGGGCGTCATCGAGGGGCGCGTGGTTCGCAATGGCGCCGGTGTGGGCGGCGTGACGCTCAGGCTGACCGATCGGCGCAGCGGCATGCGCCGCGCGCTGGTGACCTTCAACGACGGCGCGTTCTATCTGATGGGCGTGACACCGGGTGATTACGAGCTGACGGTCGAGGAACAGGTACTCGACGCACTCGCGGTGGATGTCGAGCCGGTGCGCTTCACGCTGGCGCCCACACCGAACGGCATCGGGAAGTCGGATCTGGAACTGCGGCTCAAGTCGAGGTTTTAGCCGCCAGGGCCACCTCGCGCAGCACGCTCTCGAGTTTCGCAAAATCGTACGGCTTCACGAGCGACGGGACGCCGGCATCGCGCAGCAGCGACGACGTGTCCGTGGCGAACGAATCCCCGGTCGTGAAGATCAGCCGGTTGACCATCGCCGGATGCTCGCGCCGCAGGCCCTGCAGGAACTCCGCGCCGCTCATCCCGGGCATGCGGACGTCGGACACGATGACGTCGAAGCGCTCGCGGCGCAGCGCGCGCAGCGCGTCGCTGCCGTCTTCGACCGCCAGGACGTTCATGCCACGCCGCTTGAGAAAAGTCGCGACGGCCCGCCGCAGGCCTTCCTCGTCGTCGACCAGCAGGACGGAGAGCGCTCCCGCTCCCTCCGGCTCGCGTGCCGCTTCGGGGATCTCCATCGGTGGGGGCGTGGTGCGCTGCCGCTGGCGTGCGTCCCGCGGCAGCGAGATGGTGAACGTCGCGCCGTGTCCGGGCACGGAGTGCACCGCGATGCGGCCGCCGTGGTCGTGGACGATGCCGTAGCAGATGGAGAGTCCGAGGCCCGTACCCATGCCTTCCGGCTTCGTGGTGAAAAACGGATCGAAGATTTTTTCCTGGATGTCGGGGGGGATGCCGGGCCCCGTGTCGGCGACCTGCAGCTGGACGCCGTCCTCGGCGGCGCTCACAGTGCGGATCGTGATGGCGCGCCGTCCGGGCGGGGGAATGGTGGTCAACGCCTGCTCGGCATTGATCAGCAGATTGAGCAGCATCTGCTGAACTTCGGACCCGTTCGCCCACGCCTTGGGGTTTGCGTCGTCCAGCTCGAGACTCACGGTGATGTTGAGCGTGGTCAGATGGTAGGAACGAAGCGCGAAGGTGCGCCGCACCGTGTCGTTCAGCTCCACCAGCGTCCGCTCCTTGCTTCCCGCGCGCGCGAACGCGAGCAGGTTCGACGTGATGCGGCCGATTCGCGTCGCCTCGTCGTACATCATCTGCACCGTTTCGCGCTGGTCGGGTGTCAACTGATCGAGCAGCAGCGTCTGGGCGAAGCCCGAGATGATCGCGACGGGGTTGTTGATTTCGTGGGCTACGCCGCTGACGAGCTGGCCCATGGCGGCGAGTTTCTCCGCCTGCTGCAGCTGCGTCTGCGTACGGCGTTGTTCGGTGATATCGCGCACCAGCATCAGCACCTTGGGAATGCGGCCGCCTTCCCGGACGGGCGCGAGGAGTACCTGCGCGGTCCCATCGTGGCCGTCAGGCCGTGGAAACGGGACCTCGAAGCGCCGCAGCGACCCGTCGAACGCGGCGAGCAGATTCTCGCGTGCAATCCGGGCCGCGGTGCCTTCGAGCCATCCGAAGCCCGTGCGTCTGCCGCTCTCCGGTTTGGCCTCGCTGAGACGCACGCTCACGAGACTGCGCCCCGCGGTGTTTTCATCGAGCACCTGGCCTTCCCGGTCGACCACGGTGATCGCATCGGGGACCGCCTCCATGAGGAGCCGGAGGTTGCGCTCGGCTGACGCCGTCGCGCCGAGCGAGCTCATCAGCGAACGCGTCTGACTGGCGACCTCATCCTCCAGGATCCGCGCGTAGCGCTGCGTCACGCCCAGCGAGTACAAGACGCGCACGGCGACGATCGCCATACCGATGCCCACGATAATGGCATCGTCCGCGTCAGGGATCGGGCGGGTGAGGCCAATGACGGCAATCCCCGTCATGCCGGCAAGACCGATCACCAGTGCGACGATCCGCGCCGCGTTATTCGCTTCGGGTCTCGTGGCGCGAGTGCGCTGGAGGTGTACGCCGTAGTCGGGCGCGATCGCGGCCGCCGCGGCGATCATCAAGAGTCCTGCATCCCAGGTGAGGTCGAGCCAGCCGCCGGAGTGGTAAGTCCCACGCAGTGCCACCACGGCGTAGACCTGGTTCCCGATGGCGAGCGCGACCACTCCCGGAAGCACGAGCGTCGCAGTCGCAGCGGGAAAGGCGGGCCGGCGCGCGAGCTCGATCAGAATGATCCACAGCACTGCCACGGCGCCGATGGACCAGCCGATACTCGTGACCAGGGCGATTGTCGACACCCGCGCGGTGAGCAACGGCTCCAGCAGATAATCGTACGCGAGGGCGCCGACGGTAAACGTGACGAGAATGCTGTCGAGGGCGAGCTCGGGGTCGGCGCGCCGCAGCGGCTGCCCACGCACCAGCGTGAATACGCCGACCATCACGCACACGTAGATGCCGAGGAACCCTACGTCCGCCAGCGAGGGATAGGGCGGCGGCGCGCCGCGCCACAGATCGTACGACGTCCAGACGAGTTGGCCCACGAAGAACGACGCGCACCCGGCGCCGATCCACAGCCACGTGCGGCGTTGCTCTGAGGTAGTGACCCGGCGGGCGGAGGTGTAGCAGGCGAACGCCGCAAACGCGGCCGCCCAGCTCCAGGACAGATCAGTGAGGATGGTGAAGATGCGCCGGTCGCTCGGAGCGAGCGCGTACACCAATACCATCGCCACCAGCGACACGACGGCGATGCTGACCAGCCCGCGAGCGGGCCGGCTGACGGGCATCATCGAAGGGACACTCCGGGCCTAAATTATGCGCATTATCTTTGGCCGCCAATGAATCCGCTCGGATGGATGCGTGCTCCGGACGACTCGCTCGCGCACTGGGATGAGCACGCCGCGCTGGCTAAGGCCGTCCGCGCCGACGGTCTGACGCACACGCTAGTGTGCGGGATGGGCGGATCGAGTCTCGTCGCCGATGTGTTCGCCCGGACATTCGGCACGGGAAGGCTGCGCGTGCTGGACAGCACGAATCCAGATGCGGTGCGCGCGGCCGGATCGGACCTCGCGCGCACGCTGTTCGTCATCTCGAGCAAGTCGGGGAATACCGTCGAAACGCTCGCCTTCTACCGTTACTTTGCGGCGCGCGCCCGCCCAGAGCAGTTCGTTGCCATCACCGAGAGTGGAACTCCGCTGGACGTGATCGCCCGCGCGCAGAAGTTCCGCGCCGTCATTCCGCACCCGCCGGACGTCGGAGGCCGCTATTCCGCGCTGACGGCAGTCGGCATGATTCCCGCGGCCCTCGCCGGGCTCGATGGCCGCGCCCTGCTCGAGCGAGCGCGCCGCATCGATGTCGCGGCTGCGCAGGCGCTCGGCGTGGCCATCGCCGCTCGCGCGCAGAACGGACGTGACAAGCTGCGCCTGAGCCCACCACCACGGATCGCGGCGCTCGCCAATTGGATCGAGCAGCTCGTCGCCGAAAGCTCCGGCAAGGACGGGCGTGGCGTGATTCCCATTGTGCAGGATCCTGCCGGGGGCGCCGCGCCTGATGTGCAAATCGTGGAGCCCGGCATCTTCTCGGCCGAGCCCACGGACCTCGGCGCCGAGCTCCTGCGCTGGGAATACGCGACCGCGGCATTGTGCGAGCGCCTGGGCGTCAACCCGTTCGATCAGCCCGACGTCGAGGAGGCGAAGCGGCTCGCGCGTGCGGAACTGACAAGCGGGGAGACCACAGGAGGGGCGCAGCATGCCGCGCCCCTTCCCACCCTCACGCTTGCGCAGCTGCGGCGTGCATACCGCCCGCGAGACTACCTCGCCATTCTCGCGTATGTCCCGCCAACGCCTCAGGTGGTTGCGCAACTCGAGGCGCTGCGCGCCACCTGGGCCAAGGCGCTGGGCTGCGCGACGACGCTCGGCATCGGGCCGCGCTATCTCCATTCCACCGGCCAGCTGCATAAAGGCGGGCCCGACAGCGGGCTGTTTCTCGTCATCACGACCGATTTCGCAGACGATGTGGACATCCCGGAAATGGGCTGGACGTTCGGCCAGCTGCACCGGGCGCAAGCGCGTGGCGATCTGCGGGCGCTGCTGGCGCGCGGGCGCCGGGTGGCGCACGTGCACCTCCCGAATCCGATGGAGATATCGCGGCTGGGCGTTCCCGCGTGACGAACGCCTTCATCTTTCATTTGATTCCGCACACCCATTGGGACCGGGAATGGTTCCTGCCGCGCGCCGCGTTTCATGCGCGCCTGGTACCGATGTTCGACGAGCTGATGGACCGGCTGCAAGCCGACGCAGCCTTGCGGACCTTCCTGCTCGACGGCCAGACCGTCCTCGTCGAAGACTACTTGCGGGCCAGGCCCGATCGCGAAAACGATGTTCGGGCTCTGGTCAAAACGGGACGACTGCAGGTGGGGCCGTGGTATGTGCTGGCCGACGAGCTGATCCCGTCCGGAGAGTCCTTGATCCGGAATCTCCTGCTCGGCGCCGCGGACGCGGAACGCCTGGGCGGACGCCTCGATGTCCTGTACTCGCCCGATGCGTTCGGCCACCCGGCGGTGTTGCCCACGCTCGCCCGGGAGTTCGGGTTGAAGTACGGAGTCCTGTGGCGGGGGCTTGGCGGCGAGCCGGGTCAGGAAAAGGATTTCTTTCGTTGGCGAGGGCCAGATGGCCGCGACATCCTGCTCTGGCATCTGCCGCCCGACGGCTACGAGATCGGCGCGGCGCTGCCCGGCGCCGGCGCGCGCCTCCCCGACATCTGGACGCAGGTTCGGGCCTCGCTCGTCCAGCGCGCGGCCGGCAAACACGTCCCGGTGTTCATCGGCGCCGATCATCATGCACCGCATCCCACGCTCGCCCGCGTGCGCGACCTGCTCGCCGACCTCGAGCCCGCGAGCGCGTTCCGCATCTCGCGTTTGGACGAGTTTTTTCAGGCAGCCGACAGCACGCCGGTGAAGCCACTCGCCGGCGAGCTGCGCTGGTCGTACGGCTTCACCTGGACGCTGCAGGGGGTGCACGGGACGCGGACGCCGCTCAAGCGCCGCCACGGGCAGGTCGAGCTGTGGCTCGAGCGCCTGGCGGAGCCGCTGGTGGCGTTGGCGCGACTCGCGGGGGCACGCGATCGCCGCCCGATCCTCGAGACCGCGTGGCGTACGCTGGTTCGCAACCAGTTCCATGACACGATCTCCGGATGTACGGCAGACTCAGTCGCCAGTGTCGCCGAGCAGCGTCTCGATGAGGTCGCAGCCTATGCCGCGGAGCTCACGCGCGGTGCCTTGATGGGGTTGGTGGGTCATGACCCTGATGCCCAGCGCGAGCGCGCCGACGGGTTCGAGCCCGCACTTGTCCTCTGGAACCCGGTTCCTCGCTCGCGCGCCGGCGTGACGATCGCTGATGTCACGGCGTTTCGTCGCGATGTGCTGGTGGGACCGCCTTCGCCCGGTCGCCTGCCGCGTGAGGGAGCGGGCTACCGGCCTTTCACGCTCTCTGACACGGGTGGTCGCGCAGTCCCGTTCCAGGTCCTGGCGCAGCGGCGCACCGAGGAGCGCATCGACGGCACGCGTCACTACCCGGACCAGGATGAAGTCGATCAAGTCCGGATCGCATTTCGCGCGCCGCCGGTATCGGGACTTGGTATCGTCGCGCTGACGACGGGTCCCGCGGCGCCGCTCTCGCGCGCCGAGGAAGCGCGGGTTCGCGGACGCTCGCTCGAAAACCGCTTCGTCGACGTGACGATCGAGGCGAACGGCGCGCTCACGCTGCTCGACCGGCGGCGGAACGAGCGCTACGGCGAGCTGCTCCGGCTCGAGGATGGCGGTGATGCGGGGGACGCGTACACCTACGCTCCGTCGGCTCGGGATCGCGTAAAACAAAGCCGCGGTCCCATCAGCGTGCGGCGGCTCGCGGCCGGCCCGCTCGTTGCGGCGCTCGAAGCGCGCTGGGAAGTGATCCGCGGCATCGACGCGCGGATGGTCGTTCAGGTGTTCGCCGACAGCGCGATCGTCCGTGTGTCTCTCACGATCGACAACCGCAACCGCTATCACCGGCTGCGGGCGCGCCTGCCGACCGGCCTGGCCGGCGTCGCCGCGATTGCAGGGTCTGCATTCGGCACCGTCGAACGTCCAGCGGTCCAGGTCGACGCGGCGGCCTATCCACGGGAGACACCGGTACGCACGGCCCCCGCGCAGCGCTTCGTGGCCGCGGCCCGCGGGGGGCGGGGACTCGCCGTTTTGGCTCCGGCGTTCTTCGAATACGAGTGGACTGCCAACGGCGATCTGCTCGTTACGCTGCTGCGCGCCGTGGGCGATTTGTCCCTCGGGCGTCTGCCGACGCGGCCCGGTCACGCGGGCTGGCCGACCGCGATTCCCGGCGCCCAGTGCCTGGGCACGACACGCATCGATCTGGCGCTTGTTCCGGTGAGCGCCAGTGATGTCGAGCGCGGGGATGTGCTGCCGCATCTCTGGGAAGAGGCGTTTCTGCCGCTGCATGGCCTGTGGCTGCGCGACGCGTCACCGCTGAATCCCTTGCCTGTCGATATCACGCTCGAGGGCACGGGGCTCGTCTTCTCGGCGCTCAAGCCTGCGCAGGTCGGGTCACCGCTGGTGCTGCGCTGTTACAACGCGACGGGCCGCAAGGCGGCAGGCGCCTGGCGGTTTGCGCAGGGCGTGAAAACGGCGCATCGGGTTCGCGCGGATGAGCGCGAGGCAGTCGCGCTCGTGCTCGAGCAGCGTGGCAATGTCGTCCGGTTCGTGGCCGAGCCGCATGAGATCGTCTCGATTCTGGTCACGTGATGCAGGAGCACCTGTTCTCGACCCCTCGATCCGCGCGCTACTTCACGCTGGGTTCTCCCGAGGATGCCGGCGAGGTCTGGTTTGTCTGTCACGGCTATGGACAGCTCGCGGCGCGCTTTCTCGAGCGCTTTCGTCCGATCGAAGCGAAACGCCGCTGCATCGTCGCGCCAGAGGGCCTGTCGCGCTTCTATCTGACGGAGAGTGCGACGGAGCGTCGCGTGGGCGCGAGCTGGATGACCCGCGAAGACCGGCTGCACGAAATCGACGACTATGTGCGGTATCTCGACGCCCTGTACAGCCACATCGCACCCGGTGCGGCCAAGGTTACCGCCCTCGGGTTCTCGCAGGGGACGGCCACCGTCTGCCGTTGGGCGGCGCTCGGGTCGTCGCGCATTGATCGGTTGATTCTCTGGGGTGGGGAAGTGCCGCCCGACCTCGACCTGAAGCGTCTCCGCGTGCCGACTCTGACGCTGGTGTACGGCACTCGCGATCAATTCTTCACTCCGAAAGTCGTCGCCGCGACCGAGGCTCGGCTTCGCGAGCACGAGATCGGCTACGACCTCGTCGCGTTCGACGGCGCGCACGAGATCAGTGAGCCGACGCTGCTACAGGTTGCGGGTGCTCGGGTCTAGGACGTCGCGCAGGGCATCGCCGAGCAGTGTGCACGCAATGACGACGAGCACGAGCGCCACCCCCGGCGCCGTCGCGACCCACGGTGCGTTCACGAGCGTATCGCGGCCGGACTGAATCATGTTGCCCCACGATGGCGTCGGTGGCTGCACGCCGAGTCCCAGGTAGGACAGTCCCGCTTCGAGCGTGATCGCGTTGCCGACGCCGAGGGCTGCGGCGACGATGACGGGGGTGAGCGCGTTCGGCAGGATGTGGCGAGCCAGCACGCGCAGGCGTTTCGCGCCGACGGCCACCGCGCCTTCGACAAACGGCCGAGCGGCGAGCGCGCGTACCTCGCCGTGCACC
>Ga0209438_1000109_pt1 | contig 21181 bp, 21 predicted proteins | sample GraSoi_2013_20cm_FD_185825 | JGI IMG/M metagenome (GOLD analysis project Ga0209438, IMG submission 185825) | Grasslands soil microbial communities from the Angelo Coastal Reserve, California, USA - Sample 9_17_2013_20cm (SPAdes) (version 2) | ecosystem: Environmental > Terrestrial > Soil >...
CGAGACTGATTATTCCGGCTATCCGGACTGCCGCGACGAGACCATCAGGGCGCTGCAGACCGCGCTCAATCTCGGCATGGACAAAAAATTCGAATTGCACACGCCGCTGATGTGGCTGGACAAGGCCAGCACATGGAAGCTCGCGAATGAACTTGGCGGGGCAGGGCTGGTCGACCTGATCCGCGAACACTCCCACACCTGCTATCTCGGCGAACGTGGCGCGCAGCATGCGTGGGGTTATGGCTGCGGCGAATGCCCGGCCTGCGCGTTGCGCGCTAGGGGCTGGCGGGAATATGCGGGGCGGGAGTAACTCCTCACCGCTTACGCAAAATCCTCCGGCTTCAATTCGATCGGCGAACCATGCGGCGTGCGGTCGGCGGCGTGGTCCCAGGCATCGCGATAGCGATGCAGGGTATCGGAGGTCGCGATGCCTTTCGTCGCGACAATCTTTTCCAGCGTCGCAAGCCAATGCCGATAATAGGTCTCGCCGGTGTCGGGATCGCCGCATCCCTGCGCGCGCTTGATTTCGTTGGCAAGTGCCGCGGCCCATTCAGTCCAGGTGAACAGCCCGCGCGCGTGCAAGGCGAGCGCCATCGCGAAGGCCTGGGCTTCCCAGGGTTCGCGGAACACCGGGCCGTCAGTGTCGCGGGGTATACCCGGCACAGTACTCGTCGCACCTGCCGCAGCGGCGTCCATCATGCCGCCTCCAGATAGGGCTCGAACGCATCGATCGATATCTTTACCGTCGGGTCGGCGTCCGGGCCCCATAATTCGGCCCCGTCGAACACGACGGTGTAAAGCCATTGCGGGTTCTCGCCGGATTCCGTCGCGGCCGAGTCCGGAAACACCTGACAGCCGTGGTCGCGTTCGATCACGCCAACGTGGCCGCGCACGTAACGCGGCAGCCGCGTGTGTGTTGCGGGATGAATGTTCTTCGCGCGCACATGATCGCCCGGCTTGAACTTCGCCGGTGCGGGGGCAGGGCGTCCGAATTTGCCGCGCACCATGATGCGCTCGACATCGTCAAGCCCAAACTTGCCGTGTTTGAGCGGCTTCGCTGTTTCCACTGCGTGGCCCGCGGCGACTTCGCTGGCTGCCATGTAGCCCTTGTCGATCAGCAGGTCTTCGAGCCCGAGCAGCCATTTCCTGTAGTATGAACTGCTGAGATAAACGTGGGGCGGCAACATCTCCCGATAGAAGCGTGAGGTATCGATGTTGAATGCGCCTGCCGCACCCATCGCACGCACCATCGCCAGCACGCGCGCTTCCCATTCAGCGTGAAACATCGGCTCGTTCAGCTCCGGTTCGACCTTGCCGAAGCCGTCCATGCCGCCCATGTCGTGCACGCCATTCATGATTGTGCATCCGGCGTCTTGGGGAACCCGGTGCCGATCATGGAATCGCGCGTCACGAGCTCGGCGAGCTGCTGCTCGCTCCAGCCGTCAGTGCCTTCGGGTCGCATCGGCAGCACCAGGAAGCGCGTCTCGGCGGTCGAATCCCACACGCGGATCTCGGTGTCCTTCGGCAGGCTTACGCCAAAGTCGGCGAGCACGCCGCGCGGGTCTTTTACGGCCCGGGACCGGTAGGGTGCCGCCTTATACCAGACGGGAGGAAGCCCCAGCATTTCCCAGGGATAGCAGGAACATAATGTACACACGACCATGTTGTGCCGCTGTGGCGTGTTCTCGACAGCGACGAGATGATCGCCGACTCGGCTGACGTGACCAAGCGTGCTCACGGCCTTGGTGGCGTCATCCAGCAGGGACCGCTTGAACGCAGGATCGGACCAGGCTTTGGCAACAACCTGAGCGCCATTGTGGGGACCGATTTTCGTTTCGTAGGCCTGGATGATGGCATCGAGCGCGGCCGGATCGACATAGCCTTTCTCGGTCAGCACGGTCTCAAGCGCGCGCACGCGCAGTTCGGTCTCGGACAATTCCGAATGGTCATGGTCGTGGTGATCGTGGTCGTGGCCGGTCATGGGCTGAGGATAGCCGCAATATTCCGTCCATGTCGAGGTGGAGACTCTGCTAGCGTTTGCGCATGGGGCTTCCGGGAATACGCATAGCATTGGCCGCGATAATGGCCGGTTCAGCCTTATTGGCGTCCACCGGTGCTCGCGCGGCTAACGGTGCTTATGCCGTGGATGCCGCCGACATTTCAGAAGTCGGATCGTGCAAGGTCGAAAGCTGGATATCGACGGCGACCAACACCGATTTTTCGGCGGTGGCCAATCCTTCCTGCGTGGCGAATATTTTCAAGCCGGTGGAACTGAGCCTGCTGACCAACCGCTCTCGCAGCGACGGCGACTGGAGCACCAGCATCGCGCCCAAGGCCAAGTGGAACATCGTTCCTACCGGGATCGGCAAATTCGGTTTTTCGTTCTATGCGGGCGGATCGTTCGACGCGCTGACCGGCGACAATCTCACCGCTTTCGCGGTCGTGCCCGCGACCTATCGGCTTTCCGAAACCATGCGGATCAACATCAATGCCGGCTGGCTGTGGGACCGCACGGTCGACCGGCATTATCTGACCTATGGTCTCGGCTTCGACTGGAAATTCACAGATGTCCTGCAGTTGACGATAGAGACGTTCGGGCAGGCCGGCGCATCGGATATACCAAGCGTGGTCCGGCCACGGTTTCAGACCGGCGTGCGCTACCGGCCCAACGAGATTTTTTCGGTCGATGTGATCTACGGCCATAACATTACCGGCGAAAATGCCAACTGGCTCACGATCGGGACCACCGTCCGGTTTCCGGCGCCGGAAACCGGACATGGGTCCTCAGGGCATTTGTGAGGGGCATGTAAGTATCCCCCGGCAGAGCCGGGGGCTTTAGGAATTGGGCCGCTCGAAGCGGCCGCCGCCACGTAGCTGTGGCTCCCAACCTAAAATATCGAAAACAACCCCATGCAAAGTAGCAGGCAGTCGCCGGCACGGATGCGCTTTGGGCAAATACTTGACACGTCGGGCAAATCAGCGGCATTCCTTCATCATCGCACAATCCGTCAAACGCACACCTGGCCGCGCAACGGCGGCGACAGCCGTAAATGTCAAACTAATACTGCCTCCCCGGCAGAGCCGGGGGGTCTCCCGGTTATACTAGGCCGGCTGGAGCCGTTCGCGAGACCGACGGGGAAGTGGCGGGAAGGCCAGCGCCACCGCCATCGCACCCAAACCGACGCTCAGGGAGCCGATATAGAGCCAACGATAGTCGTTGAAAGTGTCGAATATCATGCCGCCGGCCCAGGGTCCAAAGGCCATGCCCAGACTGGACACCATCGTCGCGGCGCCGAACACCGTTCCCATGATACGGGGCCCAAAATACTCGCGCGCGAGCACGGCGTAGAGCGGCATCACGCCGCCATAGGCGGTGCCGAACACGATCGAGAGCGCGTAGAATTGGCCGAGCTTGTTGACGAGAACCGATCAGCCGGTTTCCCGCGCCGGGCATTTGTGAGCTATCATTTCAAAAAGCGGCGGGCAGGGAGCGCGGATATTGGCGGACTTCGTAAGGGTAGAAAAGGGGCTCGGGTCCGAGGGGCGCATCGCCGTGGTGCGGTTCGACCGTGGCGACGGCATCAACGCGCTGTCGCCCGAGGCGCTGCGTCAGCTCACCGACGCCGCGCGCGGTTTCGAGGACGACAGCGAAACGTCGGTCGTGGTGCTCACCGGCGGCGCCAAGGCGTTCAGCGCCGGCTTCGACCTGAAGGACGCCGAAGGCCGGTCGCGCGGCACCATGGATATCGGTTCGTTGCGCCGGCACCTCAAACTGGGGCCGCGGCTAAGCCGCGCCTGGCAGGAGATGGAGCAAATCACCATCGGCGCCATCGAAGGCTTTTGCATCGGCGGCGGCGTTGCACTGGCGGTGGCGCTGGATTTTCGTGTCATGGCCAAAGACGCGCACATCCGCGTGCCCGAAATCGGTCTCGGCATGAACATGAGTTGGCAGAGCATCCCGCGCATGCTGCATCTGATGGGACCGGCCCGAACCAAGCAGGCAGTCATTCTGGCCGACCAGCGCATCAGCGCCGCGGAAGCCTACGAATGGGGGCTGGTGGAGGAGGTGGCCGATCCCGGCAAGGCCTTCGACGCCGCGATGAACCTGGCCGCCAAAGTCGCCGCGCAGCCGCCGTTGTCGGTGGCGATGACCAAGCTCACCGTCAATCGCCTGGCGCATGCGCTCGACGATCTCGCTGGCCATATGGACGTCGACCAGTTCGCGCTGGCGAGTTTTAGCGAGGACCACAAGGAGGGCGTTGCCGCGTTTCTGGAACGGCGCAAGCCGCGGTTCAAGGGGCGCTAGGAGTTCGTGCTGTCAGTAGTATTGGTGCATGGGGTCGCATGCGCCGCGCTGATCGATTGTTCGACACCATTATTGTTTGCACGGCGTCAGGGTCTTCACCGCCATTTCGGCCTCAGCCCGCGTCTTATAGATCGCGTCGCTGGCAACGGTGATGTTCGGCGTGTCGGTGCGAGGCATCTTGTCAACGATGGTGCAGGTCTTCGTCAGGGAATTCAGCACAACGTAGAATGCGGGCGCTGCTTTCGCTGTTTGAGTGTAGCCGGGCTGGTCTAAAATCATCAGCAAGCAGACGCAGATCAGACTTCGTTTCATCGCGGTCTCCATCGTCCACTGAGGTAACCTCAAGGCTCGGACCAATGTTCCGGACCTAACGCATTGGAGAACAATAGGTGTGGGCCGGGCGAGGGCACGACGGGTCGGTCACGAAATGATTGGGCCCCGGTGCATCAGAGCATCGCGGGGCCCATGTTCTTCGTCTCGCGAAGAATGTCTGGTACACACCAGCTTATAATGAGATCTCGAAAGCGCGTGGCCTTTGCGCCCTCAGTCTCGTGGATATGTTTGGATTATCGGCGGCGCAATGACGGCTAGCAGCTGCTGTTCACCTCAAGTTGCGCCGTGACCTTGCGGTTGAGCAAGGTCAATGCCTTATGCCCGGTGGCGTCATTCTCCTCACCAGATGTGAACCTACGGACGTTGCGTCCGCGTCTGCCGCACGTCGTCCCGACCACATGATCGGACTCCGGTGCCTGCAAAGCCCTGGGGCCAAAGCCCGTCGAACTTGAACAGGTGCAGCATATGAAAAACTGGGAGAGGTACAGCCCGGAGTCAAGTGCCGTATGGCCGAATACCGCCGATTCGCATAAGGTATATTATGGAATATTTATATCCATAGGAATATCAGGCACTTGTGCCAAAATGCTGTGGTTTCAAGCTAATTGGCCGGCAGATATCCGGCCGCGCCGAAGCCGCCATCGACATTGAGGACGTGCCCGGTAATGAAGCTCGCCTTGCTGTCGTCCAGCAGGAACACGGCGGCGCCGGCAACCTCGTCAGGCGACGCGTAGCGGCGCTGCGGGACCTCCCGAAGCCAGGCGGCTCGGTTGGCTTCACTTTGCATCGCCCGGACCAACGGCGTCTCCACGGGCCCCGGCGCGATGGCGTTGACCCGGATATTCTCCGGCGCCAGCTCGCAGGCCATCACCTGGGTCAGCGTGATGACGCCGCCCTTGGACGCGCCATAGGCTGACCGGCCGAGATTGCCGCGCTGGCCGGAAATCGACGCAATATTGACGATCGCGCCGCCGCCGTGGGTCCGCATCAGTCTGCCGGCTTCGCGGGCCACGGTGAAGGTACCGATGAGATTGATGTCGAGGACTTTACGAAACAGCTCGACGCTGGTGTCGAAGAAAGGCACGTCGCGGGCGATGCCGGCCGAATTGATCAGGCCGCGGACCGGCCCGAAGCCATCCTCGCAGCCGTCCAGGCCTGCGATCACGCTGGCCTCGTTGGCGACGTCCATGATGACGTATTTCGTGGCGTTGGCGCGTAGCGGCTCCAACTCGGCGCGTGCGGCCTCGAGCCCGGCGTGCGTCAGATCGGCAATCATGACTTTCCAGCCATCGGCGAGCAGGGCCCTTGCGGTCGCAAGGCCAATCCCGGAGGCGCCACCGGTGACGATTGCCACCCCGCGATCGGTCATTGTGCCCTCCCCGTATTCGTTAATGCGCCGGGCTTTGCCGCCGGCCTCGACGCGCTTCTCGCCGCAGCCTTGCATAGAATTCCGCGGCACAAAAGCGCATCCAAATCTCGGTATTTCAAGGGCTTGGTATTTCCATTGAAAGCAGGCAATAAGCCACCCGAAGACGATTGATGACCCGGCGCTGCCGGGTCCATATGATGCATTTCAAAACAACAATCAGGGAGAGAACCAGATGAGCTTTTCACGACGCACGTTACTCAAGGCATCCGCGGCGTCGGCGGTATTGGGTGGCATTGGCGCGCCGTTTGTCGCGCGCGCGCAAACGGCTGAATTTACCTACAAATATGCCAACAATCTGCCCGATGCGCATCCCATGAACGCGCGCGCCAAGGAGATGTCGACAGCGATCAAGACCGAAACCAACGGCCGCTTCGATCTGCAGATCTTTCCAAACAATCAGCTCGGCTCCGACACCGATATGCTGAGCCAGATCCGCTCCGGCGGCGTTGAGTTCTTCACGCTTTCGGGGTTGATCCTCGCCACGCTGGTACCGGCCGCGTCGATCAACGGCATCGGCTTTGCCTTCCCCGATTACGACACGGTCTGGAAGGCGATGGACGGCGATCTCGGCGTCTATATTCGCGGCGAAATCTCCAAAGCCAATCTCGTCGTGATGGACAAGATCTGGGACAACGGATTCCGGGAAACCACGTCGTCCAGCAAGCCGATCAATCATCCTGACGATTTCAAGGGTTTCAAGATCCGTGTTCCGGTCTCGCCGCTCTGGACCTCGATGTTCAAGGCCTTCGATGCCGCTCCGGCCTCGATCAATTTCAGCGAGGTTTATTCCGCGCTGCAGACCAAGGTGGTCGAAGGTCAGGAAAATCCGCTGGCCATCATCTCGACCGCAAAGCTCTACGAAGTGCAGAAATTCTGTTCGCTTACCAATCATATGTGGGACGGCTTCTGGTTCCTTGCCAATCGTCGTGCCTGGGAGAAACTTCCCGAGGATGTGCGAGCGATCGTCGCCAAGAACATCAATGCGGCCGGGATCAACGAGCGCGCAGATGTTGCAAAACTGAATGCCGGGTTGCGCCAGGAGCTGGCCGGCAAGGGATTGACGTTCAACCAGCCGGAGGTCGCGCCGTTCCGCGAGAAGCTGCGTTCGGCCGGATTCTATGCCGAGTGGAAGGGCAAATACGGCGACGAGGCGTGGGCGTTGCTGGAGAAATCCGTCGGCAAGCTGTCGTAACGGGCTGCCAAGAAGCTGCCAGGAAACGGGCTGAGGCAACGTCATGGCGCACGCCGAATTGACGCAAGCGGCGGAAGGTGAGGCGATGCCCCCTCGCCCGCGATCCTTTGCGGCCTCGCTCGAGGCATCGCTGGGAATGCTGGTCGAAATCCCGGCGGCACTTCTGGTCGTCGCCGAGATCGTGATCCTGTTCGCCGGCGTGGTCGCGCGCTACGGACTGCACCGGCCGCTGATCTGGTCGGACGAACTGGCGTCGATCCTGTTCCTATGGCTGGCGATGCTGGGTGCCGCGGTCGCGTTCCGTCGTGCCGAGCACATGCGAATGACCGCCATCGTGGCCAACGCGAAGCCTGCGATGCGGGCCTATCTCGATCTCGTCGCCACCTGCGCCGCGCTGGCTTTTCTGCTGCTGGTCGCCTGGCCGGCCTACGAATACGCCTACGAAGAAAGCTTCATCACCACGCCGGCGCTGCAAATCCCCAACATCTGGCGCGCGGCGGCGTTGCCGGTCGGCATTGGCCTGATGGCGCTGTTTGCCTTTCTGCGGCTGGCACGGGCCGGCGATCTCAGGGTGGCGCTGGGCGCGGTGCTGTCGGTCGCGTTGCTGATCGGCATGTTCTGGCTGGCACAGCCCTGGCTGCGTCCGCTCGGCAATATCAACCTGATCATCTTCTTTGTCGGCGTCGCCGGCTTCTGCGTCTTTACCGGCGTGCCCATCGCCTTCGGCTTTGGACTAGCGATTTTCGGCTATCTCGCGCTGACGACGCGCACGCCGCTGATGGTGCTGGTCGGCCGTATGGACGAGGGCATGAGCCACCTGATCCTGTTGTCGGTGCCGCTGTTCGTATTTCTCGGCCTGCTGATCGAGATGACCGGAATGGCGCGCGCCATGGTGGCGTTTCTGGCCAGCCTGCTCGGCCATGTCCGTGGCGGGCTGCATTATGTGCTGGTCGGTGCCATGTATCTGGTGTCGGGCATTTCGGGCTCGAAGGCCGCCGACATGGCGGCGGTCGCGCCCGTGCTGTTTCCGGAAATGAAGCAACGGGGCGCCAAGCCCGGCGATCTCGTCGCCCTCCTCGCGGCCACCGGCGCGCAAACCGAGACCATTCCGCCGAGCCTTGTTCTCATTACCATCGGTTCGGTGACCGGCGTCTCGATCGCGGCATTGTTTACCGGCGGCTTGTTGCCGGGCGTGGTGCTGGCGATCACGCTGTCGGCGCTGGTGTGGTGGCGCTACCGCGACGAGGACCTCAGCCACGTCACGCGCGCGACCGCCGGCGAGATCGTCAGGTCTTTCATCATTGCCCTGCCCGCACTAGCGCTGCCGTTCGTGATCCGCGCCGCCGTGGTCGAAGGCATCGCCACCGCGACCGAGGTTTCCACCATCGGCATCGTCTATGGTCTGGTCGTCGGCCTCCTGGTCTATCGCCACTTCGACTGGCGGCGGCTGATGCCGATGCTGGTGGAAACGGCATGCCTGTCCGGCGCGATCCTGCTGATCATCGGCACCGCAACCGGCATGGCCTGGGGATTGACCCAATCCGGATTTTCGCGCGCCCTCGCCGGCGCGATGACCGGCCTGCCCGGCGGCTCCGCGACCTTTATTGCGGTATCGATCGTTGCGTTCACGGTATTGGGCAGCGTGCTCGAGGGCATTCCCGCGATCGTGCTGTTCGGCCCGCTGCTGTTTCCGATCGCACGGACGGTGGGCGTTCACGAAGTCCATTATGCCATGATCATTATCCTCGCCATGGGCATCGGATTGTTCGCGCCACCGTTCGGAGTAGGCTACTATGCGGCCTGCGCCATCGGCCGCGTCGATCCTGCCGAGGGCATTCGCCCCATCTGGGGCTATCTGCTCGCACTGCTGATCGGATTGATCATCGTGGCGATTTTTCCGTGGATTTCGATCGGTTTTCTGTAAGCGGCATCGAAGGGAGGATCACCGATGAGTGGTCAGCAAAGCCAATACAGCTTCGGTTTGGACAAGACGCCTGCCAATTTTGTGCCGCTGACGCCGCTGAGCTTCCTGGCGCGCACCGCTGCTGTCTATCCCGATCATATCAGCGCCGTTTACGAGGGCCGCGTGTTCACCTGGGCGCAGACCTATGCGCGCTGCCGGCGTTTTGCCTCTTTCCTCGCGGCTCGAAACATCGGCAGCGGCGATACGGTTGCGGCGATGTTGCCGAACATCCCCGCGATGAATGAGGTGCATTTCGCGGTCCCGATGGCGGGCGCGGTACTCAACGCGCTCAACATCCGGCTTGACGCCTCCTCCATCGCCTTCCAGCTCGATCATGGCGGCGCGAAGATCATCCTCGTCGACCCGGAATTTGCCGGCGTGATCGCAGAAGCGTTGACGCTGATGACGGGACCAAAGCCGCTTGTGATCGACGTCGACGATGCGGCTTTCGCCGGAGGAAAACGGACTGGCGAACTCGAATACGAGGACGCGTTGTCGCAAGGCGATGAGAACTTCACCGCACGACCACCGCAGGACGAATGGGATGCCATCGCGCTCAGCTACACCTCGGGGACCACAGGCAATCCCAAGGGCGTGGTGACCCACCACCGCGGCGCCTACCTTAACGCCGTCAGCAACATCCTCGCGGCCAATCTCGGTCCGCATCCGGTCTATCTGTGGACCCTGCCGATGTTCCACTGCAACGGCTGGTGTTTTCCGTGGACGATAGCGGCGGCGGCGGGCATCAACGTCTGCCTGCGCAAGGTCGATCCCAGCAAGATTTTCGAATTGATCAGGAAGCACGGCGTCACCCACATGGCTGGCGCGCCGATCGTCTATAACACCCTGATCAACGCTCCCGATGCGCCCAAGGGCACCACCGCGCGGCCCGTCGTCGGATTGATTGCGGGCGCGGCCCCCCCGGTCGCCGTGCTGGAAGGTGCGGAAAGCATCGGGATCAAGCTGACGCATGTCTATGGCCTGACCGAAGTCTATGGCCCCGCCTCCGTGTGTGCGGAGCAGCCGGGTTGGGACGATCTGCCGGCGGACCAGCGCGCGCAACTGAAGCGCCGGCAGGGCGTGCCCTACCCGCTGCAGGAAGCCGTGACCGTGATCGATCCTGAAACCATGCAGCCAGTGCCGCGCGACGGCGAGACCGTCGGCGAAGTGATGTTCCGCGGCAATATCGTGATGAAGGGATACCTGAAGAACGAGAAGGCCACCCGGGAAGCCTTTGCCGGCGGCTGGTTTCACACCGGCGACCTCGGCGTGCTCGATGAAACCGGCTATGTCATCATCAAGGATCGCTCCAAGGACATCATCATTTCCGGGGGTGAAAACATCTCCTCGATCGAGGTCGAGGATGTGCTGCATAAGCATCCCGCGGTGCTGTTCGCGGCCGTGGTGGCAAAACCCGATTCAAAGTGGGGCGAGGTGCCCTGCGCCTTCATCGAATTGAAGGACAACGCCAGCGCGACCGAGGCCGAGATCATCGCGTTTTGCCGCGCTCAGATGCCGGGCTTCAAGACGCCGAAGGCCGTGGTGTTCGGCCCGATCCCGAAAACCTCGACCGGAAAGATCCAGAAATTCATGCTGCGCGACGAGGTCAAATCGGCAAAGGCAATTTCAGCCTGAGGCTTCTGGACGCGCGGACTCATGGATGAGCCGTCAAAACCGCAGTTGCAGGCGCAGCAGATGAATCTCTCTTCGTGGTCCATTTCTTTGTAGGGTCTGAGTAGAGTCTGACAGTTGAGGTGAAGATGACTGGGCTCGAATTCACCAATGAAGCCGCAAGACAACTCGAAAAAACCTATCTCACCGGGGACATCATTGCGCAACGATTTGAGACAATTCGGCAGCTCAATTTGTCCGACGGTGAGCGCGTCCTGGATATCGGCTGCGGTCCTGGCTATCTGTGCGAAAGCATGGGGGAAATCGTTGGGCGCCATGGCGCTGTTGTCGGCATCGATATTTCAAGCGATCTAATAGCCTCTGCAATCGGCGAAAAGCTCCAACGCAGCTTTCATATGCAGTCGGTGACGCAACTGAAGTAAATCAAGCAGATGCGTCCTTTGATGTCGTGGTATGTACGCAAGTTGCCGAATACGTTCCCGATGTTGACCGCGTTTTTTCAGAGGCATTTCGCGTCTTGAATCCGGGAGGCCGAACGGTTTTTGTGGCAACGGATTGGGATGCCGTTGTGTGGCACTCAGAAGATCCTGAACGCATGGCCTTGGTCATGAAATTATGGGAAGAACACTGTGCTCATCCGCATCTCCCGAGATCCATGGCATACAGGTTAATCCACGCAGGATTTCGATTTGACGGTGCAGCCGTCTTTCCGATCCTCAACCTGAAATGTGACGATGATAGCTACAGTAAGGGACTGGCACGGATTATTCGAGATTTCGTGGCACGAAAGAAAGACATTTCGGCTGATGATCTGAACGAATGGCATAGCGAGTTCGAGCGCTTGAGTGACGCAGGACGATACTTCTTCGGTATCAACCGTTACATCTTCAAGGCGTCAAAACCTGCTGCTCACACAAGTTGAAATGACGGATCTTGGCGCAACGAAGACCGCCATTCAAGCGTGATGGATCGATGTCTCCTAAAGAAATGCAATTCAATAAGAGTTTATCGCTTCGCGATTGCGCTCCCGCGTATAGCTTCGCGCGGTACGATTGATTTTATTACAGGAGTTGATGATGACCACATGGTTCAGAACGACACTCACGCTGCTTGCCGTTTTCGCCGCAGCGGGTTTCACGCCGGTTGCGGCGCAAACGCCGTCGCCGGCGGGAGCTAAAATCTACTTCATCAATTTGAAGGACGGCGACACTGTGAGCAGTCCATTCCTGGTGCAGTTCGGGCTATCCGGCATGGGTGTGGCTCCAGCCGGTGTGGAAAAACCGAACACGGGCCACCATCACCTGCTGATCGATGCCACCGCCTTGACTGCGGAACAGATGAAAGAGCCCATCCCTGCCGACGATAGTCACAAGCATTTCGGCGGCGGCCAGACCGAAACCATGGTGACCCTGCCGGAGGGCAAGCACACCCTTCAACTGGTACTCGGCGACTGGACTCACATCCCGCTGGCGCCGCCGGTGATGTCTGAGCCGATCACAATCACGGTGCGCTAGACGCCAACCGGATTTTGCGTCAGGAAACAGCTCGCGTGCGAGTTAAAAAATGTGCGTCGCGCGACCCAACGGGAGGGCTTCTAGCCTGCCTGCTCCAGCGTCAGCCGCATCCCGTCATAGGCCGGGACGATGGTCGGCGGCAGGCTGAGACGCAGTACCTCGTAATCGAGATCGGAATGCATGTTGGTAATAACCGCCCGGCGTGGCTTGAAGCGGTCGATCCATGACAGCGCATCGCTGACGCTGAAGTGGCTGGGATGCCCGGCATAGCGCAGCCCGTCGATGATCCATAGATCGAGATTTTGCAGGTAAGGCCAGCTCTCGGGCGAGATGTCGCTGACGTCAGGCGTATAGGCGGCATCCGCGATCCGGTACCCGAGCGCCGGGATATTGCCATGCTGCAGGATGAATGCCGAAAGCGCGACCGGACCGCCCTTCCCTTCGATGGTGCGGCTTTCGCCGGCTTCGATGGCGTGATTGTCCAGAATTGGCGGATAGTCGCTGCCCGCTGGCGCCACAAAGCAGTATGAAAATCGCAGCAGGATATGATCCGCGGTCGATTGGTTCAGATAGACCGGAATGCGCCTGCGCTGGTGCAGCACGACAGAACGAAGATCGTCGATCCCATGGGTTTGATCGGCATGCTCATGCGTCAGAAACACCGCATCGATGTGATCGACACTGGCGTCGATCAGCTGTTCGCGCAGGTCGGGCGAGGTATCGATCACGATCCGCGTGACCCCGCGATCGCCAGCCCGTTCGACGAGCAGCGAGCAACGGCGGCGGCGGTTTTTCGGATTATTGGGATCACAGGCGCCCCAGCCGAGCGCGGGACGCGGCACGCCGGCCGAGGATCCGCAACCGAGGACTGTCAGCGTCAGCGTCATGCCGTCGCTTCCGCAGGCGGCACTTTTGAGAACAGCCGGAAGAAGTTTTCCGTGGTCTGGCGCGAAATCTCCTCAAACGAGACCCCGCGCGTTTCCGCCAGCACCTTGGCAACTTCAACCACGTAGGACGGTTCGTTGCGTTTGCCGCGGAATTTCCCGGGCGCCAGATAGGGTGAATCGGTTTCGACCATGATGCGATCGGCTGGAAGTTCGGCCGCAAGATCGCGCAAGGCTTGCGATTTCTTGAAGGTGAGAATCCCCGTGAATGAAATCGAAAGACCCAAGGAGATCGCTTTCATCGCCAGCTCACGTCCGCCGGTATAGCAATGCAGCACCGCGCGAAACGATCCTTTTGCCATTTCATCTTCGAGGACACGGCCGCAGTCGACGTCAGCGTCGCGGGTATGGATGACCAGCGGCAGACCGGTCGCGCGGGCGGCTGCGATATGCGCGCGAAAGCCGCGCTCTTGCGCTTCGCGTGAGCCGTGCTGGTAAAAATTATCCAGCCCCGCCTCGCCCAGCGCCACCACCCTGGGATGATTCGTCAGCTCGATCAGTTCGTCCGCGGCAATCCCGTCTTCCTCGTCGGCGTGATGCGGATGGGTGCCGACCGAGCAATAGACGTTTGGAAATCGCTCCGCGATTGCCAGCAACCCGCCAACGCGCCTCACCCGCGTCGAGATGGTCACGATGCGCCCAACGCCTGCGGCCGCAGCCCTCGCCACGATGGCGTCAAGGTCGTCGGCGAAATCCGGAAAATCGAGATGGCAGTGGCTGTCGACAAGCATCGTTTTTCCAACCGTTCAGGCAGCGGTCGGTTCGATATAGCGCGGAAAAATTCCGGTTGGCGCGGGCAGCGCAGTGCCTGGCTTGATGCGGGCAGCGCCGCCCAAGCCTGCGAAATCGCGCTGATCGGCCGGAATGCCGAGGATGTCGAGCAGCCTTGCCGAACAATCGGGCATCGCCGGCTGCGCCAGAATGGCAACCTGGCGGACCACTTCGGCGGTTACGTACAACACGGTTCGCTGGCGCTGCGGATCTGTCTTCGCCAATGCCCACGGCGCCTCACTGGCGAAATAGCGGTTGGCTTCCGCCACAACGGCCCAGACCGCATTCAGCCAATGATGGATCTGCTGTGTTGCCATCGCCGTTCGTGCCAACTCAATCATGCCATCGGCCTGCGCCAGGATCGCCGTGTCGGTGTCGCTGAAGGCGCCGGGCTCGGGCAACACGCCCTCATACTGTTTTGCGATCATCGACAGCGAGCGTTGCGCCAGATTGCCGAGATCGTTGGCGAGGTCGGCATTGATGCGCGCAACAATGGCTTCATGATTATAGCTGCCGTCCTGCCCGAACGGCACCTCGCGCAGGAAGAAGTAACGCATCTGATCGACGCCGTATTGATTGGCGAGATTGAAGGGATCGACGACGTTGCCGACCGACTTCGACATCTTCTCGCCCTTGTTGAACAGAAAGCCATGGGCATAGACGCGCTTCTGCAGCGGAATGCCCGCCGACATCAGGAACGCCGGCCAGTACACCGCGTGAAAACGAATGATGTCCTTGCCGATGATGTGCACATCCGCTGGCCAGTAGCGCCAGTTCGCGTCGCTCTCATCGGGAAAGCCGACGCCGGTGATGTAATTGGTCAAGGCATCGACCCACACATACATGACGTGCTCGGGATCGCCGGGAACCTTGACGCCCCAGTCGAATGTGGTTCGTGAAATCGACAGGTCGCGCAATCCGCTTTTGACGAAGCTGACAACCTCGTTCCTGCGCGAGTCCGGGCCGATGAAATCCGGCTGGTCGTCATAGAGAGCCAGAAGCTTGTCCTGATAGGCGGACAATTTGAAGAAATAGCTCTTCTCCTCGACCCATTCGACGGGTGAGCCCTGCGGTCCGCGCCGAACATCGTCGTCGCCGACGACGGTTTCGTCCTCGGCATAATAGGCTTCGTCGCGCACCGAGTACCAGCCCGCGTAGCTATCCAGATAGATGTCACCATTGTCGGCCATCCGCTGCCAGATCGCGTGGCTGGAGCGATGATGTTGTTGTTCCGTGGTGCGGATGAAACGATCGAACGAGACGTTCAGACGCTGGTCCATCTCCTTGAACCTGAGGGCATTGCGCGTCGCGACTTCCAGCGTCGGCAGTTTTTCGGCTTCCGCGGTCTGGATCATCTTCAGCCCGTGCTCGTCGGTTCCGGTGAGAAAGAACACGTCCTTGCCGTCGAGCCGCTGAAACCGCGCGATGGCGTCGGTCGCGATCGCCTCATAGGCGTGGCCGATATGCGGCACCCCATTCGGGTACGCGATCGCGGTCGTGATGTAGAAGGACTTTCGTTCCGTCGGCATCGACGGGCTTGCGATGCGAGCGGCTTTCTTTTTCGGAGTGCCAACCTTTGCGCTGGTGCCAGCCGATAACGTCTTTTCGGCAACGCTGGTCTCGTTCGCGGGGCTGGGTTTGTTCGGCCTGCTTTGCGATGATTTCCTGGTCGGCTTCCTGGACGGCTTTTTGGGAACCTTCTTTGCAGCGGTTTTCTTCACGGTTTTCTTGGCGATTTTCTTGGCCTTCTTCACCGAGCGCTTGCCGGTCTTGGCGCGCGTTTTTGACGCTGCCGCTTTGACGGCACGGCTCGGTGATTTGCGGGCCTTTTTCGCACCGCGCTTCTTGGCAGTTTTCTTCTTAGCCGTCGCCACCACGATTTCCTTTGTTGCTCAAACGCGACTGTCGGGAATAATTGCCGGCGGAGCGTTTACCGCGTTGCTTCCGCAAGCAGCCCGAACACCGAGAAAACCAACGGCTTTCGCTCGAGATTATATTCGGCGGTGTCGCGCGCGGCGCGGTTGATCTTTTCCCACACCTCCGCCAGCCGTGCAAGGCGGGGAAGGTTGGCGTTGGCATTGGCGTCGTCGGCCCGCAAGCGTTGGCTCACCCAGCGGTCGACGCTGTCGATGAACGCCGCCAGCGCCACCCGGTCGCTGCCGCCGAGCGCGTCACCAAGGGCATGAAGTTCGCGCGGATCAACCCGCGGCAGGGTCGCCAGCAGCGCCGCGGTCCGCTGCTGAAGCTGGAGGGCGTCGCCTCCAAGCAGGGTCAGCGCGCGCGCGACACTCCCCTCCGAAGCCTCGGCCGCCTCTGACAGCGCGGGATCATCGATGGCGATATTTGCAGCCTGGGCCGCGGCGCGGATGACGTCATCGACAGCGAGCGGCCGCAACGCCAGTTTGCGGCAGCGTGACTGAATCGTTGGCAGGACCCGCGCGGGAGCGTGGCTGACCAGAAGGAAGAGCGATTGACGCGGCGGCTCCTCCAGGATCTTGAGCAGCGCGTTGGCGGCGTTGGGATTGAGCTCATCGACGGTATCGACGATACAGACCCGCCATCCCTCGACTGCAGCCGTTGAACCGAAAAAAGAAATCGTCTCCCGGGTTTCGTCAACCGTAATCACGGTCCGCATCACGCCCTTGTCGTTGAGGCTGCGCTCAAGCGTGAGCAGGCCGCCATGGGCCCCCGCCGCGACATGTCGCGCGACCGGATCGGATGGATCGACCCACAGCGTCTCGGCGTGTTGCACATCTGATGCAAGCGGATTGCGATGGGCAAGCACGAACCGCGCCATCCGATAGGCCAGCGTCGCCTTGCCGATACCTTGCGCGCCTCCGATCAACCAGGCATGCGGAATACGTCCGCTGCGGTAGGCATTCAGCAAGGCCTGCTCGGCTTCGCGATGCCCCGCTAACGCCGTGGTTTCGCGCGGATGAACCACAGCGATTTTCGGTTCGACCTGACGGGCGCTCATGCCGAATTGGCCACGTTGCCGACACCGACGGCAAAGAAGCGGTCGCGCAAGGCGGCCCACACGCTGGCGGCAACCGTGTTGGCGTCGGCGTTTGCATCGATCAGGATGCATCGCTGCGGTTCGTCAGCGGCGATCTGCCGGTAGGCCTCGCGCAAGTCCTGATGAAATTTGAGATCTTCGGCTTCGAATCTGTCAGGTGCTCCGCTACCGCGGCGGGCGGCCGCGCGCCTCATCCCGACTTCCACCGGGACGTCGAGAATAACGGTCAAGTCGGGCTTGAGATCGCCGATGGTGACCCGCTCCATCGCATTGAGCACCGCTGGAGCGACCTGCCCCAGCCTGCCCTGATACACCCGCGTCGAGTCCGAAAACCGGTCGCACAGCACCCATAGTCCCTGATTGAGGGCCGGCTGGATCACGGTGCGCACATGGTCGTCGCGCGCGGCTGCAAACAACAGCGTTTCCGCGTCGGGACCCAGCAGCTTGCCCATCCCGGACAACACGACATGGCGAATGATTTCCGCGCCCGGCGATCCGCCGGGCTCGCGGGTGACAATGGTGCGCAATTTCGCCGCGCCGAGACGTTCGGCGAGCAGTTTGATTTGCGTGGATTTGCCGGATCCCTCGCCGCCCTCAAAGGAGATGAATCGTCCGCGCCCGGGAGTTCTTTTGACCGCTGCCTCGGCCATGGTCAGAGCTTCTCGGCGCCTGCGCGAAACATTCCGATCACGAGTTCGCTCGCGCCATCGATTGCCCGCCGCATCGTCGATCCCTTGCCGACCGGTTCCGCCGCAAAAACCGGCGCCTCCATGGCGACGTTGGTGCCTCGCCATACCCTGACGACGCCGACCGGCTGACCGGCTTCAATCGGCGCGCGTACCGGCCCGCTGTAAATCACGCGGGCGATCAATTTATCGGCGCCGTTTTTCTGGACCATCACCTTGATCGGTTCGGGGCTGGCGAGCTTGACCGAGCGGCTCTCGCCGCCAAACACCTTGGCGTAACCGACCAGCTGCTGTGCCGCGAACAATGTCCGCGCCTCGAAATTTCGAAATCCCCACTCCAGCATTTTCTTCGCTTCGGATGCCCGATCGTCGGGGTCTTCGAGGCCGTTGACGACGACGATCAACCGCAAGCCATTCTGCACGGCGGAGCCGACCATGCCATAGCCGCCTTCCTTGGTAAAACCGGTCTTGAGCCCGTCGGCGCCTTCGAGCGAGGTCAGCAGCGGATTGCGGTTCTGCTGCCGGATCTTGTTCCAGGTGAATTCACGCTCGCCGAACAATTTATACAAATCGGGATAAGTCTGGACGACGTAGCGCGCGAGCTTTGCAAGTTCACGCACCGTCATCTTGTTGCCGGGGTCGGGCAGACCGTTGGAATTGGCAAAGGTCGATTGCGTCAGCCCGAGTTCGCGCGCCCGCTTGGTCATCATGTCAGCGAAAATGCGCTCGTTGCCGGCGATTCCTTCGGCCAGGGCGATGCAGGCATCGTTGCCGCTGTGAATGATGGCGCCGTGCAAGAGATCGTCCACGGAGATCTTGCTGTGAATGGCTGCAAACATCGTCGAGCCCCCTGAGGGGGCGCCGCCCTTGCGCCAGGCGTTTTCACTGATGCGATATTCGTCGGTGAGCTTGACCTCGCCCTGCTTGATGGCGTGGAAGACGGTTTCGGCGGTCATCAGCTTCATCATGCTGGACGGTGCTCGCAACTCGTCCGCATTCTTCTCGAACAGCACGCTGCCGCTATTGGCTTCGATCAGGATTGCGGTCGGCGCGTCGCCGTCGAATCCCCCCTCCTCTTTCTTGGCGCCCTGCACGCTGTTGTTGGCGGCATAAACCACCCCGCCCCATCCGACCGCGATAGCGACAACGGCCGCAATCAGGCTGCGCCACGCGCGTCCCGTCGCGGCCCTGGATTTGCGGGAAAGTGATAATTCGACTGTCATCGGCGATGCCCTGAGCGTCGTTCTAACAGCTGCAAGTATCAGTTGGAAGCATCGCAAACAACACGGGTTTTGCGCGCTGGCCGGGGCCGATCCGATTGCGGCGCTGGTCAAACGACCCTATCGTGTCGCCTCCCAAGACCGGTAACAAAATCCGGAAAACAAGGCGGAAACGCGATGCCATCCTCACGCACGATTTCCGCCAACGGAATCGAGATCTTTCTGCTTGAGCAGGGCGAAGGCCCGCTCGTTCTGTTTTGCCACGGCTGGCCTGAATTATCCTATTCCTGGCGGCATCAAATCCCGGCGCTTGCGGCGGCGGGTTTCCATGTTGTCGCGCCGGATATGAGGGGCTTTGGGCGAACCAGCGCGCCCGCCGATGTCAACGCCTACAGCATCCTCGATCACGTCGGCGACATGGTCGCGCTGGTCGCGTCGCTGCAGGAAAAGCAGGCCGTCATTGTCGGGCACGACTGGGGCGCGCCGGTTGCCTGGCACGCGGCGATGTTCCGCCCGGATGTTTTCACAGCCGTCGCGGGGTTGAGCGTTCCCCCGCCATTCCGTGGGCGCGGCCGGCCGCTCGACACCTTGCGCGAAAGCGGGATCACCAATTTCTACTGGCAATATTTTCAGCCGCCCGGCGTCGCGGAGGCCGAGTTCGAGCGCGATGTCAACTTGACCATGCGAACCCTGCTGGGGCGCGGATTTTCCGATCCGGCCGCCTCGCTGTTCGTCGAAGACGGCAAGGGGTTTCTCGGCAATCCCGATGCCGATCGGCCGCTGCCGGGCTGGCTCAGCGAAGCCGACCTCTCCTATTTCAGTGAGACCTACCGGAAGTCCGGTTTCCGTGGCGGGCTCAACTGGTACCGCAACATCGACCGCAACTGGGAACTCACCGCGCCCTGGCAAGGCGCGCAAATCCATCAACCGTCACTGTTCATTGCCGGATCGAACGATTCCGTCATTACCGGCTTGATCGGCGCCAAACGGGTGGCTGACATGGAACGGGTGCTGCCGAACTTGAGACAAAAGCTCATCATCCACGGCGCCGGCCACTGGATTCAGCAGGAACGCGCCGACGAGGTCAACGCGGCCTTGATCGCTTTTCTCAAGGGAAATGCCGCGACAGCCCCGGCTCAATAGAGCCCGCGTCCGGCCAGCAACTCGCTGGGACCACGCGGATCGATCGGCGCGTAAGCGGAAACAGACCTGGCATCGACAGACCTGGCATCGGGCGCATAAGCGCCATCATTGTCATACGAGACCGCGCGCGGATTTTGCAAGATCCGGCTGCCGGACCGCACGCGGCTGGAGGCGGACATCTCGGACGTGGCATTAATCGAGGCCATGTCTGCCGAGCTATTGCCGAGGCTGTAGGGCCGCCCCTCCGGCATCGGAACTTCGCCCCGGATCGGACGCGCCGAGGAGGAAAGTTCCGGAATGAATGAATGGGCGGACGCTACCCGGACCAAAGACGGCGATGGTGCCGGCTCGCCGGTGCGCAGGGTCGCCATCAGCTGACGGTCGTCGGAACCTTCAAGCGGCGCCCGGGCAACATATTCGACCCGCACGCGGGCCACGCCATTGCCTTTGAATTCAAGAAGTTCAGCGGCTCTGTTGGAGACATCGATGAGCCGGTTACCGTGGTACGGCCCCCGGTCATTGACGCGGACGACCAGCGATTTGCCGTTGCCAAGGTTGGTCACGCGCGCATAACAGGGCATCGGGAGGGTTGGATGGGCGGCGGTCAGCGAAGCCATGTCGAACACTTCGCCATTGGCGGTGAGCCGGCCATGGAAATCATCGCCATACCAGGAGGCCATGCCCTCCTCGCGATAACTGGTGTCCTCTTCCGGAACGTAAATCCGTCCCCCGACGGTATACGGTTTGCCTATACGGTAGGTGCCACCGCCCTTTGGCACGGGTTCGCCGAGAGCGACCACCCGGGGGCTGGAAGAAACGCCATATTTGGGATCGACCCTGCCGGCAAACTTGTCCGATGAGGCGCAGTTGGCGAGAGCAAGGCATGCGGCCACCGCAGCAACACCCCGCGCCGTCCGCAATATCGGATCTGACCGCCGAATCCCCATACGCCCCAATTACCATTCCACCGGCCGGGCGCCTACTTCAATGCGCTCGGCAATTGTACGCCCCGATGCAGCCCACCCCAGTATC
>Ga0209438_1000112_pt1 | contig 21031 bp, 16 predicted proteins | sample GraSoi_2013_20cm_FD_185825 | JGI IMG/M metagenome (GOLD analysis project Ga0209438, IMG submission 185825) | Grasslands soil microbial communities from the Angelo Coastal Reserve, California, USA - Sample 9_17_2013_20cm (SPAdes) (version 2) | ecosystem: Environmental > Terrestrial > Soil >...
CGTCCTTCTCGAACGCCGGCTTGAGCTTGGCCATTGCCTCGATCGTTGCGCCGTGACGGGGAAATTCATCGGTATCCACCACGATGTCGCCCTTGCGGGACTTGATGGTGACGGGAACGATCTCGTCCTTGAAGCGGCCGGCCTTCTGTGCGGCCTCCGCCTTGTTCTGCGAGCCGACCGCGAACTCATCCTGCTGGGCGCGCGTGATCTGGTACTGCCTGGCGACGTTCTCGGCGGTATTGCCCATGTGGTAACCGTTGAAGGCATCCCACAGACCGTCCTTGATCATGGTGTCGACGAATTCGACCGGCCCCATCTTGACGCCGCCGCGCAGGTATTGGGCGTGCGGGGCCATGCTCATGGATTCCTGGCCGCCCGCGACGACGATTTCCGAATCGCCGTTGAGCAGCGCCTGGTAGCCCAGCGCTACCGTGCGCAGGCCCGAACCGCATAATTGATTGACGCCCCACGCCGGGCTTTCCACCGGGATACCGGCGGCGATCGAGGCCTGACGGGCCGGGTTCTGGCCCTGCGCCGCGGTCAGAATCTGACCCATGATCACCTCCGATACCCGCGCCGGCTCGATGCCCGCGCGCTCAAGCGCCGCCTTGATGGCGATCGCGCCGAGATCGTGGGCGGGCATGGTGGCGAACGCGCCGTTGAAACTGCCGACCGGGGTGCGGGCGGCGCTGACGATGACGACATCGTCTGACATGGACATCTCCTGGGCTTGAGGTCTTGGGATGGCGGAGGCCTGATCGCTGGCCTTGTCTCTCACCTTATCCTGTTAAGCTAGTTGAGGCATGTCAATCTGCCAGAGGGGCTGGCGACGCCGCGGCGCACTTAAAATGATGCTCTTGGCAGTTTCCTGAGCAGTGCCTATGCTTTGGAATTAACCGTGCCGCACAAAACCGTAGCGGAAGTCATTTGAAAATGCTTACTTTGTTGCGATGCGTTGCTCGTTAGCCCTTCGGCGATGCCGTCGGGTTCCCGTCCCCGGTGTGCATGTGTGAGCCCATGGCGAAAACAGACCAACCCACCACGATCAAGAAATACGCCAACCGGCGGCTCTATAATACCGGCACCAGTACCTATGTGACGCTTGAGGACCTCGCGGCGATGGTGAAGGAGGGCGAGGACTTCCTCGTCTACGACGCCAAAACCGGCGATGACATTACGCGCTCAGTATTGGCGCAGATCATCTTTGAACAGGAAAACAAGGCCGGCCAGAATTTGCTGCCGACCACCTTCCTGCGTCAGCTGATCAGGTTCTACGGCGACAGCATGCAGATGGTGGTTCCGCGCTATCTTGAACAGTCGATCGACACGCTGACGCGCGAACAGGAAAAATTCCGCAAGCAGCTCACCACCACTTTCAGCATGACGCCGTTCGCGCCGCTGGAGGAGCATGTTCGCCGCAACATGGAAATGTTCGAGCGAACCTTCTCGATGTTCAAGCCGTTCGCGGCCCCCCGTACGGGAAATGCGGCCGGCACTGAGCCGGAGAAAGCCGCCTCCGAGCCGGCGGCGGAAGAGGACAACATCGACGATCTCCGCCGTCAGATGAAGGACATGCAGGACCGTCTCGAGCGGATGTCGAAAGAGCCAAAGAAGGATGAGCCGAAGAAGGACGAGTGACGGGATCTAGAGCGGGATGACTTTTCTTCGAATCGTCATCCCGCTCTATCTTTTTGTTTGAGCATGATCTCCGGGCAAACGCTTCGCGTTTGTCCCGAGGGAAAACCGGTACCCACCCATCGGGTCGTGGCCCGAGGGCATGCTTTTCCGGATCATGCTCTAGCTCGCTGCCGGAAGCGCAGCGTCAGCCCGTCTGTCCCACGGCCGTTGCGAGGACGCGAGCCCGATCAGCCGCCCCTGGATGTAATCGCAGCCCCAATCGCGCAGCATCGCTGCGGAGCCGTCATCCTGCACCCATTCCGCAACCGTCTTGATTTCCAGCCGGCGCGCCAGATCGATCAGCGTCTGCACAAAGGCGCGATCATCGGCCGAGCGCGCGATATTCTGCACGAAGGCGCCATCGATCTTCACGATATCAACGCCGAGCTTGCGCAAATTCCGGAACGAAGTGTAACCGGCGCCGAAATCGTCAATCGCGATCCGGCTGCCGAAGTTTTTCAACCGCGTGACGAAGCCGCGCAGATCGTCAATATCCTGGATCGCGACAGTCTCGGTGATTTCAACGATCAGGCGCTCGGCCACGCCGGGATGCGCGCGCATCAGCGATTCGATTGAAGCCCACCAATCCGGGTCCATCGTGGTATCGGGCGAGATGTTGAGGCTGAGCTGCACGTTCGGCGAGTCCGCAAGTTCAGCCACTACGAGTTCAAGTACGCGGTGATCGACGAGACGTATCAGGCCAAGCCTCTCGGCCACGGGGACGATGTCCGGCGCCAGCAGAACCTGTCCGTCCTGCCGCTCCATGCGGATGAGGCACTCGTAGAACGCCATGTCGCGCGAGCGTGCCTCCACCACCGGCTCGAATGCCATCACGATCCGGCGCTCGTTGAGCGCGGTCACGATCTCGTCGGTGACACGGATATTGACGAGACGCTGGGCGTCGCGCTCGACATTCGGCCGCCACAGCGAAAACGATCCGGCGCGGCGGCGCTTCGTCGTATCGAGCGTCTCCTGGGCGCGGTTAACGGCCTCATCGGCGTTGCGCGCGTAGCGCGGCACGCTGACCGCGCCAATCGACACCGTAACGGAGACCGGGCCGGATTTGGTCGGCACCACGTCGTCGCGGATGGCGGCCAGAAACCGCTCGGCAGCGATATTCATGTCGTCGACCGTGCAGTTCTTCAGGATCAGTCCGAATTTGTTGCCGGAGAACCGGCCGAGCACGTCGCCGGCGCGCAGCCGCGCGCGGATCCGGGTTGCGACCTCGGAAATCACGGCATCGGCGACATCAAAGCCGAAGGCGTCGTTGATGCGCGCCAGATGGTCGATGCCGATCAGCATGAAGGCGAAAGAGGAGCGGAAGCGCGCGGCCTCCTCGATCGACTCGGCCAGCGATGCCACCAGATGCGTACGATTGAGCTCGCCGGTCAGCGGGTCGTGCCGCGACAACCGCACGAGTTGCTCGTCGCGGGCGTGGCGTTCATTGTTGATGCGGACAATCCCTTGCGCACGCGCCGGCTTGCCATCGGCGCCGGCAAACCAGCAGCCGGACTCCTCGACCCACAGCACAGGGGCGGATGTGCTGGTCCGCACGCCATATTCGACCCGGTAGGGCGCGCCATCGCGCGAGGGCGGCGAATGGCCAAGCGCGTCGGTCCGGACCGAGCGCACCGGCTCGATCAGCTTTGAAAACTCCGCGCCGCTTGCCAGCGCGGCCGCCGGAATATCGGTAAAAACCGAGGCGGCGTGATCGCTCCAGGCAATCGCGTCGGTTGCGATGTCCCACACGAAGGCCGCCTGGCCAAGCGAGGCCAGGATGGTCGAAGCTTGCGGAAGGGTGGATGTCAAAATTGCCTCGTTTCGGGACAGTATGACTGATTCCCGGTCCGGGAATACTGCCTGCCTCAGCCCTGATCCTAGGCGAACTTGATAAATATTCCGCGAACCACGTTATTCGGCGGCCTAGAGCCTTTTCCGTTTCGATAGAATCGAAACGGGGCTCTAGATTCCTGATTTGACGCGTTTTCTTGACGTGAACCGGTCTCCACTTCGCTTGAAAACGCTCTGGAACGAGCTGCGCAGAACCGGCATAACCCTTGCGATGCTGAATTCACGGGGGCGCACGACGTCCCAAAACGCGACAGTTCAGCCGGATTTCGATTGGCGATGTTAAGCAGTGGTCGACCAGAGCAGACAGCTGAAGGCCCCGTTCCGGAGCCACAGCCCGCCTGCGTTGCGCTGGTGCCGATGGCGCCATCGGCGCAACGGTCGCAGGCTCCCAGCCGGCCGCTATCCCGGCCGAGCTCGATTTTTGTCACCCATCTGATCGCAACCGCCGAGCAGGCTCCGCAAACGCGCAGCTTGCGGCGGGCAACAGCTACCGATGCGCAGACCGCTTACGGAGCGCGCCAAAGCCCGGTCGGGCACCCCGGACTTCGGACACGGCAGATCATCTAAATCAGGTTATCTGCGTGCGCCTTGCCCTCCGCTGGAGGGCGAGGAAACGATCAGCGCGGCGGCGGTTCGTCCGACGACGGCGGCGAGCTGCTGCCCTGTTGCAGGTCCGGGGAGGCAACCTCCGGTGACGGCGCGCTTGGCTCGCCATGGGGTGGCGTGACATGGGGTGGCTTTACATCAGGCGCATTGACATGGGTTGACGTGACTTCGGGTGGCTTCACATCGGGTGCCGTGACGTGGGTTGGCGTGACTACGGGTGGCTTTACATCGGGTGCCGTGACGTGGGTTGGCGTGACTACGGGTGGCTTCACATCGGGTGCCGTGACGTGGGTTGGCGTGACGTCGGGTGGCTTCACATCAGGTGACTTGACGTCGGGAGGCGCGGCGTCAGATGGCTTGACGTCGGAATGCAGGATTTTCGGCTGGGGGCGATCCAGCAGCACGGATTCGGCGACGGCAGCCGCTGCCGGTACGGACGGCTCGGGTGCGGGATCTGATCGCGGTTGGGGTGCGGCAGCGGAAGCTTGCCTGCCCCGCCCCGCGACCACAGCGGGGCCTGATGTCGCCAGCGTTCCGCGCCGCGCCCGCAAGGCGATGCCCGAAAGGAAATCCACCAGAGCCAGCATGGTCAGCAAGAAATAGGTTGAGCTGCCGAACCGCGGCCATAGCAGAAATTCGGCCGCCGCGCCGCCGAACACGATCAGCGACAACAAATGATCGGTGAGGTATTTCGCGCCCGGACGCGCGCCCTTGATGACCTCGAACAACAGCATCAGAATAGCGAGCGCCAGCAACATATCGCTCAGCGTCAGCGGCCACCCGGCGCCCGACATCAGCGTCAGCTTCAGAACCGGATCGGTAAAGGAAACGCCGGGCATCAGGAAGACGATGATGTTGTAGATCGCGAGCGGTATCAGAAGAAGCGGAAAACCGATCATCGACATCGGCGAGGCCTTCTTTCAAGCAAGAGGACCAAAGCATTCCGCAGCGAATCGCTGTGGGAGCTGGCCTCAGAAAAACCGTCTTACCGCACTCGTTGGCCGAATTCAGGCAGGCGTTGCCGATCATAGCGGCTTCCGACCTCTGAGTCGCGCCGCGACGCCCGTACTCGGGCACCGGGCATCGCGGATCCCAGGGCGGCGCGCCACGCCTAGAGCGGGATGACTTTTCCTCGAATCGTCATCCCGCTCTATCTTTTTGTTTGAGCATGATCTTTTCGGAAAACCGATACCCACTTTTCCGGATCATGCTCTAGAACACGAGCCCGCTTGGGCCTTCGCTTGTCGAGATGGCCCGGATGCCGCGCGCGAGCCGTGCCTGGCCGATCCGGGTCCTGATGTCGAGCGACGTGGCCCACAGCCTGCCCAGGCCTCGGCGGCCTTGGTCAGGATTCCTTCTTGGCCTTGAGAACCTGCCGGCCCTTGTACATGCCGGTCTTCAAATCGAGGTGATGCGGACGGCGCAATTCGCCGGAATCCTTGTCCTCGGCATAGGTCGGCTTCTTCAATGCGTCCGCCGAGCGGCGCATGCCACGCCGCGAGGGCGATGTTTTTCTTCGGGGAACGGCCATGTCGGTGTCCTCTAGGGGTGTTGTCGGAGGCATCGTCCCAAGCGGACGGCTGAAGCGTTTTGGCGCGAGCTGAAATGCCGATAAGGCCGCGCTTATAGAGGATGGGGGGAGCCAAGGCTAGGTTCAAAATACAGCCAACTGGCTCAAAAAGCGCGATTTTCGCTCCAGCATCGCTGCAATCCCGCGGCCTGCGCCCGGACCATATAGGTCCCGGCCAGGCGGCGCACCCCGGGGCCGGGATTGCGGGCGCTGCGCCTGACCGGATTGGGCAGGATCGCCGCCAGCAGCGCCGCCTCCCGCGGCGACAGCGTCAAGGACGGATGGTCGAAGGCATAGATGGCACCGGCCTGCGCGCCGAACTGGCCTGAAGGCCCGAGCTCGGCAATGTTGAGGTAGATTTCCAGGATCCGCTGCTTCGGCAACACCAGATCGATCCAGAGCGCGAGCGGAAACTCCAGTGCCTTGCGGACCACGCTGCGACCCGGCCACAGGAACAGGTTTTTCGCAACCTGCTGGGTAATGGTCGAGCCGCCGCGCGCCACTTCGCCGTCCTCCGCGTCGTCAATCACGTCGCGCAGGGCGTTCCAGTCGATACCGTGATGGCTGCAGAATTTCGCGTCCTCGGACGCGACCACCGAGCGCGGCAGCAAGGGCGAGATCGCAACGAAATCGATCCATTGCCGCGACGCCGGCGCGCCGGTCAGCCAGCGCCAGGCCATCAGCGTCGATACCGGATGGCCGACGCGATAGAAGGGGGCCAGCAGATATGGCAGCAACAGCACGGCCAGCAAAATCAGCAATAAATTCCGGGCAACGCGCAAATTTGATGTTTCTGGTTCAAGGCAGCGGGCGCGACCGGGCCAACGGACCGGCATCCAATGACATCTCCACGATAGCGCCCGGTTTTTCCAGCACTTTTAAGGCGCATTGAACCCGGGCGGCGGAATTGACGAAGCCGATGCCATAACCGATTGTCCCGGCGCAACTCGATCTGGAGCTGTTTTGATGACGACTGGCACTGCACCATCGGACTTTGCGAAACGACTGGACCAGACCGCGGAGGATACCGAGACCCTGCTCGCGGAGCTGTTATCCGATACGCTTTTGCCCGACGAGATCGCGCGGCCGAAACGGCTGATCGAGGCCATGCGTTACTCGAGCCTCGGCGGCGGCAAGCGGCTACGGCCGTTCCTGGTGGTCGAGAGCTCGGCCGTGTTCGGTGTCGCGCGGAAGGCCGCTCTGCTGGCCGGCGCCGCGCTGGAATGCATCCACTGCTATTCGCTGATCCATGACGATCTGCCGGCGATGGACAACAGCGATCTGCGCAGGGGCCGGCCCACGCTGCACAAGGCCTATGACGATGCCACCGCGATCCTCGCCGGCGATGCCTTGCTGACGCTCGCCTTCGACATCATCAGCCGTGACGAGATCCATCGCGAGGCGAGCGTACGCCTGCTGCTCACGCGCGCGCTGGCGCGGGCGTCGGGGGTCGGCGGCATGGTCGGCGGCCAGATCCTCGACCTCGCCGGCGAGGGCCGCTTCGGCGACCGCGAACCGGTCGACGTGGCCCGCCTGCAGCAGATGAAGACCGGTGCGTTGCTGCACTATGGCTGCATCGCCGGCGCGATCCTCGGCCAGTCCTCGCCAAAGGAATATCAGGCGCTCGACGATTACGGCCGCGCACTCGGCGAAGCCTTCCAGATCGCCGACGATCTGCTCGATGTGGAGGGCGACGCGGCGGCGCTCGGCAAAAAGACCGGACAGGACGCCGCACTAGGCAAGACCACTTTCGTCACCCAGCTCGGGATCGAGGGCGCCAAGCAGCGCGTGCGCGATCTGCTGGCGCGCGCCGATTCCGCGTTGTCGATCTTCGGCGCGAGGGGTGACGTGCTGCGCGCCGCCGCGCGGTTCGTCGCCGAACGGAAGAATTGAAGGCACCGATGGCGGGCAAGGAAACCGAAGATCCTCATCTTGCCCGCTTCCGGAAGATGTCCAGGCCGGTTCGCGTGGTCTATGCGCGGCCGCGCCTGTTCGCTTCGGTCGCAATCGGTATCGTGGCGTTCTTCCTGCTGCCGGGCTCGCTGCGGCTGGTCACCCGTCTCCTGATCAGCTGGGATATCTTCGTTACTGTCTATCTCGTGCTCGCCTATGTCATGATGTTTCGCTGCGATCACAGCCATATCCGCCGTAACGCGGTGCTGCAGGACGATGGCCGTTTTCTGATCTTGCTGGTCACTGCGCTCGGCGCGTTCGCCAGCATCGGCGCGATCGTGTTCGAACTCGGCGCATCGCACCGTAGCGTACCGGAACTAGCGCTGGCGACCGTGACGATCGCGCTGTCCTGGTCTGCTGTGCACACCATTTTCGCATTGCATTACGCCCACGATTATTACCGCGGCGCCAAACCTGGCGGCTTGCAATTTCCGAGCGGCGATGAGCACGACCATGCCGACTACTGGGACTTTGTGTATTTCTCGTTCGTGATCGGTATGACGGCGCAGGTCTCCGACGTCGGTATTACCGACAAGACCATCCGCCGCACCGCGACCGCGCACGGCATCATCTCCTTTGTTTTCAACACCGCGCTGGTCGCCTTGATGGTCAATATCGCGGCAAGCGCGATTTAGTGGCCAGCCGCATCGGCAGTCGCGGATGGATCAGGGGCAAATCTGGATGTTACTGCCACCGCCCTCAGTTGCAGACTTCCTCATTGCCTCCGCTGCCACTGCGAGGTGAGCCACCCTGATAGTCGATGCGACAGCCGTGCCTAACCGGCCGGCAACCGCCCGCGTCGCAAACGATCTGGCCCGATGCCTGGGGTCTGGACACGCGGACCTCGGGCGCAGGCCGCGGCCGAACCGGGAGATCGAGACGCTCGGGGCGTGCGAGACGCTCGGAGCGATCGGGGCGCCCGTCACGATCGCGCCGTGCGGTCGGTGTTTTCTCGCGCCGCTTTTCGCATTCGTTGTTGTCATTGAGGAACGAGCCCTCCCCGCAGACGATTTTGCTGCAATGATCGCCGTCGGCCTCGAAGCCGTGTTGACAGATCAGGGGACAGACCCGTGCCGGCTTCAGCTTGATCGCATCCAGCGCATCGACGCTTGCAACCTTGGCGTCGAATTTCGTCTTGGCATTGCGGTTGAACAGCGCCATCGAACGCTGCGACGCCGCGTTCCATTCGCCATTGGCATCTCCGCTGAGACAGCCGACGCGGCGCAGCTCGGTCTGCACCGACTTGGTGAGATCAGCGGTTTGCACTGGTTTGGCGAGCTCAGCCGGTGGCGGGCCGGAGCTGAGCGCGGCAACGTTCACCGCTTTCTCGGTTTGGGGCTTCTCGGCCGCCGGCGAGCTGGCCGCGGCCCTGTCCGAGGCCGGGTTACCGGCAGCAGTTATGATCTCGGGACCCTTGTCGGCGGCTGGCGTTTCGGTCGCGACCCGCTTCCGCTCGGCCTCGGCGGCCTTCTCCTGCGCTACCTGCTTGGCTTTTTCGGCGGCGATCCGGGCCTGCTCAGCCGCTTTCGCATCAGCCTCGGCCGCCTTCAACTGCGCCTTTTGCGTGCCCTCGGCGGCAAGCCGCGCCCGCTCCTGTTCGGCCAGCCGCGCCTTTTCGGTCGCCGCCAGTCGCGCTTCCTCCGCGGCAAGCTTGCCGAGCTGGATTTTGGCCAGGTTTGCGTAGAAGCCATTCGGATACTGCGCGAGGAAGGCGCTCATTGCGTCCCTGTTGCCGACCTGCAGCGCCAATTCATAGTCCCGGCGCACCTCGGCCTGGGGATTGGGCGCAGGCGTGGACGGTGCGGCAGCCTTGGCAGGCGCGGGCACCAGGGGCACATCCTCGCCGCCGAGCGAGCCATAGACAAACGGCTCCTGCCTGTTGCTGGTGTTCTTCAGCACGTCGTCGCGCACGAATCCGAACGCCCGGCGCACGTCAAGCCCGGGCTCCGTAAGATACTTGGACAGTGCAACCGTGAATGGGCTGTTCTTGCCGTCGCCGTCCGCGGCGGTGGAGCCGGCCTTGGCGGAATAGGCGATCAGCATATTCGGGCTGCTCGGCTCGATCTTGGCAAGACCCTGCCCGATCGCGCGCGATGCCAGCGTCCGTTTCATGCTTTTGGAGAACGGATTGTCACGGCAGGCATCCAGAATCACGAGCCGCAGGCGCTTGGCGGGCTCGATCGCCAGCAGCACGCGATCGAGCGAAAAGGCCTCGTCGTACACGTCGGTGTCGCGTTCGAGCTTGGCATCGACCGGGATCAGGTAGTTCGTACCGTCCACTTCCATGCCGTGGCCGGCGTAATAGACCACGGCGATGTCGGCGTCGCGGGAGCGGTCGGCAAAGTCGCGCAACGCGCGACGCGTCTCCGCCGCCGGCAGATCGTGGCGTGAATCGACGACATCGAAGCCGGCCTCCCTGAGCTTTGCCGCGATTATCGCGCCGTCATTGACCGGGTTCGGAAGCTGCGCCACGTTTTGATATGCGGAGTTACCGAGCACCAGCGCCACGCGTTTTTCGGCCCAGGCCGGCTGGCACATCAGCAGCAGAGCGGCCGCGAGGAAAATTTTACGCAATTTTAGATAGCGATGCGTGTTCATGGTGACACTTCCGGAACCAGGCCCTTTATAGCACTGCAGTCTATCTATCAGAAGCCTGCGCCGGACCATGTGAGCCACGTCACGCATGGGACGCAGGTGCCGTCTATGCATCCATTGCTGCGGCGGCAGAGCAGGCAACGGAACTCCCCGTTATTAGTCGCGCCAGATCGCTCCAGGTTCGCCCTTTGCCAACCATGTTTTTCCGTCCAAGATCGGGACACCAGCAAAAGCAAGGGAGGACACGATGCGCGGCGTTGTATTCACGGGCGAGCGCGGACTGGAACTGATGCAGTTCCCCGATCCCACTCCGGATGCTCATGACGTCGTCATCGAAATGAAGGCGTCCGGCATGTGCGGCAGCGACCTGCATCAGTACCGCCGCCCGAAGGGCCAGACGCAGGCCACCGGCATCCCGATGAAGGACGGCCCCGTGATCGCCGGACACGAACCCTGCGGCGTGGTGGTCGCGGTCGGCACCGCCGTCGATGCAAAGCAGGCGCATATCGGTCAGCGCGTGATGGTGCATCATTATCAGGGCTGCACCCAGTGCAACCATTGCCGCTCGGGATGGCAGCAGCTCTGCCAGGAGGTGCCGGTGAAGGTCTACGGCAACAACGCGCATGGCGGCCACGCCCGCTATTTGAAGGTGCCCGCCAACACGCTGGTGCCGCTGCCCGACGAGCTGTCATTCAGCGCGGGTGCCGCAATCGCCTGCGGCTCCGGCACCGCCTACAGCGCGCTGCGCCGCATGAACCTGTCGGGCAACGACACGCTGGCGGTCTTCGGCCAGGGCCCGGTCGGATTGGCGGCCACGCAATACGCCAAGGCGATGGGCGCCAGGGTGATTGCGCTCGACATCAGCCAGCAGCGGCTGGAGCGCGCCAAAGCATTCGGCGCCGATGAGGTGATCAATCCCGGCTCGAACGATCCAGTAGCCGCCATCAAGGATCTCACCCACGGACGCTACGCGGATCTGACGCTGGACACATCGAGCAACCCGGATGCGCGATTGAATGCGATCCGCTCGACCAAGGTGTGGGGCACGATGTGTTTCGTCGGCGAGGGCGGCGATGTTCACATCGACGTCAGCCCGCATCTGTTGCGCCGCCAGTTGACGCTGGTGGCGTCATGGACGTTCTCCAACATCATCCAGGCGGACTGCGCGCGATTTTCGGTCGAGCGCGGCATCGACGTCGACAAACTCTTCACCCACCATTGGAGCATCGATCAGGCGGACGAGGCCTACAAACTGTTCGACAAGCAGGTCGACGGCAAGGGCGTGTTTTTGATGTAGGGAAGCTGTCATTCCCCGATGTGCAATTGCACATCGGGGAATGACGAGCAATAGCAAACGTAAGCAGGAGCCCAACCATGAGTCATGACCGTTCCACCGTCGAGGCCGTCGTCCAGCACTATTTCGACGGCCTTTATGAGGGCAGCGCCGACAAGCTCGGCGCCATCTTCCACCCCTCGGCCGACCTGCGCTGGCTGGAGAAGGGTGAACTGCAAGTCCTCACCGTGCCCGACTGGCTCGACCGCGTCAGGAAACGGCCATCCGCCAAGGCGGAAGGCAAGCCGCGCGAGGATTTCATCGTGACCATCGACCGCTCCGACGAATCCACCGCCTTCATCAAGGTGCGCTGCCAATTGCCGCCGCGCTACTTCACCGACTATCTGGTGGCGATGAAACTCGCCGACGGCTGGCAAATCGTCTCGAAGTCGTATCGCTACGATCTGCGCGAGTGAGTACCGCCGCCTTGACCTTGCCCGCCTTCCGCGCGAATTGAGGGGCGGAAGGACTAGCGACACCCGTGGAAGCCAAATTCCAGATATTTCTGATTCTGCTGGCGCTGCTGGCGGGCGCCGCGCTGCTGGCGCGGCGGATCAACGTCGCACCGGCGATCCTGCTGCTATTGACCGGCATCGCTCTCGCCTTCGTGCCGGGGATGCCGTCGCTCGAACTGCCGCCGGAACTGGTGCTGCTGGTGGTATTGCCGCCGCTGATCTATTCGGCCAGCGTCGCCATGAGCTGGCGCGAATTCAAGCACAACCTGCGCCCGATCATCCTGCTGTCGGTCGGCTGCGTGATTTTCACGGCGTTCGCGGTCGCCGCCGCGACGCATTATCTGATCGGACTGCCGTGGAATGTCGGCTTCCTGCTCGGCGCCATTGTCGCACCGCCGGACGTGGTGGCGCCGCTCGCCATCGCCCGCAAGCTCGGCATGCCACGCCGTATCCTGGTCATCCTCGAGGGCGAGGGACTGGCGAATGACGCCACCGCGCTGATCCTGTATCGCTTCGCGGTCGCGGCGATCTCGACCGGCATGTTTTCGCTGCCGAAGGCCGCAGGCACCTTCGTCGTGATCGTCGCCGGCGAAATGTTGTTCGGCGCCGCCGTGGGCTGGCTCAGCCTGAGGATGCGCCACCGCGCGCGCGACCCGCAGGTCGAAATCACGCTGTCGTTGATCACCCCCTATATCGCCTACTGGATCCCGGAGCATTTCGGCGGCTCCGGTGTGATCTCGACCGTCGCCTGCGGGCTTTATATGAGCTGGAACGGGCCGCTCCTGATCTCGTCGGCGACCCGGCTGCAGGGCATCTTTTTCTGGGACCTTGTGATTTATCTGATCGAGGGCCTGCTGTTCCTGCTGACCGGATTCCAGATGCGGTCGCTGTTCGAGAAATCGAAAGCGTTTCCGCTTGACGACATCCTGTTCGCAACCGCGCTCGTGGCTATCATCGTCATCGTCGCGCGTTTCGCCTGGGTCTTTCCCGCAACCTACCTGCCGCGGCTGTTGAACCAGCGCCTGCGCGCCCGCGATCCGACATCCTGGCGCACGGTATTCGTGATCGCCTTCACCGGCGTGCGCGGCGCGGTCTCGCTGGCCGCAGCACTGGCGCTGCCATTGGCGCTTCCCGGCGGCGAGGATTTTCCATACCGCGACCTGATCCTGTTCGTCTCTTTCGGCGTCATTTTCATCACGCTGGTAGGACTTGGGCTGGGGTTGCCGGCGGTGGTTAGGTGGCTCGGCGTCGCGCAAGCCGGTCGCGAGGAACATCTGGCAGAGCATGAATCCGAAATCTCGGCGCGGCGCGAGGCGCTTGCTGCGGCGCTCAAGTCGCTCGACGCCATCACCGACGACCGCGAATTGTCCGACGAGGTGGTCAAGCTGCTGCGCGCGCGGCACGAGACCCGCGCCAACCAGCTGCCGGATTCCCTGGATCCCGACAAGCATGATGTGTCGACGACCGGGACGGCCCTGACCCGGGAACTGATTTCGGCGGAGCGGAAATTCATCCACGTCCTGCTGCGCGACGGCAAGATCACCGACGAGATCCGGCGGCGGATCGAACGCGATCTCGATCTGGAAGAAGCGAGCCTCGCCAATCGGGAGTATCGCAAGGCGCCGTTGTAGGAAGATTTCCGCGCGCAATATTTCTACTCGAGTCGTCCCGGCGAACGCCGGGACCCATACGCCGTGTCGTCTCCAGAAGGCACTGTGGCAGATGCCTTCCGCAACAAGCCAAGCCAGGGGTTATGGGTCCCGGCGTTCGCCGGGACGACCCGCACGGTGGCATCGAATTCGAAATCGCTTCACTCCGCCGCCGCGGTTCGCGGCCGCCCGACAAACCCTGTCGCGTCGCCGAAGCGCTCGACCATGACCGCGGGCAGGTCCTTGGCCTTGTGCGTCACGCAGGCGCCGGAGCGCACGGCGTAGCGGTCCTGATGCGCAAGATGCAGTGGGCTCTGCCCCTGCTGCAGCGCGCGGGCGCAGTCCATCACCAGTTTCCGGAAATGCAGGATGCCAAGATCGGTCGGGCCGAGATGTTCGCGGGTGCGATCGGCGACCGGGCCCTGGCTGTCCTGCACGGCGGCGTCCTGCTCGGACACGCCCTTGATGCCGGTGTAGCTCTTGGTCTTCTGCAGCTTGCGGTCGATCAGATAGTCGTTGGCCTTGTTGCGCAGCGGCACGTAATTCTCGTCGACCTCGGAGATCACGCCGTTGCCGCGGTCATAGCCGTCGCGCTCGGCTTGCGTCAGCGGCCGCTCCGGATTCCAGGCATAGGTGTAGATCCAGCAATTGGTATCGGTCACCGGAATAAAACTCTGGCCGAAAATATTCTCGCCCGGCATCGCGCTCGGCGCGTAGGCGTGCACCGGCATCAGGAATTGCGCGATGCGCCAGTAGATGTTGTCGCCATCGGTGAGCCGGCCGCCCGCGATCGTGAGACCCGCGTCATGCGGATTGATTTTGATCACCGGACGCGGGTCCTCGGCGATCCAGCGCATGTGATCGACGTTCATGCGCGCGATCGGATTGACGAAATGCTTCTTGATATCGAGGATTTCGTTCTCTTCCTTCTCGAAACTCAGATGCGCAAAGGTGAAATGCGCGGTGTCGATGGAGCCTTCCATCGCCTGCACCCAGTTGCAGTCCTGCCACTTCTTCGAGACGTAGCGGTGCGAGGCCGGCACCAGCGCCATCTCCAGTGCCGGCAATTCGGGGACTTGGCCGGCCGGGCCCATATAGGCCCAGATCATGTCGCCCCATTCGCGCACCGGATAGGATTTGATCCGGATCAGGTCCTTGGCGTTAAGATCGGGATAGGAGGTCGGCATGTCGACGCAAGCACCGTCGGTGTCGAATTTCCAGCCGTGATAGACACAGCGGATGCCGCATTCCTCATTGCGGCCGAGCCAGAGATTGGCGCCGCGGTGCGGACAATACTGGTCGATGACGCCGACCACGCCGCGTGAGTCGCGGAACGCCAGCAGCTCCTCGCCCATCACGACGATCTTCTTCGGCGGGCCGTCGGCTTCCGGCAATTCCTCTGACAGCAACACCGGCAACCAGAAGCGGCGCAGCAGTTCGCCCATTCCCGTGCCCGCACTGCTTTCGGTCAGGAATTTGTTGTCCTCTGCGCGGAGCATGGGATTGCCCTCCGGGGTTTGCTTCTTGCTTTGGGCAGAGCTTGGCGCAGGCGAAGCGGGGCGTCAACGCGGATGACCGGATTTCGCCGGCCTATAATACATGCGTCATTGCGAGCGAAGCGAAGCAATCCAGCTTTCTTGAAAGGCGATGGAAGAAGGAAAGCTGGATTGCTTCGTCGCTGCGCTCCTCGCAATGACGTCCAGATATGAGTTCGCGATCTCGCGGCCTGATACGCCCGAGGTTTGCTCTGAACTTCCTTACCCTCTTGATCAGAGGGCGCAGGGAATGCCGGATGCCCGTTGCACCCGCGGCCTCGTGTGCCCTTGGTATTGGTAGAACGCACACGAGTAACAACGAGTACACCGGAATCACCCGGCATTCCCCGCGCAATGGTTTTACGGTTTCCTTCGTGCTCTCCCCGGCGATCGGGCTCTTTTGCCACCGTCACCGGCGGAATTGCTTCCACCGACTTGACACCAGCGTCGAGATGTCAGGACCACACGACTTCACCGTCCGCTTCGGCCTCGCCCGTCTCGCGCGCCAAAGCGTCCACCGCAGCCCATCCCTACGTCCGTGACGTTCGCGAAACGCCCCTCCGAGTGGAACGGGATGCGAGGGTTATAGACTGATTTGCGATTTCGGGAAATCAGAATATTTTTGCAAAAGGGGCTTTACAGACTTTTGGGTGATTTGCCCGTCGGGTCGATTTGTTGAATCGGCTCAAGAAATCAGGCTGTGCGCGCCAAGCCTGTGTGACGAAAATTTTTGCGCCCGACGCCGCCGGATGCCCGGATCGAGCCCGTCGGGCACAATCAGATGCGTAATGCGGATTGGATTCATTAAGCAGCCGGCAATGAAACCTTCTCGGTTGCAAGCTTTGCTTCAAATCGGCCAGAAGCCGGAATCTCTTTTGGTCCACCAACCTCTTCGGCGACGGCTTTCAACGCACGCAGCGTATATTCCCGATTCATCACTTCGGTCTTCGCGCAGAGATCCTTGAGAGCGTCCTTGAAGGGAACCTTTCGGGCGGGAAATTCCGACTCGCTTGAGATCAGCACCAGCTGAGCGGTGGAATAGAGTCTGGCGCGCGCGGCGTCCCACACCCCCATCATGTCCTGCACATTCTGGCCTCCGCCGGGACCCCAGATCCTGGCAAGAAGCTCCGTGTCCATCAGGTGTTGATCCTGCGCTTCACGAAGGATCAGGTCCATTTGGCCCAATAGCTCCGTCACGTTCGCCTTCCAGGCGTCCAGCTCTTTCGAAACTTCCATCGATAAAGGGAATTCGAATTTTGTCGGCCTGAATTTGCTGTCGTCTTCAAGGAACAGGAATCTGAATTGAAGGCCGATCGAGATCGCGGATAACAGCCGCGTTGTCAGGGCATTGCCGTAATGCCGGACGATCATCTGCACGATATAGATATGGATTTCGGTCTTGGTGCTGACATAGGTGACAATTCTCGACACGAACAATCGAAAGGCTTTATTGCCCTTGGCGGTGGATACAACGTGGTAGTTTTCCTCGCTGTTGTGCAGCGCGCCCGTCACCAGCGCCTTGATGCCCTCCGCCCCATGTCCCCTCCATATCGGGCGGCATCTTCTTGTTGAAATCCGCCCAAGTGAACTGGCGGTTTTTCTCCTCCGGGAAGCCGAAAACCTGAAAGGAATCTCCGACCAGTTCGATCGTCGAGTCCGACAAGTTGATGCCGTCCGGCAAGATCGCAGGTGGCTTGTCCATGCGAAGGATGACCTTTCGTTCCGGAAAGGTCTCCGAGGAAACCCGCCCCTGCAGGTATTCGCAAAACAAGCTGTAGAGGCGCGTCGCGGAATTTGACAGTCTGCCATCTTGCGTCGTTGAGCGGGGGATATTGAGAACCTTCAGAACAATTTCGGAAATACTGTGCAGCAGCGTGGCCGCGGGATTTTGCGCCGTATCGATGTTGTCGATCTTGAAAACCTTGTCGGGATCGATCTGGACGCTTTGAATATAGTGCAAGGTATCCGGGTTATGCGCTCCGAGGCACACCGGGATAATGACCCGATCAATCTCTGCGTATATTTTCGGGCGATTGCGAATAGAGCGCCTGAAAAATCCGATCTCATCTCCGGTGTAGGAAAAGCTTGGCTTCAAGCGGTCGGTCAACAACACCAGCAGAATATCCGCGCTATCCAGTTGCTCGTCTATGGTGGTTTGATAATTTGTGCCTTTTGGAATTCCTACATCGCGAAATATCTTGACCTGTGCAAATGCAAACAACTGGAGCAGTTCCGCATGCACACTCGCTGCGAGATCGCTATCTTCCCGGGTGTAGCTAATAAAGATCGAAATCTCATTCGGCTTCTTGGACCGCGGCTTGCTCTTGGCAGATGACTTGTTCCTGGTCCTGTCATTCGGCATCAACGCCTCCTCTGCGCATAACCCAAGGTTGTGTTCTAACCGGCGAGGCAGCGCAGCGAATGTGACGTGGTTCACACGCGACATATTTATCGGAACAAGGCGGAGAGAATGACGGCCCGGCAAACCGGGTCCGGGCTTCGCGCGGCCCGGGAATAAACCCGACGAAATCCGGAAGTTGCCCCCTGAATCTCCTGCAGCCGCATGTCGCCCCGCTCAGACGGTCGACATGGGTCCGCAGGCCCGACGATCCCTCACACCGGCCGCTCGCCCTTCACCGTCACCCGGGTGCCGGCGCGGGTGTGGGGCCAGTAGTCCCACATCGCGCGGTGCTGGGCGCAGCGGTTGTCCCAGAACGCGATCGCGTTCTCGGTCCAGCGGAAGCGGCACTGGAACAGCGGATTTTCCGCATGCTGGTAGAGATAGTTGAGCATCGCGTCGCTCTCGTCCCTGGGTATGCCGACGATGTGGCGCGTAAAACCGCGGTTGACATAGAGCGCTTTCTTGCCGGTCACCGGATGGGTGCGCACCACCGGGTGCTCGGCGCGCGGATAGGCCGGCCGGTCGGCGACGCCATAATTGGCGTAGAGCCCGCGATAGGTCTGTTCGCCGTCATGCAGCGCGGTGAGCCCGTCGAGATAGGTTTTCATGCGCTCAGACAGCGATTCATAGGCCGCATACATGCTGGCGAACAGCGTGTCGCCGCCGTGCGGCGGGCACTGGCGGATATAGAGGATCGAACCCATCGGCGGCTCGAGGTCGCAGGACACGTCGGAATGCCAGCCCTCGCCGTTGGCGCGCGGCGAATCCTTGTCGGCGTAGATCTTCATCAGCGCCGGATCGTCGCCCTCATGCGGAGCTGCGGGATGAATATGCAGCTCGCCGAATTGGCGCCCGAAGGCGAGATGCTGTTGTGGGGTGATGTGCTGATCGCGAAAGAAGATCACGAGATTTTCGGCGAGCGCGCGGTGGATCTCGTCCATCGTCCGGTTCGAGAGCGGGCTTGCCAGATCGACGCCCGATATCTCCGCGCCGATGATCGGGGTCAGCTTCTCGACACCGATGGTCTCGTAAGGCGCGGTGTCATCGGCGATGTGCCGATAGCGGGGACCCTGCTTGCTGGCGAGCGAAGACATGGTTTTTCCTTCGGCAAAGTTCTTGGGCCATCGTAGCCGGAGTGCAGGGAAGCGCAATCAGGACAACGTTTTTCGAGGGTAAATACACATTAAATATGTTGACATCTGTTAAAGACTTAGTAGTGTTTTTGGAAGAGCGGAGGGTTCGTTCATGGGTAAATACACGCGTTTAGGCGACTTCCTGCGGACACAGCGGAGCAAGGAAGTCCCGATGACGTTTGCGGAAATTGAACGGGTCATTGGCGGCAAGTTGCCCCCGAATTCTCCTCAATATCCAGCTTGGTGGAGCAACAATGCGTCCAACAACGTCATGACCAAGGTCTGGCTCAGCGCCGGATTTCGAACTGCCCAGGTGGATGTGAAATCCCGCAAAGTCGTGTTTCGCCGGGTCGAAGAAAAGCCCGCCGAAACGCCGTCGCCTCCGCCCGCAAGAAAAGGCGAACGCCATCCCCTGTTCGGCGCCTTGAAAGGGCTCGTTCGCATTACACCGGGGGTCGATCTGACCGAGCCGGCCGACCCTGATTGGGGCAGGGTCTATGAGTGAAATGCCCCCGCTCCTGCTCGACACCCACGCCGCCGTCTGGATCACGGAGGATCATCCGCTCGCATCGGCGGCGGTTGAAGCCATCGACGCCGCGTATCGGGCAGGTAGCACCGTCTTTGTCTCCGCGATCACCGCATGGGAGATCGGCCTACTCGTTTCCCGCAACCGCTTAACCCTCGTCGCAAGGCCGGAGCGATGGTTTCAGCGGTTGCTGGCCATTCCAGGGGTAAAGCTCGCCGATCTTTCGCCGGACATATTGATCGCGTCATCATTTCTGCCGGGCGAACCGCCACGCGATCCAGCCGATCGCATCATCTTGGCGACCGCACGGGACCTCGGTGCGACGCTGATTACGCGGGATCGCCTGTTGCTGAAATACGGTGAGGATGGCCAAGTCAGCACGATTCCGTGCTGAGGTGCTGGCTTTGTGACGATGGCTTACTTTGTACTTTGTAACTCCGCGAAGCTTGGCCCGGATGCGCCGTCGGGTCACGCCCTTCGGGCCTGCCCGAGGATAAACTCCGCGCAATCCGGGACCGACCAAGCCACTTGGAGAAAGCCCCGGATTTCGCTGGCGCTCCATCCGGGCTACGGTCGCTGAGGTGCTCGCGCCGCTACTCCGCCGCGGTCACCGTGCTCGCCGGGACGTTCGCACCCGCGCCGTAGCGCTGGTCGATATAGTCGATCACCATCGCCTTGAACTCGGTGGCGATGTTGGGGCCGCGCAGGGTGCGGAATTTCTTGCCGTCGACGAACACCGGCGCCGCCGGGGTTTCGCCGGTGCCGGGCAAGGATATGCCGATATCGGCATGCTTGGATTCGCCGGGGCCGTTGACGATGCAGCCCATGATCGCGACGTTGAGCGATTCGACGCCGGGATAGCGGGTCTTCCAGCCGGGCATTTCAACCCTGATGAAATCCTGGATGCTGCGCGCCAGTTCCTGGAACGTGGTCGAGGTGGTCCGGCCGCAGCCCGGGCATGCCGCGACCAGCGGCACGAAGGTGCGGAAGCCCATGGTCTGCAGCAGTTCCTGCGCGACCTGAACTTCCAGCGTGCGATCGCCGCCGGGCTCCGGCGTCAGCGAAATCCGGACGGTATCGCCGATGCCCTGCTGCAGCAGGATGCCGAGCGCGGCCGACGAGGCGACGATGCCCTTCGAGCCCATGCCGGCCTCGGTAAGGCCGAGATGGATGGCGTAATTCGAACGTTCGGCAAGCGTCTGGTAGACCGCGATCAGGTCCTGCACCGCCGAGACTTTGGCCGACAGGATCATGCGGTTCTTGGGCAGGCCGATCTCCTCGGCACGCGCGGCCGACAACAGCGCCGACTGCACCATGGCCTCGCGCGTCACCGCGCGGACATCCTTCGGCTCGGCGAGCAGCGCGTTTTCGTCCATCAGCTTGGTCAACAATTCCTGATCGAGCGAACCCCAATTGGCACCGATGCGGACGGTCTTGCCGTATTTCAGCGCCATCTCGACGATGTCGGTGAACTGGCTGTCGCGCTTGTTCTTGAAGCCGACATTGCCGGGATTGATGCGGTATTTGTCGAGCGCCTCGGCGCAGGCCGGATAGTCGGCGAGCAGCTTGTGGCCGATGTAATGGAAATCGCCGATCAGAGGCGTGGTGATGCCGCGCTTGCGCAGTTCGTCGCGGATATGCGGCACCGCCGCTGCGGCCTCGTCGCGATCCACCGTGATCCGCACCATCTCGGAACCGGCACGTGAAAGCGCCGCGACCTGCGCCACCGTTCCCGCGACATCGGCGG
>Ga0209438_1000113_pt1 | contig 20974 bp, 15 predicted proteins | sample GraSoi_2013_20cm_FD_185825 | JGI IMG/M metagenome (GOLD analysis project Ga0209438, IMG submission 185825) | Grasslands soil microbial communities from the Angelo Coastal Reserve, California, USA - Sample 9_17_2013_20cm (SPAdes) (version 2) | ecosystem: Environmental > Terrestrial > Soil >...
CCGCCGTTCAGGCCGGCTGTACAGTCTCGGCGATCGGATCACCGACTGCTTCCTGCGCAGCGAGAATGCCACCGGGGTGCTGGCGCCCGAGGAGCTGCCGAATCCGAGCTCGCCGGAGGTGCTCGCCATCTCGGCGTACATCACGTGGCTGGCGCGCGACGCGGCAATCGGGAAGAACCCCTCCTGGCGGGGTCAGAACACCATCCCGGCGTCCGCGCTCGTCCCGGTCGAGAAGCTCGATGCGGCGAAGGGCGAAGCCATCTACACCGACCGCTGCGCCACCTGCCACGGGCCCGACGGGCAGGGCGTGCAGATTGGCGACAAGATCGCCGGCCCGCTCTGGGGGCCGCGGTCGTGGAACGACGGCGCCGGCGCCGCGCGCGTCTACACGCTCGCCGGCATGATCCGCTACTCGATGCCGTACCTCGATCCAGGCAACATCACCGACGAGGACGCGCAGCACGTCGCCGCGTTCATCGATTCGAAGCCGCGCCCCGCGTATCCGTTCAAGGACAGGGACTACCGCGTCGAAAAGCTTCCACCCGACGCGGTCTACTACACGCGACTGCAGACGAAGCTGTCTGCGGTTCCGAGCAGCGCGGACCTTGTCAGGTCCGCGAAAGCGGAAGGAGAACGCTGATGCGAGATGTCACGAGCCGTCGATCATTTTTCACCGCGCTTGCGTCGGTTGCGGGCGCGGCGGCGTTGCGCCCGGGCGATGCGGCCGCGCAGGCCACCGCGCCGTCAGCCGGACCGTTCGACATGGCGTGGCTCGAGCAGATGAAGGGCAAGCACAAGCAGCTCTACGACCTCGGCGGCATCAGCCTCGCGGAAGAACCACGGCCGCTTCGCTTCTGCAGGAACTTCCTCGATACGTTCCGCGACGTGTACAAGCTCGAACATCCCGGCGTGAACACCGCCGTCGGCATTTCCGGCCCAGCGTTTCCGATGAACGCGACCGACCGGCTGTGGGAGAAGTACAAGCTCGGCGAGCGCGCGAAGATCGTCGACCCGAAGACGAAGCAGCCGTCGGTCCGCAACATCTTCTACGACGACGGCAGCGACATCGGCGTGAAGGCGATTCAGGCGCGCGGGACGATCTTCTGGCAGTGCAACGTCGCGCTCGGCGGCGTCGCGCAGCAGCTCGCCGACCAGTTCAAGATGCCGTTCGCGGAGGTGCGCGCGGACCTGATCGCGGGCCTCAATCCCGGCGTGAGGCTGATGCCGTCGCACGTGATGGCGCTCGCCCTCGCCCAGGAGCGCGGCTTCACCTACATGCGGCCGTAGGAAAATCCCAAATCCCAGATTTGGGATTTGGGATTTACTTCCCCATCCCGAACACGAGCACCTTCATCGTGTTCGGCGTGATCTGCGCGCGCCCGTTCGGCCCCGCCGTCGTCGTCGCGACGGGGACGTACACGTTGTGCGTCGCTGCGTCGAGCGTCATCGTGCGCCCCGAGGGCGCCGTCTTCAGCGTCTGCACGACCGTGAACTTGCCGGGCGCGTCCTCGTGCGCGATCGTCAGGACGCCGGTGCGGCTCGACGCGAACGCGTAGCCGGTGGCCGGATCGAAACCGTTCCCGTCGACGTCCGCGGCGATCGGGAAGCTCGTCACCGTCTTGCCGGACGTGCTGTCAACGACGGCCATCTTTCCGTCGCACGCGCTGAGGATCAGATGGTTCTTCGGATCGAACGCCATGCCGGTCGGTCCTTCGCAGTCGGCAATCGGCCACGTGGCCACGACCGAGTGGGTCATGGTGTCCATGACGCCGATGGCGCTCTTGTCCTCGATGTTGACGTACATCCGGTTAGCGGCCGGGTCCTCGACCGCCTCCTCGAGCTCGCCGCTCAGCATGATGGTCGCCAGGACCTTGCCGTCCTGCGCGCCGAACACGGTCACCGACTTGCCGGTGTGATTGAACGTCCAGACTTCCTTGCGGGACCGCAAGTAGCGGATGCTGTCGGGATTGGCGCCCGTTGCCACCCTGCCAAGCGGCTGCAGGGTCTTCAAGTCGACGATCGTCGACGTGTTCCCGCGGCCGTTGCTCGTGAAGCCGCGCCCGAGCTCGGGTGCGATGGCGAAGCCGTGCACCCCGGGCAGATCGGGAATCTCGCCGACGATTTTCCCGGTCTCCGTGTCGGCGACCACGATCTTCGTCGCGTGCGACACGTAGGCCCGGTGCGCGGCCGAGTCGACGATCAGATAGTCCCACCCGCCTTCACCGCCAATCGCGATCTCCTTGACGGGGCGATACACATCCGCCGCCTGCAGTGCGACGCCGGCGGCGACACACGCGACGAGCATCATCAATCTGCGCATATGAACCTCTCGATCATTTACGGCCTTTGATTGCAGCATAGAGTCCCGGTACGGCGAGCAGCGTCACCGGGGTGGACAGGGCCAGGCCACCAATCACCGCGAGCGCGAGCGGTTTCTGCAGTTCCGCGCCGGCGCCAAGGCCCAGCGCGAGAGGGAGCAGGCCGAACAGCGTGCAGAACGTGGTCATCAGGATGGGCCTGAGACGGATGCGGCCCGCGTGCGCGATGGCGCTGTCGAACGGCTCGCCCTCCTCATGCAGCTTCTCCGAGAAGTCGAGCAGCATGATGCCGTTCTTCACGACCAGGCCCACGAGCAGGATGATGCCCATCGCCGACGAGATGTTCAGATCGGTGCCGGTGAGGAGCAGCAGCAACAGTGCGCCGCCGAGCGAGAGCGGCGCCGCCAGCAGAATCAGAATCGCGGGGAGCCACGCGCGGAACTGGATCACGAGGATCGTGAAGACCAGTACGACGGCGAGCGCGAAGACCATCAGCAGCTCGCGGAAGGACTGCTGCTGCGCCAGGTACTGGCCGCCGATTTCGTACGAGTAGCCGATCGGCAGCTTCTGCTTGTCGAGGTTCGACTGAATCTCGGCGACGGCGCTTCCGAGGTCGCGTCCTGCCAGACGTCCGCTGACGACCGCCATCGGACGCAGGTTTTCGCGGCGCAGCTCTCCCTGGCCGTTCGCGCGCTGCATCGCCGCGACTTCGGACACGGGAATCGGCTTCCCCTCGGATGTCTTGACGAGCGTCTGTGGAAGCTTGTTCGGATCCAGGCGGATGGCGTCCGGAAGACGCACGCGGACGGGAACCGTCCGGTCCGCGAGCCGCAGGTTGGTAGCGACCTCTCCAAGCCAGTTGCCCGCGAGCTGGTCCGACACCTGCTGCACCGTCAGCCCGTAGCGTCCCGCCGCTACCGGATCGATCGTCCAGGTCACCTCGGGGTTGCCCTTCTGCACGCCGACGACGTCCACGACCCCCTGGACCTTGTTCATCATCTCCTCGACCGGGCCGGCCAGCTCCGCGAGACGGTCCGGATCGTCGCCGAAGATCTTGACCTCGATCGGTTCGGGGTCGCCCTGCAGATCGCCAAGCATGTCCTGGAGGAGCTGCACGAACTCGATGTCGACCAGCGGCGCGGCCTCGGCCACCTTGTCGCGAACCTCCGAGATGATCTCTTCGGCCGATCGGCTTCGCTGGTTGCGCGGCTTCAGGCGCACCAGGATGTCGCCGGTATTCTGCGCCGTCGCGAACAGACCGAGCTCGGACCCGGTGCGCCGCGAATACGACGCCACCTCCGGTGTCTCCGAGAGGATCTGTTCCATCTTCTTGACCTGCCGATCGGTCTCGGAGAGCGCGCTGCCCGCCGGCGTGATGTAGTCGAGGACGAAGCCGCCTTCATCCGCCGCGGGGAAGAAGCCGGTTCCGACGCGGTAGAACAGCACCACGGTCAACGCGGCCAGCAGCACGGCGACGACAACGGCGAGCAACGGGCTCGCGATCATCCATCCGAGCGTGCGCTCGTAGAAGCGCTCGATCCGCCCGTGGCCCTCACCGGCCGGCCGATGGTGCGAGGCGGCCCAGCGCGCCATCAGCGGGACGATGCTGATCGACAGCGCGAGCGAGATGAGCACCGCGACCGAGAGGCTGAGGGACAGCGCGCGGAAGAACTGGCCCGGTACTCCCGAGAGCAGCCCGAGCGGCGCGAACACGACGACGGTCGTCAGCGTCGAGCTGACGAGCGGCGCCATCAACTGCTGGACCGCGTCGACCACGCTGCTGCCGCCCTCGCCAGCGCGCCGGTGGATGTTCTCCACCACCACGACCGCGTCGTCGATCACGAGGCCGATCGCGACGGCGAGGCCGCCCATCGACATCAGGTTGATCGTGCCGCCGAACAGCCACATGAAGACGAAGGTCGGGATGATCGCCATCGGCAGCGTGATCGCCGCAATCATCGTCAACCGCCAGTCGCGCAGGAAGACGAGCAGCACGATGATGGCGAGGAAGCCGCCGATGAGAATCGCGTCGCGGACGCTGGCGATCGATTCCTCGACGAACTGCGCGAGGTCGTAGACGCGGCTCATCCTGATTCCCGCCGGCAGCGTGTTCGCGAGGCCCGCGATGGCGCTGTCCACGCCTGCCTTGAGATCGAGGATGTTGGCGCCGATCTGCTGCGAGATGCTCATGACGACGGCGTCGCGGCCGTTCCCGGTCACGAGCAGGGTGCGGTCGGGGGCGCCTGGGGCCACGGTCCCGAGATCGGACACGCGGATCGTCGCGCCGTTCTTCACGAGCACAGGCGCTTTCGCGATGTCGCCGACGTTCTTCCACAGCCCCGATGCGAGCGTCAGATGCTGCAGGCCCGACTCCTGGAACCGCCCGACCGGCAGGATCTGGTTCTGCGCGTTGAGCGCGTCGGAGACGTCGACGACGGTCAGACCCGCGGCCGTGAGCCTCGCCGGGTCGAGGATGACCTCAATCTCGCGTGTATCGCTCGCCTGCACTTCGATGGTGCCGGCGCCGGGGACGCGCGCGATGTCCGGCTTCACGACGAAGTTGGCGTAGTCGTACAAGTCCGCCGTGGGCAGCGTTCCGCTGAGGGTCAAGATAAAGACCGGGAAGATCGCCGGCGTCAGCCGCTCGACCTGCAGTTCCGTGCCCATGGGCAGCTCGCCGTTGATCTCGGCGATCCGGTTCTGCACCATCTGCAGCGCGACGATCATGTTGGTGGTTGGATCGAAGTTCGCGGAGATCTCGGCCGCGCCGCGGATGCTGCGCGACCTGACGCGCCGGATGCCCGGCACGCCCATCACCGCCTGCTCGATCGGCCGCGTCACGATGAGCGACATCGACTGCGGCGGCAGCGTCCCCGAGTGGGCGATGATGGCAATGCGGGGGAATTCGAGCGGGGGATAGATGCTGCTCGGCAGCGCGCGGGCGGCGAGCACGCCGCCGATGACGAGCGCGACGGCGACGAGCGCCGCCGCTCGCGAGTGCCGCAGGGCGAGACCGGCCGCGTTCATTTCTTTTCTTCCTTGCCCGCGTCGTCTTCCTTGCCGGCAGCGCCTTCCTTGCCTGCGGCGCCTCCCTTGCCTGCGGCGCCTTCCTTGCCCGCGCCAGCCTCCGGCTTCTCTGCCGCGTCCTCGTCCTCACCCGTCTCGATCATGATCTTCGCATTGTCGGGAAGTCCCGCCTGACCGTCCACGATCACCATGTCGCCGACCTTCACACCGGACGTGATCTCGATCCGATCGCCGTCGTTGAGGCCGATCTGGACGGGAACACGCGTGGCCTTGTCTCCCATCGCGACGAACACCGCGGTCTCTTCACCTTCACGCACGAGCGCTGCCGCGGGAACGATCACGACGCCGGTGTGCTGTTCGGCATCGATGTCGACTTGCACCGGGGTGCCAGCCGCCAGGTTCGCCTGCCCGGCAAACGCCAGGCGCACCGGGATCGTGGCGGTCCCAGGTTCGACCTGCGCGGGACGCGAGATGACCTTGAGGGCGAGATCCGGACTGCCCGGGACCCCCGTCTTCAGCCACCCGGACGCACCGACGACGACCCGGGAGGACTCGGCGAGCGGAATCGACGCGACGACTTCGAGCCTGCGGGGATCGATGACGCGAAGCACCGGGTCGCTGGCGGCGGCTTCGACGAGATCGCCGGGATTGTGGAAGCGCTTCGCGATGACGCCGTTGAAGGTCGCGCGGACGGTGGTGCGCGAGGCCGCCGTGATCGCCGCGGCCCTGGAGGCTTCCGCCTGGCCGACGGCCGCCTCGGCATCGGCGACCATGCGGTCGGCGTCCTCGACCTCCTTGCGCGCGGCAATCCCGCGGTCGAACAGCTCGCGCTGGCGCACCTGGTTCGCCTTCGCGTTGGCCAGCGACGCCTGGGCGCGCTGGACTTCCGCCGCCTGGCGCTGCACCTCGGCCTGGAGCGACGGGATTTCGAAGAGGACGAGCATGTCGCCCCTGGCGACGCGCTCGCCTTCGGCCTTCGGAATCTCGGCGATCCGCGCCGGCTCGGGCGCGACGACGATCAGTTCTGCGTCAGGCGCCGGGGTGATCGTGCCGGTTGCGTGGAGGACACCGCGGATGGAGCCGGTTTCGGCGGCTTCGACCTTGACCGGAACCGGCGCCTGGCTCTCGGTTTCCTCCACCGCCGGCTTGCTGCACGCAGCCGCCGCCAACGCGGCGGCCACAACTCCCACCTTCCAACCCTTCGACACGCTCAGGGTTGCCCCGAGCTTCGTCGAGGGGCAACTCGCAACTCCCAAAAAGTGTTGCGTTCGCGTCTTCAGCATTCTCATGGCAGGGGAGCTCCGATGGCGCGCTCGAGATCGGTGAGCGCGGTCTGGAATTGATCGATGGCGTCGAGCGAGCGGAGCCGCACGTCGCGGGTGGCCTGCAGCGCCTGCAGCAGCGCCGCGATACCGGTCTGTCCGAGCTGATAGGCGTCCTGCGCGAGCTGCTCGACCTGCTGCGCCTGCGGGATGATCTCGTCCCGGTACCGGACGAAGAGCTGCCGTTGCGCCTGCGCGCGCTGCGAGGCCGCCGTGACGTCGCCCTGGATGCGCAGGAGCGTGGCCTGCCGCTGCGAGATCAGCTGATCGAGCGTTGTCTGCTCGACGAGCACGCCGGCACGATGGGTCGTGAAGATTGGCAGGGTGATCGCGGCGCCCGCGCGCCAGCCGTACGTGAAGTCGGGCTCCGAACGGTGGGTCAGGGTGAAGGTGGGCGTCAGGTCGGGGACGCGCAGCGCTTCCGCCAGCGCGATCCTCGCGCGCTGCGCGTCGATCTGCCGATCCAGTGACACCAGTTCCGTGCTGGCCGTCTGCGCCAGCATCAATGCCGCAGGCGTGGCCAGCGGTTCGCCCGTGTCTACGTTGGTGGACAGCGTCGTCGGCGCGTCGAGTGGCTGGGCGAGCAGCGCATTGAGAGCGGCGCGCGCGGCGGCAGTGGTTCCCTCGGCAGCGTTGGCTTCGTTCTCGGCGGCAGCGAGCGCCAGTTGCGCCTGCATCACCTCCAGGCGCGGTGAGCTGCCGGCGTCGAAGCGTGCCTGGGCGGCGTCACGTGCGCGCATCGAGAGGTCCCGCTGTTCACGCAGCAGCATCAGCCGCGATTCCGCGAGCAGCTGGCCGAAGTACGCGCGGCGCACGTCGTTGCGCACCTGGGCGACGGTCGCCGCGAGCTCCGCGTCGCCGGCCCGAACCGTCGCCTCGCCAACCGCGATGCGCTTGGCGCGCTTCCCCCCCAGCTCCAGCGGCACGGCCACCCCGTAGGCTTCCTTCGGGGTCTCCCTTTCAAGCTCGAACGAGCCCTCGGGGTTGAGGCGCTCGCGCGCCACCGCGAGGTTGGCAAGGTTGATCGGACCGCGGAGGCGCGCAGCGGCAATCGTCGCGTTGGCAGCCATCGCGCGATCGATGGCGGCCTGCAGCGTGAGCGAGCCGACGGGAGCGACCTGGGCGGCGGCGGAAGACGACAACACCAGCGGGAACAGAAAGAGCCCGAAGGCCCGCACGTTAACGCTCCGTGACGTCACAAGGGAGCTTTCGACTGCAAGGCAGAGCGACAGCATGCGTAAGCATTCATGAATCCACGATGACAGGCCGCGGCCGGACGCCGCGCAAACTTGTATCACAGTCCGTGCTGAACGGGCGGCCGCCCGTCAGAACTTCAGATGGGTTGACACCTGCAGCTGTCTCGGAGGCCGCGCGACAATCGGTTGTCCGAAGAGCGGTGAGCCGATCGTCCCGACGTACCCGGTGTAGTTCACCTGATTCACGACGTTGAACGCGTCGATCGAGATCGTGAGCGTCCGCGCCCGCGGGGTCCCCTTCGCGAACGTGACGTCTTTCGCCGCGCGGACGTCGAGCGACGCATAGCCGCCGCCCTCGCGGCTGTTCCTGCTGACACCGGCCGGCCGGGCGCCGCCGCGCGCGTTGTGGAGGACGTCGGCGCCGATCGATTCCGAGTACGGTGCTCCCGATTGCACGGACAGCCCGATACCGAGGTCGAAGAGCCGCCCTGGCACGATCCGTCCGAGTAGCTGGAACCGGTGGCGGCGATCGAAGTCCGCGCGCGCCCATTCGCCGGACAGGTCGTAATCGTTGGCGGGAAACGAGTTGAGGCCGCCGCTGTCGTTGTAGGTCCGGCCGAGCGTGTACTGTGCCTGTCCGTTGAACCACTTCGTGACGCGGCCGCGCAACGTTGCCTGAAGCGCATCGGCCTGCTGCCGCCCCGCCGATTCGATCTGGCGGACGACTCCGTGCGTGGGGTCCGGTCGCGCCGCATACAGCGGAGGCAGGGGCGCGTTGACGTCGCGCGAGCGAAAGAGACTCCCCTTGGATCCGATGTAGGTCAGCGCCACGGTCGTCCCCTTGCGAACCTGACGTTCGACGCCGGCGCTGTATTGCGTCAAGTACGGCACGCGGATGTCCGGCGCGAATTGCACGATGCTCGGCGGCGCCACCGCGGCGTCGGCGGCAAACGGAGCCGGGTATCCGGGGTTGCTCAGCACGATTCGCTGCACGCCTCCGGGCCGGGAGGCCAGCACGTCGCCGTACGGCGCCGGACCAGGTTTGTCGTAGAAGACACCCGCGCCCGCGCGGAACACGGTTGTCTTCGTTCCCGGCGAGTACGCGATCGATCCGCGCGGCGCGAAGTTGAAGTGGTCGTGGAAATGGTTCGTCCAGTCGTAGCGGAGTCCCATCGACGCCGTGAGATGCGGAGTGGCCTGCCAGTCGTCGTCCCCAGGATGGTTTGCTGCGTGTAGGTGAGCTGCTCCTCGCGGTGAAGAAAGTTGCTGCCGGCCGACGGCAGCGTGGTCCCGCCCACACCGCGGTTGCGGTTGGATTCCTCCTGGTACGCCGGACGGAAGGAAAACGAGTTCCTGTCGCTGACCTGGTGCGTGATGCTGCCGGACGCCAGGGCGCGCCGGTTCGGTTGAGACGCCTGGCCCTGGATGCGGCCGTCCAGTCCGAGCGCGACGACAATCGCACGCTGGTCATCGGTGTCGGCGGAGGCCGACATCATGAACGAGGTGCGCCCGCTGCGTCCGATCGGTCCGCCCAGATAGCCCTCGAGGATGCGCCGCTGCTCGGGCGGCCGCGTGGCGGCGAACGCATTGCTCGCGTCGAGATGCGCATCGCGTACGACGACGTTGCCGTCACCGTGAAACGCCTGCGAACCGGGCTTGGTCAGGATCTCGATGCGTCCGCGGCCCGGCCGCGAGTACTCGGCCGAATACGGATCCTGGTTGATCTTGATCTGCTGGATCGCCGATGCGCTGACAGTGAGCCCGTTCACTTCCATCCCGTTGACGACGACCGTGGCGCCCCCGGTCCCGAGCGATCCTGTATCGAGGAATCGCGAGAGGGTTCCGATGTAGTCCTGGCTCATGACGGGAAGGCCTTCGAGGAAGCCTTGATCGACGGCAATCGCGTCGCCGTTGCCGCCGGCGTCGCTCGTCACCTGAACGTCGCCGCTGTTGACCGTCACGTGCTGCGTCACCCCGGCCAGCGGCATCGCGATGCGCACGGGCGGCGGGGGACGGGTACCGATGGTGATCCGCGCCGTCGTCGATCGAAAGCCTTCGAGGATGACAACGAGCTCATAGCGTCCCGGCGGGACGGCAAAGAAACGAAACGTGCCGGCGCCGTCGGTCGTGGCTGTCTGTGCCGGACGCCCCGATGCATCCCGGAGGTCGACTTGCGCGCCGCTCAGCACCGCATCTGTCTGATCGAGGACGACGCCGGCGATGACCGACGGGGGCGCCTGCTGCGCGGCGGCGCCCGGGGCGATGACCGCCGCTGTCAGGATACATACGGCCCAGCGCATTCCGCCTCCAGCGTAGAGCCGCAAGCATAACGGCGGCGAGGTGAATGGATGATGAAAGCGTGGGCATCATCCGTTCGTGCCCGCGACGGCTATCATTGGTCCTTCGGGGTATCTCATGCGCGTGCTTCTCGTCGAAGACGAACCTCATGCGGCGCAGGTGCTCGCCAAAGGGCTCCGTGAGCGGGCGTACGCCGTCGACGTGGCCGCCGACGGCGAAACCGCGCTGTTCCAGGTCGGGACGACTGATTACGACGCGCTGATTCTCGACCTGATGCTCCCGCGCGTCGATGGCCTTGCGGTGTGCCGCTCGATCCGTGGCGGCGGCAACCACGTGCCCATTCTCATGCTCACCGCGCGCGACGCGGTCGAGTCGCGCATCGAGGGGCTCGATTGCGGCGCCGACGACTACCTGGTCAAGCCGTACGATTTCGGCGAACTGCTCGCGCGGCTTCGCGCGCTGATCCGGCGCGGGCGTCAGCCCGTGCTTCCCGAACGACTCGTCGTCGGTTCGCTGGCCGTCAATACTCGCAGCCGCAGCGCGGCGGTGCGCGGGACCGACCTCGTGCTGACGGCGAAGGAGTACGCGCTGCTCGAATATCTCGCGCGTCGCGCGGGCGACGTCGTCAGCCGCGGCGACATCGCCGAGCACGTCTGGGACGAGCATTACGACCCGCTGTCGAACGTCGTGGACGTCTATATTCAGCGGCTGCGCAGGAAGCTCGATGCGGCCGGCGAAGAGTCAATCATTCGCACGCGCCGCGGCGAGGGGTACCAGCTCACCCCGGACGCCGAGCCGTCATGAAGACGTTGTCGCTGCGGGCGCGTCTCACGATCTGGTACACCGTCGCGCTCGTGGTCATGCTGGTGCTGTTCGGCGTCGTCGTGCTCGTGCAGCAGAAGCGTCTCGGTCTCCGGCGCGCCGATCGGGAGCTCGACAGCATGCACGAGACGCTCGTCAACATCCTGCGCGCCGAACTGATGGAGCTCGACCGCCCGGAGTTGGCGGCGGCGGAGGCGCGCGACACGATCGCATCGCTCGGCGATGCGATCGTCATTCTCGACAGCCGCGGCGTCCCGCTGGCGACGCAGCTCGGGCGCCTGACGCGTGCGGATCTGCTGCCCGGCGGCCCGCGTCCTGCCTCGACCATCATCGACACGCCATCCGGCGAGTGGCGCGTCCATGCGGAAACCGACACCATCGGCGGCGATCGGTTCACACTCGTCATCGCGCGGCCGCTCACCGACATCGCGCGTGAGCAGCACGAGGTTGGCGAGGCGATGCTCGTCGTGATTCCCCTTGCCTTGTTCCTCGCCGGCGCCGGCGGTCTCTGGCTTGCGTCGATCGGTCTGCGCCCGATTACGCTGATGGCACGCCGCGCGACGAGCCTTCCGCTCACGGGACTGGAAGATCTCGGATCGGCACCTCGAGACGACGAGCTGGGACAGCTCGCCGGGGCGTTCAACGGCCTGGTCGCGCGCCTTCGCGCGGCCCTGCAGACGCAGCGGCAATTCATGGCCGATGCATCCCACGAGTTGCGCACGCCGGTGTCGGTCATTCGCACCGCCGCCGACGTGACGCTCAGCCGAGACCATCGCGACGAGCTCGAATACCGCGAAGCCCTCGCGATGGCAGGGGCGCAGGCGCACCGACTCGGCAGGCTCGTCGAGGACATGCTGGTCCTCGCGCGGGCCGACGCGGGCGCGTATCCACTTCGTCCGGTCGATCTGTACGTGGACGATGTCGTCGAGGAATGCCGCCGCGCCGTCGACGTGCTTGCGGCCGAACGGGGAATCACCGTGCAATCGAGCGGCGCGTCGGACGTGCCGATTCGCGGTGACGAAGAGCTGCTGCGGAGGCTGATGCTGAACCTCCTGCAGAACGCCGTGCAGCATTCGCCGCGGCAGAGCGTCGTGTCGGTCGACGTCAGCCCGAACGGCTCGCGTGTGTACGTGCGCGTGTCGGACTCCGGCGGCGGGATTCCCGAGGCGGATCGCTCGCGCATCTTCGACCGGTTCGTCCAGCTCGATCCGTCACGCCGGGCCGAGGGGACGGGCCTCGGATTGCCGATCGCGAAGTGGATTGCCGAGGCGCACCAAGGGTCGCTCAGTCTGGAATCGACGGGGCCGGCCGGCAGCACGTTCTGCGTCGTACTTCCAGTCGCCGGCTGACTTCTCCGGCGACAAGCATTTCAGCCACGCCCGTTTATCTCCCGTTCATGCGGTGCGCACTAGAGTCAGCGCACCGTGATTGGCACTCTTTACCGCGAAGAACTGCACGCGACGATGCGAGGCCAGTTCGCGTGGCTCGGCGCCGGCGTCGTGCTGCTGGCGCTTGGAGGCGTTGCCGCCGCCGCGACGCAGGACACCTGGGTCGATGGCTACGGCATCATCGCCTACTTCCTCGTGCCGCTCGCCTTCATTCCGCTGGCAGCGGGCGTCGTGGCGAGCCCCCGCGCGAACCGTTTCGTCGAGAGCCTGTTCACCGCGCCCGTCGAGCGAGGTCACTGGTTCGCGGCGAAGATCCTCGTCGTGCTCACGCTGGCCGCGGCGTACTACGTCGCGCTGCTGCCGATGCTCGCGGTCTACCTGCACCACGTGGCGATGCCGCTGCTGCTTCGGAAGTTTCTCGTGTGGACGCCCGGCATCCTGATCGCGAGCGTGGCGATCGGAACGCTCGTCGGCGTGCTGTTCATCGGCCGCAGCATCGCCGCGCCGGCGGCGACCGGCATGGGCGTGCTGCTCGCCTACGCCGCTCTGGTCCCCCTTCAGGAGCTCATGGTCGCGCGCGGCAACGGCGCCACGCGCATCGGCCGGCTCGCGCTGCTCAGTCCGGCGGTGCTGCTGAAGAACGCGCTCGGCTTCACGCTGGTGGCGGGCACCATCCCCACGGCGACCGCATTGACGTGGACGAGCGTCGCTATCGTCGTCGGCGGCGCACTCGTGCTCGCGGCATGGACGTTTCTCCGTCTGCAGGGCGTCGAGACATGGGAGGCGACCCGCCGGCAGGGATGGGCATTGGCGGCCGGCATCGCCGCGCTGAGTGTGGTCCCCGTCGCGTTTGCCGATCACGACTACGACGTCGCTGCGCCGCGGGTGAATACGGCACCGGCCATCCCCGCCCTGTTCGCGCGCGGCAACGGCAGCTTCGCGCTGACCGACGCCGGCGCTCCAATGCCGGTGCGCTGCTGCGGGACGATTCTCAATCGCGACGCCACGCCGATCGCCACGGATCGCGACACGCAGCAGGATCTGTTGATCCTGCTGCCCGTGGATACCAGTCGCGCCCTGACGCAGTTCTCGCTGCGGCTCGACGGGCAGTCGGGGCTCTCGGTCGTGGCCGATGCCCGCGCGCTGTTCAGCGGCATCCCGCCCCTCGAAGCGCACGACTACGACAATGACGTCGGGCCTGTCGCGCCCGACGGGCGTCACCTCCGGAATGGATGGATCGCGCGCGTACCGGTGACGCTCCATCCGGCCGGTCCGTGGGACATCGGCGGCAACCGCTATCCGCTGACGATCGCTGCCACCTATGCCGCGGCCGGCGACGCGATGCCGCGAACGCTGACGGCGCGCACGGCCGTCAACGCGCAGGTGGCGAGCGGCCTGTACGAGATGGCGGCAGCGGGATCGCTGCTTCCGCTGTGCTGTTTCGGCGCCGCGCTCGTGCGTTGGAGGCGCACGCGATGATCGCGGACGGGGAGTACGCGATCGAAACGACTCACCTGACGCGGCGCTTCGGATCGTTCGTCGCGGTTGACGGCGTCACGCTCCGGATACCGAAGGGCCATCTGTACGGCTTCCTCGGGCTGAACGGCGCCGGCAAGACGACGACCATCCGGATGCTCACGACGTTGCTGCCGCCGTCGGCGGGCTCCGCGAAGCTCTGGGGCCACGACGTGAAGGAGGAGCCGCTGGCTGTCCGTCGGCTCATCGGACTCGTCAGCGACGAGACCAGCGAAAGTCAGTCCACGTGGACGGCGCGCGAGTATCTCGGATATTTCGCGCGCCTGAGGGAGCTGCCGAAGCCGGGGAACGAAGTCGAACGCATTCTCGACGCGGTCGGCCTGGAGCCGCGGTTCAGGGGAAAGCTGATTGGGTCGTACAGCACGGGCATGAAGCGTCGCGTGGAAATCGGGCGCGCGCTGATGGGAGGCCCCAAGGTGCTCTTCCTCGACGAACCCACACGTGGCCTCGACCTGCCCGCCAAGCGCGAGATGTGGCGCCTGCTGCAGGACCTGGCGGCCCGCGAGCAGGTGACGACGTTTCTCAGCAGTCACGACGCGCAGGAGATTCGTACGCTCTGCACCGAAATCAGCGTGATCAACCGCGGCCGGCTCGTGTACACCGGGCCCGCGCGCGATCTCGGCGCGGATCTCGACAGTTTCGAACAGCGTCTCGTGGAATTGCTCGTCTCGGGGTCCGCCTTCCAGTCCTCGGAATCGTGAACCTGCCGATTCTGGTAGGCTGGTCCCTCCAAAGAAACAAGTTACGGTGACGAAACGATGCGTGTTGTTCGCGTTGGTGGTCATGCTGTGCGCCGCGCCCGGTATCGCACAGACCGCCGAGGAGGCCTCGCCGTCCGTCCGGGCCGGCACGGGCGCGGCGACCATCCGTCTCGATGGCCTGTTCGACGAGCCCGGGTGGGCCACCGCCGAAGCCATTCCCGCGCTGACCATGATCGAGCCGAGCGAGGGGTCGGCACCCGCGATGGGGACCACGGTGCGCGTGCTGGTCGAAGCGACGGCGTTGTTCATCGGCGTCACCTGCGCGGATCCGGAGCCCCAGGGGATCGTCAGCTTCACCAAGCAGCGCGACGGGTCGCTCCGCAACGAGGACAACATCAAGATCGTGCTCGACACCTTTCTCGACGGACGCTCGGGATACGTGTTCCAGGTGAACCCGTCGGGCGCGCGCTATGACGCGCTGATCAATCCCGGCGGCGACGGCGAGAACAGCAACTGGGACGGCATCTGGATGGCCGCGACGCGGCGCGACGCGAACGGATGGTCCGCCGAGCTCTGGATTCCGATGCAGACGCTCACGTTCGAGAAGAGCCTGACGTCGTGGCACTTCAACATCGAGCGGCGCATCCAGCGGCTGCAGGAGACGGACCGGTGGGCGGGCCCGAACCGGGATTGGAGGCTGACGCAGACGAGCCGCGCAGGACTCATCACGGATCTGCCGCCGCTGTCGCAGGGCCGTGGTCTCGCGATTCGCCCGGCGCTGACCGGTGGCGGCGGCATCAATGCACCAGGCCAGCCGGTCAACCGCACCGGCGACGCCAGCCTCGACGTCACGCAGCGCGTCGGCTCCAATCTGGTGTCGTCGTTCTCGGTCAACACCGACTTCGCCGAGTCGGAAGTGGACACCCGCCGCACGAACCTGACGCGCTTTCCGTTGTTTTTTCCGGAGACACGCACGTTCTTTCTCGAGGGCTCGGACATCTTCAGCTTCGGCCTCGGGCTCGGCAACGACGTGATCCCGTTCTTCAGCCGTCGCATCGGCCTCGTCGCGGGCCGCGAGCAGCCCATCCTGTTCGGCAGCAAGATGAACGGACGCATCGGTCGGACCAACGTCGGGGGCCTCGTGACGCGCACGCGCGACGCGCGCGGCCTGGCGCCGGCCGCGTCGATGGCCTCCGCACGCGTCAAGCGCAACATCCTCGGCGAGTCGTCTGTCGGGGTGATTGCGACAGTGGGCGATCCGCTCGGCCGCTCGGGCAGCTGGCTGGCCGGACCGGACTTCACGTTCCAGACGTCGCACTTTCGCGGCGACAAGAACCTGCGGGCCGGCGCGTGGGCGCTCCTGATGGATCGCCAGGGCGCACGAGGCGATCGCAGCGCGACGGGGTTCCGCGTGGACTATCCGAACGACCTCTGGAACCTGATTGCGTCAACGATGCGCGTAGGCGACGGGTTCGATCCGTCGCTCGGGTTCGTCCCTCGACGCGCGATGTACTACCACCGGCTGCAGGTCACGAACACGCCGAAGCACGACGGATGGCTGCGCGAAATGGAGCACGAGTCGCAGGTGCATCTGTTTACGAACCTGAGCGGCCACTGGGAGAGCTACCGGACCCAGCTGATCCCCTTGAACTGGCGTCTCGCCAGCGGTGAGCACGTCGAGGTGAACATCGTTCCAACGGGTGAGCGCCTGGTGGCGCCGTTCGAGGTGGCCAACCACGTCAGGATTCCGGCCGGGTCCTACCACTGGGTGCGGTACCGGGCCGAGCAGGGGTTTGCGGCAAAACGTCCGTTGAGCGGCCAGTTGACGTGGTGGTTCGGCGGCTTCTACACGGGCACGCTCAACCAGATCATCTGGACCGCCACGTGGCACCCCTCCGCGCTGATCGCAGTGGAGGTGACGGGCGAGCGCGATGTCGGCGACCTGCGCGAGGGTCGCTTCGTCCAGGCCGTCACCGGGACGCGGCTGCGCCTGAATGTGTCGCCGAATATGCAGATCAGCAGCTACTGGCAGTACGACACGCAGACGCGATCGATCGGGAGCAACTCGAAGCTGCGCTGGACGTTCCGCGCGGTCGGCGACCTGTTCGTGATCTACAACCACAACGTGAGCGAGATCACCGACCGGTGGCGGCTCGATTCGAACCAGCTGCTCGTGAAGCTCCAGTACGCGTTCCGGTACTGACCGCCGGTTCAGGTCGGCGGGGCCGACGCCGGCGCCGTCGCTGACTTCCGCGCGAGCACCGCGATGTTCAGCATGGGTGGTCCGATCGCCGCGCGGCCATCGCGTGCGCAGGCTGGTATCCCACGTGCTTCTGATACGCTTGTGCCTCGATGGAGACCAAGCGCACCCCTCCGTTGCTCCTCGGCGCCGCTGCGATCGTGGCCGCCCTCGCCGTCGCGGCCGACGGTCAACCCGCATCCAGCTGGATTAACGCCTACCGGGACACCGCGACGCGTTTGATCAAGTCGGCGACCGCCGACGACTTCGCGTGGCAGCGCCTCGCCGAGCTGACCGACACGTACGGCAGTCGTCTCAGCGGGTCCGACAATCTTGGCCGCGCCATCGCCTGGGCGGCCGAGACGATGAAGAAGGACGGCCTCGAGAACGTCCGCACGGAAAAGGTGATGGTGCCGAAGTGGACGCGCGGGCGCGAGAGCGCCGAGATCATCGACCCGCCGCGGCACGCGCTGTCGATCCTGGGCCTTGGCGGGAGCGTCGCGACCCCTCCCGGCGGACTCGAAGCCGAGGTGCTGGTCGTCGAGAGCTTCAACGAGCTGCGGATGCGCGCCGCCGACGCCAAGGGCAGGATCGTGCTCTTCAACCAGGCGTTCACCAACTACGCGGACACCGTCAGCTACCGCACGGGGAGCGCGCGGGCGGCCGCGCAGGCCGGCGCCGTCGGCGTGCTGGTGCGGTCGGTCGGACCCGTCGGGCTCCGGACGCCCCACACGGGGAGCGTCCAGTACCAGGCGGACCTGCCGCAGATTCCGGCCGCGGCCATTTCAGGCGAGGACGCCAATCGGATCGCGCGGACGACGGCCCGCGGCCGCAAGGTGCGCGTGCACCTCTACCTCGAGGGGCACAGCGAAGGCGACGCCGAGTCGGCCAACGTCGTCGCCGAGATTCACGGGCGCGAGCGGCCCGAGGAGATTGTCGTGCTCGGCGGCCATCTCGATTCGTGGGACGTCGGGGCGGGCGCGTCCGACGACGGCGTCGGCTGCGTCATCACGTGGGAAGCGCTCCGGCTGATGAAGAAGCTCGGCATCCAGCCGCGGCGGACGGTCCGCCTGGTGCTGTGGACCAACGAGGAGAACGGCACGCGGGGCGCGGCCGCGTACGCGGAGCGGTACGCGGCGACGGCGACCAACCACGTGTTCGCGCTCGAGGCCGACTCCGGCGTGTTCGAGCCGGCGCGTTTCGGGTTCTCGGGCAGCCTCTCGGCGCGCAACATGATTCGCGACATCACGTCGCTGCTCTCGCCGCTCAACCTCGCGGAGACGATCTCCGGCGGCGGCGGCGCCGACATCGATCCCATCGCGCAGGCCGGCCGCGCGCCGACGATGGCCTACATGGGAGACCCGACGCGGTACTTCACCATCCATCACACGCCGGCGGACACGGTCGAGCGGATTGCGCCGGAGGAAGTCTCCAAGGGAGCGGCGGCGATTGCGGTGGTCATCTACGTCATCGCGGAGATGCCGGATCGGCTGCCCAGGTAGGGGTGGTCAGCGAAGCTCTGTCAGCGTGACCTCGACGATGCGCGCGCGGCGCGGCGCGCTCTGCCACTGCACCAGGATGGGGCTCTGATAGGTGCCTTCGACGATCCCGACCTTGCCGTCCTCGCATTCCGCCACCAGCAGGTTGACCGACCGCCGCATGCGGAAGAAGCGCTCCGCGGGAACGGCCAGCGTCCGCGCCAGCAGCTTCTCGACGAGCGAGCCCCGGAGCCGCAGCGTGTCGAGGCCGGTGTTCATCACGCGGACGAAGTCGTACTTCGCGTAGCCGAGCGTCTTGGACGGCACGGCGCGCGGGTTCTTCATCGCGTTGCGGTACTGCTGCGCGACGAAGCGCAGCGGGTTCCCCAGCACCTCCGCCAGGTCGTACTTCATCAGCAGCGTTTCGTACTCGTTGACGGTCAGCGCCGAATGGCGCTCGGACGGGTCGAGGACGATGCGGAGCCGGCCCTTGCCGGCGCCGGTCCGCGTCACGAACTCCGACAGCGCCGGGTAGATCCCGAGCCGGGGGTCCTTGAGGTTGACGGAGTCGATCGGATGCTCGGAGACCGGCACCTCGATGCGGGTCTTGCCGATGACGCGCTCGCTGCGAAAGCCGATGACGCGCGCCAGGCGGCGGCGCGGACGCCCTTCGACGATGCCGTCGAGATCGACGAAGCAGACCGCCTCGCCGTCGCGGTTCGGGTGCGTGACGCACGGGCGCAGCCCGCTTGCCATGAACGCGAGGTGCGAGTCGGCGTTCTTCGGCTCCGAGGCGCGCTGCACCGCGTCGAGATCGGAGCGGCGATCGAGCTGGTCGTGCTCGTAGCCGGCGCCTTCGGGGAAGAGCGTGCGGAACGCATCGACGAAGGTGGAGACGTTCTGCTCGCGAAGCCGTGCCGAGATGCTGCGATCGAGGAAGCCGGCCGTCGTGTGCGACGACCAGTACAGGCAGTTGGAATAGCCGGCGAGCGCTTCGTGTTCCGCGGCGAATCGCGACCTCAATTCCACCACGTCGAAGCGTGCCTTGGGAGCCACCTCGAGCGTGAGGTCCAGCGGTTTCGCCGTCATGCGATATAAGAGCGTAACACGGTGTCCTGGCCGGTCATCATCATTCTCGTCGTCGCGGGCACCGTCGCGACGTTCTGGACGCTGCATCTCTACTGGCGCCTGCACGGCGTCTGGCGCATCCGCCGCGCCGGTCCCCGGCCGCTGCTGGCCACCCGCCACCGCATCTGGCGCGACATTCACACGGAAGAAGCCAACGACCTTCGATATGGACCCGGCGGCGACGAGTACGTGCCCGCGGCGCCGTTCGAGTTCGTGGAAGAACTCACGAGCGGCTCGCATCCGTGCGTCGCGGTGCGCGATGCGAAGGAGCGCCTGTGGCGGGTCAAGTGGGGCCACGAGGCGAAGCCGGAGGCGTTCTGCGTCCGCTTCGCCGCGGCGTGCGGGTACTTCGCCGAGGTGACGCATTACGCCGCGAGCGGTCGCATCGACGGCGTGACGACGCTGACGCGCGCGCGGAGGACGGCAGCTTCACCGACGGCCGGTTCGAGCTCGAGGACCGCGCGGTGCGGATGCTCTTCGAGGAGCACAGCTGGGCGTGGCACGACAACCCGTTTGTCGGCACGCGGCAGCTCGATGGCCTGAAGATCGTCGTCATGCTGCTGTCGAACTGGGACAGCAAGGATCGGCGCGACGTCTCGCGCGGATCGAATACCGCGATCTTCGAGTACCCGGTCTCGCGATTCGCATCGGAAGCGCGGTATCTGATTACCGACTGGGGCGGGGCGATGGGGAAGTGGGGCACGACGATCGTCTCGCGCGACCGGTGGGACGTGGCGGCCTTCGAGGCGCAGACGCGGGGCTTCGTCGCGGCCGTGCACGACGAGGTCGTGGACTTCGGCTACCAGGGGCAGCGATCGGAGATCGGCCGCGGCATCCCGGTCTCGCACGTCCAGTGGTTCCACCGGAAAGCCCGGCGCATTACGGAATCGGCGCTGCGGACCGGCTTGCTCGCCAGCGGCGCGACCGACGAGGAAGCGACGCGGTTTGCGCGCGCACTGACGGCGAGAATCGAAGCGCTCGGACGAGTACGATAAAGGATGGTCCGCCTGAAGGCGGACTCCATTGATGACGTTCGGCATGAGACGGCTCGCTCTCGTGGCAGGCGCTGGCCTGGTTGCGGTCGGGCTGTTCGTGCTCGTCGTGCATACCCCGCCGGTGCGGCGCGCCGTGCTGCGCTACGTCGTCGCCGAGGTGCAGCGGCGCTACGGCATCCGCATCGAGGCCGCCCGGCTCGACTACAACCTTCCGGCGCTGACCATCGGCCTCTCGCAGGTGCGCATCGCGGCCGAGCGGACGCCCGGTCTTCCGTTCTTCCAGGCCGACTACGTGAGCGCGGCGCTCGCCACCCGCGCGCTCACCGGCATCGTCGCGTTCGACGAGATTGCGGTCACCAACGGCCACGTTCAGCTGACACGCGACCGCGACGGCCGCATGAACCTGCCGGATTCATCGGACACGCCGGCGGGCGAGCCGGCGCCGCTCAACATCGCCCATCTGTCCGCGCCGCGGTTCGTCATCGACATCAAGGACGCGCAGAACGACCTCGCGCTTGCGATTCCG
>Ga0209438_1000114_pt1 | contig 20920 bp, 14 predicted proteins | sample GraSoi_2013_20cm_FD_185825 | JGI IMG/M metagenome (GOLD analysis project Ga0209438, IMG submission 185825) | Grasslands soil microbial communities from the Angelo Coastal Reserve, California, USA - Sample 9_17_2013_20cm (SPAdes) (version 2) | ecosystem: Environmental > Terrestrial > Soil >...
CACGTCTCCGTTCGTGTTCGAGGACGATATCGTTGCGGCGTTGGCCAATCGCGAGATCGAGGCGGCCGCAGTCACACCGGCGACAGTCGGCTGGTTCAACCAGCAGCATGCCGACAAGCCGTTGCGCCTGATTCCGGCGTTCGACAACGATCCGGATTTGAACTGGAACATCGCGGCCGGGCTGTTCCGCCCCGACGACAAGCTGCGACAGCGTGTCGATGCGGCGATCGAGGCGCTGCTGGCGGATGGCACTATCGCGCGGATCTATGCCCGTTACGGTATCGAGTTGCGACCTCCGCAGTGAGGCGCGCCGTGGGCCTATGCGGCATCGTGCCATGCGCCCAGCCGATGGATCGCGTGCGGTGTCAGGCTGTAGGCTGCCACCGTGGTCTCCGAAAATCGCGCGGCCGTCTCGGGCGAACGCAGCAGCCTCGCCACCACGACGCCAAGGGGGATCGCGCACCATGGATCCGTCAGCACCGGCACCAGTTCCTCGCGCGAGCCGCGATACCGCCCGGAACCGGCGGCCAGCAAACCGATTTCGCGCAGGATGTCGCGCCTGCGGCTGCGTCGCCGCGCGGCATCCAGCAGTCCCATCAATCCAAGCCGGGTGAGGATGCCCTCGCGGCCGTCGGGTTGCACCGGTGGCGTTTCACCGAGCGAAATCTGCAACAAGGCGCCGGGTAGATCCACACCGCTCAGCCACGCATTCATCGGCTCGACGAGGCGAGGATTGGCGTCGATGAAATGCGGCGTATGGGTTGCGTCATCCATGATGTAATCGAACGACAGCGCGCCGTGCCAATTCAGTGCGTGGCCAATTTTTTCGACGATCTCGCGCACCTGCGCGCTGACCACGCTGAGCTTGAGCACGTCGCCGCCGCTCGGGCCTTCCACGATCTGACGATAGATGTGGCTGGCGACGAGACGTCCGCGATCGAATACCGCTTGCGTGCGCTCGAGCGCGCCGGTCACCGCGGCCTGGACCAGCAAGCCGTGAGCGAACGCGTCAAGGGCTTCGAGTTGAACGAGCAGCGCATCGCGCTGGTGTACGTCGCCGACCCGCCAGACGCCGGTGCTCGCGGTGCCGAAGGCGGCCTTGACGAAAAACGGGTAGGGCCGCTCGGCCGCGAATTCATCCGCCGAGCGAATGATTTCGGTGGTGGGTTGCGGCACTTTCAGGCGCGTCAGCAAGCTTGCGAAGCCGGCCTTGCTTTGAACCTGTTCGAACGCCTCGAAATCGGCGAGCGCTATTCCGAGACCGGCTGGGAGTTGCTTGCGCGCGGCGGCAAACAGATAAGCCTGCTCATGCACCGGAATCAGCGCATCGATATGAGCGGTCTTTGCGATTTCAATCACCGCCGCCAGATAACCATCCGGATCGGCGCCGGACGCGGGAGCCCGATGCACCCGAGTCACGAACCGCGAGAAGCGCCCAAGGCACATCGGATTGCTCGAGACCAGTTCGACCCGGTGGCCGCCAAGCCCCAATGCCGTGATGGCCTCGCGCGACGACAGGCTGGAGCCCTCGCTGAGAAGAATTTTCGGCTTCTGAGTTGTCATTCGAGCGCGGCCCCGGCGCGCACCTTAAGCTGGCTGGGGCACGAAGACAAAGCGACCCGGTCGGGCGTTCACCGGGACGACAGGCTTGAATGCCTCGTTGCACCGGACGGGCCGCCGCAGCGTTTGTGGCTCTGCTGCTCAAGGTCTTGAACCGGACAAGTTCGGCCGGCAAACGAGCTGATCCGGGCTGCCTTGCCGATTTTACAGGTCAGACCCGTTCGGCTAAGAGGACTCTCCGTTTTTGGGTTTCGAGGCTGCAATGTATCTGAAGCAATCCGACGCCACTGCTTCACTGCAGCTGTCCAGTCAGCGCAAGCGAGATCTGCTCGACCACTACGAGACGAACGGCGATGAGCTGGATCGCTGGCGCGAATTCAACGCCGCCTACCATGAAGACGATCAGAAGTTCATGCGATTTCTGATTCCACCCGGCAAGCGGGTGCTGGAGCTGGGCTGCGGCCGCGGAAATTTGCTCGCCGCGCTGGCGCCATCCTACGGCGTCGGCGTCGATTTCGGAGCCGCGACGATCGCGAAAGCGAACGCCCGTCATCCCGATCTGTATTTTGTTCTGGGCGACGTCGAAGACCCGCAAACGCTGACTTCGATCGAGGGGCCGTTCGATTACATCGCGATCGCCGATACCGTCGGCATGTTCGAGGATATCGATGGCACGTTGAGGCTGGTGCATCAGCTGTGCGCACCGTCGACGCGGATCATCATCTCCTACTATTCGCATTTGTGGGAGCCGATCCTGAAGCTTGCCGAAGCGCTGCATCTGCGGAGCAAGCAACCAGAAATAAATTACATCGCCACCGCCGACTTTTTGAACCTGATGGATCTGGCGGATTTCGAGGTGATCCGGGAAGAGCAGCGGCAATTGCTGCCGCGGCGCTGGTTCGGCCTCGGACCGTTCATCAATCGGTTCATCGCGCCGCTGCCCGGCATCAGGCAGTTATGCCTGCGGACCTATATCGTCGGGCGCCCCGTCCGCCAGTTTCCCGATCGAAAATTGTCCGCAAGCATTCTCATTCCCTGCAGGAACGAGAAGGGCAACATCGAAAACGCGGTTCTGCGGATGCCTAAATTTGGGTCTGCTCAGGAAATCCTGTTCGTCGAGGGCAATTCCAGCGACGGTACCTACGAAGAGTGCGAGCGGGTCCGCGATGCCTACAACGATAGTTGGGATATCAAGGTGCTGAAGCAGGACGGCAAGGGCAAGGGGGATGCGGTCCGGAAGGGCTTTGCCGCAGCGACTGGCGACGTGCTGATGATCCTGGATGCGGACTTGACGATGCCGCCGGAAGCGCTGCCGAAATATCATGCGGTGATCGAGACCGGGAAGGCCGAATTCGTCAACGGCACCCGCCTGATTTACCCGATGGAACACGAGGCGATGCGCCCGCTCAATCTGATCGCCAATCGCTGCTTTGCTTACCTGTTCAGCTATCTGGTGAACACCAGGCTGACGGACACGCTGTGTGGCACCAAGGTGCTGTTGCGAAAAGATTACGAGATGCTGGCACGGGAGCGCGACTATTTCGGCAACTTCGATCCGTTCGGCGACTTCGACCTGATCTTCGGTGCCGCCAAACAAAATCTCAAGATCATCGAGACCCCGATCCACTACAAGGCGCGCACCTTCGGCGAGACTCAGATTTCCCGTTTTCGCGACGGCTGGCTGCTGTTGAAAATGGTGTGGTTCGCCTATCGCAAACTGAAGGCGATTTGACCGTCGCCGCTTCATGACGGTCATGGGCGCTTGGCCGGTAGCTCGCACCACGGCATCGGCAAGAGTGGCAAGTAATGCTGATTCCACTCGCAAATGCGCTCGGGCCCCCGGCGTGCCGTCACCATCCTTACCGGCTCGGCCTGACTGACGCCGATATGCAAGGCGACCAGAGTCGCGCTAATCGGATAGGCCCATTTGTGAAAGCGGAGATCATTCATCTGGACCAGAAGGACCATGCCGGCAATGATGATCAAGGGATCAGTGAAAATAAAGTACTCGACCTTCAGTCCCCGGCGAATGCCAAGTGAATCAACTGCAATCGCACACAGCATGAGCAGGGCCGATTGTGTGGCCGTCTGTCTCTCTCCTCGCCGCCATGCATAGACAATGCCGGGAATAATCAGCCAGGTGAGGAACACGGTCGGACGCGGCGAGGCGAAAAGTACAAACGTATATCGTTGCAGGACACTCGCCACGCCCGAAAGAAACAGACCGATAGCGGCAAAGGGATTTCCGCTATCGATTGCCGAGGCCGCCGACTGGTCGGCGAAGGTCATCATCTCCTCGATTGGGTTGAGAACGACGACGACATTGCTTGGATTGTATTCGATCAAGAGTGCCAATAGACCGAGTGATGCGCCGGCGATCACAGCAAATATTGCGGCGAAGGTTTCCGCAAGGCAGACGCGCCAGACCACTGCGAAAGTCAGCATGCCAGCTCCGATCCATGCCAGCAGCCCGAGCTGATACACGCCGAACTTCCCTAACAGGAGCGGATGCAGCGATGGCATCGCTGTCGTGGGATCAAGTCCGAGGGCAATCAGCGGCAGCGTTGCGCGTAACAGCAGGCCGGCAACCAGCGCCATTGTTAATGTTGCAAGCCACGCTCGGGCGCTGTTGCTCCAAAATTCGGTGGAAGCGCTTGCGGGGCCGCCGAACGGCAGAATCAACAGCGGAAGCGCTGCAATCAGCAGGATTGCATGAATCTTGTTCTCAAGGCCAAGTGCGCAGAGCATTGCTGCGGCGGCGATTGCGAGCGGGCGCCAGATCGTTGGTCGTCTTGAGACCGCGATGAGAATCATGAGAGCAAATATAATCAGGCATCCAGCGATCATCTCGCTGCGCAGCACGCGCATGTGGAATTCGACTCCACCCGAAAACGCGAATGCAAATGTTGCGAGTGTCGCAACCCGCCAGTCGCGAACGAGCCAACGTGCAAGTCCCGCGAAAACGAGGACAAAGCTTGTCGCCGTCATCCAGGCGACCACACGGGCGGCGCGAATGACACTGGTCATCGCGGCATCAAACGCGAGACGGTCGGAGGCCGGCGGCATTCTCGAGAGTGAGTATGTGTCGAGAAGGTTGAGATGATGTAATACTTGGAACCATAACTTAACGCCAAGAACGGTGAAGTATGCCGGATGAGGAAAGAACGCGGGTTGGCCATCGTTCAACAGCAGGGCGCTGTAGACGACCATAAAATCCATGTCGGCCGTGAGCCAATAAACAACGAAATAACCAGCCAGAAGGAATGACGCCGCCAGAAGCGCCACGATGAAAATGAGCCCACTTGTCCATGCAAGCGGCGTCAACCGCGCGAAGGTGTCGGATGGCCGTGCCAGGACAGGCTGGCGAGGTTTGGGGATCGCAACCGGTTTCGTCATTAAGCGACCCTTCTAGTGCATGGTCGATAGAAAATCCAATTGCACATCCGGGCCAAATCTACTTAACAGAAGCGGGGCTTCAGCGGTCGTGACGAGCAGATCGAACCGGCAATTTCAAGGGATCGAACCGTGGGGCAGCCAAACTGAATATTTGGTCGGGGATAAATTTCGCTCCAAATCGGTATCCGAATGAAGACTGCTCACAAGATTGCGCTGGCAAGCATTGCGTACCGGGCGATCCACATCGCCCGCGCGATGACTGGTCGTGCCGACCGGTGCATCGTGAAGCGAGATGATATGATTTTTGATCTTGATCTCTCGCAGGGCATCGATTTTGCGATTTATCTCGGCATCTTTGAGCCGGGTACAAGGAACGCGCTTAAAGAGTTGGTCAAACCGTCGTCGGTCGTGCTCGATATCGGCGCCAATATTGGCGTTCATACCCTGCTTCTCGCTCGCCTCGTCGGGCCTTCCGGCCGGGTTCTTTCTTTCGAGCCAACCGGGTTCGCAATCCAGAAACTCCGCCGCAATCTGGATCTCAACCGCGATCTCGCCAAACGGGTGACGCCGTTTCACTTTTTCCTTGCGTCGAGTGACGGGGCGGATGTGCCCGCTTCGATCTATTCCAGCTGGCCCCTGGTCGAAGGCGAGGACTTGCACGCCAAGCATCTCGGCCAGCCGATGCCGACGAACGCGGCGCGTGCCCGCTCCATTGACGGCGTTCTGGCCGAACTCGGCGGGCCTTCCGTACAGCTCGTAAAGCTCGATGTTGATGGGTTTGAATCTGAAGTGCTCCGAGGCGCGACCGCGTTGTTGCGCGACAGCCGGCCGGTTTTCATGATGGAACTGTCGCCATACGTCCTCGCCGAACGCGGCTCGTCCCTGGAGGAACTGGTCTCGTTCTTTGTGCCGAATGGATATCGTTTTTTTCATGAGCGAACCGGACGCGAGCTTCCGTCTGCGGTGGAGGAGCTGCGTCGAATGGTAGGAGACGGCGCAAGCATGAATGTTGTCGCGCGCGCGAGCTAGCAGACACGCAGGTCAGTCGCGTCCACGAACGTCATCGCGTCATCCGGTTGCAGGCATCCAGCCCGGTGATCTCCGGTGCCGCCAAACAGAATCTCAAGGTCATCGAGACCCCGATCCACTACAAGGCGCGCACCTTCGGCGAGACTCAGATTTCCCGTTTTCGCGACGGTCCTGCGTCGCGAGGTCGCGCCCACGATCAATTTTGGTCAGTTTGTGGTCGCCAATTTCAATCCGTCCATACTTTGGGCCAGAATGGAACTCACGAATGCCATTCTCGCTGGTGAGCATCGTTGCGGGAAACGCGTCGGCTCGAGGACCATCAGATGGGACCACTCTGATGAACTTTGCGTGGGCAAGCCTGCACGGATTGGATATCGCGATCTTCGGCGACGGCGGTGTGCAACGCAGCATCGGCGGCGTTTCCGCTATCGCTTTTCATGTGGTTGGGCTCGGAAGGCCAGGCCGGATGATTGAGCCCCATCGCAGGCTTCGGGATTTTCGCGGCCCAGGATGACGAAGGCGGATCGGGTCCTCGGCAAATGTTGCCTGATCCGCTGAGCGGGCGCGACTGAGTGGAGTGAGGATTGACGTGAGCGATCCAAAACAACAAGGCCTCGCTTCCATCGATCATGGACCGTCCGAGTTGCGCGAACCTGGCAACGACCCGGACCCGATATCGGTAGTGCGCGCAGGTAACCCGGACTGGCCGGCGCAGCGCAAGCTTGATGAGACAGTCGCGTATTTGCGAGCGGAAGCCCGGGACTCGCGAACCCAGAAGCAGCCGGACATCTTTGCAGAGGCGGTCGCGAAGGTTATGCAGGAACAGCGTGAGCCAGAGCTGTTCGAAGCGCCGTCTGTCCTCCAGAATCAAGCGCTCGGCATCGTCGCCAGATTTGCGGTTGCCACCGGCCTGGCCGCTCTCGTCGCGCTGGTTTTCGTTGTTGCCTTCCCGGCATCGCAAGGTTCGATTGGAGAGGGGGCATTGTCGGCCCTGCCGACCTGGCAATCGTTGACGTCATCGCTGTTTCCAGTGCCGCAGCGCAAGCCCGCTCCGACGCTGGTGGTCCGCGACGGCAACGGACCCGTCAATGAGCCGCTGTCGCTTGGTGTCAACGTCAACTCCCCCGGTACCAGCGCGACGGTCACAATCGGCGGAATGCCGGCCGGTGCCAGCCTGACGGTCGGCAGGCGCATGAGCACCGGCGAATGGCGCGTGCCGGCGCAGGAGATCGCGGACGTATCGATCGTTCCACCGGCCGACTTTGTCGGCGTGATGAATTTGACCGCTGAGCTTCGTGGCTCTGACGGGGCTGCGCTGGTCAGCAGCGTCGTCCGGCTGACCTGGACATCCGCGACGCCCGTCGGCACTGTCGCGACGCTCGTCGGCACTGTCGCGACGCCCGTCGGCACCGTCGAGGCGCCCGCCAGCGCCGCAGCGGTGGCTGCCGGCCCCGCCGCCGCGCCAACGCCACCACAGCAACAGTCCGTAACATCCCCAGGACCGCCGCCGGGTGCCGCACGCGCGGAGCCGCCTATGCGGGAAATCAATCCCGATGAAGTCGCAGGTTTTCTCAGGCGGGCGCAGGAACTGCTGGCGGCCGGTGATGTTCAGGCCGCCCGTTTGCTGCTGCTCCGTGCCGCCGAAGCTCACGATGCCGGCGCCGCTCTTTCCCTGGCGAAGACCTTCGATCCTTTACTGTCGAAGCAATTCGGCGCGGCCGACCCGGAGCCCGATCTGGCACAAGCGCGGAACTGGTATCAGAAAGCCGAGGAATGGGGTGCGCTCGAGGCGCGACGCCAACTCGAGGCGCTTGCCAGCTATAATCGCTGACCAGCGACGCGAGAGGCGACCCTTCGCTGTGGCGAGCCGGTGCAACTTCACGAGCCGGTGCAACTTCAATTGTGGGTAAGGATTTTTTGCCTGCAATCGCGCTAGAGGAGCCCGTTGTCGGGCAGGGCCATGGGCGTTTTGCAAATGGCGCGATGATGGAATAGTGCCACTGATTTGCCCGACGTGTCAAAATGTTTTCGCAGGGATAGCTCAAAAGCATCCATGCCAGCGACCACCACGCTACTTTGCATGGGGTTGTTTTCGATATTTTAGTTGGAAGCGAGAGCCGCGTCGGCCCTTGCGGCTGACCGCCGCCGCTTGCAGCGCCGAATTCACAACGAGGCAGTCTTCCAGACTAGAGCATGATCCGGAAAAGCATGCCCTCGGACTTGATCCGGGGGTGGATACCGGTTTTCCCTCGCGACAAACGCGAAGCGTTTGCGCGGAGATCATGCTCAAACAAAAAGATAAAGCGGGCTGACGATTCGAAGAAAAGTCATCCCGCTCTAGCGTGCGCAAGCGAGCGATGCCGCCAAATACCGCGCCCCAAAGGGATCGTTACCGCTTGGAGTTCAGGCGGTTCGCGCGCCACAGCAGGAATTCACGATACAGTGGATCGTCGCGATCCGGCTTGCTTGCGTGTGGCACCTCAACCGCGGCAGATGCCGCAGCAGCCCCGGGGGAGGGAACGTTGCGGTCGATCCACTCCTGCGCTGCCTGGAAGCGGGTCCAGCCAGCTACGGGAGCCTTCAGTGCCACCTCTTTCCACTTTGGATGGAACGGCGGTCGCTGCAATTGCGCAATTTGAGTGAAGAATGATTCGACCAGCAAAGAGAGACGGCGGTAGCGGTCGCTGGTCGGTTGCCAGTTGTAGGACGCCAGAACAGCCTCGGCCGCAATCGTATCGACAGCAGCGCCGTCTGAAATCAGGTTGGGATAGTCCGCCGATGAAAGCGTGGACGGCAGATACTCCTCCTGGAGAGGCTTCTCATACCCGACCGGCACCAAATGCAGATTGGGGTCCCTCACCTGGCTGAGCCATTGCAACGGTTTGCCCTCGACGGCCACGATCGCATCGATCTCGCCTTTGCTCAGCATTTCCAGTGCAAGCCGCGGTTCGATATAGAGCAGATGCGGCCTGATCCCGAGACGCTCGAATACGTTGATCGAGGTTACGAAGGTGCTGGCATCCGGCAAATCGACGACCACCGTCTTGCCATCGAGATCCTTCATGCTGCGGATCGTCCGCGGCGCGAGCACGTGCATTTCCTCGTTGAACATCTTGGTCACGTAGACAAACTGATTGCGGATGTTGTTGGCGAAGTCCTTGCGTTCGAGGTATGCGAGCGTGTCCTTGCGCACGATGCCGGCGTCAACACCCTTCAATAGCAGGATATCCGCCACGGCCTGAACGGATCCGCGGCCGAGAACAGGCAACACCCGGAGATTTGCGCCATTGTCGAGCACTGAAGAGAGATCGGCGCCGATCTGGGCATAGGTGCTGCCGAATGAGCCGGTCATCAGGGTGACGGTGTTGGCGTTGAGCTGAGTCGCCAAGTCGCGCTTGGCCGTGCCGTAACGGAATATCGTTTTGAAGGATTCGCTGACGCTACCCGCATCAATCCCGCTTCGCACGGATCCGAAGCGCTCCCATCGTCCGGCTGCGAACCGCATCATCTGCATCTGCTCAAGCGGCGCGTAATCGCTCGCGCTCGTGTTGACCACGATTCCGGGCAGCAGCATGGGAAGCTGCAGACCCTTGAGCGAGGCCGCCTGCTTCATCACATTGTCGCGGGATAGATCATCGCCACATCTCGTCAGGACTTCGACCATCGCCTTGGCGACCGTGTAAGCAAAGACAGTCAAGCTGTTGGACTTGCTTGCGCTCGGAATATACCGGTCCATGAATGCGGCCCAGTCCCGGTAAGCCGGATCGCCGGCGGCCGCCGGATCGTCACCCTCCAAAGTGTATCCAGCCGACAGCAGTCCTTCAACATTCTGCAGACTCGCCGACTGCATCGCAGCCGCGATCGATAGCGAAACCGTCGGGATGATATGCACCGGCTTCCACCCGAGGTCGACGGTCCGCCGGACCGCCATCACAGCGAATTTCGGGGTCGTCACATCGAACAAAATGTCGGCGCCCGAGGCCTTGAGTTTGGCAATCTGCGCATCGACGGCGGTGTCCGTGACATTGTACGGAGCCTCAGCCACGATCGGGATCTTGCCGCCTAACCCGTCCTTCAGGCCTTTGACGTAGTCCTTGCCGAACCCATCGTCCTGATAAAGGATGGCGATCTTGCCGCGAGGATGGTTCTCCAGCAGATACTGCGCATAGATGTGAGCTTCGGTCTGGTAGCTCGGCTGCCAGCCCATGGTCCAGGGGAACTGGCGCGGCTGGTCCCACATCGACGCGCCCGAAGCGACAAACAGCTGTGGGACCTTTTTTGAGTTCAAATAGGGCTGAACCGCCGCCTCTGGCGCTGTGCCGAGACCCGCGAAGATCAGAAGGACGCGATCCTCCTCGACAAGCTTGCGGGTTAGCTCGACGGTTTTGGCGGCGTTGTATGCATCGTCATATGATATGAAATTGATCTTGCGGCCATTGATGCCGCCTTCGGCGTTGATCTTGTCGAAGTAGGCCGCGATTGTCTTGCCAATGATGCCGTAGGAGGAAGCCGGACCGGTGTACGGCATGGTGTTGCCGATCCGGATTTCGTTGTCGCCAGGGCCCGCAGCAGAAACCCGCCCGGTCGCCATCGAACCCGCCATCAAGGCGAAGATCAGCGCGGCCGCAACGTTGCGCCGCCCCACCGGGCGCAGCCGACGAATTGCTTCGTTGGCCAACGGCAATCTCAATTCCAACGCATGCCAAGCAATGTCGATCATAGTCCGCATCGTCGCACCCCACGCGTCGTCGCACCCTGTGCAGGTACTTGTGCATTTTCTTGGTGAGCATTTCCCCAAACAACGTGGAACAAAGTCACGGCACTACCCGCCAACATTGTGTCTCGATTGGATCGATTGTGTGTCGAGGCGAGCCCAAACATTGGGTGCAGGAGGTCGCTTGCATCTCCGTCTATTTGCGCACACCGCCCGTTATGTGCCCGGCCGAAGCACCCGAGAAAGCCTACCTCCGAGGTAATCGCCGGGATGACCGAAACCTGAGATCAATCCAGGCAACGGACGTCGGATAAGGCCTTCTCGCCATGCACCAGATTGTTTCAGCCCATGTGGATTCATCGCGCCGCTGGTGGGTACTTGCGATCGTCGTCGCCGCGCAATTCATGTTCGGGGTCGACGCCTTCATCGTCAACGTTGCGATTCCCACCATTGCAAGCGAGTTACAGGCGAGCTCCGCGCAGATCGAGGCGGTGATCGCGATCTACCTCATTGCCTATGCAACGCTGGTGGTCACCGGCGGCCGGCTCGGCGACATCTACGGCACAAAGAATGTGTTCCTGGCCGGCGTGCTCGGCTTCACCGTCACGTCGCTGTGGTGTGGCCTCGCGCAATCCGGCCCCGAATTGATCGCAGCCAGGCTGGCGCAAGGTGCGACCGCGGCGCTGATGGTGCCGCAGGTGCTCGCCGCGCTTCATCTGTTGTTCGCGGACGGCTCGCGCGGGCGCGCCTTCGGCATTTACGGCATCGTGCTCGGCCTTGCGGGGGCGGCCGGCTTTTTACTTGGCGGCGTATTGGTGACGCTTGATCTTGCGGGGTTAGGCTGGCGTGCGGTGTTTTTCGTCAACGTGCCATTCGGCCTTGTCATCATAGCCGCGGCATCCTGGATCATGCCGTCGGTGCCGCGTCGTGCCGGCACACGGCTGGACGTTCCCGGCGCGATCGTGCTGTTCGCAGGATTATTGTGCCTGATCGGGCCGCTGCTGTTCAGTCACGATGTGCATTGGGCGCCGTGGGTCTGGCTCGTGATGGCAACCGGCGTTGCCATCGTTGCTGCGTTCCTTTGGCTCGAGCGTGCCGTCGCAAGCCGCGGTGGAATGCCATTGATCGACCTTGCGCTGCTATCGGACACAGCGTTCATGCGCGGACTTTACGCAGTCTTCTTTTTCTTTTTTGCCAACCTGTCGTTCTATCTGGTGATGACCATGTTCATGCAGCGCGGCTTGCATATTCCGCCGCTGCAGGCCGGCATGGTTTTCCTCCCTTTGGCGTTGGCCTTTGTCATCGCCTCGCGACACAGCGGCGCGCGGGCGCGGCATCGTGGCACGCTGGTGCTGATCGAGGGCTGTGCGGTGCAGATGATCGGCCTCGCCTCGCTGGTACTGATGGTCGCGTGGGCACAGACGCCCTCCGCAACGCTGTTGGCTTTGGTGTTGGCGATTTTCGGTTACGGCCAGGGGCTGGTGATGGCGGCGCTGTCCAGCGCCGTACTTTCCACCGTAAATCCGGCAAGCGCCGGCTCGGGCGCAGGGATGTATGGCATGACCGCGCAAATCGCCAACGCCGCCGGCGTTGCTGCCATCGGCGCGGCTTTTTTTGCGATCGAAGCCGCTTACTCGGCGCGGCTGGGACTGTTCGCCGCGGCAGCGCTGTTTATGCTGTCGATTGCCGCCTGCGCCGCGTTTTTGTCATGGATGCGACGCGCCGCGGCGTGAACGCAATTAAGATCGATCGCCATAATCCTGGGGACTGACCGCACACGGCCTTTTTATTTTGCAGTGCAGCAACTATCTGTTGTCGGTGGGGTTAGAAGAACCTCTCTCGTCAAGGAGCTGCCGGTGTCTCTCGCCAAAAATATCGAATTGCTGCGACGTCTGCCAAAGCTGAACGGTATCAACGGTTTTGGGAATTTCGCGCGAAACCTCAGGCCGGGTTCTCACAGTCCTATCGTTGAAACCACGGACTTCGGGTCGAATCCGGGTGGTCTCAGGATGTTCTCGTTTGCACCTGATAACCTCCAGCCAGCGCCAGGCCTTGTCATCGTTCTGCACGGATGCGGTCAGGACGCCGCTGCTTACGATTTAGGCGCCGGCTGGTCCACCCTGGCGAAACACTTTGGTTTCGCATTGCTGATGCCCCAGCAGCAGTCGTTCAACAATGCCAACGGCTGCTTCAACTGGTTCAATCCGGAGGACAGCGCGCGTGACAGCGGCGAGGCCTGTTCGATCAGGCAGATGATTGCGCGGGCGGTTGACGATATTGGCATCGATCGGCATCGCATCTTCATCACCGGACTTTCCGCTGGCGGCGCCATGACATCGGTCATGCTCGCCACCTATCCCGAAATATTTGCGGGCGGCGCCATCATCGCAGGCCTGCCGTTCGGCGTTGCGACCAATGTGCGGGAAGCGTTAAGCGGAATGTTCGTGTCGCCCTCCCGTCCGGCCAGCGAATTGGGGGATCTGGTGCGCAATGCCTCAAATCATAGCGGCCCATGGCCGAAACTTTCGGTGTGGCATGGCAGCGCCGATCGCACCGTCCACCCCGCGAACGCCAATGAGATCGTCAAGCAGTGGCTCGACGTGCACCAGCTGCCTTCGGCGCCGATGTCGGAGGCTGACGTCGACGGCTATCCCCGCCAGGTCTGGTGGAACGCCGATGGCGAAACCATTGTCGAATCCTACACCATCACCGATATGGCCCATGGCACCCCGCTTGGGATTGGCGACAATGACAAGCGGTACGGCGCCGAAGGCGCGTTCCTGATCGAGGCGGGAATCTCGTCCTCGTATCACATTGCGAATTTCTTTGGCCTCACCGAATGGATTCCCCGGTCGATGGTGATTTCAGCTTCAAAGAAGGTGGTTTCGGCCAAAGCTTCAAAGAAGGTGGTTCCAGCCGAAGCTCCAAAGGAAGTCGCGACGATCATGGCTGCTCCGGCACCCGCGCAGGTGCCGGATCTCGCCGCGGTGCTCTGGCCGCTGACGACGCTTAATCGTGGTCCCGAGTCTGGTCGCCGTCCGGAGCCGCCGCATGAGCCGCGGCGTCGGGGGATTGACGTCGGCGCCGTCATCACGCGCGCGCTCACGGCCGCGGGCCTGATGAAGTAAGGGAGCCTGCGGCATTGCGTGGTGTCGCAAGGTCATGGCGTGCCCGATGGTTAATGCGGCTGATGCGCGCGCAGCGGCGATTTTGTTCCGTCCAGACAGAATATATTTGGAACCAAACGCCGGCCCGCCGGTTTGCTGGGATTGTGACAGGCGGTTAAGTTCCGGCTGCCAATTGGGCTGAACTCGCCACCGATCGTCCTGAATGCTGAAGATCAATCGACCGACTTCTGGGGATTTTCTCGCCGGCGGCGGCGAGATGGGCGCATTGACGCGCGCATACGATTGGTCCGCCAATCCGCTGGGGACGCCGGAGACCTGGCCGCAGAGTTTGCGGACCGCATTGCGCATCCTGCTGAATACCAACCACCCGATGTTCATCTGGTGGGGTCCAAAACTCATTCAATTTTACAACGACGCCTATCGCCAGACCATGGGACCCGAGCGCCATCCAAGCGCACTCGGGCAGGGCGGACGGGAGTGCTGGGCTGAAATCTGGCACGTTATCGGTCCCCAGATCGAGCAGGTGATGAGCGGCGGCGGGGCGACGTGGCACGAGAACCAACTGGTTCCGGTCACGCGTCACGGCAAGCTGGAGCAGGTCTACTGGACCTACGGCTACAGCCCGATTGACGAGGGCGACAGTATTGGCGGCGTGCTCGTGGTGTGCCGCGATGTGACCAAGGAGTATCTTTCTGCCGTCGCGTTGCGGGAACGCGAGGCCGAACTCGCGCGCGTGCAGCAAATCGGCCGGATCGGCGGTCTTGAGGTCGACCTGACCACCGGTTTCCGCAATCGCCGGTCGCCGGAGTATTTGCTGATTCACGGTCTGCCGCTCGATGCGGGCAACGAGTCCCACGAGGACTGGGTACGGCGCATCCATCCCGAGGACCGCGAGGCCACCGAGAAGAAATTCCGCGACGCTGTCGCCGGCACGGTGCGCGACTACACCGTGCGTTATCGGATTATTCGCCCCAGCGACGGCGAGACGCGCTGGATTTCGGTCAAATCCACGATCGAACGCGACGAGCACGGACGGGCCATCCGTCTGGTCGGCGTGCACACCGATATCACCGAGCAGGTGATGGCGGAGCAGGCGCTGCGGCAAAGCGAAGAGCGCTACCGCAAGCTTGCGGACCAGCTCTCCGAACTGAATGCGACGCTGGCGCAGCGCGTCGAGGAAAAGACCCGGGAGCGCGACCGGATCTGGAACGTGTCGCAGGATCTTTTGGTGGTCGCCGATCGCAACGGCGTCTGGCGAACGGTCAACCCGGCATGGACCAGGACGCTCGGCTGGAGCGAAGCTGAATTGCTGAACCGTACTTCGGAATGGCTGGAGCATCCCGATGATGGCGGGATGACGCGGGCGGAGGTCAACAAGCTCGGCGTCAGCGAAGCCACCGTCAGGTTCGAGAGCCGCTTCCGGCACAAGGACGGATCGTACCGCTGGCTGTCGTGGACCGGCGTACCGGACCAGGATCGCATTTATGCGGTTGCCCGCGACGTGACCGCGGAGAAGGCCGCGGCCGAACGGCTGAAAGTCACCGAGGAGGCATTGCTGCAGTCGCAGAAGATGGAAGCGGTGGGGCAACTGACCGGCGGCATCGCGCACGACTTCAACAATCTCTTGACCGGAATTGTGGGATCGCTGGATCTGCTGCAGACCCGCCTCAACCAGGGGCGGACCGACAATTTCGCGCGCTATATCGACGCGGCGATGACATCGGCGAACCGCGCCGCGGCGCTCACCCATCGCCTGCTGGCCTTTGCGCGGCGACAGCCGCTGATCCCGAAAAGCGTCGACGCCAACCAGCTCGTGGTGTCGCTGGAGGATTTGCTGCGCAGGACGATCGGCGAGACCATCGATCTTGCAATCGCCGCGGCGGACGACCTGTGGTTCACGCTGTGCGACCCCAATCAACTGGAAAGCGCGCTGCTCAATCTCGCCATCAATGCACGCGACGCCATGCCGGATGGCGGCAAGCTCACCATTACGACGTCAAACGCGCGGATCGAGGGCGTGACCGCGGATACCCCCGCGCTTTCGCCCGGCGATTATGTCTGCATCAGTGTCACCGACACCGGGACCGGCATGAGCGCGGAGGTGGCGGCGCGCGCTTTCGATCCGTTCTTTACGACGAAGCCGATCGGGCAGGGCACCGGACTTGGGCTTTCGATGATCTATGGATTTGCGCGGCAGTCGGACGGTCACGTGACCATCGACAGCAAATTGGGGCGGGGGACATCGGTCAGGCTTTATCTGCCGCGTCATCATGGTGAAATCGCGCCGCAGTTTGCGTCAGCCGCCGCGACGGCCGAACATGCCGCCACCGGTGAGACCGTGCTGATAGTTGAAGACGAGCCGGTGGTGCGCGCCGTCATCGTCGAAATGCTCGGGGAGCAGGGGTACCAGACGTTAGAGGCCATCGATGGACCGTCGGGACTGCGCGTCCTGCGCACCAATGCACGGATTGATTTGCTGGTCACCGACGTCGGCTTGCCCGGCATGAACGGCCGCCAGCTCGCCGATCAGGCGCGGGAGACCAGACCCGGTCTCAAGGTTCTCTTCATTACCGGCTATGCCGAGAGCGTCGCGATATCAGACGGCTTCCAACAGCCCGGCATGGAAATGATCACCAAGCCGTTCGATCTCGATAATCTCTCGCAGCGAATTCGCGCGATGGTGTCGAGCTAGCGCTTTCAAGGCCGCTATGCGGTCTCGGCGATCAGCTCCATCGGCGTGACCACGACGTCGCCGCCGGCAACCTGCCGGGTCTTTTCCGTATAGTGCTTGAAAAAATCCCGCGCCTGCAGGGTCTTGATGGCCTGCTCGTCGACGGCCGCGGCGAGATGATAATAGCTGGAATCGTCGCGGTTCTTCATGCAGCGGTAGATGATCTTTCCTTTCAGCTCGGGATCGTTGTCGAGCGCGGCAATGAACCGGCCGATTTCCCGGTGCCATTCCTCCGTGGTGCCATTGGCAAACTGATATTTGATCATGAAGTGTTTCATCGAGGACTCCTGCTTGGCGTATGGAGGAGATCAAACTTTCGGAGGCGGCGCGTCGCCCCGGAATACCTCGACATTGCGTTTGGCAAATTCGTCAAATGATGTCGGCCGACGATCGAGAAGCAGCTCGGCATCGGGCCAGACCTGCGCCTCCTTGCCGTTGCGACGCTCGGCGAACAATTCGAACAATGCGTCTGCAAGGTAAGGCGGCATTCCAGCGGCAAGCTGGGCTTGCCGCGCCGCCTCCGGCGGGACGTTGACATAGCGGATGGCCTTTCCGGTGGCGGCGGAAAGTTTCTCCGCCACCTCCGTCATGGTCAGCGCTTCCGGGCCGGTGAGGGAATAGGTCTTGCCCTCATGTCCCGAACCCGTCAGCACCTTGGCCGCGATCTCGGCGATATCGCCAACGTCGATCGAGGCGATCCTGGCATCCTCCATCGGCAGGAACATCGCGCCCTTGGCCGTGATGTTGGGGACCTGCCGGAAATAGGCCGGCATGAACTCGCCGGCCCGCAAATGCGTGAACGCCATTCCCGAGGCTTCCAGTCGCTTTTCGATCTCGCCGTGCATGCGCGCGAAGCGAAACGCCGAATCGAGTTCCGGCATGATCCCCGAGAGCTTGACGATGTGCTTGACGCCCGCCTTCCTGGCCGCATCGATGAAGTTGGTCTGGACATCAAGCATCATCGGGTCCGATGACGATATCAGCATCGCACGGTCGACACCGCGCAAGCCCGTCGCGAGCGTCTCGGGATGCGCCATGTCGCCCTGCACGATTTCAACGTTTGGCAGCGTCGCGATCGCCTCGGCCCTGGCCGGATTGCGCACCAGCGCGCGCACGGCAACGCCGCTGGCCGACAACACGCGCAGCAACTCTTTCCCGTTCAGTCCGGTGGCGCCTGTCACGAGGATCATGGTGTGTCTCCCGTCAGGCCCAATCTGGCGCCGCCAGGAGCGATAACGCAAGTATGGACAAAAATGATACTATGGACTTTCTTGCGATCGCTCGTATCCTGCGGCGACGGAGAACCGACGGGAGATCTTGCCATGGCGAAGGCGAAATCAGCGCTGACCTGCGGCTGCCCGGTGGCGGCGTTCCAGAAGATGATCAGCGGCAAGTACAAGCTGCGCATCGTCTGGGACTTGAAAGACGGCCCGCTGCGCTATGGCGAGATCAGAACCGGCCTGCTGCGCGGCTCAAGCGGCACCTCGGAAATCGCGCCCCGCGTGCTCAGCCGCGAATTGAAGGCGCTGACCGAATCGGGGCTGATCGACCGCAAGGATTACGGCGTCGTTCCGCCCAAGGTCGAGTATCGGCTCACGCGTAAAGGTAAAAGTTTTGTTCCTGTCATCGCCGCCATTCGCGACTGGGGCACGCGCCATCTCGCTCAGGCGAGCGTGGCTGAAATGGCCGCTGCCGAATAGACGGTCGGCTTTGCCGGCAATTGCCGAGGCCGCCGGTGTGGGATCGCCTCACATCGCGCCGGTGAGAAACGGATTGGTCATCCGCTCCTGGCCGATGCTCGAGCCCGGGCCGTGGCCGCAGATGAAACCGACATCGTCGCCAAGCGGCAGCAGCTTGTCGGTAATCGACTTGATCAGCGTGGCGTGATCACCGCCGGGAATGTCGCTGCGCCCGACCGAGCCGTTGAACAACACGTCGCCGACATGGGCAAAATGCATTTCCTTGTTGTAAAATACCACGCTGCCCGGCGAATGGCCGGGGCAATGCAGGATGCCGAAGGTCAACCCGCCGATCGAGACCTGATCGCCTTCATCGAGCCAGCGGTCCGGCGCGAAATCGCGCACGCCGGTCATGCCGAACCGCGCGCCGCTGGTTACCACATTGTCGAGCAGGAACTTGTCGGCGATGTGCGGGCCTTCGATCGGCACTTTCAGCGCGTCGCGCAGCTCGGCGGCGCCGCCGACATGGTCGATATGACCGTGGGTCAGCCAGATTTTTTCCACCGTCACATTGGACTGCGCGATCGCGGCCTGAATTTTCGGAACGTCCCCGCCGGGGTCGATCACCACGGCCTTTTTGGTGGCCTCGCACCAGATCAGTGTGCAGTTCTGCTCAAACAGCGTCACCGGGATGATGATGGCGCCAGCTTTTGCCTTGGTTTCGGTTTCATTTGCCATGGCGTCACAATGCCGATTTTTGACGCCTCGCCAAGGGAAAGATATGCAGATTTATTGCAGGGCAGGCTGTCTTGCCTGTCATACCGGCGACGTCAAAGATTAGTTGGGTTGAACCCGTCGGCGGTTTCGGCGTTGCCCCCTGCCATTCGATTTTCAGAAGATGACTTTTCCATGAGCGAAAGCGCTGAATCCTGGTGGCGGCACGGCATCTTCTACCAGATCTATCCGCGCTCGTTTCAGGATTCCAATGCCGACGGGGTCGGCGATATCGCCGGGATCATCGACCGGCTGCCCTATTTGCTGGCGCTCGGTGTCGGTGCGATCTGGCTGTCGCCGATCTTTCCCTCCCCGATGGCTGATTTCGGCTACGACATCGCCGATTACACCGGGATCGATCCGCTGTTCGGCGGCATCGAGGATTTCGACGCGCTCATCAGCGCCGTGCATGCGAACTGTCTCAAACTCATCCTCGATCTCGTCCCTAACCATACCTCCGACCAGCATCCCTGGTTCATCGAAAGCCGGCGTTCGCGCGATGCCCGAAAGCGCGACTGGTACATCTGGCGTGAGCCGGCCGCGGACGGCGGCCCGCCGAACAACTGGATGTCGGAATTCGGTGGCAGCGCGTGGGCCTACGACGCGGCAACGCGGCAGTATTATTATCACGCCTTCCTCGCCCAGCAGCCGGATCTGAACTGGCGCAATCCGGAAGTGCGCCAGGCCATCCATGACGTGATGCGCTTCTGGCTTCGCAAGGGTGTCGACGGCTTCCGCGTCGATGTGATCTGGCACCTGATCAAGGACGCGGAGTTTCGCGACAATCCGTCCAATCCGGATTATCGCGAGGGCCGGCCGCCGCACGAGAAGATTCTGACGCGCTACTCCACCGACCAGCCCGAAGTTCATGACGTGATCGCACAGATGCGGCGCGTGATCGATGAATTCGATGCCCGGGTGTTGATCGGCGAAATCTATCTTCCGTTCGAGCGTCTCGTTGCCTATTACGGCAAGGATCTCTCAGGCGCGCATCTGCCGTTCAACTTCGCGCTGTTGTCGGCGCCATGGAACGCACGGTCGGTCGAGAAAATCATCGCCGACTACGAAGCCGCACTCCCGGCGGGGGCGTGGCCGAACTGGGTGCTGGGCAATCACGATCGTCCGCGGGTCGCCAGCCGGGTGGGGCAGGCGCAGGCCCGCGTCGCTGCGATGCTGCTGTTGACCTTGCGGGGGACGCCGACGCTTTACTACGGCGACGAGATCGGCATGCATCAAGTGGCGATCGCGCCCGATCAGGTGCGCGATCCCTTTGAGAAGAATGTTCCGGGCATCGGCGTCGGCCGTGACGGCTGCCGGACGCCAATGCAATGGAATGCGACGCCTTATGCGGGGTTCTCGATCGCGACGCCGTGGCTGCCGCTGTCGGACGATTTTGCGCAGGAGAACGTGGTCAATCTCGAGGCGGACACTCGATCGATCCTCAGTCTCTACCGGGCGCTCATCAGCTTACGAAAGAAATTACCGCAACTGATGTCGGGCGATTACGTGCCGATTGCCGCGCAGGGCGATCTGTTGCTTTACCGCAGGCAGCGCGAGGGAGCGACGGTCGTGGTCGCGCTGAACCTGGGGGCGGAGCCGGTTTCGATCGCGTCGGATGCCGCGGGCCTTGACGGTGAAATTCTGCTTTCAACGTTCCTCGACCGACAAGGCGAGAAGATCCACGGCGTACTGGATCTGCGCGGCAATGAAGGTGCGATCATCGGCGCGTCGCCTAGTACCTGGAATCACAAATCGGTATTGCAGCCCATCCTTCGAGACGGCCACTTCGTGGCCTCCTCAGGATGAGGTCTAACTTGTTGAAACACAACAACCTCATGCTGAGGAGCGAGCGACGCGAGCGTCTCGAAGCATGGGCAGCAAGCGACTCACCGATCTCTCATAGTCAGTA
>Ga0209438_1000117_pt1 | contig 20746 bp, 19 predicted proteins | sample GraSoi_2013_20cm_FD_185825 | JGI IMG/M metagenome (GOLD analysis project Ga0209438, IMG submission 185825) | Grasslands soil microbial communities from the Angelo Coastal Reserve, California, USA - Sample 9_17_2013_20cm (SPAdes) (version 2) | ecosystem: Environmental > Terrestrial > Soil >...
CGACAATACCAAAGTCGCGGGCCTGGTCAGCGGTAAGGAACTTGTCACGTTCCAGCGCATCCTCGATCGCCTTGTAGGTCTGGCCGGTGTGCTTGACGTAGATCTCGTTGAGCCGCTTCTTGAGGTTCAGGATTTCCTGGGCGTGCAGCATGATGTCGGTGGCCTGCCCCTGGAAGCCGCCGGAGGGCTGATGCACCATGATGCGCGAGTTCGGCAGCGAGAAACGCATATCCTTGTGGCCGGCGGCCAGTAACAGCGACCCCATCGATGCTGCCTGCCCGGTGCACAAGGTCGACACCGGTGGACGGATGAACTGCATCGTGTCGTAGATCGCAAGTCCCGACGTCACCACCCCACCGGGCGAATTGATGTACATCGAGATTTCCTTCTTCGGATTCTCGGCTTCGAGGAAAAGAAGCTGCGCGACCGTAAGCGTCGCCATGCCATCCTCGACCGCGCCGGTCAAGAAGATGATGCGCTCTTTCAGTAGGCGCGAAAAAATGTCGTAAGCCCGTTCGCCGCGGTTGGTCTGCTCGACCACCATCGGCACGAGGTTCATGTAGGTTTCCACCGGATCGCGCATTAGTCACCCAAGGGTTGGCGGAGGCGAAGGTCCATCGGCAAGGCGGAACTGGTTCGAATTGCCGGGCGCGGACGAACGTCCCGTGATGCAGGACTTAAAAAGACAGGACTCACACATATAGGTCAATTTGCCGGTGACAAGACCGGAGAGTTTCGGGGGTTGACGCGGCCCGGTTGAAGCTCGTTCGCAGGAGTGACGGGCACGGCCGCCACGCCCCTCCGCCCGCGCATCCTTAAACCCGGGCCGGCACGATCAGGCGGTGCTGTTCTCCGCCTCATCGTCTTTATAGAGATCTTCACGCGTAACCTTCTTTTCGGTGACGTTAGCGAGTTCAAGGATGAAATCGACGACCTTGTCCTCATAGATCGGCGCACGGAGCTGGGCCAGCGCGTTGGCATTGTTGCGATAGTAGTCCCAGACCTCCTTCTCGCGTCCCGGCATCTGGCGCGCGCGCTCGATCACCGCGCGGCTGACCTCATCGTCAGTGACCGTGATCTTGTTCTTTTCGCCGATCTCGGACAGCACCAGGCCGAGCCGGACCCGGCGATCGGCAATCCTGCGGTACTCCTCCCTGGCGGCCTCTTCGGTGGTGTTCTCATCGGCAAAGGTCTTGCCGCCGGATTCCATCTCGGCCTTGATCGAGTTCCACATCAGATTGAATTCTTCATCGACCAGCGAGGGTGGCGCCTCGAAGCGGTGGCTTTCATCGAGGCGGTCCAGCAGCGTCCGCTTGACCCGCTGGCGGGTGGCGCTGGCAAATTCGGCCGTGAGCCGCTCGCGCGCCGCCTCCTTCAGCTTGTCGAGCGATTCAAGGCCAAGCGTCTTGGCAAAGTCGTCGTTGATCGCGGTGTCCTGCGGCGCTTCGATCAATGTGGCCGTGGTTTCGAACTCGGCCGGCTGGCCGGCAAGCTTCTCGCTGGCATAGTTCTTCGGGAAGGAGACTTTCAGGGTGCGGGTTTCGCCGGCCGCAATGCCAAGCAGCTGCTCTTCGAAGCCGGGAATGAATGTGTTTGAGCCGATCGTAACCTGGATCCCTTCGCCGGTGCCGCCCTCGAACGGCGTGCCGTTGATGGTGCCCTTGAAGGAGATCGTGACCCGGTCTCCGGTTTCGACCTGCGCGCCCTCGCCCTTCGCGGAAAATGCACGGCTCTGGTCGGCGATCCGCTTGATCGCTTCGACAACATCGGCGTCGGTCACCTCGGCGACCGGCTTCTCGACAGTAAAACTCTTGAAATCGGCGAGCTGGATCGGGGGAACGACCTCGATCGAAACGGTATAGGTCAGATCGGACTTCCCGGAGAGGATATCCTCAACGGCTTTTTGCTCAGTCGGCATGGTGATCTTGGGTTCGGTCGCCAGGCGGAAGCCGCGCTCCGTGAAAATCTGCGAGTTGGTATCGCGGATCGTCTGATCGATGGTTTCCGCCATCACCGAGCGGCCATACACCTTCTTGAGATGGCTGACCGGCACCTTGCCTGGGCGAAAGCCGTTGATACGTACCTTGTCCTTGAGGTCGACCAGGCGAGCGTCCGCCTTGGCATCGAGATCCGATGCGGGAACGCTGATCTGGAATTCGTGCTTCAATCCCTCAGCGAGGGTTTCTGTGACCTGCATGGCGTCAATCTTCTTCCCGCTTGGTCCGGCTCAACGCCGCGACATTGTCAATCTGGTCGACGCACGGCATCAAAGCCGGCGTCGGTGGTTCGGCGGACCCCAATCCTCCCGGGGAAACTTACCCCTTTGGAAATAGGTTCCTCCAATATCATCATGCAAACGCTGTCAGCGCTTGGTGCGGGCGGAGGGACTCGAACCCCCACAACTTTCGTCACTGGAACCTAAATCCAGCGCGTCTACCAGTTCCGCCACGCCCGCTGATAGCATCATATCCGGCCGCGATGCCGCGGGCGGCGGGCTTATAGCATGGGCCGACCTTTCCGCAGCAAAAAAATGGCCGTCTCAACCTCCCTCGACGTACCTCGCGCCAACTGGACATATCCAGCGGAAAATGGTCCGCATCGATCATGGCAGATCGGATTTTCCGGCTAGACCGACGCGAACTTGTGACCGGACTGGGCGCTGCCGTCCTCACTCCGGCGCTGCCTCGGATTGCTGCCGCTCAGGGGCGCCTCTTGCTGATGCTGCAGGCCCAAGCCGGCGTCATGGCGTTGCGTCCGGGAGAAGCGGATACACCGATATGGTCGCTTCTCGGCCCAGCGCCAGATATCAGCCTCAAGCGTGGCGATGAGCTAGCAATCACGGTGGCAAACGAGCTGCCGGTGGGCGCGACGCTCAATTGGTACGGGCTCGACGGCGTCCAGGCAGCGGAACCTCTGGCAGCGCGGGTGCCCCTCTCACCCGGGGCCAGGGAAACCCTCGAGATTCCACTGCGTCACGCGGGCACTTTCATGTGGGACCTTCGGCTGCTTGGGGATGGGCAGGCGAGGCCATTGCCGGCGCGGGCATTGGTCGTCAAGGAGAGTGAGCCCGTCTCCGTCGACCGCGACGAGGTCTTTTTGATCGAAGACTGGCGTCTGCGCGCAGACGGCACGGCAATCCCGCCCGGCATCGATCCAAAGGACACGATGCCGATCTACACCGTCAATGGGTGGATAACGCCGGATATTCCCGCCCGCACCAATGAGCGCCTGAGGTTTCGCTTTATCAATGGGTGCCAACGCAATGTCATTGCTCTGAAAATAGAGGGTCACGAAGTCCGCGTCATGGCCCTTGACAGCCTACCGGCCGAACCGTTTCTCGCCCGCGGCGGCGCGCTCGTGCTCGCGCCAGGAAGCCGGGTTGAGGCGTTCATCGACACAACGGCACCGGCGGGCTCGTCATCGCCCATCCTGCTGCATGATGGCAAGGAAGCCCGCCCCATCGCGCGGCTGGTCGCCTCCATGGAGCCGCCGCTGCGGGACGCAGCCTTGCCCGCCCCTCCCCCGCTGCCATCCAATGGCCTGCCCAACCGGCTCGATCTCAAGAACGCCTTGCGGGTTGATTTGACACTTGGCGGATCGCAAGCCGAATGGGTGGCGCCCGGAAGCTTCGCAAACTCGGCCGCGCCGGCGTTCCGCGCTAGAGCCGGCCGCACCGTGGTGTTGGCCCTGAGCAATCGTGGCGACCTCTCTGAAGTCTTCCACCTCCACGGACATCACTTCCGCCTGTTGGACCGGCTGGACGATGGTTGGAAGCCATTCTGGCTGGATACGCTGGCGATCGAGCCCGGGCAGACCCAGCGCATCGCGTTGTCAGCCGAATATGCCGGGCGTTGGCTGATGGAAACGATGGCGACGGACTGGGCCGCGCCGCGTCTCGTGCGGTATTACATTGTCGAATAGATTTCGGGCATCTCAATAGTCGATGCCGAACTCGTCGCAGAGATGCCGAAACACCGCGGGCAAGACTTCCGGGAGATCTTCCGCGATCAGGCCGGGGCCCGCTTCACGTGCCGCCTCGCCATGCATCCAGACGGCGATAGAGGCGGCCTCGAACGCCGGCGCACCCTGCGCCAGCATTCCCGCGATCATTCCTGCCAGCACGTCGCCTGCGCCGGCGGTAGCGAGCCAGGGCGGCGCATTGGAGGCGATAGTGGCGCGTCCGTCCGGTGATGCCACGACCGTGTCCGGCCCCTTGAGCAGGACGACGGTGCCGGAGCGTTCGGCGGCCGCCCGCACCCGCTCGAGTTTCGAGCGACCCGGATGCTTGTTGCTGATATCGCTGAACAGCCGCGGAAATTCTCCCTCATGGGGCGTAAGAACAACCTGCGGATCGTGCGAGGCCTTGATAGCCTCGAACAGATGATCGGGCGCATCGGCAAAGCTCGTCAACGCGTCCGCATCCAGCACCAGGTTTCGCTTCGCGGACAGCGCGGTCACGACAAAATCCCGCGTGTGGCCGCCGACGCCGGCGCCCGGTCCGATCACGCAGGTGTTGAGCCGCTTGTCAGTCCACATATCGGCAAACTCGATCGCCGTATCGATGGGACAAACCATCACGGCCGTCAGCGCGGCGGCATTGACCACAAGCGCATCCCTGGGTGAGGCCACAGTCACCAGTCCGGCGCCGGCTCGTAGCGCGCCGCGCGCCGCCATCCGCGCCGCGCCGGTCGCGGCGAGATCGCCGGAGACGACCACGGCATGGCCGCGGGCATATTTATGGCCGTCGATCCGCGGCACTGGAAACGGGTTGCGCCAGAACTGCGGAATGTTCTCGAAGGTCCGCGGATGAATTTCCTCGAGCACGCGCGGATCGATCCCGATATCGGCAAGGCGCGCGCGACCGCAAAAAATCCGCCCCGGCAACAATAAATGCCCCGGCTTGCGCCGGAAGAACGTGACGGTCTCGGTGGCGCGGACCGCGACGCCCATGACGGCGCCGGTGTCGCCATTGATGCCGCTCGGCAGGTCAACGCTCAGAACCGGCGCACCGTTGGCGTTGATCGCCCCGATCATGTCGTACGGTTCGCCTTTCACGGGCCGGTTGAGACCGGCGCCGAATAGCGCATCGATGATCAGCGCCGGCCTGCCGATCGCTTGTGGATTGAACGGCAGCACCGGATATTTCCATCCGCGTGCCGCGGAGGCCGCGTCGCCCTGCAGGCTATCCCGTTCACACAAGAGGATAACGGAGACCTCCCGGCCGCGCGCCGCCAGTTCAGCGGCGGCGACAAACCCGTCCCCGCCATTGTTGCCGCGCCCGGCGACCACCACGACCGGCCCCTCTTCCACCAGGTCCATCGCGGCCTCGGCAACGGCCTGGCCGGCGCTGAGCATCAAGGCGAAACCGGGAGTACCCGCGGCAATGGTAAGCTGATCGGCACGCTCCATCTCAGCTGTGGTAAGGACTTCCATTGCCAAATCCCTGGTACAAGCGCCTCATCCTGAGGCACTTCCTATGCCGCGCAAACCCCAACCGCTGGCGTCTGCATACCGATTGACCTGTTTGCCTATTTCACAGGCTGCGGTATGGTGGCCTGTTCGCTCCAACCTCCCGTCAATGCCAGTTAAAAGTCTGATAACATTTCAAAAATCAGCCGCCTCCACAACTTGGCATAGACCCTGCTTTTGAGGAAGCCACCCCTGCTCGTCGTACTCACGGCAATGAATGAATCTACTCGGCTGCTCGCCCCAAAAATGAGGCGGCCCCACGAGGGGCCGGGATAAACGATCGAACAACCCGCGCGGACCTTCGCGCAACGCGCGAAACGGACCTGCAGACTAGAATATAGAAGTGCCTGGGAGGCGTTCAGTGAAAAAAATAGAAGCCATCATCAAGCCATTCAAGCTCGACGAGGTGAAAGAAGCGCTTCAGGAAGTCGGATTGCAGGGCATCACCGTCACCGAAGCCAAGGGTTTCGGCCGGCAGAAGGGTCACGCCGAACTCTATCGCGGTGCGGAGTACATCGTGGACTTTCTACCCAAGGTAAAAATCGAGATCGTGATCTCCGATGATCTGGTCGAGAAGGCGATCGACGCGATCAGGCGCGCGGCCCAGACCGGGCGCATCGGCGACGGCAAGATCTTCGTGTCCAACATCGAGGAAGCCGTTCGCATCAGGACGGGGGAATCCGGGCTGGATGCCATCTGAATCGACCTTCTCCTTACTCCGATATTGTATTGAGCATTCCCCAAATGTATTGAGCATTACCCGACGGTCGCTGCCCGCGGCCAGATCGACCTGTAGCCAAAAGGGGTATTCATGAAGACCGCCAAAGACGTCCTTAAATCAATCAAGGACAACGACGTGAAATACGTCGACCTTCGTTTCACCGATCCGCGCGGCAAGTGGCAGCATGTGACCTTCGACACGGGCATCATCGACGACGATGTTTTCGCCGAGGGCTTGATGTTCGACGGCTCTTCGATCGCCGGCTGGAAGGCGATCAACGAGTCCGACATGTGCCTGATGCCTGACCCCGTCACCGCGACGATCGACCCGTTCTTCGCGGAAACCACCATGGTCATCATCTGCGACGTGCTGGAGCCGACCACCGGCGAGCCCTACAACCGCGACCCGCGCGGCATGGCCAAGAAGGCCGAGGCAATGGTGAAGTCGATGGGCGTCGGCGACACCGTCTTCTTCGGGCCGGAGGCGGAATTCTTCGTGTTCGACGACGTCCGCTTCCAGACCACGCCCTATAACACCGGCTTCAAGCTGGATTCGTCGGAATTGCCGATCAATTCGGACACCGAATATGAGGGCGGCAATCTCGGCCACCGCATCCGCACCAAGGCAGGCTACTTTCCGGTTCCGCCGCAGGATTCGGTTCAGGACATGCGCTCCGAAATGCTCGGCGCGATGGCCAAGATGGGCGTCAAGGTCGAGAAGCATCACCACGAGGTTGCGTCCGCCCAGCACGAACTCGGCATGAAGTTCGACGCGATGACGCTGATGGCCGATCAGATGCAAATCTACAAATACTGCATCCATCAGGTCGCGCATATCTACGGCAAGACCGCCACCTTCATGCCGAAGCCGGTCTACGGCGACAACGGCTCAGGCATGCACTGCCATCAGTCGATCTGGAAGGAAGGCAAGCCGGTATTCGCCGGCAACAAATACGCCGACCTCTCGGAAATCTGCCTGTCCTACATCGCCGGTGTCATCAAGCACGCCAAGGCAATCAACGCCTTCACAAATCCCTCCACCAACTCCTACAAGCGTCTGGTGCCGGGCTATGAAGCGCCGGTGCTGCTGGCCTACTCCGCGCGCAATCGCTCGGCGGCCTGCCGCATCCCCTACACCACCAATCCGAAGGCGAAGCGCGTCGAGGTGCGTTTCCCCGATCCGATGGCCAATCCATATCTGGGCTTCGCGGCGATGCTGATGGCCGGTCTCGACGGCGTCAAGAACAAGCTCGATCCGGGTCCGGCGATGGACAAGGACCTCTATGATCTGCCGAAGGAAGAGCTCAAATCGATTCCTACGGTGTGCGGTTCGCTTCGCGAAGCCCTGGAAAATCTCGACAAGGATCGCGCCTTCCTCAAGAATGGCGGCGTATTCGACGACGACTTCATCGACAGCTATATCCAGTTAAAGATGACCGAAGTCGAGCGCTTCGAGATGACACCGCATCCGGTCGAATTCGAAATGTATTATTCGCTCTGATCTTTGTTGGCGGGCTCGCCCCGCCGATATCGCGGTCTGAAAGGCCGGGCTGATCGCAGTCCTCGTGCTCGGCGCAACCGGCTTGGTCGGTCTGACCGCCGAAGGGTGGCTGGCGGAAGACGGCGTCGGTCGGACAACGCATCGGTGGGCTGGCGACTGCATCCTGATCGCGCCCCGCCTCCCGTCGATATGGCGCGACCCGATCGGCGACATTTCGCGGTCGAGCCGGCGCGGGTCGCGCCATGACATGCATTGGCCGCGGCGCCCCATGATGCAGTGCATGATTGCGGGGACGGACATCACGGCTACAATGAGGAAATGGCGGCGCGATCGAATGACGCTGCCTTTCCCGGGAGGCCGCAGATGGCAAAATGGATTCGTTATGAGCAGGGTGGAAAGACGGGCTTCGGCACGTTGGAGGGCGATACGATCGCCGTTCATACTGGTGACCTGTTCGCCAGCCCGAAGCCAAGTGGCGAGAGGCTGAAGCTCTCCGAAGTTCAGATTCTGACGCCGTGCGATCCGTCGAAGATGATCTGCCTTTGGAATAATTTCCACCAGCTCGCGGCCAAGAACGAGTTCAAAGAGCCGAAAGAACCGCTCTGGTTCCTCAAAGCCCCCAATGCCTATTGGCCCGCGAACCGGCCGATCGAGCGCCCGGCCACCTATGCCGGAAAGATCATTTACGAGGGCGAACTCGGCGTCGTCATCGGAAAGAAGTGCTTCAACATCTCGGAGGCCGAGGCTGGCGAATATATCTTCGGCTATACCTGCGTGAACGACGTCACCGCCGTCGATCTCCTGCGCAAGGACAAGTCGTTTGAACAATGGGCGCGCGCCAAGAGCTTCGACACATTTGGGGTGTTCGGACCGGTGATCGCGACCGGCATCGATCCGATGAAGCTGTCGGTCAAGACTATCCTGAACGGCAAGGAGCGGCAGAACTATCCTGTCGCCGACATGTTTTTCCCGCCGCACAAGCTCGTCGCCGCGATTTCCAAGGACCTGACGCTGATGCCGGGCGACATCATCGCCTGCGGCACCTCGCTCGGCGCCGGCACCATGGGCGATGCCCATAATGTCGTCGACATCGTGATCGATGGCGTCGGCAGCCTCAGCAACGTTTTCGACCAGGTGCTGCCGAGCCCGTATCTGTTAGGCGCGCCGCCTAAACAGAAAAAGATTTGCGTGGTCGGCGCGGGCGCCATCGGCGGCCTGCTGGCGGCCAAGTTTGCACTCGCGGGCGAAGACGTCACCGTCATCGACCAGGGCGCACATCTCGCCGCGATCCAGAAAAACGGCCTCAAGCTCGAGTGGCATGACGGAAAGGTGCAGACCGCTAAAATGAAGGCCGTCAACAAGGCGACCGAGGCAGGCAAGCAGGACATCGTCGTGCTGGCGGTGAAGGCGCATTTCCTCGATCAGGTGGTGCGGGATATCGATTCGATGCTCGGTCCCGACACCGTCGTGCTGACCGTTCAGAACGGCCTGCCGTGGTGGTACTTCCAGAGGCTCGGCGGCCGGTACGACAATCACCGGCTGGAAAGTCTCGATCCCTCGGGTATCCTGACCAAAAAAATCGATCCCAACCGCATCATCGGCTGCGTGGTTTATCCGGCGGCGGCGGCCATCGCGCCCGGCGTGGTTCACCATGTCGAGGGCGATCGTTTCCCGATCGGCGAACTCGACGGCAAGGAAACCCCGCGCGTCAAGGAACTTCACGACGTCTTCATCAAGGCCGGACTGAAATCGATGGTGCTGCCGGATATCCGCTCGGAGATCTGGCTGAAGGCCTGGGGCAATCTCTCATTCAACCCGATCTCGGCGCTGACCCACGCAACGCTGGTTGACATTTGCCAGTTCGCCGAGACGCGCGAACTGGCCGCCACCATGATGAAGGAAGCGCAGGACATCGCGCAGAAACTCGGCGTCACCTTCCGCGTCACCATCGACAAGCGCATCGCCGGCGCCGAAGCGGTCGGCGCGCACAAGACATCCATGCTGCAGGACGTGGAAGCAGGCCGCTCGCTCGAAACCGAGGCGCTGATCGGTTCGATTCTGGAAATGGCCAAACTGACCAATACGCCGGCACCCTCGATCGAGGCCGTCTACGCGCTGGTGAAGCTTCTCAATAAGGTCATGCTGCTGGAGGGCGGCGGTGTGAAAGTGGAGAAGATGAAGGCGGCTTGAGCGGATTTGCGCCATTTCGGATGGATGCGGCGCTTCTCATGCCGGGGAGCGCCGTCGAGCCGAGCCCCTGGGGTTCGATCTCGCCAGCTAGTTCGCCCGGCGGTGCGCCAACAACGCCTCGCCGAAAGCCTGAAACAATGCTCGGTTGATGGGATTGCGCTGCGGGTCGTATTCGGCATGCCACTGCACGCCGAGTGCAAAGCCCGGCGCGTCGGCAATCCGGATCGCCTCGATCGTGCCGTCCTCCGCCACGCCCTCGACGATCACCCGTTTCCCCGGTTCGAGGATGCCCTGACCGTGCAACGAATTGACGCGGATGGTCTCGCAACCGAGCAGCCGGGCAAACACCCCGCCGGGGACCAGACGGACGTCGTGCCGGTCGGCGAAGACCACAGTGGTGTCCGGATGGATTTCGCCGCTTTCCAGCCGCGGCATGCGATGGTTCATGCGTCCGGGCAATTCGCGGATTTCCGGATGTAGCGAGCCGCCGAATGCCACGTTCATCTCTTGCAAGCCGCGGCAGATACCGAACAGGGGTTTGCCGCGGGCGACGCAAGCTTCCGACAGTGCCAGCGCCATGTCGTCACGATGGAGGTCGAAGGGTTCGTGCCGCGAGTCCGGCTCCGTGCCGAAACGCGCCGGGTGAACGTTGGCGCGAGCGCCGGTCAGCACTATGCCGTCGACCGCATCCAGCAGCGCCCCGATATCGGTGATATCGGGGGCAGCGGCAAACATCAGCGGCAACGCACCTGCGACTTCGGCGACCGCGCGAAGGTTTCGTTCTCCGACCAGCTGTGTCGCAAATCGATCTTCGATGCGATAGGCGCTCCCGATCACACCGACCACCGGCCTCCTCATCGTCTCGTATCCAATCTCCCGCCGCAAATAGGAGGCCGATCATGCCCGCCAGCCCGCGCCGGATCAATATCTCCCGGCCCGGCGCGTGGCTGCATTGCTATTTCCGCGTGAACACCAGTTTTGGGTCGTTCGCCTCGCCGCCTTGCAAGCCGGCAGCCTGAAGCGCCTTCCCCGCGGGATTATCTGGCCGATTCCACCACGGCAATTTAGCCTCGATCCCGCGTGTCACCGGCTCACCTAGCGGCCCTCCGAAATCGAGCGGCCAAAAACCATTCGGCACCACCTCGACCGAGATGCCATGGAGGTGAAATCCCTTGCCCAACGCGGCAGCCATTCCATCCGGCGGCACCGCGCGCGCGGTCGCGGGATTGCCGGGATCGGCGAAGGTCACGAGCACCGGGATCAACGCGCCTTGCACGGGCACCGGCCCGGTCATCCGGCTCATATCGTTGAATGACACTTTGCGGCCGGCCGTGTTGTAGGCGCGCAAGGCCAGATAGTTCATTCCGTCGAGCTCGACCGTCTTGTCGACATGCGCGAGCAGCGCAATCAGGTTATTGCCGCCGCCAAGATCAAGCAGGACGGCATCACCCATGGTGCGGGTCTGCCCGCTGCGGCTGTAACCCCTGTCGGGTTGAACCGCCAGAATTCCGGAGGCCGACTTGACCCCTTCAGGCGTTTCCACCTCGACCGTTAGCCGGTATTTGTGACCGGGCCGGTTGATCCGAACCTGATCGGCGATCACCAGCACCGCCAACAATGCGAGCGGCCCGAGCCATCTAAAGTTCATGCCATCCGCCCTCGCCCGAGATCTGATTCCGCTCACGCTTTGCACAACGAGCATGCCAGCGTCAAACCGTCGGGCTTCTCCGCTTGATCCCGGGCGCGTTTGGCGAAAGTGCTGTTGGAAACCGCTGTGAGAAGGAATCAACGTGACAATCCGGACTGGCGATCGTCTTGCGGCCCGCAACGATCTGGCATGGGCGATATCAGTCGGCGGCACCGGCATCGTCGCATTTGCAGCCCTGTTGCTGTTCAGTTGGCATTTCGCCGCAACCCTGTTTCTGATCTTTGCCGGAATGCTGCTTGGCGTCGCGCTCAACGCCATGACCAACGGGCTCGGCCGCGTTGTCCGGTTGCCGCATTCGCTGCGGCTGACGATTGTCTGTCTGGCGCTCGCGGGTCTGCTGTCGGGCGTGATCTTCCTCGGCGGGACCACTATCGTGCAGCAGGCCACCGCGCTGAGCAATACGATCAAATCGCAACTCGTCAACGTCAAAAGTTTCCTTGATCGAAACGGGATTGATACCAGCTATTTCGACCTAGGCAGTTCCAGCGCGTCAACGGATTCGTCGGCAACGCCTGGCACGGCGCCGACGCACAATCTTCCCAGCGCAGGCACGCTCGCCTCAAGCGGCGGCGCCATCGTCAGCCAGACCTTTAAATTGCTGTTGGGGACGGTGAGCGCCGTCGGAAACTTCTTCATCGTGCTGTTTCTCGGACTGGCCTTCGCGGCGCAGCCGGGCGTCTATCGAAAGGGGTTGTTATTCATGGCTCCGGCACGCCACCGCGCCCGCGCAACTGTGATCGTCGATCGGATCGGTGAAACGCTGGAGCGCTGGCTGATGGCGCAGATCATCACCATGTTCGCGGTCTTCCTCGTAACCTCGATCGGCCTCGCAATCATCGGCATCCCGAGTTCGTTCATCCTTGGCATCCAAGCCGGCCTGCTCGCCTTCGTTCCAACGGTCGGTGCGCTGCTTGGCGGGCTGATCGTGGTGCTTGCGAGCCTCCCGTCCGGTTGGGTCGCCGCGGCCAGCGCATTCGCGCTTTTCCTCGGCGTTCACGCGCTGGAAAGCTATATCCTCACGCCGATTATCCAGCGTCAGGCGCTCGATATTCCCCCCGCCACGCTATTTGCGTTCCAGATCCTGCTCGGCGTCGTGTTCGGCATCTGGGGGCTGGCGCTTGCCCTGCCGTTGATAGCGATCGCAAAGGTTGTGATCGACTATTTCAAGGCTGACGACGCCTCGCCTGAAGCGGTGGCGGCCTGAGGCCGCGTATCCCTGACGAGCGTTCAGCCGGAGGTCAGCACCGCCTGGGTGTTCAACCTCGGGCGGCAAGGCGAAATACGGCCCGACCAGCCCGCGCCACGCCGTGAAGTCCTCAGAACCCCTGAAATCGACGGTGTGATTTTCCAGCGTCTCCCACTTTGCCATCAGCCGGTAGCGTGATGGCTTCTCAATCGACTTGTGCAATTCAAAACCCTTGCCGCCCTTGGCGCGCAGGAACAGCGGACGCGCCTTGGCGACCGCCGCTTCAAAGTCTTTCTCGGTGCCAGGCTTGACGTCGATCTGTGCGATTTCGGTGATCATCGGGTGCAGCCCTTCTGTGAGAACTCCCGTCTCTGGAGTTAGCCCAGCCGGTGCCAAAGAAAAAGGCGCCGTGCGGCGCCCCGGGTATCCCCTTCGCCATGGCAACTCAATTCAACAGCAGCACCGTGCCGGCAACCATCAGCGCACCGCCAACCAACATCACCGCCGGCCAGCGGCTTCGTCGCCGATCATAGCGCCCTTGGGCGCGCCGCTCCGAGATCAGCGCCGTCTCGTATTCGTCGGAGGTCGAGAACATGCAGGCATACCCGCCGCGCGCCGATACTGCCTTGGCCTCAAGCGACATCAGGGCGGCGTGGGCATCCGGACTCCGGATCGTTTCCATGGCCCGGGATGATATCGATCGAATGGTAAACGGCGGGTTACTGCCGTCACCTGGCGGGAGCGCGCTACGCCTGCTGGGCGACGCCAGGCTGCAGCTGCGGCCGACGCGCTGTCGCCGCGGTCTTTCGCCGCCAGTTTTCCAGGGATAACGGCAGCTCCTCGGCGGCCTCGACGCGATTGCGGCCACCGCGCTTGGCCTGATAGAGCGCGGCATCGGCGGCCGCGAGCAATATCTCGAGCTCGGTGCCCGCCGGCCCGCCGGCGACGCCGATCGACACGGTGGTATCGACCGGTCCGTCCTCGACCGCGATTCCCGAATTGGCAAACGCCTCGCGCACGCGTTCGGCCACGACCACCGCTTCGTCCAGCGAACAGGTCAGCAATGCCGCGAACTCTTCGCCGCCGATTCGCCCCGACAGGTCGGTGATCCGCAGCGAGTTGATCACGATGGCGGCGAACAATTTGAGAATCTCGTCACCCGCCGGATGGCCGAAGCGGTCGTTGATCGATTTGAAATGGTCGATGTCGAAGATCAGCACCGTCACCGGGCGGCCCGCTGTCGCTTCGCGCTCGATCACCCGCGACGTTGCCTCCGCGAAGCCGCGGCGATTAAACATGCCGGTTAGCGGATCCATCGACGCCGCCGTCTTGTGCACGGTCACGGTGCGCTCCGACACCAGGATGAAGATGACGAACACGGTGCCGATTGCGTAGAGCATAAGCTCGACCGAGAAAATCGTCACCCAGATGCTGCCGGAGAACATACCGTCATTCGGGTGCAACAGATTGCCAAGCAGGATCGGCAGCATCAGCGCGAAACCGTGCGCCACAGGCACCGCGACCGCCGGCCAGCGCGCTTGCATTGTCCTGCGGCGCTCGGACCACAATTCGGCAGCCGTCAGCGCCGCATAAACTGCAACGATACCGGCGCCGATCGTCAGACGCATTGCGGCGGCCTCCGGCGCCAGCGTCGTAGCCGCAGCGGTCCAGGCGATCGCACCCAGGAAGAGTCCCGGCAGGTTGGGATTGCGGCCGTGGAACACGCGCGAGGCGTTCCAGACCATGCCGCAGGCGACGAAACCGAGGGCACTCAACGCCAGCGAAAACATCTCGCCGAACGCGTTGCCGGCGAAGGTCCAGAGCGCAATGGACGCGGCACCGAGCAGATACGCGGTTCCCCACCATTTCAACGCCGGGATGTTCTCCTGCTTGCCGAAGAACAGCAGCATGGCTCCCAGCATTGCCGCAACCATTGTGGCAACGAGATAAAGCGTGACAGTATCGAGCGACATGGGCCACCGAGAGGTTGTGATGCAGCGTAGCCCGCGTGGTCAGAAAGACGGAATACGCACCCTTACCGCCCTGCACTCTACGAGCCTGGGCTTGGCAATCCGTTTGCGCACATGCGCAAGTTTTCAGGAAAAAACTGCATCAACTCGTTGGCAAATCATCAACAAAAAGGGCGCTCGCAAGCGCCCTTTCCGAACTGTTAATGATGCCGCATTCGCGGCAAGTTTTAGCGAAGCAATTAGCGTTTCGAGAACTGGAACGACTTGCGCGCCTTGGCCCGGCCGTACTTCTTGCGCTCCACCGCGCGCGAGTCGCGGGTGAGAAAGCCGCCCTTTTTCAGGACGCCGCGCAAATCAGGCTCGAAATAGGTCAGCGCCTTGGAGATGCCGTGACGGACGGCGCCCGCCTGGCCCGACAGACCGCCGCCGGCCACGGTGCAGATCACGTCATACTGACCGGCCCGCGCCGCCGCCACCAGCGGCTGCTGAATCATCATCCGCAACACTGGACGAGCGAAATAGATTTCGACTTCGCGGGTGTTGACGGTGATCTTGCCGGCGCCGGGCTTGATCCAGACCCGGGCAACCGCGTCCTTGCGCTTGCCGGTGGCGTAGGCACGGCCCTGCTTGTCGACCTTCTTGACGTATTTCGGCGCTTCCGGCGCCGCCGGCTTCAACTGCGACAACTGGTCGAGAGACTGCATGGTATCGGACATCTTATGCGGCCCTCATGTTCTTGCGATTCATCGAAGCGACGTCGATCGTCTCGGGTTGCTGGGCCTCGTGCGGATGCTCGGGCCCGGGGTAAACGCGTAAATTGCCGAGCTGCACGCGCCCCAGTGGCCCGCGTGGAATCATGCGCTCGACCGCCTTCTCGACCACCCGCTCGGGAAAACGCCCCTCGAGGATCGACTTTGCGGTGCGTTCCTTGATGCCGCCGATGAAGCCGGTGTGATTGTAATAGACCTTGTTGTCGCGCTTGCGCCCGGTAAGCACCACGTGAGCCGCGTTGATGATGATGACGTGGTCGCCGCAATCGACGTGCGGCGTATAGGTCGGGAGGTGTTTGCCGCGAAGGCGCATCGCCACCAGGCTGGCGAGCCGGCCGACCACCAGACCCTTGGCGTCGATCAGCACCCATTTCTTCGTCACCTCGGCAGGCTTTGCCGAATAGGTTTTCATGTGAGGAATCCGTGAAAGGGACAGCGGCGCGTCGGCGCCGAACTGCGGGTTTTCTAGTTAAGAGCACGGCCCGCGTCAATGCCAAACAAGGACGATTATGGTAGTAAAAACAATGGGTTGCAATTATGGTTCTATATTACCGTAGAAAACCCTAAGGATTTGGAATGGAATAGGTTGATATCGCATGGGCGATAGGATCCGGCGACGTTCCCGACAGCAGATTGATCTCGCCGACCGCAAGCCGCTTGCCCAGTTTCAAAAGCCTCGCCGCCGCAAGCACGTCCTGCCCGGGCTGGCCCTTGCGCAGAAAATTGATGCTGAGATTGGTCGTCACCGCGAGGCCGACCGGGCCGATCGCCGACAACAACACCACATACATCGCGAAATCCGCCAGCGCCATCAGCGTCGGTCCCGAGATGGTCCCGCCGGGACGAAGCATCTGGTCGCTGTAGCGCTGGCGCAGCAGGCAAGAGACGCCATCGGCGCTTTCGATCGATATGTCACCACCGCTGAATGCTTGGGGAAATTCGACATGGAGAAACCTCTCCAAATCAGCCACAGTCATTTTCGCAATTGCCATGTCGCTTCCGCCTGCCCTCGCCTCGCGCCGCTTGTTACATTAGGATGACGGGCAGGCCCAAGTGGATATTTCGATGAAGACTCAGACCGCGCGCGCCGCCACGCAACAACCACCAATCCTCCTGAGCGAGACGCTGGGCAGCATCAGCGTGCTTACGCTCAACCGTCCCGACGCCCGCAACAGCCTGTCGGAAGGCCTGATCGCCGAACTGCACGCGGCGCTCAGGAAAATTCACGACGATAGCAAGGTGCGCGCGGTGGTGATCGCGGCCAACGGCCCGGCCTTCTCCTCTGGCCATGACATGAAGGAACTGACCGCGCGTCGCACTGATGCCGATCACGGCCGCGCCTATTTCGCCGAGATCATGAATGCCAGCAGCGCGATGATGCAAGCCATCGTGCATCTGCCCAAGCCGGTGGTGGCGGCGGTGCAGGGCGTCGCCACCGCGGCAGGGTGCCAGCTGGTGGCAAGCTGCGATCTGGCAATTGCATCAGAGGCCGCGACATTCGCTACGCCCGGCGTCGATATCGGACTGTTTTGTTCGACACCGATGGTGGCGCTGTCGCGCAATGTTCCGCGCAAACAGGCGATGGAAATGCTGCTCACCGGCGAGCCGATTTCAGCCAGGGCCGCGCAGGAGATCGGCCTCGTCAACCGTGTCGTCGCCACCGGCACCGAACGCGACTCTGCGATTGCGCTCGCCGAGAAAGTCGCGCTCAAATCCGCATACACCGTCAAGCTCGGCAAGGCCGCGTTCTACCGTCAGGCCGAAATGAGCCTTGCCGATGCCTATCGTTATGCCGCCGAGGTGATGACCGAGAACATGATGGCGCGCGACGCCGAGGAAGGCATCGGCGCGTTCATCGAGAAGCGCGAGCCGAAGTGGCAGGACCGGTGAACGCCGTCATTCCGGGGCGATGCGAAGCATCGAACCCGAAATCTCGAGATTCCCCGATGCGCAATTGCGCATCTGAGGTCTGGTGCTAACGCACCATCACGGAATGAGGGAGTCTGGATTGTTCGTCGCTTCGCTCCTCGCAATGACGTCCTCCGAATGGTCGCACACAATGAACCATGACACCTACTCCGACGATTACATCCGGGAGATCCTCAACGGCGTGAAATCGATCGCGATGGTCGGGGCGTCGCCGGTCAATGTGCGGCCGAGTTATTTCGCCTTCAAATATCTGGCGCAGCGCGGCTACGACATGATCCCCGTCAACCCCGGTCACGTCGGCAAGAGCCTGCTCGGAAAACCCTTCGTCGGCTCGCTGCTGGATATCCGGCGTCCCGTCGACATGGTCGAGATCTTCAGGAATTCGAGCCACATCATGCCGGTGGTCGATGAAGCCTTGAGAATGACGCCGCCGCCCAAGGTGATCTGGATGCAGCTTGGCGCGCGCGACGATTTGGCCGCCGCAAGGGCGGAGGCCGCAGGCCTCAAGGTCGTCATGAACCGCTGCCCCAAGATCGAATATGGACGGCTGTCCTCTGAAATTTCGTGGATGGGCGTCAATTCCCGAACACTTAGTTCGAAGCGCGCGCCGATGCCGGCCCAGGGCATGCGGCTTTCATTGAACCGGATGAGCGTCAGCGGCGGCGAGACCACCGCCTCCGACCGCGCCGCGAAAAACAAGAACAAGCTTGCGTGACGAGAATGCGGAACGATTTTCTCGAATAACGCCGAAGGCACGCGGAAGCTTTTCGAACGCCAGGTGCGTTCTCACACCGCCTTGACGCCGGCCATCCCGGCCATCAGCATGGGCGGCGCGATTTCAGATAAAGCAGAACAGGACGCAAGAATGACCGATCGCCTTCCGGGATTTTCGACCCTCGCCGTGCACGCCGGCGCGCAGCCCGATCCGACCACGGGCGCGCGGGTGACGCCGATCTACCAGACCACCTCATTCGTGTTCAACGACGCCGATCATGCCGCGTCGCTGTTCGGGCTGCAGGCGTTCGGAAACATCTATACCCGCATCGGAAACCCGACGAACGCCGTCCTGGAGGAACGTGTTGCAGCGCTCGAGGGCGGCACCGCTGGCCTGGCGGTCGCGTCAGGGCACGCCGCGCAAGTCGTTGTGCTCCAGCAGTTGTTGATGCCCGGCGACGAGCTCATCGCGGCGCGCAAACTCTACGGTGGCTCGATCAACCAGTTCACCCATGCCTTCAAGAGCTTCGGCTGGAACGTGGCATGGGCCGACCCCGACGATATCGGCAGTTTCGAGCGCGCGGTCACGGCGCGCACCAAGGCGATCTTCATCGAGTCGATTGCGAACCCCAGCGGCAGCGTCACCGATATCGAGGCGATCTCGGCCGTGGCCCGCAACGCTGGCGTGCCGCTGATTGTCGACAACACGCTGGCGACCCCCTATCTGATCCGTCCGATCGACCACGGCGCCGACATTGTCGTGCATTCGCTGACGAAATTCTTGGGCGGCCACGGCAACTCGATCGGCGGCATCATTGTCGACGCCGGCACCTTCGACTGGTCGAAAGACAACAAATATCCGATGCTGAGCGAGCCGCGTCCCGAGTATCACGGCATCAAGATTCAGGAGACCTTCGGCAATTTCGCCTTCGCAATCGCCTGCCGCGTGCTGGGCTTGCGCGATCTCGGTCCCGCGCTATCGCCGTTCAACGCATTCCTGATTCTCACCGGCATCGAGACGCTGCCGCTGCGCATGCAAAAGCACTGCGACAATGCGAAAGCGATCGCGGAATGGCTGTCGGCGCATCCGGCGGTCGCCTCGGTCAATTACGCCGGCCTGTCCGGCGACAAATACAACAATCTCGCGCGCAAATACGCCCCGAAGGGCGCCGGCGCGGTGTTCACCTTCAGCCTCAAGGGCGGCTACGAGGCCGGGGTCAAGCTGGTCTCCAACCTCAAACTGTTCTCGCATCTCGCCAATGTCGGCGATACCCGCTCGCTCGTGATTCACCCGGCGTCGACAACGCACAGCCAGCTCGACGATGCCGCCAAGGTCAAGTCTGGCGCCGGGCCCGACGTGGTGCGGCTCTCGATCGGCATAGAGGACAAGGAAGATCTGATCGCCGACCTGGATCAGGCGCTGAACGCCTGAGCCGCGGTCATTGGCAGTCCTTAGCCATATTTCCAAATGGCGAGCCGCGGACCATGCCGCACCTGCCGGGCTGCGCTATATTGGGCTAGTGCCGAAACCATTATTCGGAGCCGCCAATGCTGCGCTTCACGATTGCAATCCTGCTGGCAATGCTAGCCAGCGGCCCGGCGATGAGTGCTGAGCGAGCGGTCGCCCGCCACGGCGTGCATCGCGCGGCCGTCATGCTGCCCGCCGGACTGCCGCGGCCGCATTACAAATTCCGAACCACCATTTCGTCTGGCCCGCCACACTCCTATCAAAAGACTTACGTTCGTCCCTTCTATGGCTATGACTCCGAGGTCCTGTTCACGCCTGCATACGCCGATGTCTCCTACATTTCGCCTTGGACAGGCACCCCGTTGCTTCCGGGATATTCGACGCTGCCGGGCTATTATTATGGGTGGCCTTCTTCCTACGATTACCAGGGCCCCCACTACGGCGGCCCCTATGTCAATTATTGGGAACGCCTGCCCTACGCCTGCGGCGTTTACGGTTATTGCTAGGGATTTTACGGCTTCGCGGTGCGCATCGCCGCCTTGCTTTCGCGCGCTAGCCGGCTGTTGCGCTGAAACACTGAATAGGTAGCCAGCGCAAACACGATCACCAATAGCTGTACCGACAGCGCTTCCACGCTCGGATTCAATCCGATGGCACGGAGCCATACTGCGCTTTTAAGTTCGGTGAACGGCAGCATCGCCTGCTCCTGGAACTCCTGCACGGCTTCGCCGATAAATTTGAGCGCCATCGCAAACAAAAATGCCGAGGTGATGATGAACAGCGGCCGCAGCGGAAGCTTTTGCGCGATCAGATTGATGAAATAGAACAGCACCACGAGCCCGGCTGTCGCGGCGGCGAGGCCCGCGAACAACCCGACGCTCCAGCCGCCCTCGGCTGAGGCCAGCGCATTGATGAACAGCACGGTTTCGGCGCCTTCGCGAAATACCGCCAGGAAGGCGAGCGCGGCAACCGCCCAGACGGTGTCCTGCGCCAGCGCGTTGTCGGCCTTGTGCGCGAGATAATCCTGCCAGCCGCGCGGATCCTGCTTCACCATCAGCCAGCCGCTGACGTAGAGCATCAGGCTGGCGGCAACGAGAATGATGATGCCCTCGAGCACGTCG
>Ga0209438_1000119_pt1 | contig 20710 bp, 16 predicted proteins | sample GraSoi_2013_20cm_FD_185825 | JGI IMG/M metagenome (GOLD analysis project Ga0209438, IMG submission 185825) | Grasslands soil microbial communities from the Angelo Coastal Reserve, California, USA - Sample 9_17_2013_20cm (SPAdes) (version 2) | ecosystem: Environmental > Terrestrial > Soil >...
CCGCCTGCGACGTCCGAAATCCGCTCCTCATCCGCTCGCCGATCGCGCGGATCGCGCGCGCGCGTTCGCGAATGTCGCTGCCGTTCACCTTCGGCTGCAGCGCCGCCGCCGTCGTGCCTGGACGGTCGGAATAGGGAAACACGTGGAGGTATGCGAGGGGCAGCTGATCGAGGAGCGCCTGCATGGCCGTGACATGGCGCCATTCCTCCCCCGGAAATCCGACGATGATGTCGGAGCCAATCGAGGCATCGGGCATCGCGGCGTGTATCCGACCGACGAGATCGCGATAGTACGCGGTCGAGTACGGACGCCGCATCTGGCGCAGCATGTCGTCGGCGCCATGCTGCAGCGGCAGGTGAAAATGCGGCGCGATGCGGGGAGACCGTGCGGCGACGTCGATGATGTCCGGCGTGCAGTCCATCGGCTCGAGCGAGCTGATGCGAAACAGCACCTCGTCCGGCCAGCCGCCAAGCTCGCGAACCAGGTGGGTGAGCGTCGTGCCGTCGCCGAGGTCGCGCCCGTACGAGCCGAGGTGAACGCCGGTGATCGCAATCTCGCGATAGCCGGCGGCGATGGCACGGCGGATGTCGCGACGCACGTCGGGCAGCGGCCGCGAACGTCCTGTTCCCCGCGTGCTGGGGATGATGCAGTAGCTGCACCGCTCGTCGCACCCCGTCTGCACGCGCAACGTGAGCGCCGTCCGGCCCGCGACGCCGGGCTCGAGGGCCATCCCGCACGGTCCGTCCTGGCCGTCGAACCGCTGCGCGGTCGTCAGCTCGCCTTCGGCATCGAGCAGCCCGACCAGCGAATCCTTGTCGTCGTTCGAGACGATCCGCACGACGTTGGGAAGGCCGCGGATGTCGTCAGGACGCCGCGTCGCATAGCAGCCGGTGACAACGACGCGGACGCCGGGGTTGCTCCGGACGATGCGCCGGATGGCCTGACGCGTCCCCTGATCCGCGGTGGCCGTCACCGAACAGGAATTGATGACGACGAGATCCGCGTCCTCGGGCGCGGCATCGACGCCCCCGCGGCGTCGAAGCTCCTCCTCGATCACGAACGAGTCCGCCTGGTTCACACGGCAGCCGAACGTCACGATCGAGTACTTCATGTCATCGCCTTGCGGCCGATGTCGTGGCGGAACTGCATGCCGTCGAAGCGGACCTTCGACGCCGCGGCGTACGCGGTGTCGATGGCGTCGCGATACGTCCCGCCGCGTCCAACCACGGTCAGCACCCGGCCTCCGGACGTGACGAGGTGGCCGTTCTGCCGCGCGGTGCCCGCGTGGAACACGACCGCGTTCGGGACCTCGGCCGCCGCCTCGAGGCCGGAGATGATGTGTCCGGTCTCGACGGCATCGGGATAGCCGCCGGAGGCGAGGACGACACCGACATGCACCTGGCTGCTGAACCTCGCGGCGCGCGAGGGCAGCTCGCCGGACGCCGCGGCGGACAGCAGCGAGGAGAGATCTTCATCGAGCATCGGCAACACCACCTGCGCCTCGGGATCGCCAAACCGCACGTTGAACTCGATGACCCTCGGTCCCTCCTGCGTGAGCATGAGCCCGACGTAGAGGAACCCTCGATACGGATGTCCCTCGCGCCGCATGCCTTCGAGGACCGGCCGCACGATCGTGTCGATCACGCGCCGCTCCACGTCGGGCGTGATCAGCGGGCTCGGCGCAAAGGCACCCATCCCGCCGGTATTCGGCCCGCGGTCGTCGTCGAAGATGCGCTTGTGATCCTGCGCGGACTTCAGCGGCATGAACGCCGCGCCGTCGGCGAGCACGAAGTACGACGCTTCCTCGCCCGACAGAAATTCCTCGAGGACCACGCGCTCGCCGGAGGCGCCGAACTTTCCGGCGATCATCATGTCGCGGATCACGGCTTCCGCGGCCGCGCGATCGTCCGCGATCACGACGCCTTTGCCCGCGGCGAGGCCGTCGGCCTTGACGACCAGCGGGTAGCCGAACTCGCCCCGTGCGATCTCGCGCAACGCCGCGTCGGCCGAGTCGCAGACGCGGAAACGCGCGGTCGGTACGCCATGGCGGGCCATGAAATCCTTCGCGAACGCCTTGCTCGCCTCCAGCCGCGCCGCGCCAGCGGAGGGACCGACAATCGAAAGCCCGTTGGTGTCGAAGAGATCGACGATGCCGCGGCTGAGGGGAACCTCCGGACCGACAACGGTCAGGTCAACCTGCTCGCGCACGGCGATCGCGAGAAGGTCGTGCGGCTTACCGGCGTCGGCGGCGATACAGCGCGCGACGGCGGCGACGCCTGGGTTCCCCGGCGCGCAGATGACGCCCCCTACTGCACGCTCTCGTGAGAGCTTCCACGCAAACGCATGCTCTCTAGCACCACCGCCAACGACGAGAATTTTCACGGTGAAGAGAGATAACTAGCCAGACAGCAGCAAGTTACCATCAGGGGGCCCACCGAATTGTGCGAAGGGAACACAGGGCGAAGAAGCCCGACTATTTCGTTGACGTCACGAGGCAATGCGCCTAGAATCCGCGCCTGCCTGTGATAGCGTAACATGTTCGGCCATTTTCAAAGGCCGTCACAGGGAGGCCGCGGTCGCCGTAAACGGCGACGAAAGCGGTATGAACCCACCAGAGGGGGTGTATCAGAGGGTGGCTGAAGTCAAGATTCAGGAGGGCGAGTCCATCGAGAGCGCTCTCCGACGGTTCAAGCGGAAGGTGCAGCAGGAAGACATCATCAAGGACATCAAGAAGCACTCCTTCTACTTGAAGCCGGGTGACAAACGCCGCGCCAAGCAGGCGCTGGCGAGAAAGCGTAATCGCAAGAAGCTTCGACGCGAAACTGAGTAAGACGGCGCCGAGGCGAGGATCGACGACGAGCAAAGGTGGCGACCGATGGAGTTCCAGGACAAGGCCCTGAGGTGTGTGGACTGTGGGTCGGAGTTCATCTGGACGGCCGGTGAACAGCTCTTCTTCGCCGACAAGCAGTTCAAGAACGAGCCGAAACGCTGCAAGGCGTGCAAGGCGAAACGAGCAAACCGGGTAAGCGCGGGGCCCTCGATGCGCGACCGCGTCGAGACCCAGGCCACGTGCTCCGCGTGCGGGAAGGAAACGACGGTGCCGTTCCGACCCACGCAGGGCCGGCCGGTCTTCTGCAAGGAGTGCTTCCAGCAACGGAAGTTCGCGGGCGCCGGCGGGTAGTCGTTCTCACGCTCTCGGATCACCGCCAACAACAACACAGGACCAGACTACGTGTCTGGTCCTTCTCCGCTTTATAATCTTCAACCATGCAGATCGAAGAACGATCCGCGGGCGACGTCACCGTCCTGGATCTGAAGGGCAAGATGACCCTCGGCGAGGGCGACGAACTGCTCAAGGACAAGATCAACAGCCTCCTGCAGCAGAGCCGCCGCAAGATCGTCTTGAACCTCGAGGACGTACCGTACATCGACAGCGCGGGGCTCGGCCAGATCGTCGGCGGCTACACCACGATCACCAAGCAGGGCGGCAGCCTCAAGCTGCTGAACCTGACGAAGCGGATCACCGACCTGCTGTCGATCACGAAACTGCTCACCGTATTCGAGACCTACGAGAACGAGGCGGACGCCGTCCGCAGCTTCACGTCCGCGAGGGTCTAACGGCGGAATCCGACGTCGCATCGGAACAGGCCAGCACCCCGGCGCGCGGCGCGCGCCCCTCCGCGCGGGCCCGGCCGTCGACCGCCGTGCTGCTCCTCGTCTCGCTGCGGCCCGAACAATGGACCAAGAACCTGCTGGTGCTCGCCGGCGTCGTGTTCGGCGGGCGCCTGCTCGAGCCACCGGCGGTGGCAGTCGCGCTGTCCGCCTTCGCGATCTTCTGCGCGCTCTCCGGGGCCGTCTATCTGCTCAACGACGTCGCGGACCGCGAAGCGGATCAAAACCACCCGCTCAAGCGCGAGCGCCCAATCGCCTCCGGCCAGCTCGCCTCGTCGACGGCGGTGACGGCGGCCGTCGTGCTCGGCGCGGCCGGCGTCGCGGCGGCGTTCGTCGTCAATACGTCCCTCGGCCTCGCGGCCGCGATGTACCTGGCGTCGCAGGTTCTCTATTCCTTCGCGGTGAAACACGTCGTCATCCTGGACGTGCTGACGATCGCGGGGGGCTTCGTCCTCCGGGCCATCGCGGGCGCGGTGGCGGTGGACGTCCCTATCGGCCACTGGCTGCTGATCTGCACGACGCTGCTGGCGCTGTTCCTGGCGCTCAGCAAGCGGCGGCACGAGCTGACGCTGCTCGCGGAGGGGGCCACCGACCATCGCCGGATCCTGGAGGAGTATTCGCCCTACCTCCTCGACCAGATGATTGGTGTCGTGACCTCGTCGACCCTCATCGCCTACACGATGTACGCAACGAGCGCCGATACGGCCGCCCGCCTCGGAACGGCGAAGCTCGGCCTGACGATTCCCTTTGTTCTATACGGGATCTTCCGATATCTCTATCTGGTGCACCAGAAGCGCGGGGGCGGCAGCCCGGCCGCGATGCTGTTGACCGATCGCCCGCTTCTGGGCTGTGTGGCGCTGTGGGCGGCCAGCGTCGTCGTTCTCCTGTATTCGCCGCTGGGTAAATGAATGACTCCAGTAACGACCATTGAGGCCCCCTCGACGCCCGACAGCGCGCCGCGCGCGCGGACGGCGCGGGTGGCTGTCGTACGGACGCGGCCCGACACCGTCATCGCCGACTACGCGCGGGTGATGGACCTGGCGGGCTACCGCGACACGCTGTCGCGCGACCGCGACACGCTCATCAAGCTGAACCTCTCCTGGACCAAGTACTTCCCGTCCTGCTCGTCGCAGCCGTGGCAGGTGGACGGCGTGGTCTCCAAGATGCTCGCCGACGGGTATTCCCGCAACCGGTTGATCCCGATCGAGAACAAGACGGTCGTCACGAACCCGCGTGAAGGATGCCGCAACAACCGGTGGGAGCCGGTGCTGCAGAAACACGGGCTCACCTTCCAGCCGCTGACGGAAGTCGACTGGCACGTGTACCGATTCAAGAGCCCGCTGCTGAAGCTGAACGAGATCTTCCCCGAGGGCATCCAGATCCCCGCGATTTATCCGGGACGGCAGATCCTCCACCTGCCGACGGTGAAGACCCACGGCCACGCGGTCATGACCGGCTCGGTGAAGAACTCCTTCGGCGGGCTCCTCCGCGAGGTGCGGCACTACGCGCACAAGTACATGCACGAGGTGCTCGTCGATCTTCTCTACATGCAGCGCGAGCTCCATCCCGCGGTGTTCACGGTGATGGACGGCACGGTCGCGGGCGACGGCGCTGGACCGCGGACGATGATCCCGCGCGTCAAGAACCTGCTGCTCGCCGCGTCCGATTCGGTGGCGATCGACGCGATTGCCGCCCGGCTCATGGGCTTCGACCCGCTGTCGATCCCGTTCCTGCGCATGGCGCACGAGCGCGGCCTCGGCATCGCGGACCCGAAGCAGATCGAGCTGGTGGGCGACGACGTGTCGACGGAAAACTTCGGATTCCAGACCAGGAAATCACTCGTCATCTGGGGCGACCAGATGATCCGCAAGGGCTTCCTCCGCCCGCTCGAGCGCATCCTCCTGCACTCGCCGTTGATGGTGTGGGCGCCGTTCGCGTCGAACGTCTACCACGACATGGTGTGGTACCCGACGATCGGCCAGTCGCGCATCCGCGAGTTCATGCAGACCGAGTGGGGGCAGCTCTTCAGAAAGTACTGACGCCATGCCGATGGATCACAACCAGGGCCGCCGCGGTCATTTTCATCGCGGCGGGCGCCGGGGCCCTGACCGGCGCGGACTCGAACGGCGGCAAGGTCCAGCGCCGGAACAGGTCAGCCGCGCTGAACGCAACGACCGCGTCGACGTCGAGCAGATCATGCGTGAGGTCCGCGCGCGGATCGCGCAGCGCAGCGGCGTCGATCTCACCAACCAGCAAATCCAGGAGCTGGCCGCGCGCCGGCTCGAGGCGATTCTCGACCCGCGCGGGCTGAAGCCCGAACTGCTCGACCAGCTCCGGCGCGCCGCCGGGGAGCGGACGGTTTCGGTCGACGCGGCCGCCCCTTCCGCCGCGCAGTCGTATCCCTTCGACGAGGCGACGCTCTACGACTCGCCGAACGGGCTGCTGCGCTTCCTGCGCAAGCTGTTCAATCCGCTGCTGCGGCTGCTGTTCAACCCGACGCCGATCGCGCACGCGCTCGCGCAGCAGTCGCGGCTGAACACCGAGCTTCTCCAGCGGGAGGCCGAGCGCGACCGCCGCCAGGCGGAGTGGAACGCGCTGCACTACGAAATCCTCCAGCGGCTGGCGCTCGACGTCTCGCGCGCCAGCGTCGAGTGGCAGAGCCTCTCGCTGCGGGTCGAGTCGCTGGCTGCCAAGGTCGACTTCAACGAGCGGCGCGTCCGCTCGATGGAAGGGACGCAGGCGCGGCCGCCGCGGCCGCAGGAGAGTACGCCGCGGCCGCACGAGAGTACACTGGCGCCCCAGCCGCCCGCCGCCACCGGAACCACCACAACCGAGCCCGTGCCGCAACCGCCGTCAGAGGGTCAGCCGGCAGGTGAGGGTCCGCGACGGCGACGCCGCCGGCGACGCGGACGGCGCGGACCTGGCGCGGGCGCACCGATGGACGCCGCAGCCGCCAACGCCACTGTGCCGACCGCTGCCGTCGGGGACCTCGACGAGGGCGACGCCGAAGGTGACGACGGGTTCGAAGAGGAGGCCACCGGTCCGGTCGCTCCGCGACCGGACGATCAGGCCGAAGGTCCGGCTCTGCGACCGGAGCCCGTGCCGCTCGATCACCAGCTGCCGCCAGCGACCGGGCCGAGCGAGGAACCTGCGGCTGTGCCGGAGCCGCTTCGCGCCGAAGAGCCTTGGCATACCCCTGAGGAATGAAAGTCGCGATCGTCGTGCAGCGGTACGGCGCCGACATCAACGGCGGCGCCGAGCTCCACGCACGATATATCGCCGAACATCTGGCGCCGCACGCCGAGGTGCGCGTGCTGACGACCTGCGCGCGCGAGTACCTGACCTGGCGCAACGAATTTCCTCCGGGTGCCGACCGCGTGAACGGCATCCCGGTCGAACGATTCCCGGTCGAACACGAACGCCGCGAAGCGGAGTTCGGGCTCCGCTCAGACCACGTGTTCAGCCGCCGGCACTCGCTCAACGAAGAGCTCGAGTGGCTCGACAGTGAAGGTCCCGCGAGCCCCGCGCTGGTCGATCGGCTGCGGATCTCCGGCGGCGAGTTCGACCATGTCCTCCTCTTCTGCGCGCGCTACTACCATGCGTACCACGGCGCCCGCGCCGTCCCCGAACGCGCCATCCTCGTGCCGACCGCCGAACGCGATGCCGCGCTCGGCCTCGCGATGTTCGGGCCCATCTTTCGTGGCGTGCGCGCGATCATGTACAACTCTCCAGAGGAACAGGTGCTGATCCAGGCGGCTGCCTCGAACGAGCACGTGCCCGGCGTCGTCGTCGGCATCGGCTCGGAGATTCCCGGCTCCATCGATCCGCAGCGGGCGGCCGCGGCGTTCGGCCTCACGCCGCCGTACGTGATCTACGTCGGCCGCATCGACGCCAACAAGGGATGCGTCGAGCTCTTCGACTTCTTCGTCCGGTACGCGGCCGCGCGGCCGGCGGCGCCGACCCTGGTGCTCGTCGGCACGCCGGTGCTCGCCATTCCCGACCACCCGCGAATCAGGCATCTTGGCTTCCTAGACGACCGCGCCAAGTTCGACGCGATAGCCGGCGCGGCGGCGCTCGTCATGCCGTCGTACTATGAAAGCCTGTCGATGGTGGCGCTCGAAGCCTGGGCGGTCGGCACGCCCGTGATCGCCAACGCGCGGTGCGACGTCCTGCTCGGGCAGTGCCTCCGCAGCAACGCGGGCCTCTGCTACGCCAACGCGGCCGAATTCGGAGCGGTGCTCGACATGGTGCTCGACGACCGCGCGCTGGCCGCGCGCCTCGGCCGCAACGGCCGGCAGTTCTACGAACGGCACTACAGCTGGCCTGTCATCGAACGGAAGTATCTCGACATGTTTGCCTCGCTTTCGTCCAACCCGCCCCCGCACCGCATGGAGAGGCTGCCCGGATGGCTCGCGCGCCGGCAGCGCTCGCTTCGTCCGGCGGCGCAGGTGCTCGACGAGCTGCCGTCGGGTCCTGTCATCGGGGTGCCCGCGTGAAGTTCGCCTTCGTCACGCCACGGTACGGCGGCGAAATCGCGGCGGGCGCCGAGCACGCGTGCCGCCTGCTCGCCGAGCAGCTCAGCCTGCGCCACGACGTCGAAGTGCTGACGACCGCCGCCCGCGATCCGCGGACGTGGAAGAACGAGTACGGGGAAGGCGCGGACCGCGTCCGCGGCGTGCTCGTGCGCCGCTTCACGGTGAACCAGCCGCGCGACGCCAACGCGTTCCGCCAGTTCTCCGATCGCATCCTCGACGCGCCGCGGTCTCGCGCCGAGGAGATGGAATGGGTTCGCCGGCTCGGACCATCCGTGCCGGGCCTGGTCGAACACCTCAAGCGGCAGAACCGCTCTTACGACGCGATCGTCTTCTTCTCGCTCGTTCACTGGACGACGGTTCACGGGTTGGCGGTCGCGCCCGAACGCAGCATCCTCTTTCCGTGCCTGCGTCTCGGTCCGGTCCTGCGCTTCGGCCTGTGGCCGGACCTGCTCGCCTCGGCCCGCGCGATCGGACTCGTCTCGGGCCACGAGCGCACGCTGCTCCGCTCGTACCTCGGCCTGAACGCCGCCAGAGAGGAGCTTGTCGGGGTCGGCATCGACCCGTCGCACCGCCAGGCGTATCCACGCCACCAGCAGGACCCCGCCGACGAACCGGCCGCGGACGACGAGAGCGCCGCGCAGCCCGACGAGGCCGTCGACCCGGACGACGACCGCGCCGATCGCGGCATCCCCTTCCGCCGCCGGCATCGCCTGTACGGATCGCTCGTGCTCTACGGCGGACGCGTGGAGCCCGACAACGGCTGCGAGGAGATGCTCGAGTACTTCGACAGCTATGCGGCCGAGGACGGCGACACGGCGCTCGTGCTGATGGGCGTGAAGATGATGAAGGTCCCCGACGCGCCCTACCTGCGGCAGGCCGGCGTGCTGCCAGACCGCGAGCGAATGGTGGCCTACGAAGCCGCCGACGTGATGATTGCCCCCGGCTCGGACGACCCGATCGCGCTGTCGGTGCTCGAGAGCTTCGCGGTCGGCACGCCGGTGCTCGCCTGCGCGCGCAACGACGCGGCCGTCGAACATTGCCGTCGGGCGGGCGGCGGGTTGTATTACGGCAGCCGTGGGGAATTCGTCGATGCGCTGCGGATGCTGATGACGCGCAGCAAGCTGCGCGAACAGCTCGGTGAAGGCGGCCGGCAGTACGTCCGCCAGTATTTCCGGTGGGAAGCGGTGCTAGGACGGTTTGAGCGTCTCGTCACCCTGGTACGAGGCCGCGGCTGACGTGGTTTCGTCGTCCTCGCCGCCCGCGGGGCCCTTCCGCCCGCGACGCACCCCGATGTCGTACCGCTTGATCATCTCGTTGAGCGTCGTCGGCTTGATGCCAAGCAGCTCCGCCGCGCGCTTCTGAACGCCGCCCGCCGCCTCGAGCGTCGATTCGATCAGGCGCTTCTCGACGTTCGTGATGACGTCCTTGAACGAGATGCCTTCCGGCGGAACGACGAACTTCGGAATCTGGAACGCGGGCGCCGTGCGCACGTGATCGGGGATGAGATCGACACCGATGCGCGGGCCGGTCGCGAGCACGACCGCGCGCTCCATCACGTTCTCCAGCTCGCGCACGTTGCCGGGCCAGTGGTACTCCATCAGCAGGTCGAGCGCCTCCGGCGCCAGCTCGAGGCCGGCCTTGTTGTTCTCCTCGCCGTACTTCGCCAGGAAGTGCTGCGCGAGCACCGGGATGTCTTCCTTCCGCTGGCGAAGCGGCGGCAGGAAGATGTTGATGACGTGCAGCCGGTAGTAGAGGTCCTCGCGGAAGCGGCCCGCCTCCATCATCTGCTTCAGGTCGCAATTGGTCGCGGCGATGATGCGGACGTCGACCTTGATGGTTTCCATGCCGCCAAGGCGCATGAACTCGCGTTCCTGGATGACGCGCAGGAGCTTCGCCTGCGTCTCGAGGGGGATGTTGCCGATCTCGTCGAAGAAGATCGTCCCCTTGTCCGCCATGTCGCAGAGGCCCTTTTTCGGGTAGACGGCGCCGGTGAACGCGCCCTTGACGTGGCCGAACAGCGTCGACTCGAGGAGCTCCGGCGAAAGGTTGCCCGAGTTGACGGTGACGAACGCCTTGTCGGGCCGTGACGAGTGGGTGTGGATCGCGCGCGCCACCAGCTCCTTGCCCGTGCCGCTCTCGCCGGTGATGAGGATCGTCGATCGGCTCGGCGCGGCCTGGATGATCAGGTCGAAGACCTGCTTCATCTTCGGGCTGCGGCCGATGATGCCGGCGAAGTTGTGGGTCTGCGCCTGCAGGTTCTGCCTGAGCGCGGTGTTCTCGGCGATCAGCTGCCGGCGCTCCACGGCGTTGCGGATGACGACGAGCACCTCGTCGTTCTTGAACGGCTTGGTGATGTAGTCGAACGCGCCCCGCTTCATCGCCGCGATGGCGTTTTCGACCGACGCGAACGCCGTGATCATGATGACCGGCAGGTCGTCGTCGAGCTTCTTCAGCTCCTCGAGGACGGCCATCCCGTCCATGCCCGGCATCATCACGTCCACGATCGCCGCGTCGAACGGGACCGACTTCGCCAGCTCGACGCCCTCGGCGCCGCCCGCGGCCACGCGCACGGAGTACCCCTCGCGCGAGAGCAGCGTCTCGAGGATCTCCCGCATGATCTCTTCGTCGTCGATGATGAGGATGGATCCGGTGCGGGCCATGCAGCGTGCTCTTGCCTTCAGTGGACGGCGCGCGCCAGCCGCTCGGCCGGCGCCAGCGGAAACCGCAGCGTGAACCGCGTGCCCTGGCCGATGCTGCTGTCGCAGTCGATCGTGCCGTCGTGCTCGCGGACGATGCCGTAGGTGATCGACAGGCCGAGACCCGTGCCGTGGCCGATGGCCTTGGTCGTGAAAAACGGATCGTAGATGCGCGCGAGGTACTCGCTTGGTATGCCGGAGCCCGTGTCGGACACCTCGACGACGGCCTGCCCGTTGTCCGAGCGGGTCGTGACCGACAGCCAGCCGCCTTTCGGCATCGCGTCCTTCGCGTTGAGGAACAGGTTCAAGAAGACCTGCTGGAGCTTCTGCTCGATGCCGAGCACCGCGATCGGCTGGTCGCTCAGCTCGCGCCGGACCGCGACACGCTGCAGCTGGAACTGGTGCTCGAGCAGCGACAGCACGTCCGCGATGATCGTATTGACGTCGACGGCGCTGACGTCGGGCGTCGTGTTGCCCGGCCGCGACAGGTTGAGCAGGCCGTTGACGATCTTCGCGGCGCGGAACGTCTGGCGCTCGATCTTCTCGAGGACCTTCGTCTTCGGGTCCTCGGGGTCGGCGCCTTCGAGCAGCATCTGCGTGAAGCTGGAGATGCCGGTCAGCGGCGTGTTCACTTCGTGCGCCACGCCCGCCGCCAGCAGCCCGATCGACGCCATCTTCTCGGAAATCTGGAGCTGTTCTTCGAGCTGCACGCGGCGCGTGACGTCTTCGACGATGACGATGGTGCCGACGGTGGTCAGGCCGCTCTCCGCGGCGGCACGCAGCGGCACCACCGCGGCGTTGACGATCAGCGGCGAGGCGCCGTCGACGCGCCGCCCGAGCTGAAGACGCGACAGCGTGGTGCCCTGCGGAGCGTCGCGGCGCGCCGCGCGGACGGCTTCCACGAACGGCGCGTCGAAGAGGTCGTCCAGGCGGCGGCCCGTCGCGTCCCCTTTCGATACGGCCGACAGCGCTTCCATCGCGGGGTTCCAGCGCACGACGCGATCGCTCAGGTCGAGCACCAGCAGGCCGTCGTCGAGCGATTCGAGGATGTTCTCGTTGAACGCGCGCATCCGGTCGAGCTCGAGCGCCTTCACGTGGAGCTGGCGGTAGAGACGCGCGTTTTCGAGCGCGGTCGCGATCTGTCCCGCGACGGCGCCGAGCAGTCCCATGTCCTCGCTGTTGAGCGGCTCGCCGGTGTCCTTGCGGCCGACCGTCAGCACCGCGATGGTGCCTTCCTTCGCGATGCAGGGGATGAAGTAGTACAGGCCGGCGTCGCGCCAGTACTCGACCTCCTCGACCGCAAAGCGCGTCGACGCGATCGGATCGTCCAGCGCGACGATGTGCCCGTCCTGCAGGCGCTCGCCGATGCCCGAGCGCTTCGGCAGCGCCGGCGGATGGCTGTCGCCGAACCCGGACGCCCTCACGGAGCCGTAGTACGGCGCGGCTTCGTCCTCGAGCATCAGCGCCATCCGGTCCACGAGCAGCGTCTCGACCACCCGCGACACGAGACGCTCGGACAGGCGGTGCAGGTCCAGGTCGCTGTTCAGGTCGCGCGCGAAGCCGACGAGCGCGCGGCGGTAGTCGTAGCGGTCGCGATAGAACGCGCGGTCGAGCACGTTCTGCACCGCGCTCTTGACGGGCGGCGCCAGCAGCAGCGCGACGAGCGTCGCGAGGAAGGCGATGAGCCAGTTGTGCTTGTTGTCGTCGTTCAGCCAGACGCGCTGCACGCCTCCCAGCATCGCCGCGTAAATCGCGACGATGGCGCCGAGCGCGGCGGCGTAGACGAGCGCGCGCTTGACGATCACCTCGATGTCCATCAGGCGATAGCGGACGATCGCGGACGCGTAGGCGAGCGGAATCAACCCGAGCGGAATGGCCGACAGCTGCATGGGCAGCGTGGTGTTCACGCCGAACGCATACGGCAGCGCGTAGCCGAGCGCGAAGGGGGTGCCGCCGAGCGCCGTGCCCCAGGCGATCCATCGAAGCTGCCGGCGGCCCGTGATCGAGCGCACCTCCGTCAGCGCGCGTGCCAGCGCGGCCAGGCCCGCGATGAGGCACCCGGCGAGGTAGAGGAATTCGAGCCGATCGAGCGTCTCGAGCGTGCGCACCGACGCGGCGGCGGCGCTGCCGCCGCCTCGCGCGAGCGCGACCACGTGCGCGATGCCGAGGAGCGCGGCCGGCACGTACGCGAGCGGAACGATCGCGCGGCCGACGGGACCGGCGGTCCAGCGCCGTGCGCGCTCGGGAAAGATCAGCGTGAAGTGGAGGAAGAGCGGCGGCAGCAGCAGCATCGACACCGCGTCGCCCCAGTAGAACACCCAGTCGAGACGATCGAGCCGGCCGCTGAACGAGAAGGTGAACACGCCGAAGAAGGCGACCGCGAGCCAGAAGAAATGGAGCGTCGCCGGGTCGCGCGGCCGCCGCAGGCGCACCGCCGCGCCAACCACCAGGGTGAAGATGCCGACGGCCGCGAGGAGGAAATACAGCGCGCGCGGACCGCTCGGGATCGGCGCGATCCGGACGTCCACGACCTCGCGGGTGCCGAGACGCAGGATGGTGTAGCGCGCGGTCTGCCCGGCCTCGGCGCCTTTCAGCACGTCCTCGATGTCCGAGACCTGCTGCACGGGGCGGTCGTCGATCGCCAGCAGCAGATCACCGCGCCGGATGCCGACCGAAGCCGCCGAGGTGCCGCGCGCGATATCCGCCGCGACGACCCCCTCGGGCTGGGCCGTCCAGAGCACGCCGTCTTCGACGGCATGCCACGTCGCACGCGCCGAGATGTTGGCGATGCCCAGACACAACAGCGCGCTGGCGAGGACCACCGGGAGGACGGGCCCTCCCCATGGCGTCCATGCGCGTGACGCCTCCGAGCTTCGTCGAACGCTTCTCATCCTGCCTTGGGCCCGACCGGTGACCCGGCGGGTGCGTGGAGGGGCAGCAAACGATATACCACCACCGAGTGGATCTTGCACGTCGTAACTCAATGAAAATCAGCTACTTACCGTGGATCAAGGATATCAGAAACGCGCGGATCCAACATGGAGGACCCCCCATCCAAAGCGATGGAGGGCCGCGACCGGCCGTTCAAAACCGGACGGTCACGCCGCCAACGACGTGCTTGGGAGGCCGGACAACCTGCAGTTCGTCGTACACCGAGGCATCGAGGACGTCCTCGTGGAAGAGGTTCCGGACCGCGACGAGCATCTCCCACTGCGCGGAGGCGAAGTTGAGGAAGGGAAGCGCCTGGCTCACTTCGACGTCGAACCGCGAGCCGACCTGCGGGCGCAGGGTGGTCGCGTAGGGCCGGGTGAAGCCCGAATTGATCTTGTAGATCACGAACACGCGCGTCTCGAGGCGCGGCACCTCGGTCTCGATCGAGGTGGTCAGGTCGCGCAGTTGCTCGAACCGCCGGCGGATGGCCGACGGCATCACGAGCGCGACGCGCGCCGAGCCCGGGGACGGTCGCAGCCACTCGGCGTCAGTCTGCGTGTAGTCGATGGACGCGTGAACGGCGTCGGCCACCGTGCGGCTGATGCTGACGCCCCAGCCGCGCGCGTCCACGTCGCCGGCGTTGCCGACGTAGTAGTGGCCGATGTTGGCGCCGGCGGTGCTCGGCAGCGACACGCCGAAGAGCGTCACCAGCTGATCGTTCACCTGCTGGCGGAAGACACGCATGCCGATGACAACGTCATCGGCAATCGGCTGCTCCGCGGCAACCTCCATGTGGTTGATCTGCTCGGAATGGAATCCGGCGCGCGTCGACACCGGTGAGAAGGTGCGTCCCGGCGCCACCCAGACGCCGGTGGACGGCAGCAGGAACTCCTGCGCGCCGGGCGCGATCTCGCGCCGCGAGACCGTGCCGCGCAGCCGCAGCGAGCCGCGCGGCAGCGGCGTGACGGTGATGCTGGCCCGCGGGCTGAACAGCGTTTCGTGCGCCAGGTAGTCGTACCGCGCGTAGCGAGCGCCGTAGCTGACGTCGAGCCGCGGCGTGATGGCCCAGCGGTCGAACGCGTACATGTCGCCCGCGTTGCGCCGGCCGTCAGCCATCGCGGCGAGCGCGTCGGCGTTGCCGCCGAGATAGCGCTGCATCGCGTACGACAGTCCCGCGCGATAGGTATGCGACGAACCGACCGGCTGCCACGAGTATGAACCGGCGACGATCCACGACGAGAGATCACCCTGCGTCGTCCCGCCGCGCACGTCCCAGTTGCCGGTCGTCGTCGGCGCCGTCAGCGTGACGAACGCGATGCTGTTCGGCAGGCCGTTCTGCAGCGAGAACAGGTTCTGCGGCCGGTCGAAGGACGTGCTCGTCAGCAGGTTGATTTGCCCGTTGAGCGGAAGGTCCGAGATGAAGTCGGACGCGAAGCGAACCGGGTTGCCGACGGCCTTCGCCAGCGCGGAGAGCGAATCCTCCATGAAGGAGCCGTCGTTGCCGGCCGCCAGGAGCCCGCCATCGACATCCTTCAGCACGCTCCGCCGGATGTGACGAAGACGCCACGCGAGCTCGCTGTGGTCTTCGCCATCGGTGTCGTCGGAGACCTCCGCGGCATCGGCGTCGATGCCGCCGACGCCTGCCTGCAGAACCTGCGGTTGATCGGCCTTGCCGGTCGCCTTGGTCAGCGCGATCGAGATGTCTCTCGAAGAGATGGTGACCTGGACGATCCGCGCGCGCGGGGGCGCGTAACCCTGCAGGTGCGCGCGAACCAGGTACGGACCCGACGGCAGGTCGCGAAGCACGAAATGGCCGCTCCGGTCGGACACGGCGAACGCGCTGGTGCCGCCGAGCGCCGATATCACCACCCCGGCCAGCGGCTGGGAACGCTCGTCCACGACCGTTCCCCGAAGTTCGGAGGCGGTCAGGGCGACGAGCTGGGGAATGGATGAGGACGCGAGGCGAGGAGCGACCTGGGCGACGGACATGGCGGGACATAACAGTCCCGCCATCATCACGAGCAACGCCTGGGGGCGCACCTTCACATCTTACGCCTTTACCGCGACTTTACGATGCGGCCACCGAGAAGTTGATGTTCTGGGTAATGGTCTTCCCCGACGGCTTATCCGTAATCTTGATCTCGAGCCGATAATCGCCCGGCGCAAAGCTGGTCAACGGCACTTCCAGGAAGTTCGGAATACCCATTGAGACGGTGTACGGGCTCTGCGCGTTCACGGCCTGCGGCTGCGTCTTGTTGAAGAACTTCTCGCCCTCGGCCGTCTTCTGGTTGAAGCTGTTCTCGACCGTCAGGTCGGGCTTGCCCGCCGCGTCGCCGGTGGCGCCATACACCCAATAGACAACGCTCAGCGTGTCGGTCTTCTTGTACTTCCCGTCCTTCGAGGGCGTGATCTGCATCTGTCCGAAGATGTACGGGTCGTCGTCCGCGGTCTTGCCCGCCGCCGCCGGCCCGATGCCGCTCGATAGGAGCATGCTGCTCGTCACCAGGTCCGCCCTGTTGTAGTCGGGGACGCTCAGGTCCTTCTTCAGCAGGGCGACGCGCGGCGTGTAGTTCTTGTCGACCTTCTCGACCGTCCCCTTGTCCTTGATCGCGACGTACACGTCGTAGTCACCCGGCTTCACCTGCAGGTAGCGCGCGAGCTTCCCATCCGCGCCAATCGTGGTGAAGTCGAACTTCTCGAACGCCGGCGGCGGCCCGGCGGGCTTGTCCTTGCTGTTCTTCGAAGGCGCGGTGGGCGCAGCAGCCTTGTCGAAGACGGCGAGATAGACCGCTGAGTTCGGCGCCGCGAGCTGGCTCTTGTCCACCGTCAGCGTGAACGGGACGTAGGTCGAGCCATCGGGTGCGCGGAAATAGTGATTCGAGTCCCACGTCACCGAGATACCGGAGGCCGGCGCCGCACCGCCGCCGTCGACGACGTTCACCAGCGTGTCGAAGTCAATCTGCTCCGCCTTGCTGCGTTTGACTTCTTTCTTGGGGTCCGCCTTCTGGGCGAGCAGCGCAGACGAGCCCAGCCCCACGGTCAGCGCAACGCACAGAGCAACAATGCCTCTTATCTTCTTCATGCCTCTCTCTCCCGGAGTGAACGGGGGGTGTACCGAACCAGCGAAACCGCGGTCAGGGAACTTTGGGAAACAGAATCCGATGATCATAGGGATTCGGTCCCGGGTAAGTCAAACAATCACCATGCTATTATCGCTGGCCCCGCATTGGGATCCACCCGCCCGACAGGTGCTCGGGCGCCGGCCGGGGCCGTTACCCATGGAACTGGACGATATCCTCGTCATCCTGCTCGCCGGGGGAGTAGGAGAGCGCCTGTACCCGCTCACCAAAGAGCGCGCCAAGCCGGCAGTCTACTTCGGCGGTCCGTACCGGATCATCGACTTCACGTTGAGCAACTGCATCAACTCGGGGCTGCGGCACATCTACATCGCGACCCAGTACAAGTCGCTGTCGCTCAACCGCCACATTCGAATGGGGTGGAACGTCGTCTCCGAGGAACTGGGCGAGTTCATCGAGATCCTGCCGCCGCAGAAGCGGGTCGGCGAGCACTGGTACCTGGGCACCGCCGACGCGGTCTACCAGAACCTCTACTCGATCACCCGCGAGTCGGCGAGCCACATCATCGTCCTGTCGGGCGATCATGTCTACAAGATGGACTACGCCAAGATGCTGCGGTTCCATGTCGAGAGGAACGCCGACGCGACGATTGCGACGATCGAGGTGCCGCTGGCCGACGCGTCGCGCTTCGGCATCATCAGCATCGACGAGACCGATCGCGTGATCGGCTTCGAGGAGAAGCCGCAGTACTCCACGGGCGCACCCGGCTCGCCGGAGAGCGCGCTCGCCTCGATGGGGATCTATATCTTCCGCGCGGACGTGCTCGAGCGCGCGCTCGAAGAGGATGCGGCGCGCGCCGACAGCCAGCACGACTTCGGGAGGAACATCATCCCCTCGCTCATCCAGTCGTCCCCGGTCTCCTCGTACCGCTTCTACGACGAGAACAAGAAGGCCGCGAAGTACTGGCGCGACATCGGGACGCTCGACGCGTACTTCGAGGCGAGCATGGACCTCTGCCAGGTCAACCCGGAGTTCAACCTGTACGACCCGGAATGGCCCCTGCGCACCTACCAGCCGCAGGCGCCGCCGGCCAAGTTCGTCTTCGCCGCGGAGGGGCGGCGGTGCGGCCAGGCGCTCGACTCGGTCATCTCGGGCGGCTGCATCATCTCGGGCAGCCGCGTGATGGGGAGCATCCTCTGCCCGAACGTCCGCGTCCACAGCTTCTGCGAGATCGAGCAGTCGATCCTGATGCCCGGCGTCCGGGTCGGGCGGCACGCCCGGCTGCGGCGGACGATCGTCGACCGCGACGTGCTGATTCCACGCGGCGCGCTCATCGGATATAACGTCGAGGAGGATCGGCGGCGCCACACGATGACCGAGGGAGGCATCGTGATTGTGACCGCGGACGACGAGCCGCTCATCGGACCGATCACGGAGGAGGCGCTGCGCGCCGAGGCGGAAGCGGATCGCGGCGGCGCGGCACACGCGTAAGGCGGGTTTCAGGCCGGGATCCGGGAGCCGGGAGCCGGGATCCGGGGTCCGGCCGGAGCACGACTCATGAAGATCACCAACGTTCACGCACGCGAGATTCTCGATTCGCGCGGCAATCCCACCATCGAAGTCGAGGTTACGGCGGGCGGCGCGTCCGGACGCGCGGCCGTGCCGTCGGGCGCGTCGACCGGCGAACGCGAAGCGCTCGAGCTGCGCGACGGCGACAAGGCGCGCTATCTCGGGAAAGGCGTCCGCAAGGCGGTTGCGAACGTCAACGGCGAGATCGCGAAGGCGATCGTCGGCGCCGACCTCGATCAGCGCGCGCTCGACGGGAAGATGATCGCGCTCGACGGCACGCCGGCCAAGAGCCGGCTCGGCGCCAACGCGCTGCTCGGCGTGTCGATGGCGGCGACCAGGGCCGGCGCGGCGGCCGAGGGGCGTCCGCTCTACGAATACATCGCGCAGCTGGCCGGGCGGACCGAGCGCGCCTACACGCTGCCGGTGCCGATGATGAACATCCTCAACGGCGGCGCGCATGCCGACAGCAGCGTCGACCTGCAGGAGTTCATGGTCATGCCCGTCGGCCTGCCGACCTTCGCCGAGGCGCTGCGCGCGGGCGTCGAGATCTTCCACGCGCTGCGCGCGATCCTCAAGAAGGCCGGTCACTCGACCGGCGTGGGCGACGAGGGCGGGTTCGCGCCGAACCTGAAGTCGAACCGCGAGGCGCTCGACGTGGTGCTCCAGGCCGTCGCGAAGGCGGGCTATTCGGCCGGCGAGAACGTCTTCCTCGCCCTCGACGTCGCGTCGAGCGAGCTGTGGGACAACGGGAAGTACGTGTTCAGGAAATCGGGTGAGCCGACGAGGACCTCCGCGCAGATGATCGACCTCTGGACGGACTGGGTCCGGCAGTACCCCATCGTCTCCATCGAGGACGGCCTCGCCGAAGGGGACTGGGAAGGCTGGAAGGCGCTGACGCGCGCGCTGGGCGACCGCGTGCAGCTCGTGGGCGACGACGTGTTCGTGACGAACCCGGCGATCCTGAAGCAGGGCATCGCCGACAAGGTGGGCAACGCGCTGCTGGTCAAGCTGAATCAGATCGGCACGGTCACCGAGACGCTGGATGCCATCGAGATGGCGAGGCGCGCGGGCTACGGCACGATCATCTCGCACCGTTCCGGGGAGACCGAGGACAGCACGATCGCCGATCTCGCGGCGGGCACGTCGGCCGGCCAGATCAAGACCGGCTCGGCGAGCCGCAGCGATCGCGTCGCGAAGTACAACCAGCTGCTGCGGATCGAGGAGGAGCTTGGCTCGAGCGCGCGGTACGCCGGGCGCACCGCGATCCGGCAGCTTTCGGTGAGGTCCGCCTGAAGGCGGACTATGAGATCTCTATGTATCGACTCGTTCTGCTTCGCCACGGCGAGAGCGTCTGGAACCAGGAGAACCGGTTCACCGGGTGGACCGACGTCGACCTGAACGAGAAGGGACGCGCGGAAGCGCGCGACGCCGGCCGGCTGATGGCGGCCGAGAAGTTCGAGTTCGACGTCGCGCACACGTCGGTGCTCAAGCGCGCCATCCGCACGTTGTGGATCGCGATGGACGAAATGGACCTGCTGTGGGTGCCGGTCTCCCGCTCGTGGCGGCTCAACGAGCGGCACTACGGCGCGCTGCAGGGCCTGAACAAGGCGGAGACGGCGGCCAGGCACGGCGAGGAGCAGGTGAAAATCTGGCGGCGCAGCTACGACATCCCTCCGCCGCCGCTCGAGCCGAACGACCCGCGCCATCCCTCTCACGATCGCCGCTACGCGTCGCTCAAACGATCGGAGCTGCCGCTGACCGAATCGCTCAAGGACACGGTCGCGCGATTCCTGCCCTGCTGGCACGACACGATCGCCCCCGACATCCGCGCCGGGAAGAAGGTGCTGATCGCGGCGCACGGCAACAGCCTCCGCGCGCTCGTGAAGTACCTCGATAACGTGTCCGAGCAGGACATCCTCGAGCTGAATATCCCGACGGGGATCCCGCTCGTGTACCTGCTGAACGAAGACTTGAAGCCGCTGCAGAAGTTCTATCTGGGGAACCAGGAGGCGGTGCAGGCGAAGATGGCGGCTGTCGCGAACCAGGGGAAGGCGCGTACGTAGAAAATCCCAAACCCCAATGTTGGGATTTGGGATTTGCTTCTAGTTCTGTCCTTCGACAGTCGATTCCTTGGCCTCGTCGGCGCCAATGCGCAGCGAACGGAGGAAGCGCTTGTCGTTCGCCGTCAGCTCGAACGCCCGGCGCCCTGGCAGCAGGCGCGCAGGGGTGG
>Ga0209438_1000122_pt1 | contig 20513 bp, 20 predicted proteins | sample GraSoi_2013_20cm_FD_185825 | JGI IMG/M metagenome (GOLD analysis project Ga0209438, IMG submission 185825) | Grasslands soil microbial communities from the Angelo Coastal Reserve, California, USA - Sample 9_17_2013_20cm (SPAdes) (version 2) | ecosystem: Environmental > Terrestrial > Soil >...
GAAACGGCTAATAGTGCCGCGGGTTTTGAAAATGGTGGCCGGATCTGATCCGGCTGCGACGCCTGGCAATCTTTCGCAAACGATAGCGCGACCCGGTCATGCCGCAACCTGATCCGCGCCTTAACCTAACCGGTCAAGGTTACCGTGCGCATCCGCTCGCGAGAACCGAGACGTCGGGGCGGAATCCAAAGCAGATGGTTCGGCTTTGCCGCATCTCGGAGTCGAAATGCGCCGGCGCGGCACCTCTTCGAGATGATCGATTGGTCCGAGGGAAGCCTTGGTTTCGAGCAGCGATCGTCAGTCCAACGGTCGCAGCGCCTAGACGCCCAACGGGGCACGTCGAGTCTCGGCGCTCCGGTTCAAGGCATGGGGGAAGTTGCGACCGCCGCTTTGCTTCAACAATTCTCTTCGGACGCGGCCGCGCTCGGCTTCTATCAACAGGAGGTGGCGCCGCAATTCGACGCAGTACCGGTCGATCTGGTGGCGCGCTTCGCGGTGCTCGAGCGGCGTGAGGATCGGGTTTGCAAGGTCGCGCCGAGCAACCCTCAGCAATTCCGTCAGCCCGTTGATGCTGCGGGTCAGAGCTTCCAGCTCGATCATCTCCGGATTTCCTTCGAAATGAGCAAGGCAGCGTTCCTGGAAAGATGACTGGGAATCCCGCTCCCGGCGAACTGCGAGGATGTCCCCAAGACGTCCGGAGTCGCGTTGAGCCACACCAAGGCGTCCCTGCAACCGAGAAAAAGGATGCGCTCTTCGCGCCCGGTCTTGCCTTCCGAGGCCATGTAAAGAAGAAACGATCCGTCGTCGGTTCGAAACAGCGCTTCGCGCGCGAAATACCCGGTCGGCGTTTGCGCATCAGCGATCGGATGACAGCGCGAGAGCACGAGCTTCATGGATTCGGGCCTTCAAGGTGCTTGCCCCATCAGAACCCATCTTGGTTAATAAATCGCTGCCCGCCCCGGTGGCGGGAGTGGCACAACGGCCAAAGCTCCGCGCGCAGCACCGCCCGGCACCGGAGCGAGCGATGATGTCGCCGGGACCTAAGCAGACTAGCCCGGTGCTTCCTACGCTGGCGCTCCAAGCAGCCAAAACCCAAGGCCAAATTCGTCAAATACTGGGGAAATCCGTAGAATAGTAGAATAAAATTCGACGGGAGACCTTATATTCTCAAGCTTGAAAGGCCCGTATTATTGAACTTTTAGAAATTCTATCTATTGTACGTTCTACGAACAGAGCCGAACCGGCTCCCTCTATAGGACGAAATCATGAGCGAACAGGAACTGCGGGAATTCAAGGCCGCAATGGAAAAGCTTCGCTTGGAGAATACTTCGTCCCGAGAGAAAGCTACCCAATTTCTCAAGGAAGAGGGATTCCTGGACGAAAACGGCGAAGTGTCCAAGCGATATTCCACGGCTGTTGCTGCTGCATAATTGCACCGGCTCTCCAGTTGAACGGCGAATTCGCCTACGCGCCTTATGAATGGGCTGCAAAGGCGATCGAGGCCTACAGGCGGCACCGGGCCGATCGGATCATTGCTGAAATCAACAACGGCGGTGCAATGGTAAAGGCCACGATCCGTACCGTGGGTCGTGTCGTGAGCTTTAAGTCAGTGCATGCGAGCCGCGGCAAAGTGGTCCGCGCAGAGCCCATCGCCGCAATGTATGAACAGCGCAACGTGCATCACGTTGGCGCGTGCAGCATACGAGCAGTGTCACAGAGTTACGGATTTAGGGCGTTGACCGGCGTAGCTTCTAATCGACAAGCGAACTACGCGGCAACTCGCTGAGATTCTCTCGCGATCTGCTCAACCTCCAAAAACGCACTTCGAGCCGATTCAGACGAGACGTGTGGCTTTAGCGAAATAAGTAAAGATGCCCGCCGTTCAACGGGTAAATGTGTGCTGTGCTTTTCGTTTACGTACACTGCTGTCGCAAGCCTCTCCAAGTCGGCCACCCCTTTACGGCCTAACTTTGCAGCAATGAAATCGAGCTTCCTGGACAAATTTAGGTCCGATGCTACGGCTCGATAGAGAGCACTCACATCCTCTGAAAGCTCCAAAGACGGCCCATAGGGAGGTCTCGATCGAACATGAATAAGATCGTCGGCGATCAATCCCTGAAGATGTTCTGATAGCTGAAATGAATAAGGTCCATGTTTGTAAAGGATGAATTTGAAATCCGAGCGCACACCGAAAAGTTCCTGGCACATGAAGAGTGTCTTTTGAACATGGGTCTCTCCGCACCAGCTACCATTGGCCTTGAGAGCTTTCATCACATACAGGACGATCGATGTTTGATGGGGAGCGCTCATGACGCGACTTCCTTTACCGGTGTGATGATCTTTTCCCGATTCGCTTTCAGGAAACTAGTAGCATTCGCAAGAATCGCTCGATCGCACAGAATCAGATCAAAAGCGGCCGAGGGTATCTTCTGAAGAGTTTCGGACAGGTTAATAGAAGACTCGATGCTGCTGTCGGCACGCAAAACCGGGAAATCCAAAGCGGCGGCGCGCGGCGGATAGCTGTCTCTGCGCACGCTGTCGGCTCCAAATTCAGCGACGAGCGAATCATAGATTTGGTCTACTGCAGCTCGATTGATCTTCTGATCCGCTGGGTTGCGCTCGTAAAGCCTTTTAAAATGTTGCCTTTCAACGAATCGCTTGGCATGGACGTGCCCGAGCATTTTAGGATCGCGCGCAGCTGCCAGCAGAGCTGCCATCACCTCGTTGTCCGTGTATCGTAGATGATCTTCCGTGTTCGTCGGAAAATGGCCTTCCAGCCAATCCTTCAGGAAATCTTTGAGGTGGATATCGTAGGCTCTTCTGACGTGATGGAAATAGACCTGCTTATACATGAAGTACCGCGCGAGAGACATCGCTTCGGCAGCCTCCAAACCTCCGGCTTCAATTCCGAGCCAAGGCTCGGAAGAACCTGCTTCTTGATCACTCCGAGGGAGAATTCGCAGCGTTTGGAGTAGACGGTGATGATCGAAGCGCCCGTAGACCACGCCAGCGTGGTAAGCATCGCGGAGCAGATAGTCGATGCGATCGACACCAAATGCGTCACCGACGATGATTTCGGACAATAACGTTTCCCAAACAGTGAAAGTGACGTCAGGCGCGAACTCCGAAAGCTTTTTTGGCCCAATCGCGATCTTCGCGACATGATCGGGATTTACAGGCGGCACAGAAGTTTGAAATATGTCCCGCATCTCCCTCGAATTGATCAGATCGAAGGTGAGGCGTTCATGATTCCAACCTGGAGGCAAAAGGTCATGTTCTGCAGCATGCGAAAACGGCAGGTGGCCAATGTCGTGACACAAAGCCGCAAGTCGAACTACCCTTCGCCAGTAGCCCAGCTGATGATCTCCCGGCATCTCCGGTCGAATTAACTGATGACGATTGTTGGGGTGCATCACCACGTCGAACACTTCACCCGCTAGATGCATCACACCCATCGAGTGTTCGAACCTGCGATGGGTAGCGCCTGGAAATACCAGATATGATGCGGCAAGCTGATGGACATGTCTCAGCCTTTGAAATGGACGAGCATCAACGACCCGTCGTTCGTCACTATCGAGTGTGACGAACACGTGAATCGGATCCCGAAACTCGTGGTTATGCTTCAACGCGATCGCTTCCCTGCAGTCTTTCCTTAGCAATCCACGGTATCGGAAAGTATGGGGCGCCCCATCAGATCACAGTTATTTCCGATCCAGGAGAGTAGAACATAATAGGAACATTGCAAGAGGACTCAAGAAGGGCCCCAGATGCATGGCCGCGAAATCGCGCGTTACCCGGACCTCCAGTTGGATGATAGATTTTCCAGCTAAGTATTGGTCGGAGCGAGAGGATTTGAACCTCCGACCCCTAGTCTCCCAGACTAGTGCGCTAACCGGGCTGCGCCACGCTCCGATGCCGTTCCCATAGCTTCGATCAGCCTTGCGCGCAAGGCGGCCGATCGGGTGGAAGCGTCAGTTCCGCTGACGGCTAGAGCGGGATGACTTTTCTTCGAATCGTCATCCCGCTCTATCTTTTTGTTGGAGCATGATCTTTTCGGAAAACCGGTACCCACTTTTCCGGATCATGCTCTAGCCTTCCTTCAGTGCCGAATCGAGCAATTGCCGGCAGGCGATCAAGTCCTTCAACACGCCTTCCAGACGCCCGACATCGACCGGACGCGTCAGAGTCTCGACGCCGGGAATCGGGCCGCCGCCGAACGCCGCCGAGAGTTCCTCTTCGTCGTCTTCGAGCAGGCGAAAATCGATGCCGTCCGTTCCCTCATAATCGTCGTCATCGACATCGATGCCGGCGACAGGATCGTGATCCATTTCCGAAATGGTCAAACCGACGGCCTCTTCGATCGCGCCGAACGAGGCGATCGCCGATCCATCCGCCAGGCGCTGGACCGACGCGATGCCGTGCTCTTTCAAAATGCGCTGCACCCCGCGGATGGTGTAGCCTTCGCCATAGAGCAGGCGGCGGATGCCCCGCAGCAGATCGACATCGTCCGGGCGGTAGTAGCGCCGGCCGCCGCTCCGCTTCATCGGCTTGATTTGAGTGAACCGCGTCTCCCAGAACCTCAGGACGTGCTGGGGAATGTCGAGATCGGCAGCGACCTCGCTGATGGTTCGGAACGCATCCGGGGATTTCTCCAAATGCCCGCTCCTCTCGGCCAGCCCGGCCGAATGAATGATTAGTCGGCTTTGGCGTCGCCGATGCCAGTACCGTTGCCGTTGATTCGCTGCTTCAATATGGCCGAAGGTTTGAACACCATCACGCGACGCGGAGAAATCGGCACCTCGGTGCCGGTCTTCGGATTACGGCCGATACGCTGGCCTTTCTTGCGCACCATGAACGATCCGAACGAGGACAACTTCACCGTCTCACCCTTCTCAAGGCAGTCGGTGATCTCTTTCAAGACCAGTTCGACAAAGGCAGACGACTCCGTGCGCGACAAGCCCACCTTCTGGTAGACGGCTTCGCACAGATCGACGCGTGTAACTGTCTTTCCGGTTCCGGTCATCGCCTGCCCCACTCACGGCGAACATATCTATCTGAAATTATGAGCTTAACAAGCGATGGTCAACAGCGCTCATCAATGCAGTCGCATGAAAGACGGTTGCAATACAGGTAATATTTTAATGCCGCTTACCAGCGCAACAGCGCCGAGCCCCAGGTGAAACCGCCGCCCATGGCTTCGAGCAGCACCAGATCGCCCTTCTTCACACGCCCGTCCGCGACTGCAACCGCCAGCGCCAGCGGAATCGATGCCGCCGAGGTGTTGCCGTGCAGATCGACGGTCAGCACCACCTTTTGCGGTGCAATATGCAATTTGTGCGCTGAAGCATCGATGATTCGCTTGTTGGCCTGGTGTGGAACAAACCAGTCGATGTCTTCGGCGGTCGTGCCGGTGGCCTTGAAGGCATCCACGATCACGTCGGTAATCATGCCGACGGCGTGCTTGAACACTTCGCGGCCCTCCATCCGGAGAAAACCCACGGTGCGGGTCGTGGATGGACCGCCATCGACGTATAATTTCGACTTGTGCCGGCCGTCGGAACGCAGATGCGTCGTCAGTATCCCGCGGTCGGAGGACTTGCCGGGCTGCAACTGGGCTTCAAGCACGATCGCGCCGGCGCCATCGCCAAACAGCACACAGGTGCCGCGGTCGCTCCAGTCGAGAATTCGGGAGAATGTCTCGGCGCCGATCACCAGCGCGCGCTTCAACGCGCCGGTCCGAAGGAAATTGTCCGCGGTGGCGAGCGCGAAGACAAACCCCGAACATACCGCCTGCAGATCGAAGGCAGCACCATGGTTGATGCCGAGCGCGTTCTGGACCTCGACCGCGGTGGCGGGAAAGGTGTGGTCCGGCGTCGAGGTCGCGAGCACGATCAGATCGATCGACTGCGCATCGATCCCGGCATTGGCAATGGCGGCACGTGCGGCATGGATCGCCAGATGCGAGGTGAACTCGCCTTCGGCGGCAATATGGCGCTGCCGGATGCCGGTGCGCTGCACAATCCACTCGTCGGAGGTGTCTATCCGCGCCGCCAGTTCGGCATTGGTCAGAATCTGCTGCGGCAAATAGGAACCGCAGCCGAGCACCACCGAACGAATCGCGGTCACGAGACAGCCTCCTGCGCGGTCGGCGCCGTGGGAGGCGGGCTGCCGTCACGGTTGAGCATTCTATTGATCTTTGTGAGGAGATCGTAGCGGACCATCTCATAGCCAACATCGACCGCGTAAGCAAAGCCCTCGGCGTCGGTTCCGCCATGGCTTTTCACCACAATGCCGTTCAGGCCGAGGAACACCCCGCCATTCGACTTGTTCGGATCCAGCTTGTCGCGCAACGCCTTGAAGGCATTTTTTGCGAACAGATAGCCGATCTTGGAGCGCCAGGTGCGCGACAGCGCCGCGCGGAGAAAATCGTTGATCTGGCGCGCCGTCCCCTCGGCCGCCTTCAAGGCGATATTGCCGCTGAAACCTTCAGCGACGATGACGTCGGCGGCGCCCTTGCCGATGCCGTCGCCTTCGACGAAGCCGATATATTCAAGCTGGGGAAGATCCATCGCGCGCAGCAATTCGGCGGCTTCCCGAATTTCCTCGCGGCCCTTGATTTCCTCGACGCCGATGTTGAGCAGGCCGACCGTGGGCCGCTCAAGATCGAACAACACGCTCGCCATGGCGCCGCCCATGACCGCGAGCGCCATCAAGTGATGCGCATCGCCGCCGATGGTGGCGCCGAGGTCGAGCACGACTGAATCGCCGCGCATCGTCGGCCATACCGCAGCGATCGCCGGTCGGTCGATGCCGGGCAGCATGCGCAGACAAAATCGCCCCATCGCCATCAGCGCGCCGCTGTTGCCCGCGGATATCGCGACGTCGGCATCGCCCTTCTTGACGGCGTCGATAGCAAGCCACATCGACGAGGTCTTGCGGCCGCGGCGCAACGCCTGACTGGGCTTGTCGTTCATGCCGACGGCCACATCGGTATGAATGACGCGCGAGACCGCCTTCATCACCGGATGCTTGGCGAGTTGCGCTTCAATCAATGACCTTTCGCCGAACAGCAGGAATTCGGTGTCGGGGTGCCGGGTGAGCGAAATTGCGGCGCCGGGAATGACCACCGCTGCGCCCACATCGCCACCCATGGCGTCAAGCGCGATTCGAACCTTTTGAGGCATGAACGTCCCGGAAACCTGATCTTGTGCGGTCTTGATGCGCTCGGCCGCGGACTGGAAATCGCCATGGATGGCGGCGATCGGCGAAGCGCAACACTGCACCCCGGCCGGGTCGCGACAATAGCGTGTCCCTGTGCCGACACAACCTCTTGACCGCCCTCTTTTTGAATGCCGGGCGGTGGTAAGGCGGAACCGATTCACACAGATATATCCAGATAGTTCAGTGTCTTAGTGCGAAATATCGAACCGATCTCGCATCCATATTTGCTGGAATGGGAACGCAACGCTTCTTCGGCCCGCCTTCGGCGGTTCTTTAGCGGTTCGTTAGCCGTTCTTTAGCCGTTCCTGGGCTTCTTCGCGTCGGTCGGTTTTGCGTCGAGCCGCAGCACCTTGAGTGCGGCAAACGGGTGATCCTCGGGATCTGCAACCACAACCGGCGGCTCGAAAACCGCGTCCGGCCTGCGCGGATAGGGATCAATCCCCAGGAACAACGCGTCGGTTGCGAGCCGGCCAAGATCAATGACGCCGTTTTCGATCGGCTCCGGCGGGTCGGGAATCTCGGCGTCGCTTTCGGCGGCTTCATCGACAAGATCGGCCAGTTGCGGAATTTGCTCAGGCGGAGCGAAGATCAGATCGATCGGCTCGTCGACGTCGTTTTCGATTGGATCGAGCGTAACGACACAGGTCTGCCCGACCCGCGCCCGAACACGCCCTTCGACATGGACGCGACCTCCGCTCTGTGGAGTCACATCCAGCGAAGCACTCGCCGACAGAATTTGGCGCAAGCCGGCGACTTCAGCCATGGCCTCGCGTGCGGCGGGGCCAGCCTCGATATCGCGATGCAATCCGGTGTCCGGTATTTGCGCCACGGTGATCGGAACGCTCCAGGAATCGGCCTTGTTCGTCATGCTGCCCGCTCTGCTCATTGCTGTGCGCCCACTCGCGCCGGCGAAGGAAACCTCCACGCGCCGCTCTGCACCGTCGCATCGTCCAATCCTGTCAGCGCCGCGATGGCCGCCCCAGCATAGAACGCGAGCTGCCGAGCTTTTTCGAGTTCCGCTCCGTTCAGGATATTCCTGCACAGCGCCCGCGCCAGCGGTTCCTCGCCGGCGGTCAAGGCTTGATCATAGGCCGCGGCCCGGCCGTAGAAGGCCTCCCCAAAGGCCTGCATTCGCTTCGGGACGGTGAGATCGCCGACCCCCATTTCGCGCAAGTTCGCGTCCATATCGTCGCAGAAACCATCGAACAACGCCTGGGAAAGGTCCGCGCCACCCTCAATCGTCTTCAGCCGCCGCAAGACCATCCACAAATGCAGCACCAGCAGATCGAAACGGCCATTAACCGTGTCCGGCACGCCCAAGTCCCGATAAAACAACGGTTCTCGCGCTTGCGTCACGATCATGCCATAGATGCCCTCAATGGTGCCGCGCGACGGTACCCGGGGTTTCCTGAAGTGATTGAACGGCCAAAGCATTGCGGGTTCCGCCAGCGAGCCATCCGGGCCCGCGCATGTTGCAATCCAACGTGCTGCCCGGTATGTCAACGCCTCGCGCGATGCAAGGGGACGGGACCAGTTCCGGCATGATTGAAACAGGCCAGACACGCCCAAGCGTGTGCTCGGCGCGCGGCTTGACTGCGCGCTGGCGCGGCATGCGCGCGGCCGCGGCCGTCGCTATGGTGTGCGCGGTACTCGGCGGCTGCACCGGCGAGCAGTTCCAGAAGGGCTACATCCTGCCAGCGGGCGCGCTGGAGCAAATCCCGATGGGCGCAAGTCAGGATCAGGTGCTGATCGTGATGGGAACGCCGTCCACGGTCGCAACCCTCAACGGCGAAGTTTTCTACTACATTTCGCAACGCTCCGAGCGCATGGTTGCGTTCATGAACCAGAAGGTCGTCGACCAGCGGGTCATCGCGATCTATTTCGACAAGAACCGCCAGGTGCAGCGGCTCGCCAATTACGGCCTGCAGGACGGCAAGATATTCGACTTCATCAGCCGTACCACGCCGACATCGGGCCAGGAGCTCAGCTACCTGACCCCGCTGTTCAAGCTGCTCAGCTTCTAGCGAGGCTCCGCCTCAGACCGACGAGGCGTGTGGATTTTGTGGCTCCGATCGCCGGTTCAGGACGAGCTCTGGTAAGACCAGTCTCAACCGCCTCCTGCGCCCAGGCCTCGCCGCCGCGCTTCCACACCTCCGCGCCGCGCGAGCTACGGCTTGGCAAGCCATGCTGCGATCATCAACGGGAAAGACAGCCGCAAGGGCCGACGCGGCTCTGGCTTCCAACAAAATATCGAAAACAACCCCATGCAAAGTAGCATGGCGGTCGCTGGCATGGACGCTTTGAGCTATCCCTGCGAAAACATTTTGACACGTCGGGCAAATCAGCGGCACTATTCCACCATCGCGCCGTCTCCGGGCAAACGCTTCGTGTTTGTCCCGAGGGGAAACCGGTACCCACCCATCGGGTCGTGGCCCGAGGGCATGCTTTTTCCGGATCATGCTCTAACCCGGGGCGCCTGCGCCAAGCCGTCAGCTTGCCGGCCCCCTGAGCATTTCCTACGCTCGCCTGCAAAAGAAAATCCAAGCAGGGAGTGAAACGTGACCAGACTACTTTCTCGCCGCCGCGTGCTGTCCGCAGCCGCTGCGCTGTCGGCAACCGCCGCCTTGCCGCGCCTTGGCCAGGCCGCCGACTGGCGGCCCACCGAAAACGTCCGCCTCATCGTGCCCGCCGCAGCGGGGGGCACCACGGATGTGATGGGACGATTGCTGGCGGCACATCTGCAGACCGCGTGGGGCCAGTCCGCGATCGTGGAGAACCGGTCCGGCGGGGGCGGCACCATTGGCACGGCGGAGGCCGTGCGCCAGAAGGGCGACGGACACACCATTCTGGTCGGCAACCCCGGCCCCAACGCCATCGCCTACAGCATTTTCCGCAACATGAACTACAAGGCCGATCAGCTGCAGCCGGTCAGCAACCTGATCCGGATTCCCAATATCATCTCGGCGCACCCGTCGGTTCCGATCAAGTCGATCACCGACCTCATCGCCTACATCAAGGCCAATCCGGACAAGCTGACCTACGGCTCGTCCGGCGTCGGGCAGAGCCCGCATCTCACCATGGCCTGGCTGCTGCAACTCACGGGATTGAAGATGGTGCATGTGCCGTTCCGGGGCGCCGGCCCGGCGCTGCAGGCGGCGCTGTCGGGCGACATCCAGATTCTGTCGGACAACCTGTTTCCGTCGCTGCCGCAGGTGCAGGACGGCAAGCTCAACGCGCTTGCGGTGACGACGCCGGAACGAAGCGGATCGGCGCCGAACATTCCGACCGTGCGCGAGACCGGGCCGGAATTGGCCAAATTCGACGTCTCGTCCTGGTTCGGCATTTTCCTGCCGAAGAGCGCTCCGGCTTCTGTCGTCGATGCCCTCAACAGGGAGATCAAGGTGTTTCTGGAGCGCGAGGACACCAGGAAGAACATCGCGGCGATGGGCGCGCGAACCGACTACGGCACGCCGCAGCAGTTCTCCGATTTCGTGCAGGCGGAGACCACCAAGTTCGCCGCCATCATCAAGCAGGAAGGCCTGCAGATGGATGTGAATTGAGGCTTCGTCGTACAGAGGAAATTGAAAACCCGGCGTTGTGACGCCGGGTTTTCGGGAAACAGCACTCACGCAAAATGCAACCTCGTCAATTCCCCGTGGTGACCTGATCGATCGGACTGATATCGCCGGTAAACCGCAGCAGGTCGCTCATCAGGAATGTACCCGGTGTCTTCGCTGGCAGCGTCGGCTTCCAGTTGGGATCGCTCAGATAGGAAGTCGTGTCACCGGCGACGAGACCGATGAAGACCTCGGCGACAAGTCGCGCGCCGAGCGGGCCGAGGCGGAGGCCGCCGCTCTTCACCTGCGCCTCTTTGAGAATGTAGTACCAGAGCGGCGTTTTCCGATCGAAGCCCTGCGCCGCCGCTACGACGCCATCCGTGCCGGTCGCGATCTCGGCGGGAGTGAGCGCCGGGATTTCCATGGCACGCGCGACATCCTGGCCTGTGGGCAGCCCCAAATGAACACCGCGCTGCAGGTTACGAAGTGGCAGGCTGCCGCCGCCGCCGGGCAGATCATGAAGCTGCGGAATCAGGAAGGGGTCGATCTTCCGGGTGTTGTTGAAACGGAAAAGCGGCGTCGGCGGCACCGGCGGATCGAATTGGTAAAAACGGCTCCAATCGATGATCCAATTGCTAGGCAGCGTTTCCACGTTCCCAGGCAATCCCGGCGTACCCGGTGTTGTCGCGGCTATGCCGCCGAGGATGATTCCGGAAAGACCTGAGAAAGCGAATTCGAGCTTCAGAGTAGCTGGCGTCACGCCGCCGGCCGTGAAGACGCGATTATGGCTATAGGCTTGACGTACCATGCTGTGGCCGAGCCGGTAGGCTGCCGCCGAGAATTCGACCGGCATGTACGGCACCTTCTGGAATCGGTAGAACTTCCTCCCCTCGTGCAGGATCTTGGCAACGATGCCGGTTTCGGTGATCCGCTCGACCCAATCGTGCAGCACCATCCATTGATAATGCCAGGTGACCTGTTTGCGGGCCTCGGCGAAGAGCTTGCCCGGCGCCGGCGCATTAGGGCCGGCGGCGAGCGTGTCGACGACCTTGTTGTGGAATTTCAGGAAAGCAAGCTGCGTCTGTGCAACGAGCAGGTTCTCGTCGTTGCGATGGTCGCCGATCAGGGCGCGGCCCTCGGCGTTACGCGGCAAGTCATTCGGGAAGACGTCCGGCACATCCGGCGGCGTTGGCTTGGTCTTGCCGAGCAGTAATTTCGGTCCCGGCTGGGTGATGTTGGCCGGATCGCGCGCGTAGAGCTGAGGACTGCCGTCCGGTCCAAGGCCGTAGACGTTGTCGAGATCGAGCCTTGGCGTCCGGAAGTTGGTTGTCGCGTGTGGATCCTCCTGTTTCTCGGAAATCGAGGTAAGGTCGAGCGTGATGTCGTGGTCGACGAACTGACCGAGATAGGTGAAACCCGACGGGATGTTTGGATTGTCGCCGGTTGGATCTCCTGGAGAAGCGTCGAGCATCGCATCAGCGAGAGCTTTAAGCGCCGCGTCCGACGGCGCGAATGCCGGCAGATCGAACATTTTGCCGAACAGGCCCGGATCGGCATTGGCGCTCGGCCGCTTTAGAGCAGACTTGGTTGGTTGACGTCCAGCTTTGCCATGTCTCGGATCGGTATTTACGACTTGTGTCATATTATTTATCCCTCCAGGAAGTGGAAATCGCCCCGAGGGTATTCTTTAGAAAACGCGCAATCTGTAATTGAGATCACATCGGCTGGTTTTCTGCCTGCGACATAACGACAGGTGCAAAACGAAAAAGCCCCGCAGCTGACCGCGGGGCTTTCGTATTTCGCCAAGTGACTTTGGCTTGAAGTGACTTTGACTTGAAGCGACTTTGGCTCTAGTGCGCCAGCACCGCCAGCAGCAACAGCGCCACGATGTTGGTGATCTTGATCATCGGGTTCACCGCCGGGCCCGCCGTGTCCTTGTAGGGATCGCCGACGGTGTCGCCGGTCACCGCGGCCTTGTGGGCGTCGGAGCCCTTGCCGCCGTAATGGCCGTCCTCGATGTATTTCTTGGCATTGTCCCAGGCGCCGCCGCCCGAGGTCATCGAGATCGCGACGAACAGACCGGTCACGATCACGCCGAGCAGCATCGCGCCGACGGATGAGAACGCCGCCGACTTGCCGGCAGCACCGCCGCCCGCGATCACGAAGATCACGAAGTAGACGAAGATCGGCGACAGCACCGGCAGCAGCGACGGGATGATCATTTCCTTGATCGCCGCCTTGGTCAGAAGATCGACCGCCTTGCCGTAGTCGGGCTTGTCGGTGCCCTGCATGATGCCGGGCTTTTCGCGGAACTGGCGCCGCACTTCCTCGACGATCGCACTCGCCGCACGGCCCACAGCCGTCATGCCCATTGCGCCGAACAGATAGGGCAGCAGGCCGCCGAACAGCAGACCGACCACGACATAGGGATTGTTCAGCGAGAAGTCCGGCAGCACACCCTGGAAGTACGGAAACTTCGCGGCATTGGCGATGAAGAATTTGAGGTCTTCATTGTAGGCCGCGAACAGAACCAGCGCGCCGAGACCAGCCGAACCGATCGCGTAGCCCTTGGTGACCGCCTTGGTGGTGTTGCCGACGGCGTCGAGCGCGTCGGTGGCCTTGCGGACTTCCTTCGGCAGTCCGGCCATCTCCGCAATGCCGCCGGCATTGTCGGTGACGGGGCCGAAGGCGTCGAGCGCCACGATCATGCCGGCCAGCGCCAGCATCGTCGCGGTGGCGATCGCAATGCCGAACAAACCAGCAAGGCTGTAGGTAACGAGAATGCCGGCGATGATCACCAGCGCCGGACCGGCGGTGGATTCCATCGAGATCGCCAGACCCTGGATCACGTTGGTGCCGTGACCGGTCACCGACGATGCCGCGATCGACTTCACCGGGCGATATTCGGTGCCGGTGTAGTATTCGGTGATCCAGATGATCAGCCCGGTGACGACAAGGCCCACGATGCCGCACTCGAACAGCGCCATGCCGGTATACTTCACGCCGGCCAGCGGACCGAAACCGATCAGCCAGTAGATCACCGCGGCAACGCCGATCAGTGACAGCACGCCGGTCGCGATCAGGCCCTTGTAGAGCGCGCCCATGATCGACTGGTTGGCGCCGAGCTTGACGAAGAAGGTGCCGATGATCGAGGTGATGATGCAGACGCCGCCGATCGCAAGCGGCAGCGTCATCATGTTTACGAGCAGTGGCGAGGTCGCGAAGAAGATCGCGGCGAGCACCATGGTGGCGACCGCGGTCACCGCATAGGTCTCGAACAGGTCGGCGGCCATGCCGGCGCAATCGCCGACATTGTCGCCGACGTTGTCGGCAATGGTGGCCGGGTTGCGCGGATCGTCTTCGGGAATGCCGGCCTCGACCTTGCCGACGAGATCGCCGCCGACGTCGGCGCCCTTGGTGAAGATGCCGCCGCCGAGACGCGCGAAGATCGAAATCAGCGAAGCGCCGAAGCCGAGCGCCACCAGCGCATCGACCACGGTGCGGCTGTTGGCCGCGAGCCCCATGTAATGCGTCAGATAGGCGAAGTAGATGGTGACACCGAGCAGCGCCAGACCCGCCACCAGCATGCCGGTGATCGCGCCGGCCTTGAAGGCGAGTTCAAGTCCGCCGGCCAGCGAAACGGTTGCCGCCTGCGCGGTGCGCACGTTGGCGCGAACCGAGACGTTCATGCCGATGAAGCCGGCCGCACCCGACAGCACCGCGCCGATGGCAAAGCCCGCCGCCACCAGCATGCCGAGGAAGTAGGCCAGCAGCGCAAAGATCACGATGCCGACCACAGCGATCGTCATGTACTGGCGCTTGAGATAGGCCTGCGCGCCTTCGCGCACCGCGGCCGCGATTTCCTGCATTCGCGGATTGCCCGCATCGGCCTTCATGACCGATGCCGTCGCCCAGATGGCGTAAACGATCGAAAGCGCTCCGCAGAGCACGATCACCCATAATGCTGTCATTGAATTTGCCTCAGATCCTGGTCTACCCGACGCCAATCGCCGCGGGAGCGGCGCGCGCATAAAAGAAGGCCCGCCCTGCCCAAAAGACGGCCTCAAATCGGCGGGACCATGCCAAAATCGTACCCCCGGCGCAACGCTGCGGAGGCCAGAAACGGTCGAATTCGGCAGGTATTTTGACGTGCTGCCGACTTTCCGCAACATCTCAGAAATGGCTGTAAGAGAGGCGCTGCAGCGCGATCTCCCTGCCCTGCGCGTCCAGAAACTTCGGAACCGACGCCCCGGCGATCACCGTCCCTATCGAAGCTACGGCCACCCCGGCCCGTCCCGCGGCTTGCGCGAACGCCTCGAAGCGATTCTCCGGGATCGCGCATAAAATCTCGTAATCGTCACCGCCGGAAACGATGGTCTCGATGCCGATCGTGCCGCGCGCAAGCAATGTTGCAGCGGCCGCGGACAACGGGACGCTCTGGGCATCGATGACGGCGGAAACGCTCGACGCCGCGCAGAGCTTGGCGATATCCCCGGCAAGACCATCGGACACATCCATCGCCGCATGCGCGTAATCGCGAACCGCTCCGGCCAGCGCCGTACGCGGCTGCGGCAGGCGATAACGGCCGACCAGCATCTCTCTTGCGTCAGCGTCATCGGCGAGAACAACAGCAGCCGCGCCGCCCCGGAGAATATCGAGACCCGACGCGGCGTCGCCGATGGTCCCGGTCACCACGACACGGTCGCCGGGCTTCGCACCGCTGCGATGGACCATCCGGCCTTTGGGAACGCGCCCGAACGCCGTGATCGAGATCACGAGCGGACCCGGCGTGGACACCGTATCACCGCCCAGCAGCGGGCAGCCGAACTGCGCCGCATCCTCGCCAAGTCCGCGCGCGAACGGCACCAGCCACGCATCGTCCGCGGCCCGCAACGCCAGCGTCAGCACAAAGCCTGCAGGTGTGGCGCCCTTGGCGGCGAGATCGGACAAATTCACCCGCAGCGCCTTGCGCGCGACCGTGTCCGGCGGATCATCGGTTAGAAAATGCACGCCTTCCACGATGGCGTCGGTCGTGACCACGGTGTCGTCGCCCGATGCCTTGAGGATCGCCGCATCGTCCATGAGGCCGAATGCGCCGGGGTCGGTCGCCAGCGGGCGAAAGTAGCGCGCGATCAGCGAGTCCTCACCGGAGAGATTACTTTGGCGATCTGTCATGACGCGCTATCCGCCGCACAGCCGTCATCGCCCGGCTTGACCGGGCGATCCAGTATTGCAGAGCGCCGGTGATTAACATGAACTCCGCGGCGTACTGGATCATCCGCTTTCGCGGATGATGACAGCAGAATGTGTGGCCCGCCCGCCCTCATCGCGACTACCCGCGCACGAACTCGTCGGCGCGAAACTGGCGGGCGATCTGGTCGAGCACCGCATTCACCATGCCGGTCTCGTCGCCATCGACAAAGGCATTCGCGACATCGACATATTCGGACACCACGACGCGCGCGGGCACATCCTTGCGATGCTCAAGTTCGTAGGAGCCCGCCCGCAATACGGCGCGCAGGATGGCGTCGATCCGCTTCAGTGGCCAGCCCTTCGACAGCGCATCGTCGATCAAGGGATCGAGTTTGCCCTGATCGCGCACCACGCCGGCAACAACGTCTTTGAAGAATGCCGCCTCCGCGGGCAGGTATTTGTCGCCTTCGACCTCGCCGCCGAGCCAATGACTCTCGAACTCGGCGAAGATGTCGTTGATGCCGGCGCCACCGATGTCCATCTGATACAGCGCCTGCACCGCGGCGAGCCGCGCCGCGCCGCGCCGGTTGGCTTTTTTGTCCGGAGCTTTGGCTGATTTCTTCTCCTGGTTCTTTTTGTTGTCTGCCATGATCAGATCCGCGTCAGCCGGCGCTTGATCCGCAGCATCGCCAACGCCGCGCGCGCGGCGTCACCACCCTTGTTGAGCTCGCTGGCGCGCGCCCGCGCCCAGGCTTGCTCGTCGGTATTGACGGTGACGATACCGTTGCCGAGCGGAATCCGCCTCGCCACCGCAAGGTCCATCAGCGCACGCGAGGATTCCATCGACACGATTTCGAAATGGATGGTATCGCCTCGGATGACGCATCCGAGCGCGATCGCCGCATCGTAGGGTTTGCCGCTGCTGTCCGCGGCATCGAGCGCAATCGCGATCGCCGCCGGAATTTCCAGCGCGCCGGGCACGGTGATGACGTCGTGACCGACACCGGCGGCTTTCAGCTCGGCGACGGCACCCTCCAGCAGCGCATCCTGGATGTCGTCATAGAAGCGCGCCTCGACGATCAGCGCGCGGGCGCCCGATATGTCGGTTTGATCTTTCAACTGTGCGCGCCGCGCGTCCGCCATTGTGTCAGTCCGTTCGGCCTCATCCTGAGGAGCGGCCACTTGGCCGCGTCTCGAAGGATGAGCTGGTTGCGTTCATGGTTCGAGACGGCGCAAGAGCGCCTCCTCACCATGAGGAGATTTCGTGCGGGGGTTTTAGTCGCCGCGCCGCAGGAAGCCAAGCACTATACTGCTCGTCACTGGGCTGGATCAGCCCGCTATGACGACTTTGTAGTCAAACAGGTAACCTTCCAGCGCGGCTTCGGCAGCCGATCGTTTGGCTGAATGTTCAGCAGGCAGCATTACAGTGACATCGATCCCGCGTTTTCCGCCGGCCACGACATCCACACTGAGATCATCGACACCAACTCCCTTGACAAGTTCTTCCACTACGACCCGCCGCACGGCATCGTTACGAAGTTGCGGCTTGAATATCTTGCCGACGCTCGTCATCGGAATAGTGTCGATGACAAAGACTTGCTTCGGCCACGCCGGCCGTTCAGCTATCAACGGCTCGGCGAAAGCCTTCAGTTCTTCGGCCGTCGCCTGCGCGCCCGGCCGCAAGGCGACGTAACACACCGGCAACTCGCCCGCATACCGGTCCGGCTGCCCGACGGCAGCCGCCATTGCGACCGCCGGATGCGCCTCCAGCGCGCTTTCGATCAGCACCGGATCGATGTTGTGGCCACTGCGGATGATCAGGTCCTTCGATCGGCCGGCGATGAAGATCCGCCCCGCCTCGTCGGTATAAGCAAGATCACCGCTGTCGAGATAGCCGTCGCGAACCGAGCTCGCGTTGTGGCTCGGATCGCGATAACCCGGCGTGACGTGCGGGCCGGAAATCGTCAGCACACCGATCTCATGCGGCGCACACGGCCCGCCCAGAACACCATCCGAGCCGAGCTTGCGGACGGTGACGTCGGTATAGGGAATGCGATAGCCGACCGATCCCAGCACCGGCTCCGCGCTCGCGGGAGCGAGCGCCACCACGCCCGCGGTTTCCGTCATCCCGATGATCTCATGAATCCTGGTACCGGTCATGGCCTGGAACTTCTCGCCGACGGCACGAGGTAGCATCGATGCACCCGAGATGGCGTAGCGTACCGACGAGATATCCGCGTCCACGGGAACATTGACCAGCGCAGCCAACGCGGTTGGCACGCCGCCGATCGCGGTGGCCCCGGTGCGAGCCACGATACGCCAGAAATTCTTGACCATCAGCGGGTTACGCATACCTCCAGGAGACATCACGATCACGTTCGCGCCGGCCAGGAAGCAGGACAGACTGCACGAGATAGCGCCCCCGACATGGAACAACGGCAAACCAACGGTCAGTCCGTCGGTTTCACTGATGTCGTACAGGACGGCCACGCCGAACGCCGCGACGATCTGGTTGCGGTGGGTATGCACGACGAGCTTCGGCGAACCGGTCGTGCCTCCGGTATGGAAATAGGCTGCGATATCGTCGTCGCGCCTTGTATTGCCGGATGCGAGAGCTTTTCCGTCCTGGGTCGCCAGCGCCGATGAAAACTCGATGACGCCTTGCGGCAGCGGCGCGTCCGACACCGACACCCGAACTATCCTGAGGTCGGGGATCGACGCCTGAACCGCGAGGGCCTTCTGCCATATGTCGAGTTGCGGGTGAGGCCCCAGCGTCACCAGAATCGTCGCGCCGGATGCCTGGATCAGCTCAGCGATGTTCTGCGCCTGCAGCAGGAAATTAATGGGTACCGCATAGCCCGCGGTCTCCGCGCCCCACAGCACGAGATGAGTTTCGACCAGGCTCGGCAGGATGTAAGCCACGCCCGGTACAGCTCCGCCGATGGATGTGAAGAGGTTCGCCGCCTTCGTGATGCCTTCCAGTAATTGCCGATAGGAAACCAGACGCGGTTTCTCGCCATCCTCTCCCGTCATCACCATGGTCAGCGCGGTGTGATCCGGATGCCGCGCGGCGCTTTTGACGAAAACGTCATAGACGCTGCGGGCGTCGTAACGCTGCGCTAACGGCTTTTCATTTTCGAACCGGATCACATCCGCCAGAGTTGCGATCGGGTAGTCGCTGAATGCCGGCACTGGACTTCTCCGGATGGTTGTAACCTCTGACAACGACCTGTGCCGCGAATTGCGCCGCTACGATGACATCTCGCTGAGCCGCGCGGCGTAGCGCGCCATCAGATCGACCTCGAGATTGACCTCGCCGCCCGCGCGCCAATCGCCGAGCGTGGTCACATTCAGGGTGTGCGGAATAATCAGCACCGAAAACACCACATCCTGCACCGTATTCACCGTCAATGACACGCCATCCAGCGTCACCGAGCCCTTGGCGGCGATGAAGCGCGCCAGTTCGCGCGTGGTTCGCAGTTCGAACCGCGCCATGTCGGGCAGATCGTCACGCTTGACGATGGTGGCGATGCCGTCGGCATGTCCGGCGACGATATGGCCGCCCAGTTCGTCGCCGATCTTCAAGGCGCGTTCGAGATTGAGCTTTGTTCCGGCGATCCAATGCTTCGCGGTGGTCATGCCGAGCGTTTCGGCGGCGGCATCGACATCGAACCAGGTCTTGCCGCCCTCGACGCCCGAGGCGACCACCGTGAGGCAAACGCCGTTGCAGGCGATCGAAGCGCCGTCCGCGATGGTGGCGCGGTCGTAGCGGCAAGCGATCCGCAGCCGATGCAGCTGGCCCTGCGCCGTTGGCGTCAAGCTGACGATCTCGCCGATGTCGGTGACAATGCCGGTGAACATTAGAAGTCCTTTTTGGTCCTCTACCGTCATGGCCGGGCTCGTCCCGGCCATCCACGTCTTCCTTTATCATCTGCAGCCAAGACGTGGATGCCCGGGACATCTAGCGCGAAGACGCGCTTCGCGCTTTTGCCCGGGCATGACGAACTTGAGCGAACGAGCCTATGCTCGCTCGTAAATGGTAAGCACATCCTCTTGCAGCATTTCGCTAGCACTTCGTTTGAACGCGGGCGACTGGGTGATTGCGGCCAGCGGCAATGCGTCCAGCGCGGCGATGCCATCGGTCCCGACGGCATCGGGCCCGCGCAGCAGCCAGACTTCGTCGACCATACCTGCGGCGACAAAGGATGACGCCACCCGCGCCCCGCCTTCCACCAGCAGCCGCGTGATGCCCCTCTCGGACAGCGCGTGCAGCACGGCCGCAAGATCGAGGCCCGGCGGCGGCGTGGCCGTGGTGGCGACGCGGATCACATGGGCTCCGGCGGCGCCGAGCTTCATGGCGGCGGGCGCTTCCGACAAGCTCGACGTCATCACCCACAGCGGCGTCTCGCGCGCCGAATGAACCAGCCAGCTGGTGCCGGGAATGCGCAAGCTGCGATCCAGCACCACCCGCACCGGCGATTGCGGCTCCATGCCCGGCAGCCGGCAGGTCAACAGCGGATCGTCCGCCAGCACGGTGCCGAT
>Ga0209438_1000123_pt1 | contig 20244 bp, 18 predicted proteins | sample GraSoi_2013_20cm_FD_185825 | JGI IMG/M metagenome (GOLD analysis project Ga0209438, IMG submission 185825) | Grasslands soil microbial communities from the Angelo Coastal Reserve, California, USA - Sample 9_17_2013_20cm (SPAdes) (version 2) | ecosystem: Environmental > Terrestrial > Soil >...
GCATCGATTATCGGCCCACTGTTCCCGGCAGACACGGCGGTCGTTTATTACCACGTCCCCGAGTGGCCGAACCTCAAATCGGCTTGGAGGGCGTCAGAGGTGATCCATGCGATCAGAGACGGCCATCGGTTGATCGATGGGTCAAAGATAACCGGTTTGCTCACATTCCCGAGTTATCATGCCTGCTCGGCCATCCTGTTCGCGTGGGCGCTCTATCCGTTGAAAGTTGTGCGGTGGCCCGTCATCGCCCTCAATGCCGTGATGTTTTGCCTGACCGTAGTAATCGGCGGGCATTACGTCGTTGACCTGTTTGGAGGCGCGGCGCTCGCCGCCTTGGCGATACTTTTAGCTCGGTTACCGCTGAACTCGCGGTGTTGAGCTGTGGAACCTTCATAAAACGTCGCACATTTACCATATGACAACTGTGAGCGGGCTAGGGGCAGCTTTATTGCTCCCGAGGTATGAGCCCGATGTTCGATCAGTTGAGCCACAATATGAAGACCCGGTCGGCGGCGTTGCTGCTGACCATCGACAATCGGCTCGATCGAATCCTGCAGGCGTGGCTGCTGGTCGCGGGACTGCTGTCGGCGGCGCGGATCGCGCTCAGTTCGCACCCTTCGGGCGTGCCCGCCATCTCGACCTTTGCCTCCTACATATTGCTGGTCGTCGCGCCGTTCGCTTCGACCCTGCTAGCGCTCCGCTGGTTCCGCGATGGCCATAAGCAGACGCAGCCGACGACGCGGCTCGCCCAATTCGGGCAGTGGCGAACTGTCGACCGGGCCGAGGCCGAGCGCCAGGTGCTGTACGGCACCGGCGGGATCATGGTCTCGTTGCTGGTCGGTATGATGCTCAATGTGCCGATCCGCGCGCTCGAATATCTCGCGGCGATGCCGCCGGTTCCGAACGCCGCGCCGGCGTGGTTCTCGTCGCTGCATTTCGCGATGACGCTCGACGTCGTGCTGTTTGGCAGCCTGTACATGATCGCCTTCGTCGCGGCGCTGCGCCGGGTGCCGTTGTTCCCGCGGCTGCTGGTCGCGATCTGGATCGGCGATCTAGCGATGCAGCTGTTCACGGCCGAGCTGGTGACGCGGTCGGGCGATTTGCCGGCGGGCGTGGCGTCGGCGCTGCATGGTTTGCTCGACGGCAACGTCAAGAAGACGCTGATCAGCGTGGCTTTGTGGCTGCCGTATCTGTTGCTCTCGAAGCGGGTGAACGTGACATACCGGAGCCGCGTCCCGGCTTAGGCGGGATTGTGTCGTTTACCTGCGAAGGCGGGGGCCGGGGCGCGGGCTGGCGCTTTTACGGAAGTTCGCTAACATTTGGCGGCTCGCCTGGGGGTAGTGTGTAGCATTGGGCGGAACGCAACCTGTTGAAAGTCGCGAGCTGGGCCTACGCACCGGGAGCAATGACGATTCTGCTTTTCTGAAAAGTCCGTGGCTGCTGTTCGCGGTCATTTGCGGCGTGATCGTCAGTTTCGGGTTGATCGTCGCCACTGCTTCCAACTTCGGCCACGATTTCCGCGTGTTCTGGCAAGCCTCTCGGGCGACGAATGTTTACACCGCAGACCCGTTTGGCCCGTTCGTATATCCGCCGACAGCATTAGTCTGGATCAAACCGCTGGCGCTGCTGCCGTTCTGGCCCGCATTCGCCTTGTGGTCGGTGATGTCGCTCGCCGCATTTATGACCGTTGCTCGCAAGTGGCTGCTGCTGCTCAGCCCTGTCGTCGTTCAATGCCTGGTGTACGGTCAGACGTCGCTACTGATCGGCGCGCTGATTCTCTACGCCGCCAATCGGCCAAGCTGGGCGCGCGGCGCATTGCTCGGGCTGGCGCTGACATTGAAGCCGCAGGTCGTGTTCCTCGCTCCACTGGTCCTGTTCGCCCGCAAGGATTGGGATGCCCTTTGCGGGCTCGTCGGCGGGGTAGCGCTTTCCGTTGCAGTGTCGGTCGCTTTGTTCGGTTTTCGCCCGTGGTCCGATTGGATCGCAGCTCTGCCGCTTTTCGGCGATGACCTCGCTGCTCGCAACCTGTGGTGGGTGACGATCACTCCTTACGGGACGGCGATGAGGTTTGGCCTCAATCCGTATCCGTTCTGGATCGCCGGCGTTGTCTTGGCTCTAGTGGCCGCGTGGCGCTCACGAACCGACCTTGCCGCCACAATCGTTCTGACTAGCATCCTCGCATCGCCTTATGCCATGGTGAATGACCTCGCCGCCGCATTGCCGTTCGCACTGACATCAATGGGGATGGCCGGGGCGCTGATTTACTCCGCTGCCCTTGCTCCGCTCGCCTTGGCTGTGTTTGCATTCGATCAGGGTTTTCGTCTCAGGCGTCGCGGCTTCTCGTGAAACCAACTAAGCCGTCACTGGAGTAAATCCCGTGACGTCGGACGGGTTCGCTCCCCCGGATCAGGTTCGGGGTCGCGCCCCGCCGGCCGGCTTTCGCGCTCTCTTCGACATAAGCTCCCGCCCGCTTCGCGCTTGGGTGGTTCGTTCCATCCAAGCCAACCGAACGAGCATGCGCTCGCTTATGCTCGGGCGCTCAAGACTCGAGTCGCGGGTCGTGGCTTTTCCGTAACGAAATCCAGCCTTTGGGCTGTGGATAAAATGTGGCCGGGGGGCGACTCTTTGTCCGAAAATGGGACAGATCGCGAAATTTAATGGGGCTTTTTGGCGATCCCTAACTAAAGATAAGGGTCAGTAAAATCAATGACTTACACGGACGTTTTTCAAACCGGTTGTGTTAACGTGGATTAAAGCGATACGGTTGACAATGTATTAACGGCGGAGCAGCCCAACGGTTCGCCAAGCGCTCGGGGGCGCTGGCTGCTTGCCGGATAACTCGGTTCCATTCGGCAGGCGGCTGGGGGTTTTTGGTTCTTTCTCCCGATCAACGCGAAGCGTGTGAACCTGCTCTCCGGGAAGGGGGCAGGGGGCTTTGAGAGAAGGAATGGTTCAATGAAGACTTTCATCAACATGCTGCGCGACGATTCGGGCGCTTCGGCGGCCGAATATGCGCTGATCCTGGCGATTATCGGCGGCGCGATTGCGATCGCCGCGATCACGCTCGGCAAGACCATCGGCAACTCGCTGACTACCGCCTCGACTTGCATCAGCAAGGGCTCGACGGCGACTTCGACCGACTGCCCGTAATTCGCTTTTGAAGAAACATGCCCGCGCCTTTGGGAAGGGGCGCGGGCCTCATCCAAGGAAGGAATGGTATAATGAAAACGTTCATCAACATGCTGCGCGATGACTCGGGCGCTTCGGCCGCCGAATATGCGCTCATTCTCGCCATCATCGGCGGCGCGATCGCGATCGCCGCGATCACGCTCGGCAAGACCATCGGCAACTCGCTGAAGACGGCCTCAAACTGCATTTCGGCCGGTTCGTCGGCGACTTCGACGATCTGTCCGTAATTCAAAATGCGTATCGGAGGGGCCGGCTTCGCGCCGGCCCCTTCTCGTCCATTGTTGTATCAAAGCCGCGGTTGCGGAGCGTTGGTAAACAAAAGCTTACGCCGGAATCCGACTTAGGGTAGTATCGCCGCGGGGGTGGCGCTTATGTTGACACGGCAATCGATGATCGCGCTCGCAGCGGCGATCGTACTTGGCCTCTTCGCGGTGTTCATCGCGAATTCCTATTTGACCGGCCGCGAACAGCAGGCCGTCCAGGGCGGCACGACCAAGGTCGCGGTCGCCGCGGTGCCTTTGGCTTTCGGCACCGACATCACACCGGACAAGATCCGCTTCGTCGATTATCCCAACGCCAGCATCCCGCCGGGAAGCTTCGTTTCCGCCGCGCAGCTTCTGCCCGAGGGCAAGAAGAGGTTCGCTCTGCTGCCCATGGGCATCAACGAGCCGGTGCTGGCGACCAAGATTTCGGGCGAAGGCCAGGGGGCATCGATCGCCGCGCTGCTGAACGACGGCATGCGCGCCGCGACCGTCCGCATCGACGACGTTTCGGGGGTGGCCGGCTTCGTCCAGCCCAACGACAGCGTCGACGTGCTGATCACCCGCAACCTGCCGGACGGCAATCAGCAGGTCACCGACGTGCTGCTGCAGAATGTCCGCGTCCTGGCCATCGACCAGGAAGCGAAGAATTCCGACGGCACGCCGAAGCTGGCGCGCAGCGCGACCTTCGAAGTCGCGCCGCTCGACGCGCAGAAGCTCGCGCTGGCCCAGAAAGCGGGGCAGCTGAGCCTGGTGCTGCGCAAGCCCGGCGAACAGAATAATCCGGTCGTCGAGACCGTCAGCATGGGCGACCTGCGCTACAATATGTATGGCGGCGCGCGTTACCCGGCACCGGCGGTGGTCGGGGGTTTTTCCGGCGCCTTCCGCGATACGTCAACGCCGCCCGCGCGCCCACGCTCGAGCGGCGGATCGAAGCCGGCCAAGAAGGCCGCTCCGGCCAAGCCGAGCATCGAGGTTTATCGGGGCACAACCAGCAATTCATATAAGGTGGGGTCATGACCGGTAGGGGGTTCACACAGGCCGCTTTGGCGGCCGCCGCGCTGGCCGGGCTTGCGTTCGCGCAACCGGCCGCCGCGCAAGTCAGCGTTGCCGAGGGCGTCCATGCGGGCGAGCTCGACGTGCCGGTCAACAAGAGCCAGGTGCTCAAGACCGACCGGCCCTACGCCAAGGCGCTGATCGGCAATCCGGAGATCGCCGACATCCTGCCGCTGACCGACAATTCGGTCTATGTGCTGGGCAAGAAGGCCGGGACCACCAGCCTGACGCTGTACGACCGTTCGAGCCGGCTGATCGCGGTGCTCGACGTCGTCGTCGGGCCCGACGTGATCACCTTGAAGCGCCAGCTCAGCGAACTGATGCCGGGCGATGCGATCGCCGCGCGCATGTCCAACGACAGCGTCGTGCTCGAAGGCGTCGTGTCGAGCTCGGTCGCCGCGGATCGCGCGGTCCAGCTCGCCGAAACCTATGCCCCGGGCAAGGTCGTCAACATGCTCGCGATCGGCTCGGCCCAGCAGGTCATGCTCGAAGTCCGCTTCGCCGAAGTGAAGCGCTCGGCGTTGAAGCAGATCGGCGTCAACTGGGATATCCTCAGCGACGCCGGCAAGCTCCAGGGCGTGACTGGCGGCGGCGCGGGCCTGTCGACCAATCCGACGACCGGCGTGACCTCGTTCACCCATGGCGCGATCGTCGACAGCTTCGGGATCATCAGCCGCGCATTCCGTGGGCTGGGCGAGAATTTCAACGTCACCCTTGATGCGCTCGAGAAGAAGGGCGCGATCACCACGCTCGCCGAGCCGACCCTGATCGCGCTGTCGGGCGAGACCGCGAGCTTCCTCGCCGGCGGCGAATTCCCGGTGCCGACGATCCAGAGCAGCGGCGGCGGCGGCCAGGGTGGCAACAACGCGATCACCGTCGAATGGAAGCCGTTCGGCGTCAGCCTCGGCTTCACTCCAACGGTCCTCGCCGACGGCGTGATCAACATGGTCGTCCAGCCCGAAGTCAGCTCGATCGACCCGACCGCCTCGATCGTCATCAACAATCTGACGATCCCGGGGCTGCAGACCCGCCGCGCCAAGACCGTGGTCGAGATCCGCGACGGCGAAAGCTTCGCGCTCGCCGGGCTGATCCGCAAGGATTTCCAGGATACGATCCGCCAGGTTCCGTTCCTCGGCTCGCTGCCGATCATCGGCGCGCTGTTCCGCTCGACCGGCTTCCAGCACGAGGAAACCGAGCTGGTGATCATCGTCACGCCGCGGCTGGTGCGTCCGGTCCGCGCCGGAACGCTCAAGGTGCCGACCGACCGCGTCGGCCCGCCCAATGAAGCCGATTTGCTGCTCAACGGCCGCACCGACACCGGCGTCCCGCCGTCGGCGGCGCCGTTCGTTCAGCCGGCTCCGCCGCCGCCGCTGCCACCGCCGACGTCCGGCGGAACGGCGCAGAACAAGCCCATCGGTTTCGAAAAGGACTATGGCCATGTCCTCTAAGCTTTTGCTGATCGCTACCGCCACTGTCGCACTCGGCGGCTGCAGCACGATGAACAAGAACATCGGGCAGGAGGATCCGGCGGTCGGCGAAGCGGTGAAATACAATGCCGCGATCCAGACCATCAATCCGGATCCGGTCTATGCGGCCGGCGACGCCCAACCCGGCGACAGCGGCGTCAAGGCCGCGGCTGCTGCCAAGCGCTATCGCTCGGATGCGGTCAAGCAGGTCGAAACGATGGCCACCACCGGCGGTTCTTCGGGGCCGCGCTAAGGATGTTGAAGAATGGTTTGCTCGGGCCGGAGACTTCTCAGGAATAGTGACGGCGCTGTCGCGCCGACCATTGCCCTGTCGCTCGTCGCGCTGATCGCGGCCGGCGGGCTCGCCTTCGATTATGCGCGCATGGCGACGATGCACACGGAACTGCAGGACGCCGCCGACCAAGCCGCACTCGCGGCTGCTACCCAGCTGGATGGTCAGCCGGGCGCTTGCGCTCGCGCCGCCGCCGCCGCCGCGGACCTGCTGACCAACAAGACCTATTTCGCGTCGTACGGGTCGGGTCAGAATGTCATCGTTCAGAATGAGAGTGCCTGCGGCGCGAACGCACACATCAAATTCTACCAGGCGTACAATCAGATCACCGATACACCGGGCGCTGCTTCCGACGCCGACGCGAACGCCAAAGTTGTGATCGTGACGGTCGACGCCCGGCAGGCCAAATATGCGCTGACGCCGATCGTCGGGTTGTTCAGCTCGGGCAATATCGCGGCGACCGCTGTCGCATCGCTTGGCGGAGGAGCCGTCTGCAAGGTTCCACCGCTAATGATTTGCAACCCGGTGGAGACGACGGGACCCGGCGCCGTGCTGACTTTTAACCCCGATACCTACAAGGGTCGCGGCCTGAAACTCGAGGCGGGTGGTGGCGGGTCTTGGGGGCCTGGCAATTACGGCTATCTCAATTTTGGTCCCGGCGCCAACGCCGTCGAAAAGGCCCTTGCCGCGAACGTCGACAACGATCCCTGCATTGCAGCCGACACCGTGACGACGAAGACCGGTAACCAAACGTCTGTTACCGACGGGATCAACACCCGCTTCGACATCTATGGCAGCGGCCTGGTCAATGATTGCACGCAGACCAATAATTTCTGCAACCCGGCGGTCAATGTGATCAAGGATGTCATCCATTCGCAGTTTCGCGGCGGGACTCCTCCAAATGAAGTCGCGCAACTCGGCAATGGCGCCAATGCCGACAATTGCGCTACCACCGGCAACGGTTCGTGGAGTCTTCCCACCAAACAATATCTCCCAGACTCGAGCGGCGTGCAGGATTCAACCATCGGCGATCCCACGAGCATGGGGTCGCCGCGCGATATCTGTCACGCGAAGAGCGCGGCGGGGACCTGCGCAGGTGGGCGATTTGGCGACGGAAGCTGGGACCGCAACCTCTATTTCCACGTCAACTACGGGACCACCGGTACCGGCTGGCAGGGCCTGGCATGGCTCACGAATTGGGGAACCGCGAATAGCGTCGCTATCGACAGCAGCATCAGTCGCTACAACGTCTATCGCGCGGAGGTCACGGCGATCCTTGGCGGAGCCGTGCGGCAGTCAGATGGCACAACCGATGCCAAGAAGCGCTTCGCCGAGATTCAAGGCAATGGAGGCAATGCGGCGAACTATTATGCGTACGCCAACGCCCGTTGCGCGCCTGCTCAAGCAGCAACCGCCACCGTGAAGGATCGGCGGGTGTTGACCGCCGCCATCGTCAATTGCCAGGCCGATGGCCTTGGCGGCCAAACCACGGTCCACCCGATCGGTTGGATGGACATCTTCCTGGTCGAGCCATCGTTATCTCGGTCACGGACCGGCGCGGATCAGATTTACGTCGAGATCGTCGGGGGAGCGACCCGTCCCGACAGCAGCAATGCGTTCCAATATTATCTCAAGCAGCGGCCGAGGCTGATCAAATGATCGGCATCCCCAAGAAACTGGTCCGGGATAAGAGCGCCGCCGCAGCGGTAGAAATGGCACTCGCGTTGCCGCTTCTGCTGGTGCTCATCTGGGGCCCGCTGGAGATCGGCAATTACTTTCTCGACGAGCATATGCTGGTCAAAGGCGTGCGCGACGGCGCGACCTATTTGGCCCACCAGGACATCACGAAGTTCGATTGTAATAGTGGCGCCATTGATCTGACCGTCAAGGCGCAGACCGAGAATATGATTCGGAGGGGCCAAGTTACCGGCGGAGTCGATCGGCTTCGAAACTGGGCCGGTAATCCGCCGACAATGAACGTGACCTGCGTCATTCAATCGGACAGCGGAACGGCGCTATCCGGTATGTACAAGCTCAACACAGGGGGCCTGGTGCCCGTCATCAACATCGACGCCACGGTGCCTTATTCGTCGATCTTCGGAAACCTGGGATTCCGGCCCGCGTCCCTGAGCCTGAACGCGAAGCAGGAAGCGACGGTGATGGGCATATGACACAGTTCGCTCTTCGCCTGCTCAAAAGCACCCGAGCCGCGAGCGCCGCCGAGTTTGCGCTGACGCTGCCGCTACTGCTCGTGTTCTTGTTCGGGATCATCGACGCCGGCCGATTTGCCTGGGAATATAACAAAGCCGAAAAGGCCACCCAAATTGGCGCTCGGTTCGCCGCAGTGACGGATCCGGTTGCGCCAGGACTCGTCAATTTCAATTTCGCAACCGGTGGTTTGAACGCGGGCGACACGATTCCTGCGAGTTCGCTCGGGACGATCACGTGCAATTCCACGACTTGCACGTGCAGCGGAACCTGTCCGACCGGGACCGGAACCCCGACCGGAGCCTGGACTCAGCTAGTCGCCCGCATGCGGCAAATCGATCCGTCCATTCAGGAAGCAAACGTCCAAGTCCTGTATAGCGGATCCGGGATCGGTTTCGCCGGGGATCCTACAGGGATGGATATTGTGCCGATCGTGACCGTCCAGCTGACCAATATGACCTTCCGCCCACTCCTGCTGCTCGCCTTGCAGACGGTCAACATGCCTGACTTTCATGCGTCCCTGACCGCTGAAGACAGCATCGGGTCGCAATCCAATTGAGGTGCCAAAAGTGAGCGTTATCAACCCCAACGAGACTGCGAGGAGCTGGCAGACCGCCAAGCGCGAATCCGCCGTGCAGCTCTATCTGTCGGGCGTCGAGGGCGATTCCGGGGACCTCATCGGTGCGCGCGTCGCCGGCTTTCCGCTGTCGCTGAATGTCATTCCGGTGACCGACTGGATCGACCCCGCGGAAATCTCCGCCGCGGCTGCCGCGGTGGTCCAGGTCGATCCGGACACGCCGTCCTCGATCAAGCGCTTCCAGAAGCTCGCTGCATCCGTGACGACGCCGCTGATCGCCGCGGCCTACGATCCGCCGCTGGCGCTGGTCCGCTCGCTGGTGCGGTCCGGCGCGCACGACGTGGTGCCATTGCCGCTGTGTATCGAGGACCTTGAAACTTCGATCGCCCCGCTGGCCGAAGAAGCCGCCAAACGGAGCGCGGCGATCGACGCGGGCCGGTCCAAGGTCGTCAGCGTGATCAAGGGCGTCGGCGGGGCCGGGGCGACGGCGCTGGTCAGTCAGCTCGCGATCCGCTTTGCCCAGAGCGAGGCGGCGTACGGGCGCGAAGCTTGCCTGATCGATCTCGACGTCCAGTTCGGCGATGTCGCCTTCCAGCTCGGCCTGAAGCCGAAGCTGTCGCTGTCCGACCTGCTCGACGCTGGAGCTCGGCTCGACGGATCGCTGCTCCGGGCGACGACTACCGAGCATGCCGGGGGCCTCAAGGTGATCGCCGCTCCGCACGAAATGATGCCGCTCGAAGGGGTGTCGAGCGAACATCTGATGGAAATCGTCGATCTCGCGACCCGCGAATTCGGCACGGTGTTCGTCGATCTGCCGAGCAACTGGACCAACTGGTCACTGTCGCTGGTCGCGCGTTCGGACCTCGTCCTGCTGGTGACTGAACTTACCGTGGCCGGCCTCAATCGCGCCAGAAGGCAGCTTAAGTTGCTGGAATCGCAGGACCTCAACAATCTCGACGTTCGGGTGATCGCCAACCGCTGGGACAAAAGCCAGGCGCGCTCCATCCGACCCGCCGACGTGCGCGAGGCGCTGGGGCAGGACATCGCTTATACGGTTTGCAACGACTTCCAGCTGATGCGGGCGGCGATCGATCGCGGTGTCCCGATTAGCGACATCAAGCGCAAGTGCGCGATCACCAAGGACCTCGATGTGCTAGACACAGGCATTGCGGCAGCATTGGGTCTGGAGCGTTGAAAATGTGGCAGGTCAAGAAGCCCGCGAAGGGCGGGGCGGCCCCGGAGGAGGCCAGGGCCAATCCGCACGAGGACACGCGCCTCGTCACCATCGGCGACGCCGGCGCGTTCACCAAGCGCGACAAGCATACCGAGCTCAAGGTTGAGCTCCACCAGCGGCTGCTCGACCTGATCAACCTGTCCGCGCTCGACCAGATGTCGCGCGAACAGATCGAGGCCGAGGTCGGCGACATCGTCGCCGAGGAACTCGCCAAGCAGAATCACGCGCTCAACACTACCGAACGCAAGCAGCTCGTCGGCGATGTGCTCGACGAATTGCTCGGCCTCGGGCCGCTCGAGCCGTTGCTCAAGGACCCGACGATTACCGATATTCTGGTCAACGGCCATTCCCGCGTGTTCGTCGAGCGCTATGGCGTGCTCGAGCCGAGCCCGGTCCGGTTCAAGGACGAGAAGCACCTCATCCGGATCATCCAGAAGATCGTGTCCGCGGTTGGCCGCCGGATCGACGAATCTTCGCCAATGGTCGACGCCCGGCTCGCCGACGGCAGCCGCGTCAACGCCGTCGTCCCGCCGCTCGCTTTGGATGGTTCGCTGCTCTCCATTCGTAAGTTCGCGCGCGTTCCGATCAGCCTTGAGCGGCTGATCGAGATTGGCAGCGTTCCCCGCCAGCTCGCCGAAGTGATGAAGGCCGTGGTCGGCTCACGCCGCAACGTGCTCATCTCGGGCGGTACCGGTTCGGGCAAGACGACCCTGCTCAACGCGATGTCGGCGTTCATCGACGGCAAGGAGCGCATCGTCACGATCGAGGATTCGGCCGAGCTCCAGCTTCAGCAGGAGCATGTCGTCCGGCTCGAGACGCGGCCGCCGAACATCGAAGGCAAGGGCGAGATCGCCCAGCGCGACCTGGTCAAGAACTCGCTGCGCATGCGCCCCGACCGGATCATCCTGGGCGAGGTCCGCGCCGGCGAGGCGTTCGACATGCTGCAGGCGATGAACACCGGCCACGACGGATCGATGACCACGGTTCATGCCAACACGCCGCGCGATGCGCTGTCGCGCGTCGAACAGATGATCGGCATGAGCGGGATCGACATCCCGGCGAAATCGGCGCGGGCGCAGATCGCCTCGGCCATCCACGTCGTGATCCAGGTCGCCCGGCTCGCCGACGGCCGCCGCAAGGTGATCAGCCTGTCGGAGCTGACCGGCATGGAAGGCGAAGTCGTGACGATGCAGGAAATCTTCCGTTTCCGTCAGACCGGCGTCAGCGCCGATGGCCAGGTGATCGGCAAGTTCGAGGCGACCGGCATTCGTCCGCGCTTCCTCGATCAGGTGATGTCGCACGGGATCAATCTTTCGGCCGAATTGTTCCGGCCCGACGCGAAGTTCGATTCATGAACCCGACCTGGGTCCGCGCGCTGATCCTCGTAAGCATCTTCGGCGCGGTCGCGCTGGCGGTTGAAGTTCTCGTCCGGTGGCTCGCGAGCAACCGCGCGGAAGACAAAGCGATCAATCTCCGCCTCAAGATGATCGGCCGCGGCCGCAGCCACGGCGAGACCATGAACCTGTTGCGCCGCGCGGATTCGGCGGTGCCGCAGGGGTTGCCGCCACTGCTCGACGGTTTGGCTCACAAATTCGAGCGCATGCTGATGCAGGCGCAGATGACGATCGCGACCGGGCGGCTGATGCTGATGATCCTGATCGCTCCGGTCGCGCTGTTCTTCCTCATTTTGCTGCTGATGAGCTCGGCGGGAATGGGCATCAGCTTCGGGCGGATCGTGATCAGCGCGGCGTTTGCGTTCGCGCTGGGCGGCGCGCTGCCGCTGATGTTCCTCAACTTCAAGGCGACCCGCACGCGCAAGAAGATGCAGGACCAGTTTCCGGTCGCGCTCGACGTGTTCGTGCGCGGCCTTCGCGCCGGGCACCCGATCGCCGCCGCGCTCGACCTTTTGACGGTGGAAATGCCCGACCCGATCGGCACCCAGTTCGGCATCGTCGTCGATGAAGTGACTTATGGCGCCGAGCTGCGCGACGCGTTGCAGAGCATGGCCGAGCGCTGGGACCTCGACGACATGCGGATGTTCGTGGTGTCGCTGTCGGTGCAGAACGAGACCGGCGGCAATCTTGCCGAGATTCTCGAGAATCTGTCCAAGGTGATCCGCGAGCGCCAGTCGATGATGATGAAGGTGCGGGCGCTGTCGAGCGAGGGCCGGATGACGGCGGTGATGCTGACCGTGCTGCCGGTGTTCACCTTCACCTTGCTGTTCCTGGTCAACCCGAGCTTCTTCCTCGACGTCGCCAACGATCCCTGGTTCGTGCCCGGCTTCGTGTTCTTGCTCCTGTTGTACCTCACCGGATTCTTCACGATCCGGAAGATGGTGGATTTGAAGGTCTAGCGGGATGCTCCAACTCATCGCCGACAATCTGGTGCTTCGCCTGCTGCTGCTGGCGCTGCTGTTCGCCGTGGTCGCGGCCGCCGCTTATTTCGCGGCCCAAGTGATCAGCGTTCGCCAGGTCAGCCGGCGACGCTTGCTTGAAGAGGGGCCGCGGGTCGTTGGCGGAACCCCGACCATGGGGTCGCTGCGGACAGAGAAAACCGAAAGCGCCTGGTTGAAGCTCGTCAATTCGATCGAGAAATCGGGCCTCAGCCTGGTCGATTCGAAAAACGAGGCGGTGCGTCAAAAGCTTGCCGCGGCGGGCTTTACCGCACCCTATGCGCCGCGGGTCTTCACCTTGATCCGGCTCGTCGGCGTGATCGGCCTGCCGGTGCTCGTTTTCCTCTCATTTCAATTCGGCGAGTCGAGCCCGAGCGTGCTCAAGCTGTACATCTGGCTGATCGTCGCGGCAGCAGCGGGCCTGTATCTGCCGAGCTTGCTGGTCCAGGCCAAGGCCGATCGCCGGCAGCGCGACCTCATCAACGGATTTCCGGACGCGCTCGACCTGATGCTGGTGTGCGTCGAGGCCGGGCTTGGACTCGAAGCGGCGTTCGCGCGGGTCGGCATGGAGATGACGACGTCGCACCCGCGCCTGGCTGAACAATTTGGCGCCGTCGTGCTCGAACTGCGCGCGGGGCGCAGCCATGAGGACGCGCTGCGGCGCATGGCCGATCGCGCCGGCGCGGACGAGATTCGCGCCTTTGGCACGTTGCTGATCCAATCCACGAAACTCGGCTCGTCGATCGCCCAGACGCTACGGACCTATGCGTCGGAGATGCGCGAACGACGGCGCATGCGCGCCGAGGAAAAGGCGCATCGCCTGCCGGTGCTGATTTCTATCCCGCTGGTCGCGTGCATGCTCCCGACGATGATCGGCGTGCTCATGCTGCCGGCTGCAATTCGCGTTGTCCGGGCCGTTCTGCCGGCACTAGGGGGAGGACACTGACGATGAACGGGGGGGTCAAATCGCTGCTTTTGGTCGCGAGCCTTGCTGCGGCGGGTTGCGTGGCTGAACCAGGCATGGTCGAGGTTCGGCCGATCGCCGATCCGGGATCCAAGCTGCGCCCCGGCGATGGACTATTAGCCGATGCGAAGGGCCAGTTTGCCCTCGGCAACGTCGGCCTTGCGCTCGAGGGTTTCCGCAAGGCGGCGCGTGAGCGGCCCGATAGCGCCGAAGCGCTGGCCGGCATGGCGCTTTGCTACGATGCCATGGGCCGTTACGACCTGGCCCAGGCCAAATATGAGGCTGCGCTGGCGCTCGCGCCGCGCGATCCGGCGCTATTGACTGGGCTTGCCGCTTCGCTCGAACGGCAGGGCAATCGCCAGGGCGCGGCCGAAGTCCGCAATGAAATCGCTTTGTTGGCGGCCGCCTCGGCGGTGCTCGACCAGGCCGTGGCGGAAGCCGACCCGGCGCCGCCGACGTTGGCGCCAGCGCAATCGGTCACGGTTTCGTTGCCGCCGCCGCAACTGGCGGCAAATGCGGACGTCGCGCTTCCAGCAACCGGCCGCGTGGAGCGGATGAATGGTCCGGCCCTGGCGGCAAGCAATATCCTTGTCGCGGCCCCCGAGGCCGAGGCCGTCGCGTCGCCTGCGGTCACAATGCCCGGCCCGCGGCTTTTGGAGCGAGCCCAGGTTGACCTCCGCACCTCCGCCGAGCCGCGGCTCGAGCGGTTGTCGTTTGGCGAGGTCGCGCTGGTCACCATCCAGGCCCCGCTTTGGCGTGGACAGGTCGTGGCCCGATCGCGGCAAAGCGTGACCGTGCGCTGGGTGCCCCTGGCGACCGCCTCCGCCCGGCCCAACATCCGCTTGCTCAACGCCGCTCGCCGGCAGGGTCTTGCGGCCCGCTCGCGCGAATATTTGCTCGGGCGCGGTTGGCGTAAAATCGAAATCGGAGACTCGACCGAGCTGCGCGAGCAGAGCGTGGTTTTGTATCCAGCCGCGCGCCAGGCACTTGGCCGAAGCCTCGCTGCGCAGTTCGGGTTCCGCGCGCGTCCAAGCGCTAGCGGAAATGTCTTCGTTATTCTGCTCGGCCGCGATGCCGCCGGCGCCAGGGCAATGCAGCTCCGGGGATGATCTGGCCGGCATTGATGGCCGCAAGCGTCGCGACCGCGGCGACGCCGTCGCAACCAGCGGTGGCGCCGCCGCAAGCAGCCACGGCGCAACCGACAGCACCATTGCCGTCGCTCGGCGAGATCGAGCATGCGATCGATGCCGGCCGTCTGGAGCAGGCGAAACTGATGGTCGCCAGGTCCGTCGCGGCCGGGATAAGCGGCCCGCAAATTGACCGAATCCTCGCCGATCTTGCCTTCGCCTCGGGCAAATATGACGAAGCGTTGCTCCGCTATCGCCAATTGCTTGCCGCAAATCCGAACGATTCGCGACTTGCGGAACGGACGGGGATTTCGGCGCTCAAGCAGGGCGACGTGACGACGGCCGCGCCATATATCGATCGCGCGACCAAAGCGGCGAAACCGAGCTGGCGGGCGTGGAACGCGCGCGGCGTCGTTGCTGACCTGCAACAGGACTGGCGCGCCGCCGATGCGGCCTATGGCGAGGCCGCTGACCTCGCTCCCGGCGAGGCTGACGTCGTCAACAATCAGGGCTGGTCGCGGCTGCTGCGCGGCGATTGGAAGCGCGCTGTCGGCTTGTTCGAGCGCGCGGCCGGGCTCGATCCTGGCGCGACCCGCATCGCCAACAACCTCGAACTCGCCCGCGCCGCGATGGCCGGCGAACTTCCCGGGCGCAAAGCCAACGAAACGGATCGGGCATGGGCGGCCAGGCTCAATGATGCGGGCATGGCGGCGCAGCTGATGGGCGACCGGCGCCGTGCGGTTGCCGCGTTCACACAGGCGCTCGAGACCAGCGGGATATGGTATGCGCGGGCGGCGAATAATTTGCAGGCGGCCGGCGGCCGATGAACCTCGTGCCCGGCGCCCCGGCGTGGCTGCTTGCAATATTGTTCGCCGCGATGGCCGCGGCGGCGATCGAAGATTTCATCCGCCTGCGGATTTCCAATATCACCTGCGCGGCGGTGTTCGTCGCGGCATTGGTTGCAATGGGCATGGAGGGCTTCACACTCGACCTGTGGCGGAATGCGTTGGTGTTCGCCGTGCTGCTAACCTTGGGCACATTGATGTTCGCGGCCGGCAAGATCGGCGGCGGGGACGTCAAATTCTTCGCCGCCGTCGGACTGTGGGTGAATCTCAGCGCTGGCGTCTGGCTGGCTTCGACGTCGCTTCTCGCCGGCGGCGTCCTCGCTCTGATTTATATTGTCGTGCGCCATTTGCGCGGCGGCGCGAAGAGCAAAGGCATCCCCTATGGGATGGCGATCGCGGCGGGCGCGAGCATTGTCTTCGCCGGCCAACTCGGGCTGATGAAGGCCAAAGCGCAGCCGGCCAACGTGTTCGCGGTGCAACCGACCCGCTAGCGGACCTCGGCTGGAGGCGGGTCTAGCAGCGAATCCCCGCCGAGTGCCTGGTAGAGATCGACCAGATTCTGAGCGGCGATGAGCTTGGTCCCAACCACGATCTGCCGCGTCGAATAATAGGACCGCTGCGAATCGAGCGTGGCGAGGTACGGATCGATGCCGGCGTTGTAGCGCGCCGCGCTCAGCACATAGACGTCGGCTGCCGCGGCCTGCTGCCGCTGCCGGGCCCCGAGTTCGTCGTCGATGGTCCCGCGCCGAGCGAGCGCGTCGGCGACTTCTCGAAACGCCGTCTGGATCGCTTTCTGATATGTCGCGAGTGCCGCCGCACGTTGCGCCTCGGTAAGGCGGACGTTGGCGCGGCCCGCCCCGGCGTTGAAGATGGTGTAGGTGGCATCGGCCCCGGCGCTCCAGCCAAAGGCCCCGCCAGTGAACAATTTGGTCAATGCGCTGCTGGCAAATCCGATCAGGCCGGTCAGCGTGATGCGCGGGAACAGCGCGGCCCGCGCCGCGCCGATCTGGGCGTTGGCGGCGCGCAGCTGATATTCGGCTTCGAGCACATCCGGGCGGCGCAGGAGCACGTAGGAATCGAGCCCCGCGGGAAGCTCGGCGACGGTCGGCGCCGCTTGGTCGATTGAGGCCGGTAGAAGGCTCGCATCGATCGGCGCGCCGACCAGCAATTGCAGGAGATTCACGTCCTGGGCGAGGGCGGTGCGCTGGCTGGCGAGGTCGGCCTGGGCCGCCGTCAGAATCTCTTCGGCCTGACGCAGGTCGGTCCGCGGCGCGATCCCGCCTTCGAGCCGGGCGCGGGTCAGCCGAACGCTCTTTTGCGCGCTGTCGGCGGTCTGCCGGGCGATCAGCAACAGGCTCGAGTCGGCGGAATAGGTCAGCCACGCGCTGGCGATGTCGGCGACCAGGGCCAGCCGGGTGCTGCGCGCCGCGGCTTCCGTCGCGAAATAGCGTTGGAGTTCGACGTGGCTCAGCGAACGCAGCCGGCCAAACAGGTCAAGCTCGAAGTTCGGGACCTGCAGCCCGGCCTGATAATTGGCCGAGACGTCCTTGGTCTTGTCGCCGGTGACCGTCACGCTGGCAGCCGCATTGACCTGCGGCAATTGGTTGGCGCGCTGAATCCGATATTGTTCGCGCGCGGCAGCGATGTTGGCGGCGGCAACCATCAGGTCGCGGTTGTTGACCAGCGCCTGGCCGATCAGCGCCTGCAGGCGTGGATCGCGGAAGATGTCGCGATACGTGACCGCCGGGAGCGTCGCTTCGGATTGGCGCAAATAAGCGTCGCCGCTCGGCCAGGACGGAGGAATGGCCGGATCCGGGCGGGCGTAATGCGGCTCGAGCGATACGCAGCTCGTCGCGAGGAGCGCGAGGGCAGCGGCAAGGCGCCTCATGCCTGTGCTTCCCCGCGCTTGCGCAACCGATCGCGGACGGCGGCGAGCCCGTCGCGGACGCTGCGGCGGACGAGGACGAAGAACAACGGAATGTAGAAGATCGCAAGCAGGGTCGCGGTGAGCATGCCGCCGACCACCGCGGTACCGATCGCGATTCGGCTGTTGGCGCCCGCGCCGGTCGAAATGGCCAGCGGAAGCACGCCGAAAATGAAGGCGAAGCTGGTCATCAGGATCGGCCGTAGCCTGATCCGGGCGGCTTCGATCGCGGCATCGATGACGCGCTTGCCCTCGCGTTCGGAGCGTTCGGCGAATTCGACCATCAGAATGGCGTTCTTGGCCGACAGTCCCATGGTGGTGATCAAGCCGACCTGAAGATAAACGTCGTTCTGCAGCCCGCGCAGCGTGACGAAGAAAATCGATCCGACCAGACCGAGCGGGATGACCAGCAGCACCGCGACCGGAATCGTCCAGCTTTCATAGAGCGCGGCGAGGCACAGAAAGACGACGATCAACGCCACTCCATAGAGGATCGGCGCTTGCCCGGACGAAAGCCGCTCCTGATACGACTGGCCGGCCCAGGCGACGCCGATGCCCGGAATTTGCGATGCCAGCTTTTCGATCGTGTTCATGGCAGTGCCGGAACTCACGCCTGGCGCGCCCTGACCCTGGAGCTCGTAGGACGAATAGCCGTTGAAGCGTGACAGGCTGGTCGGCGTGGTCATCCATTCGCTTTGCGAGAAAGACGAGAAGGGGACCATCTCCCCCTGAGTATTGCGGACGTACCACTGGCCGATGTCGCCTGGCGCCGACCTGTAGGGCGCGTCGGCCTGGACGTAGACACGCTTGACCCGGCCGCGGTCGATGAAGTCGTTGACGTAGCGACCACCCCAGGCGGTCGAAAGCGTGCTGTTGACGTCCGCGGAATTGAGGCCGAACGCGGCCAACCGTTGCTGGTTGATGTCGACCTTGAGGCTGGCGACGTCGGGCAGCTCGCTCAGGCGAACCGTGGACAGCGACGGCTCCGCCGACGCCGCGGCAAGCAGCTTGTCGCGTGCCGCGGCAAAATCCTCGGGTGTCATTCCGCCAATATTCTGCATCTCCATGGTGAAGCCGCTCGACTGGCCGAGGCCGCGGATCGCGCCCGGGACCAGCGCGAACACCTGAGCGTCGCGCAGGCCGCGCAGGGCCGCCGAGGCGCGCTGGACGATCGCGTCGGCCGAATCCTCGCTGCTCGTGCGCTGGTCGTAATCGGCGAGGTTGATGAACGCCTGACCGGTATTCTGGCCGGCGGCGCCCTGGCCGCCGCCGGCGACGGTGAAATAGGTTTTGACGTTCTTCTTCTCCGGACCCTTCAGGAAATAATCCTCGACCCGCCGCTGCACTTCCTGCGTCCGGACCATCGTCGCGCCGGCCGGAAGGCGGAACTGAATCAACGCCGCGCCCTGATCTTCCGTCGGCAGGAACCCGGTCGGAAGGCGGAAGAAGAGGATCATGAGCAGCGCGCAAACGCCCCCGTAAATCGCCAGGAACAGCCATTTGCGGTCGACGACGTGATGGACGGTGTTGACGTACCAATGGACCAGTCGGTCAAAGCCCTCGTTGAACTTGACCCGGCCGCGCTCGAGCGCGTGACCCACGGCAGGCGCTTTTCGGCCGAGCCAGCTAGCCTCGACGGACTCATGATTGCGTCGCAGCAAATTGGCCGCGATCGCCGGGCTCAGTGTCAGCGCGATGAAGATCGACAGCCCCATGGCCGAGACGATCGTCGCCGAGAACTGGCGGTAGATGACGCCGGTCGACCCACCGAAGAACACCATCGGCAGGAACACCGCGGACAGAACCATGGCGATGCCGATCAGCGCCATCTGGATCTGGTTCATCGAGGCGATGGTCGCGTCGCGCGGGGTCATGTCGGGATTCTCGTGCAGCAGCCGCTCGACATTCTCGACGACGACGATCGCATCGTCGACCAACAGGCCAGTCGCGAGGACCAGGCCGAACAAGGTCATGGTGTTGATCGAAAAGCCGAGTGCATAGAGGATCGCGAAGGTGCCGAGCAGCACGACGGGAACGGCGATGAACGGGATCAGGGTCGCGCGCCAGCTTTGCAGGAAGACGAAGATGACGAGGACGACGAGGACGATCGCCTCCATCAGCGTCTTCACGACCTCCTTCACCGACAGCTTGATGAAGTCGCTGGTGTCGTTGGCGTAGGCAAATTGATAGCCCGCGGGCATCCGCGGAGCCATTTGTTCGACCTTGGCCTTGACCAGATCGGCCGTGCGCAACGCATTGGCTCCGGGCTCAAGATTGATGCCGATGCCGGCGCCGGGATGGCCGTTGGCGCGGATCCGCGCTGAATAATTGTCGGCGCCGAGTTCGACCCGGGCGACGTCGCTCAAGAGGACGCGGGCGCCGCTTGGATCGGCCTTGACGATGATGTTGCGGAATTGCTCGGGGGTCTGGAGGCGCGATTGGGCGGTGACGGTCGCGTTGAGCATCTGCCCTTCGGGCTGCGGCACGCCGCCAACTTCGCCCGCGGCGACTTCGGTATTCTGGTTCTGGATGGCGGTGACGATGTCGCCCGGCATCAGCTGGAAGCTCGCCAGCTTGTGTGGATCAAGCCAGATGCGCATTGCGTAGGACGAGCCGAACACGTTGACGTCGCCGACGCCCGGAATGCGCGACAGATCGTCCTGCATGTTGGTGGTCAGCCAATCGGAAACGTCGAAATTCGTGCTCTTGT
>Ga0209438_1000124_pt1 | contig 20121 bp, 11 predicted proteins | sample GraSoi_2013_20cm_FD_185825 | JGI IMG/M metagenome (GOLD analysis project Ga0209438, IMG submission 185825) | Grasslands soil microbial communities from the Angelo Coastal Reserve, California, USA - Sample 9_17_2013_20cm (SPAdes) (version 2) | ecosystem: Environmental > Terrestrial > Soil >...
TCAGTGCGCGCTTGATCGGCAGGCCGAGCGTGACCACTGCGGCAACCGTTCCCTTGCTTGAATTGGGATCGATCAAGGTGCCGGAAAACTCGCTGAGACGGTCGGAGGCGAGGACTTCCGCCGCGGCCGGCACCGGGCCTTCGATGCGGAACTTGATGCGCGCGGGTGAGGGTTTGGGCGCCATATCCGGCACCTCGAATACAAAATCTGAGATGTTGAGCTTGCGGCCCGAAGGGGTATCGGCCACCCCCTGCCCGATCGTCACGGTCGCGGTGCGGCCGGTAACATGCGCTTTCAAATCCGCATCGCGTACCGACGGCAATTCGTCCACCGGCCGCAATGTCACGCCTGACGCGACGATGTTGACGGCGAGACCGTCATCCGGAATCGGCGGGCCTCGCCGCGACAGGTTGCGAACCGGCGAGTTGACGCCAACCTCGATGCGCTGAACCGAACCGCGTTCGATCCGCTCGATCACCCATTCGCGAACCTCCGGAACGATCAGGATCGGCCAGATCCGCTTCAGCGCGGACGCCGACATCGGTGTTCCCGCGAAACCGAGCGTCAGGCGCGGCTCTCCCGAATAATCGATACTGCCGGTTCCGGCGATGCCGATCTCGCCGTTGCTGATGTCGGCCTGAGTCAGCAGCACCCGCTTTTTTTCGGTGTCGAAGCGCAGGCCGATGGCGATGCGGTTGAAGATCAACGGTTGCTCGCCGTCGTCCCCTGCAAGCACGACAGTGCCGCCACTGAAGCCCAGCTGCCAATCGGCAACGCTATCGTTGGGCGGCTCAAGGTGGGCCAGCAGCGTAACCCGGTTCGAACCGGAAATGATCTTGAACGGTGCGACCAGCACGCGCCGTCCGGAATCCCATTCGACATTGATTTCGGCCGAATCGATCGCCATCGGATAATCGGGCGTATCGCTGTCCGTGACGTGTCCCGCCCCCGCGGTGAGTTTGCCTCGGAAATAGGTCGGCAGGCCGTCACGGCCCAGTTCACCCTTCAGTTCGCCGGTGAGCGGCAAATCCGCGCTGTAGGTGAGGTCCTTCATCCGCAGCGCCAGCAGGATATTCGTGGTCGAGACCTTGTTGGCGCGAATATCGACCGATCGCACGCCGTTCGCGGGAGGTCCGATCACGACGCGCAGTGACCAGGCATTGTTGCCTTCTTCACCGACGCTCAGCGCCACCCCGCCGGCGCTAGGCCGCCGAAGACTGAGAGTGATGTTTTCGAAATTCCATTTGTTGCCGCGCTGCTGATCGTCAACGATAAGGTTTCCGTTCTTCAAACCGATTTCGTTGAGGTTTTGTCCGTCCAGTCCGGTCAGGCTCAGGCTGTCGAGCCAATCGAGGCCGGCAAGCAGGCCGCTTTGGGTGCTATCGGGAGCCGCCGGCGCGGCAGCGGGTGAAGACGGCGAAACAGCTCCGGGTGGTGCTATTTGGCGCGGAAACGTCGGCGGAATGCCTGCTTCTTTCTTTGAGGCAACGCCGGTGGCCAAAGGCTTGGCGTTGTCGCCGGTGGAAACGGTAACGTAGCCGTCCGGGGTGATGCGCACCGCAAGCTCGGCGTCCACCAGATTGAGGCTCTCGGCGCGAAGCCGCCCCATCAGCAGCGCGGTGCCTGAAAGTTTTACTTCGGCTTTCGGCGCGCTCGCCACGATGGCATGATCGCGATCCCGGACAATGATATCGCGGATACGGACGGCGATGCGGATCCGCCCGGCTCGTTCGATCTGCGTGCCGCCGACCTCGACAGTGTTGCCGTGACCGATATTTTCCTCGATCGCCGCGGCCAGCCACGGCGTAGCCATCTCAAGATTGATCGGACCCGCGCCAAGCCGCCACCACAACCCGCCAAAGCATACCGTGAAGATCACCATCAGGACCGCGATCACAACCGCCAGGCGTTTTATCCAACGTTCTGTTGCAAGCCATCGGCGCAGAGCCCCAGCATAATCGCCGAACCGGTGAAACCGGGAACTTGGATTGGACAGCAGCCTGCGCGCGCGATAGCCCGCCGCCTCGTCATGGTCCTGATCCCAACCGGCATCATCCCACTTCGAGGGCTGGACGTTAGCGCGCGGTCTCGGTCCCTTGGGCGACGTATTCCTTGCCATTGCCTCTCGGTGCGGACGCTGATTGTAAGATTGATCGCCGCCAAGGCCGCTCCCGCCGACACGTAACGGGCGCTTCTGTGCCGGCATCCCTGCCAATCCTCAACTAATACTGTTACTCGTCATCAGGCCCAAGCAACACATTCAACGAGCGGACGGGTGGTGCGTCAAATTCCTTGTAACCATACTCCCAGCCCATCAGGCTTGCCCAGCAGTCGGCCCGATTCCGGCCCGCCGAGGCACGGGCCGCAATCCCCATGATTGATCCGCCGAAAGCGACGAAAGGAAGGCGTATGTCCAAGAAAACGCGCAAGAAATCCCCCAAGACCCCCTCCGGGAAGGCGACCCGCGCCCCGTCGAAGTCGTCGGCCAAAACGCCAGCGGCCAAAACCCGCAAGACCACGGCGAAAAAGTCAGCCAAGACCGCCAACAGGCGACACGGAAACGCTGCGGCGCGAGCATCGCATAAGGCCCCGTCCAAAAAGTTAAAATCTCCCCCTCCCGGCGAATCAACCGTGCTGGCCGCGGCCGAATCGGCGAAGCCCCGGGTAAAAAATCCGGCCGCGGCAAAAACGTCCGGCGGAAAAACTGACGCGGCCGCCGCTCGTAAATTCGACCTGGCCGAGGGCACCAAGGCGCCCGCCTTCCGCCTTCCGCGCGATGGCGGCGAAACCGTCTCGCTCGCCGACTATTCGGGAAGAAAACTCGTGCTGTTTTTCTACCCGCGCGCGGACACCCCGGGCTGCACCAAGGAGGCCATCGACTTCACACGATTGGCTGGCTCGTTTGCGGAGAGTGAGACCGCGATCCTGGGTGTTTCGGCCGACCCGCTCAAGGCGCAGGAAGCCTTTCGGGACAAGCATCAGCTCTCGGTGCCTCTGGTTTCAGATGAAAAGCACGAGATGCTGGAGACCTATGGGGTCTGGGGGGAAAAATCGATGTATGGCAGGACCTTCCTGGGCATCCTTCGCACCACGATTTTGATCGGCGCGGACGGCCGGATCGCCAGGATATGGCGCAATGTGAAGGTCGACGGCCATGCCGATGACGTGCTGGCGGCCGCCCGCGCCCTCTGAATTTGAGCGGCCCCATTCGCTAAAAATTAACCACGAGAAGGTCAAATCAACCCCGCAAATTTGGCCGTACGGAACTCATATCCGGCCGGCGCGGGAGTGCCGATGTCGAACCGTACGGGTCATTATTCCGACCATGCCCAGCACCACCAACAACACGATCACGGCAGGGCATCCGCGCGCCGCCCATCGGAAAACCGGGCGTCGGCTTCCGCAACACGAGCCGTGGAACAAGGTTATACCCTGGTCCACGCTGGCAAGCAGGTCCGGTTTGGTCCGGTTGTATTCTGGATCGTGGTCGGCACGGTGATCATGCTCGGCATGTGGTCGGCCGCGACCGCGACTTATTTCGCGTTTCGCGACGATGTTCTGACGCGGCTGATCGCACGCCAGGCGGAGATGCAATACGCCTACGAAGACCGGATCGCCGAACTGCGCGCCAGGGTCGACCGCACCACCAGCCGCCAACTGCTCGATCAGGAGCAGTTCGACCAGAAACTCGACCAGATCATGCGTCGCCAGACCACGCTGGAATCGCGCGCCACTGCGCTGGGGGCCGTTCCGGACGCGTCGGTGACCGGATCAATCCGCGCACCGGCGCGCGGAGCCGCGGCGGCCGACGCCGCTGGCTCTTCGGGTAGCCCGAAGCCCTCGCCGATCAGCGATACCGTGATTTTCGTGGCACCTCCGGACCGCGAAGCGCGCCTGGAATCGCGTGCCCCTGTCATCGTCGCTCCCCGATCGAATCAGTTCGCGAAAGTCCAGGGCGTCGATAACGTGGTAGTTCGCCTGCAGAGCTCGCTCGATCTGATCGAGCGCCGCCAGATGGCGGCGCTCAGCTCGGTCGAAGACAGCATGGAATCGCGTGTGCGCCGGATGCGCGGCGTCTTTACCGATCTCGGCCTCGATATACCGCGATTGGAAGCCGCCACGCCGCGCGCGGGCGTCGGCGGCCCCTTCGTTCCCGTCAAACTTGCTGCCGACGCCGGCGCTTTCGAGCGCCAGCTTTATCGGATCAACATCACCCGCACCCAGGTCGAGCGTCTCAATCGCACCCTGGCACTGGTGCCGTATCGCAAGCCGGTGGTGGGCGAAGTCGAATTCACTTCCGGTTTCGGAGTCCGCAGCGATCCATTCCTCGGCCGCCCAGCCATGCACACCGGACTCGATTTCCGCGCAGCCACGGGTGACCCGGTGCGGGCGACCGCGAACGGAAAAGTGGTCTCGTCGGGATGGGCTGGCGGCTATGGCCGTATGATCGAAATCGACCACGGCAACGGCCTGTCGACCCGTTACGGACATTTGTCGGAGATCGCCGTCAAGATTGGCGATCAGATCAAGATCGGACAGGTGATCGGCGCCGTCGGCTCGACCGGCAGATCGACCGGTCCGCATTTGCACTACGAAACCAGGATCGACGGCGACGCGGTCGATCCCCAGAAATTCCTGCGCGCCGGCGTGCGGCTGAGTGCCGGCTGAAACGGCTATGGGCGGTGTACCGCAAGGCCTGGACACAAAATCGCGAAAACAACCCCATGCAAAGTAGAATGGGCCCCCCGGCTCGCAGCACTCGTGCTGCGCGGCGTCCGGGGCACGAGAAGAAAAATGGTCCGTCGTCACGGCCCCCACCTAATCTCATCCCGCTCTAGTGCCCGACCTCGCCGGCAATGATGTCGCCGAACAGTTCCCAGCTTTCGCCGTTGAATTTCATCAATTGCATCTGCTCGATCGGAAAGAAGTCGTTAGCGCTGGTGCTGATCTTGATGCCGGGCAACAGCACTTCGCTGGAAAAATCCTTCAGGCTCGCGGCCTGCTTCATCACATTTTCCCGCGTGAGATTGTCACCGCACTGCTTGAGAACCTGAACCATGGTCTGCGCCGTGGCATAGCCATAGACGTTGTTGTTGTTGGTCTTGTCGCCGTCCGGGAAATACTTGTCCATGAAGGCCAGCCAGGCCTTGATCCCGGCGTCGTCCTTCCACAGCGGGTCGGTCGGATCCTTCACATAGGCGGTCGAGATGATGCCCTTGGCGTTGTCGAGGCCGGCCGGCTTGAGAACCGTGGCGACCGATGTCGACACGTTGCCGAGGAAATACACCGGCTTCCAGCCGAGTTCCCCGACCTTGCGAATCGCCTGCGCCGCTCCCTTTGGCGCGGCCCACGTCATGAAAATATCCGCGCCTGAGTCTTTCAGCGCGACAATCTGCGAGTCGATGGTGGGATCCGAGACCTCGTAGGATTTGTCGGCGATAATCATGCCGGCCTTTTCGCCAAGACCGTCGCGCATCCCCTTCATCTGGTCCTTGCCGGCATCGTCATTCTGCCAAAGCGCTGCGATCTTGGCGTTCGGATAGTTCTTCAGGATGTAGGCCGCGTAGATGCGGCCTTCGCTCTGGTAGTTGGGCTGCCAGCCCATGGTCCAGGGAAAGTTCTGCGGATCGCCCCACTTGGTCGCGCCGGTCGCGACAAAGAGCTGCGGCACTTTCTTGGCGTTCATGTATTTCTGGATCGCCGAGTTGGACTGGGTCCCGAGCGACTGGAAAATCAGCAGAACTTCGTCACTCTCCACCAGCTTTCGCGCCTGCTCGACCGCTTTCGGCGGGCTGAAGCTGTCGTCGTAGCTGATGAAGTTGATCTTGCGACCGTTGATGCCGCCCTCTTCATTGATTTTCTTGAAATAGGCCGCCTGCGTCTTGCCGATCACCCCGTAGGCGGATGCCGGTCCGCTATAGGGCATGATATTGCCGATCTTGATTTCGGTATCGCTCGCGCCGACATCGTACTTCTTTTGCGCGTTGGCTGCGGTTGCGGTGGCAGCGACAGCAGCGGCAAACGCCGTCACGGCAAAAAGGCTTCTGATACGAGACGGCATCGTTCTCTTCCCCACTTGGCGCTTATTTTGATCAAGTGTCGCAAGTCGTGCGTGCGCATGCAAGCAGACACTTATTCCGCCTGACGAAACAGCATTGTTGCTCGTCGCCAATTATGATTGATGCAGGGGCAGCAACTGGATTGTCATCGACAAGGGCCGACGGATTGAACCCTAAACTACGAATTGGTCCGCGACATCCCAGGCTCGGAGCGAGCGGATTTCACGCCGCGCGATGGCTTGCCGCACGAACGATGGGGGCCGCGGGCTTTCATCAGCTCGGCTCGGACTTTGCCGATGACCGGATTGCACGGATCCGCGAAAAGCTCGGCCGTGGCGAGACCGTTTATCTGGCTGGGCTCGGGCCTCCCGGCACGCACAACTCAGGTGTCGCGCTGGTCGAGGTGAGCCAGGCCAATGGTCCGCGCCTGATCGTCAACAATGAGGAAGAACGCTTTTCCGGCAACAAGCACACCACCGAATATCCGAAGGCGTCGATCGACGCGATGGTCGCGACGCTGCGCGGCATGGGACGCGATATCGGCGACATCGATGCGTGGCTCACCAGTTGGGATTACCCTGATCTGGCCGGCACGCTGGCCCGCTCGGTGCTGGAGGAGTTGCCGCAAAGCCTGAGGCTGCTTCGGACCACCGAGGCCGCCGGATTTGACGGCCGCCGGCTCGATCAAATGACACGCACGCCGAAAATCCTCGGCAAGCAGCTCGGCCTTTCGGAGCGTGTGCCGCTGATCTGCATGCCGCACCATGACAATCATGCATGGTTTTCCTTCGCGGCGTCGCCGTTCGCCGACAGCGATGAACCCGTCGCCATCGCCGTGCTCGACGGCACCGGCGACCGCGGATCGATTTCGCTCTACGTCACCGAGAATGGCGCGATGCGTCAGCTTTATTGCAACGACAGCATGTTCGACTCGCTGGGCGCTTTCTACAGCGTGATTTCATCGACCCAAGGCGGCTGGACCTGGTTGTCCAGCGAGGGCCGCTACATGGGCGCCGCCGCCTGGGGCGACATGAATCGCGCCAGCAATCCCTACTATGCAAGACTGAAAGAGGTGCTGCATTTCGGCAGCAGTGGCGAAGTCCGGCTCAATCGCGCCATGGCCAACTGGTATTGCGATCCGTTCGATCATCCCTACAAGGCGGCGCTGATCGAAATCCTTGGGCCACCGCTGCGGCCCGATCAGCTCTGGAACCCCGACGCCGTACTGCGTATCGAGGATATCAATCATCGCCCCGACACGTCGGACCGCCTCGACAAGGCCGCCGCCACGCAACTGGTGTTCGAGGATGCGATGATCCATGTGGTCGATCATCTGTTGCGGACGACCGGGGCGACCCGGCTGGTGCTGACTGGAGGCGTGGCGCTGAATGCGGTGGGCAACATGCGGCTGCTCGAGCATTTCGACCAGGCGTGGTTCGCAAGATTCCAGCAGCGCAAAGCCCGCCTGCATTTGTGGGTGCCGCCGACGCCCGGTGACCCCGGCGTCACCATCGGTGCCGCCTGGCTGTTCGCGCATCTTGCGGGCGCGCCGCGCGGCGCTCCGATGAGTCATGCATTTTATTGCGGCTCGTCGCCATCGCATCAGGACATCGCGACCGCTCTCGAGGCCGGCGACATTGCCTCGCGGCGGATCGGGGATATCGCGACGCCTGAAGGCCGCGACGCCCTCGCCGATTTGATGGCGTTCATGGTCGCGCAAAACGGCATCATCGCATTGTATCAGGGCGCCGCCGAAACCGGACCGCGCGCGCTGGGCCACCGCTCGATTTTCGCGAACCCTTGTGATCCCCAGACCCGTGAGCGGCTCAACGAGCGGGTGAAATACCGCGAAGCGATCCGGCCCTTGGCGCCGATGGCGACGCTGGACGCCGCGCAGGAATATTTCGATCTGCTCGAAGGCGCTGCGGACGCCGATTACAACGCCTATAATTATATGGTGCTGACCGCGCAATCGAAGCCGCCCGCGCGCGTAACGATCCCCGCAGTCATTCATGCCGACGGCACGGGGCGGATTCAGATCGTGCGGGCGGAAGACGATCCCCTCACCTACGCCTATCTGAAAGCGCTCGGCCGCCACATCGGCGTCGAGATGTCCGTCAACACCTCCTTCAATGTCGCAGGCCCGATCGCGCAGACCCCAAGCCAGGCGATCGATACGCTGCGCCGGTCCAAGGGCCTCGACGTGGTGCTGCTGGTGGCTGATGACGGCGCGGTATACGCGGCATGGCACGGGGGAAATCGCGACAGCGACCGGTTTACGGGGTGGTTTTCGGAATGGAAAGGCCGGGAATAAGTTTGAGCACCCGCCCGTCCATCAGCAGCAGCGCACTGCCGATCACGAGAGCGCCAATGATCTCGCGCAGCGAAATGCTTTCGCCCAGCACCAGATAGCCGAGCAAGATGGCCGTCACCGGAATAAGAAGCGTCACCAGCATGACGTTGGTCGAGCCCGAACGCCGCAGGACCTGAAAAAATACGATGTAGGCGAGCGCGGTCGACAATGCCGAGAGACCAATCATCGCCAGCCACGTGGTCACGCCTGGCATCGGGAGCTGCCACGGCCGTTCGAAGACAGCCGCGACAATCGTCATCATCAGAGCGGACGCCAGCAATTGAAACGTCGCCGTCGCGAGCGGCGGCGAATTTGACAGTTTACGCCGCGCATAGAGCGCCGATAGGCCATAGCTGAAGGCCGCGGCGAGGCAGAGCAGGATGCCGACACCCTCTCCACTCTGAAAGCCCGGATCTTGTCCATGAGCGTCCTGGCCATGAAGAATGATCACTCCAATCAAGCCGGTGACTATTCCCACGACGCGTCGCGCGTGCAGTTTTTCGTCGCCGGCGGCCGCCATCACCAGAACGGTGAACAACGGCGTCGTTGCGTTCAGGATCGAGGCCAGTCCGCTCGGGATATAGGTCTGTCCGATCACGATCAGCGAGAATGGCAGGACGTTGTTGAGAAGCGCGATCGCGAAAAATGGCTTCCAGCCCGACAGCCCCACCGGAAAGCGGATCTGGTAGGCCCGTAACACCGGCAGCAAGATCATTGCGGCGAGCGCAACCCGCAGCAGGACCACCGTCAGTGGCGGCAATTCCTTCAGCACCACCCCGTTGAAGAAGAACGATCCGCCCCACAGCACCGAAAGCACAGCAAGCAGGGACCAATCCCGGGCGTCAATCCGATTGTCGTTGGCTGTCATCGCCGCTCACATCATCGCGTCCGGGCAACCGCTTACTCGAAACACCGGCACTATGGCCACCCGATTCCCGCGCATGCGCAAGGCGATGCACCGCCTACTTCGACCGCGACACGATCTCGATCATTTTTCCTTCGTCGTCATCGGGCGCATAGGCCTTGGCCCGGTCATAGGCCTGCACCGCGGCGCGTCCCATCAGCGGAACCTCGGACAACAGGCTCTCGGCCAGCGCGACCGCGTAGGCGGCATCCTTGTGCCGCAGCGCCGCCGTGAACGTCGCGCCGGCGAAATTCCGCGCCACCATGCGTTTGGAATGACGGATCACCTGCGGGCTGCCGGCAACGCCGGTCTCGACCGCCTCCAGCACCAGCTTCATGTCGAGACCGGCCTGCTCGGCGATCGCAAGACCCTCGGCGATACCGGCAATCTGGATCGCGCCCATCAGATTGTTGATCAGTTTGTAGACGGTGCCGTTACCGACCGCGCCGAAATGCCGGATCGTCGTGGACAGCGGCGCCAGATAGGGCCGCGCGCGCTCAAGATCCGCGGGCTCGGCGCCGACCAGCAGCGTCAGTTTTCCGGATGCCGCGGCATCCGGCAATCCGGTGACCGGACTATCGATATAGACCAGGCCTTGGCCGCGAAGCTCGCGCGCGAGCTCGAGCGCATGGCCATACGACACGGTGGAACATTCGATTGCCAGCGCGCCGGCTTTGGCGGTCTTGGCGGCACCATCGTTGCCGAGCCACACGGCGCGCGACGCTTCGTCGTCGGCGACCATGGTCACAATGGCATCGGCGCCATCGGCCGCATCCTCTGGGGAAAAAGCCCATCGCGCGCCGCGCGCGATCAGATCCTCGGCCTTCGCCTTGCTGCGATTCCAGACCGCGACCGTGAATCCGGCGTCCAGATAGCGACCGGCCATGCCGTGGCCCATCCGCCCCAAACCGATGAAAGCCACTTGCGCCATGAGCTAGTACCTGGAATCACAAATCGGTATTGCGGCCCATCCTTCGAGACGGCCACTTCGTGACCTCCTCAGGATGAGGTCTAACTCGTTGAAACACAACAACCTCATGCTGAGGAGCGAGCGACGCGAGCGTCTCGAAGCATGGGCAGTAAGCGACTCACAAATCTAACATAGTCAGTACTAGTCCACGTCCTCGATGGAAGGCGGCGGAGCGCCAAATGCGCGTTGCGCCAGCGTCGCCGCCATGAATTCGTCGAGGTCGCCGTCGAGCACGCCTGATGTGTCCGACGTCTGCACGCCGGTACGAAGGTCCTTCACCATCTGATAGGGCTGCAGGACATAGGAGCGGATCTGGTGGCCCCAGCCGATGTCGGTCTTGGCCGCCTGGTCGGCGGCGGCCTGCTGCTCGCGCTTCTTCAGCTCGATCTCGTAGAGCCGCGCACGCAGCATGTCCCAGGCCTGCGCCTTGTTCTTGTGCTGCGAGCGTCCGGCCTGACACACCACCGCAACACCGGTCGGAATGTGCGTCAGCCGCACCGCGGATTCGGTCTTGTTGACGTGCTGGCCCCCGGCGCCGCCCGAACGCATGGTATCGACCCGAACGTCGGACTCGGCGATATCTATCTTGATGCTGTTGTCGACGACCGGAAAAATGGCGACGCTTGAGAATGAAGTGTGCCGGCGCGCGTTGGAATCGAACGGCGATATCCGCACCAGCCGATGTACGCCGGCCTCGGTCTTCAGCCAGCCGTAGGCGTTGTGACCGCTGATCTGGATGGTCGCGGATTTGATCCCGGCCTCTTCGCCTTGCGTCTCTTCCAGATATTCGATCTTAAAGCCGTGTTTTTCCGCCCACCGCGTGTACATGCGCAGCAGCATGGAGGCCCAGTCCTGGCTCTCGGTACCACCGGCGCCGGCATGAACCTCGAGGTAGGAATCGAACCGGTCTGCCTCGCCGCCAAGCAGCGCTTCGAGTTCGCGGCGCGCGACTTCCTTCTTGAGGGCTTTCAGGGCGGCCTCGGCTTCCGCCACCACGCCTTCATCGTTCTCGGCTTCGCCGAGCTCGATCATCCCGATATTGTCTTCAAGCTCGCGCTCGACCTTGCCGATGCCGCCGAGCGAATCCTCCAGCGAGGTTCGCTCCTGCATCAGCTTCTGGGCTTTCTGGGGATCGTTCCAGAGATTGGGGTCTTCCGCGAGCTTGTTCAGCTCCGCAAGGCGCGCCGTGGATGCATCGACGTCAAAGATGCCTCCTCAGCAGCCCGACCGACTGCTTGATCTCTTCAACGAGGCGTTCGACTTCAGCGCGCATGTACTTCTCTGATCTGCGGCGCAAGGCCGCTTCGTGTGATGTTGCGAGGGATGTAGCGGCGGGCGCCGCAAAGCGCAATCGGCTTGGGCCTCTTCTCAAGCGTGTTTCTGGCGCCAGACGATGCTAATAGAGCCCGCCGGTTCCTGGACGCATGATATCGCCTGCGTCTGGCGCCGTGCCCTGTGGGATGCGCCCCTCGTCGTCGGCAACGCCGATGATGCTGTAATTATCCGGTGGCGCGGTTCCCGGCTTGAAGGCCTCCAGAATGGTTCGGCCGCTGTCTCCCGGGCCGGCGCGCATGCCGGTTTTGGGATCGACCCTGATCAGCTTGATTCCGGCGGGCATCCGGAACGGAATCGCCGGCTTGTCGGCGAGCGCAAACTTCATGAAATCTCTGGCGATCGGCCCAGCCGTGTGGCCTCCTTGAGCGCTTCTGCCCAAACTGCGAGGCTTGTCGTAGCCAAGATAGAGACCGACCACGAGATCGGGCGAAAAGCCGACGAACCAAAGATCTTTTGCATCACTGGTGGTGCCGGTTTTGCCGGCGATCGGCTTGCCCACTTCGCGCATCACCGTCGCCGTGCCGCCCTGGACCACGCCTTCCATCATCGAGGTGATCTGATAGGCCGTCATGACGTCCAGCACCTGCTCCCTATGATCGACAAGCTGGGGCTCAGGCTGTTTCTTCCATCCCTCGGGGGCATCGCAGCCACGGCATTCCCGCGCATCGTGCTTGAAGATGGTATGGCCGTAACGGTCCTGAATGCGATCGATCAGGGTGGCCTTGACGCGCCGGCCGCCATTGGCGAACATCGAATAGGCCGTGACCATCCGCATCACGGTGGTTTCGCCGGTGCCGAGCGCGTACGATAGATAGTTCGGCAGTTCGTCATAGACGCCGAAACGCTTGGCGTATTCGCCGATCAGCGGCATGCCGATATCCTGCGCCAGTCGCACGGTCACGGTATTGAGCGACCATTTCAGGGCTTCGCGGAGCGTCGTGGGGCCTCGATAACGGCCGACCGAAAAGTTATCTGGACGCCAGACCCCAGCGCCCTGCCCCTGATCGATTTCGATCGGCGCATCGACGAGGACGGTCGACGGCGTATAGCCGTTGTCCAGCGCGGACGAATAAACGATCGGCTTTATGGTCGAGCCCGGCTGACGATAGGCCTGTGTCGCGCGATTGAACTGACTCTGGTCAAACGAGAACCCGCCGACCATGGCCAGCACGCGGCCGGTCCATGGATCCATCGCAACCATGGCGCCGGAGATTTCCGGCAGCTGGCGCAGGCGGAACTGGCCCTCGACCAGACTGCCATCCTTTGCAATCAACGGGTCGGCATAGATGATGTCGCCGGGGCCGAGAACCTGCGAAACTGACGTCGGCGTCTTGCCGCGTGTCGGGCCGCTGGCGGCCTTCGCCCACCTCACGCCGTCAAGCGTAATGTTTCCGGTCTGTCGTTCCTTGGCGACGGCGCCGCCCAGTTCGCGGCCGGGCTGAAAACCAATCCGTGCGGACTGGTCGCTGGTCTCCAGCACCACGGCCAGCCGCCACGGCGAGATATCCGAAAGCGATTTGACATCGGCGAGCTTGACGCCCCAATCGCCTGTTATGTCGAGCTTGTTGCCCGCGCCGCGCCAACCTTGCGCCTCGTCAAAGTTCACGAGGCCGGCAGCCATTGTTTTGCGCGCCACCACCTGCAGCTTGGGATCGAGCGTGGTTCGTACCGAAAGGCCGCCTTCATAGAGCTTCTTTTCGCCGTAGCGCTCGAATACGTCGCGGCGGACTTCCTCGGCGAAATACTCGCCGGCGAAAATGTGCGCGGCGTTGGTTCGGCTGGTCACGGCCAGCGCATCCTTGCGGGCCTTGTCGGCATCCGCCTGCTTGATCCAGCCATTTTCGAGCAGCCGGTCGATCACGTAATTGCGGCGTTCAATGGCGCGGTCACGGTTCTTCACCGGATGGAGCGACGATGGAGCCTTGGGCAGCGCAGCCAGATAGGCGGCTTCGGCGACGGTGAGTTCATTCACCGATTTATCGAAATAGACCAGCGATGCCGCAGCGATGCCGTAGGCGCCAAGGCCGAGATAAATCTCGTTGAGATAGAGCTCGAGAATCCTGTCCTTCGAGTAGGCGCGCTCGAGCCGCATCGCCAGCAAGGCTTCCTTGATCTTGCGGGTGAACGACACCTCATTGGTCAGAAGGAAGTTCTTTGCGACCTGCTGGGTGATCGTGGACGCGCCCTGCGGGCGCCGGTTGGAGCCGAAATTCTGCGCAAGCAGAACTGCCGCACGCGCCATGCCGGTAAAGTCGATGCCGCCATGCTCGTAGAAGTTCTTGTCCTCGGCCGCCAGGAACGCGTTGATCACCAGTTTTGGAACCGCCTGGATCGGCAGATACAGCCGGCGCTCCTTGGAATATTCGCCGAGCAGCGCGCCATCGGCGGCATGGACGCGCGTCATCACCGGCGGCTCATAATCCTGGAGCTGCGAATATTCCGGCAAGTCCCTGGAGTAATGCCAGATCAGCCCCGCGACGGCGGCCACGCCAACCAGAAACACCACGGTTCCGACAGTGAACAGGAAACCGACGAACCGAACCAGCCAACGCATTCTCGAAATTCCGTCTCAGCCCTTTGCGCCGAAACGTTCGGCGTTTTCATCAGTCCTGCAACCGACGCGCGATGGTTCCGCTTTTCCTAGAGCGGGATGACTTTTCTTTGAATCGTCATCCCGCTCTATCTTTTTGTTTGAGCATGATCTCCGCGCAAAAGCTTCGCGTTTGTCGCTAGGAAAAACCGGTACCCACCCATCGGGTCGTGGCCCGAGGGCATGCTTTTCCGGAACATGCTCTAGTAAAGGCCGCCGGGACGGAACAGGCTGCGATCCGCATCGGGAGGCGGCAGCATCGACCGCCCGTCAGCGTCGGCAACCCCGATGACGCTGTAATTATCCGGCGGCGCGGTTCCCGGCTTGAAGGCCTCCAGAATGGTTCGGCCGCCGTCGCCCGGACCCGCCCGCATGCCGGACTTGGCATCGACCCGGATCAGCTTGATTCCGGCGGGCACCCGGAACGGAATCGCCGGCTTGTCGGCGAGCGCCAGTTTCAGAAAATCCTTGGCGATCGGCGCCGCGAGGTGGCCGCCGGTCGCGCCCTTGCCGAGATTGCGCGGCTTGTCGTAGCCGACATAGATGCCAACCACGATGTCCGGCGAGAAGCCGATGAACCAGGCGTCCTTCTCGTCGTTGGTGGTGCCGGTCTTGCCGGCGATCGGTTTGCCGACTTCCCTCACCACGGTCGCCGTGCCGGCCTGGACCACGCCTTCCATCATGGAAGTGATCTGATAGGCCGTCATCGAATCCAGCACCTGCTCGCGGCGATCGACCAGCTGGGGCTCGGGCTGATTCTTCCAGCCGCCGGCGGCGTCGCAGCCGCGGCACTCGCGGGCGTCGTGCTTGAAGATGGTATGGCCGTAACGGTCCTGAATGCGATCGATCAAGGTCGACTTCACGCGGCGGCCGCCATTGGCGAACATCGAATAGGCCGTCACCATTCGCATCACGGTGGTTTCGCCCGCGCCCAGCGCATATGACAGATAGTTCGGCAATTCATCATAGACCCCGAAGCGCTTGGCATATTCGCCGATCAAGGGCATGCCGACATCCTGCGCCAATCGCACCGTCACGGTGTTCAGCGAGCGCTGCAGCGCGTTGCGCAGTGTTGTCGGCCCGTAATATTTGCCGGTCGAATAATTCTCCGGACGCCAGACGCCGGCGCCCTGCCCCTGATCGATTTCAATCGGCGCGTCGACCACAACGGTTGACGGGGTATATCCGTTATCCATGGCCGCCGAATACACCAGCGGCTTGAATGACGAGCCCGGCTGCCGGTAGGCCTGTGTCGCGCGGTTGAACTGACTCTGGTCGAACGAGAATCCGCCGACCATGGCCAGCACCCGGCCGGTCCATGGATCCATCACCACCATGGCGCCGGAGACTTCCGGCAGCTGGCGCAGGCGGAACTGGCCCTCGACCAGACTGCCATCCTTTGCAATCAACGGGTCAGCATAGATGATGTCGCCGGGGCTTAAAACCTGCGAAACTGAAGTCGGCGTCCTGCCGCGTGCCGGGCCGCTGGCGGCCTTCGCCCACCGCACGCCATCAAGCGTGATATTTCCGGTTTGTCGTCCCTTAGCGACGGCGCCGCCCAGTTCGCGGCCGGGCTGAAAACCAATCCGTGCGGACTGGTCGCTGGTCTCCAGCACCACGGCCAGCCGCCACGGCGAGATATCCGAAAGCGATTTGACATCGGCAAGCTTGACGCCCCAATCGCCTGTTATGTCGAGTTTGGATGTTGCGCCGCGCCAACCTTGCGTCTCGTCAAAGTTCACGAGGCCCGCGGTCATCGTTTTGCGCGCCATCACCTGCAGCTTGGGATCAAGCGTGGTCCGTACCGAGAGACCGCCTTCGTAGAGCTTCTTTTCGCCGTATCGCTCGAATACATCGCGGCGGACTTCCTCGGCAAAATACTCGCCGGCGAAAATGTGCGCGGCGTTGGTCCGGCTGGTCACGGCCAGCGCATCCTTGCGGGCCTTGTCGGCGTCGGCCTGCTTGATCCAGCCATTTTCCAGCAGCCGGTCGACGACGTAGTTACGCCGCTCGATGGCCCGGTCGCGGTTGCGCACCGGATGCAGCGCCGCCGGCGCCTTCGGCAGCGCAGCCAGATAGGCGGCTTCGGCGACGGTAAGTTCGTTCACCGATTTGTCGAAATAGACCAGCGATGCCGCCGCGACGCCGTAAGCGCCAAGGCCGAGATAAATCTCGTTGAGATAGAGCTCGAGAATCTTGTCCTTCGAGTAGGTGCGCTCGAGCCGCATCGCCAGCAAGGCTTCCTTGATCTTGCGGGTGAACGACACTTCGTTGGTTAAAAGAAAGTTCTTCGCGACCTGCTGGGTGATCGTGGACGCGCCCTGCGGACGACGATTGGAACCATAATGCCGGTAAAGTCGATGCCGCCGTGCTCGTAGAAGTTCTTGTCCTCGGCCGCCAGGAACGCGTTGATCACCAGTTTTGGAACCGCCTGGATCGGCAGATACAGCCGGCGCTCCTTGGAGTATTCGCCGAGCAACGCCCCGTCAGACGCATGGACCCGCGTCATCACCGGCGGCTCATAATCCTGGAGCTGCGAGTAGTCCGGCAAATCTCTGGAATAATGCCAAATCAGTCCCGCCGTGGCGGCGACGCCCACCAGGAACACGACGGTTCCGGCGGCGAACAAGAAACCCATGAACCGCACCAGAAAGCGCATTATCGAAGTTCCGTTTCAGCGATTGCCGTAATATCCCGGCACTATCCTCAGCGCAAAAATTGCCGCGGGACGATTTGCCAGTCCACGCAGGCACATAATACATTGGCCGTGAGCGTAGTTCGATCGATTCCAAAGATCTCGCGGTAGCTTTTTTATAGTGCAGTCGCTGTGGCCAAACTAGGGCTTCCACGATCCGACGGGCCCGTTTTCAGTTTGACGACCCAGCCTTCGCCAGGCGTTTGGCAAAGAAGGCATCAATCGCCTGCCCCATCGATCCGACGATCCGGGCGCGCCAGCTCTCCGATAGCAGGTGTTCGAGGTCTTCCTTGTTCGAGACGTAGCCGAGTTCGACCAGGACCGACGGCACGTCGGGAGCTTTCAGTACTTTAAAACCCGCCGATTTCAGGGGGTGCTTGTGCATCCGCGCCGTCGTCTTCATCTCGCCCATCAGCAGGCGCGCGAATCGGTTCGAGAATGTGCGGGTTTCGCGCCGCGCCAGATCGATCAGAATGTCGGCAACCTCGGTCGGCTCCTCGGTGAGGTTGACCCCGCCGATGGCGTCAGCCTTGTTTTCCGTCTCGGCGAGCCTTTCCGCCTCGGAGTCGGAGGCGCGGTCGGACAGCGTGTAGATCGTGGCGCCCTGGGCGTCGCCTTCGCCACGCGGCAGCGCGTCGGCATGGATCGACACAAACAGCGCCGCCGACTGAGTGCGCGCGATCCTGACACGGTCGGCGAGTGGAACGAAAGTATCGTCCTCACGGGTCATGACAACACGATATTTGCCGCCCTTCTCGATGCGATCGCGTAGCGCCAACCCGAATCCCAGCACCAGGTCCTTTTCGTTGTTTTCGCCGCCGCCGGCCTGCGTGCCATTGTCGACGCCGCCATGGCCCGGATCAATCACCACCACCGGACGCAGATCCACGGCATCCGCGGGCCTGGGCTCCGCCGCGGCCTTCATGGCGACGATGGGGTCTGCAGCATCCGCGATTGCGGGCCGCAGCTGGGGCCGGCTTTCGACGGCGAGCGACTGGACGAAATTGGTCCGATCTACCTCTTCCAGCTCAAGCACCAGCCGCGGCGGTTGATCGTTGGCCGCATCAAGCACGTAAGATTTGGCGATCCTGGCCGGGCCGGTCAGATCGAACACGATCCGCGAACCGCCCGGCATGACCAGCCCATAGCGGAATGCCTTGACCAGACCACGCCCGGTGATGCCGGCTTCGGGAGGGAGCTGAAAACTGACTTGAGGAATATCCACCACCACCCGGTACGGATCGGCGAGTGCAAAGGCACGAAACTGGATGGACTTGTCGAGGTCGAGAACGAATCGCGTGCGCTTGCCGTCACCGGCGAGGCGGGCGTCCGAGGCGACCGGAAAGTTCGAGGAAGCGATCGAACCCGAAGATGGCCCCTCGGCCGCGCTGACGTCAGCCGCGCCGGAGCATAGCAATGCTGCAGCGCACAACAGCACACTTCCCAGCAAAACACGGTGATTTGCGCAGCTCGCCAACGAATCCCTGCCTCCGAGCAGCCCTCTTACCGCAATAGATCCACAGGGTTAACTGCAGCTTAAGCGTCGTCCCCAAATAAGGCGAAGTGTTGCCGCCCCGTGACGCTTCGCTTGCGCGGAGCGGCCAATCAACGTATGTACAGGAGGCTGACGGCTAAAACTCCCGGTTGTGTCGCGTTCAGCCTCCCGGTGCAGCGCCGGAGCCTTCGAAACTTCGGAGATTCCAGCGTCTTTCCGATCCCTCCGCAGCCAGCGCAGCGCGCGGCTGACAAGGAGCGGCGGTTTCGAGCCCGAGCGGCGTCCAGTCCCAGGTTACCTTCTTGCTCCAGGGACAGCGTTAGACACGGCATAACCGATTATCCGGACCCAACCGGGCCCGATATGCGATGGCCGGCGAGCGCTTTGGCGCCGCGCCGGGCTTTCAGCGACAGACAAGGCGGCGCCTTTTGCCGCCAACGTGTTCAGACGGGCCGACGCTTGATGCGCCAAACAGTGTTGCCGACCATGGTCCACGGAACAATAGCGCCGATGCGGGGCGAAAGCCCCGCGCGTCGTCTTGCTCCGCCGGGATCCCGTTCGGCCCGGCGCCCCGGGTTGCGTTTTGGCCTTCCCCTCACCCCCGAATCAGGTGGACCGTCGCGTCAACCGGCCGCGCGATACGCGCTCACGGTCATACGCGTCCGCCGCCGCCATGAGTTCCAAAATGCCCAACAAAATGTTGATCGATGCCACCCATCCGGAAGAGACCCGGGTCGTTGTGGTCCGCGGCAATCGCGTCGAAGAATTTGATTTCGAGACCGCTCAGCGCAAACAACTGCGCGGCAACATCTATCTCGCCAAGGTCACGCGGGTAGAGCCGTCACTGCAGGCGGCCTTCATCGAGTATGGCGGCAACCGCCACGGCTTTCTCGCCTTCAGCGAAATCCATCCGGACTATTATCAAATTCCGGTTGCCGATCGCCAGGCGCTGATCGAGGCGGACGAACGCGCCCATCGCGAGGCCGAGGAGGAAACCGAAAACCGCTCCAACCGCCGCCGTCCGCGCCACCGCAACTCGCGCCGCCGCGGCAATGGCGAGCGCGTCCAGAGCGAGGTCATCGAGAACGCCAGCACCGATCCGTCACAGGCCGCCCAGCCGCAGCAAGACCACGCGGAAGACCCGCACGACACCGAACATCATGCCGATGCGGAGCATCATGATGATACCGGGCATCGCGATCATGACGGGCATTCGCACGATCACGAACATGCTCACGACGAGCACGATCATGCCCACGATGAAAACGGCCACGTCCACGCCAGCGAGACGCTGGCGGCGATGACTCTGCCCGACACGGCCGCCCTCGAGGCATCCGCGTCCACCAACGAGGCTCATGAATATCCCGCGCCTGATGAGCATATCCACGACGAGCGCGCGCGGGAAAACGCAGCCCATGCCGACGACGCGCCGCGCACCGAAGACGGCGGCGCCGAGCATGCCGAACACGCGGGTTCCGAGCACGCCGCCTCGGATCACGCCGAACATGCCGCCCCGCATGGCGACGACAACCACGATGATGAAGATGACGGCGACGACGCCGAGGAGGAAGTTGTCGAATCCGTCGGCGGCGACGACGTCATGGAAGAGGTGCCGGAGCGCGCCTTCCGTCCGCGCCGGCAGTACAAGATCCAGGAAGTCATCAAGCGCCGCCAGGTGATGCTGGTGCAGGTCGTCAAGGAAGAGCGTGGCAACAAGGGC